>Ga0079224_100015766_pt1 | contig 10597 bp, 10 predicted proteins | sample Stecom2015_FD_80414 | JGI IMG/M metagenome (GOLD analysis project Ga0079224, IMG submission 80414) | Agricultural soil microbial communities from Utah to study Nitrogen management - Steer compost 2015 | ecosystem: Environmental > Terrestrial > Soil > Agricultural land | place: USA: Utah...
CCGCCAATAGTAGCGGATTATCGCGCAGAATGGTAGAAAAAGTGAGAAACTGATGTAGATTTACATAGAATTTGATGTAGAGGCTGGCTTGAGCGAACCACTACTCGCTGTCTTTCACGCACAACCCCACCAGATGCTCCGCCATGGAGCGCGGCAGGACACGCACCAGGGCCGCGTTGAGGCGGAACAGCAGCGGATGAAACGCGAAATACGTCGGGTCGTGGATTTGTTGCAGCGTGTCCAGGCGCAGCCCGGCGCCACGTGCCAGCGCGTCGATCGTTCGCTGTGTGTTGGCGCGATAGACAACCGGAAACGCGTCCGCTTCCTCGCGCCCGTACAGGTGCGGCACCAGCCAGCGTTGCAGCGGGCCGAACACGCGATTGATCAGCGCGGCGGGGCTGTGCGCGCCGGGCGCGACAAAGATAAACGCGCCGCCGGGCCGCAGCACGCGCCCGGCTTCCCCGAAGACGCGCGCCGGATCGGTCAGATGCTCCAGCACCCAGCTTGCGAGCACAAGATCGACGCTGCCCGCCGGCAGAGGTAGCGCGTCTGCCAGGGCGACCGCGCGCGGCAGATCGGGCAGGCGATGTCCGGCCAGCGACGCGAGGTCCGGATCCAGGCCGAGCGGGCGATCCACCGCTGCGCCAAGTTGCTCTAGCACACCGCCGCGCCCGCAGCCGAGATCGAGCACCCGCAGACCAGGGTGGAGATGCGCGCGGATCAGCGCTTCGTACTGCTCGGTTGCGGGGCGCCATTCCGGATGCTGGCGCGCATAGCGCGCGCGATAAGCGTTCTGGCGGTCGAGCGACAGCGGCATAGCGGCCCCCTCACCCGGCGTCAGCGCATTGTGATGCGGCTGCCGTCAGCGGTTTTCGTGATCTCGATCTGGACCGGGAAGGCATCGCGCAGGTCTTCGACGTGCGTGATCACCAGCAGCAAGTCGAACGCGTCCTGCACCGCGGTGATCGCCTCGACCAGTCGCTGGCGGCCGTTCTCATCCTGCGTGCCGAAGCCTTCGTCCATGAACAGCGTGCGAAGCTGCGCCCCGGCCCGGCGCGCTAGCATCTGGCTCAGCGCGACGCGGATCGCGAAATTGACGCGAAACGCCTCGCCGCCCGAATACGACTCATAACTGCGCGTGCCCAGCTCGTCGCTGATCAGGATGTCGAGCGTCTCCGCCACGCCGCCGGTGCGTTTTTCGCGCTGGGTGTCCAGCCGGACGTGCATCCGCCCACTCGTCATACGGCTCAGCAGGTGATTGGCAGCCTCTTCCAGCTCCGGGATCGCGGCCTCAATGATCATCGCCGGGATGCCGTTTTTGCCGAACGCGCCGCGCAACGTCTCGTAGATCGCCTGCCGCTCGGCAAGATCGGCGCGCCGCGTTTCCAGGTCGGCCCGGCGCTTGCGCGCGTTCTCCAGCGCGGTGAGCGCCTGCTGGGCGCGGATCACCTGCTCCTGCGCGCGCTGTTCTTCGCTGCGGCGGCGGCGCATCTCGTCCTCGCGGCGGCGCGCTTCCTCGACGGACTCTCGCAGCCCGTCGATCTCTTCCTGTGCGGCCTGGGCCGCTTCCTCTTCCTCGGCCAGCACGCCCAGCCACCGCTCGCGGCGCGCTTCGGCGCTGGCGAGCGCGCTCTCCACTTCGGGCAACTGCGTCAGCGCGGTGTCAAGCGCGCGCTGGCGCGCCTCGAACTCGTGATAGGTCGAAAGCGTTTCACGGGCGGCGTTGTGCGCGTCCGAGTCGTAGCCCAGCGCGTCGATCTCGGCCTGGATCGCGGCGCGCTGCTGCTGAAGCTCTTGCGCGTAATCCTCGTTGGCGATCATCTGCTCGATGACGCCCAGCTCTGCCGCTTCACGCTGGATCGTGGTGGCGGCGTCCTGCGCCTGATCCGCGCTGGCACGCAGGTTGGCGACGCGGTCACGCTGGGCGGGCAGCGCGCGGAGCGTCAGGTCAATCGCGGCGATCGTCTCTTTGTGCTCAGCCAACTCGGCGGTGATGGCTTCGGCGCGGGCGGTGTTGGCGCGGTGCTGATCGCCGCGCGTCGTACCTTGCGCGCGCAGGTCTTCCAGCAGCGCAACTTTCTGCGTTTCATCGAGCGGTTGGCCGCACAGCGGGCAGGTCGCTTCGGCGGCTTCCAGATCGTCAATGCGCGCCTTAATCTCCTGCATCTCGGTGAACAGCGAGTTGTTGGTGACGCGCAGCGCGGCCATCTCTTCTTTCAGCGCGCCTACCGTCTCGCGTAGTTCATCGCGACGCTGTTCTTCCGCTTCGAGCGCCTTGACTTCCGTTTGCATGTCGGCCAGCTCAGACTGGTAGCGTTCCAACTCGTCGGCAGTGCGCTGCGCTGAGGCGATCCGGTCGCGGTGGACGTTCGCTTGCGACTCCAGCTCGGCGCGCGCAGCGTTGATCGCGGTCGTGACGTCGTTCAGTCGCTCTTTGATCGCGCTCATCGCCTGAAGCTTTTCGCCGAGCGCCTGGTCCGCCTGCCGCGCTGCCTGAAGCTGCGCGTAGCCGTCCTCGATCGATTCGCGCTCTGCCAGCACGTTCTGCACCTCGGCGAGCCGCTGGCGATGACGCTCAAGATCGCGCTCGATCTCTTCGAGGTCGTCCTGCCGCTGGCGGACGCGGTGCTGCGCTTGAGAGAGGCGTGTCTGTGCGGCGCTCATTTGCTCCTCGGCCCCGGCGACCTCGGCATAGAGCGCCTCGGCCTCTTCGCGGAGCTTCTTCGCGTCGTCCAGCGCGCTTGTTGCCACTTCGAGGTCGCGGCGCAGCGCAGGCTCCTCGGCTTCCTGGCGCTCGATCTCTTGCAGGCGGACCGCGATCAAATCCAATTCCTGCTCGATCTGGCGCAAGACCCGCTTGGCGCGGTCCTCATAGATCTGCCACTGTTCCAGCCCCAGAATGTTGCCGAGGATGTCTTTACGCTGCGCGGGCGGCTTGACAGTGAAGGCGTCGGCGCGGCCCTGCTGCAAGAAGGCCGAGTGAACAAACGTCTCGTAGTCGAGGCGCAGCAGATCGCATATTTTCTTGTCCGTCTCGCGGATCGAGGGCGCGCTGATCGGCTGCCACGTCTGCTTGGCGTCATCCCACGCGAACAGGTCCAGCGCGCTGCGTCCCTGACGGGCGGTTTTGCCCATCTGTCGCTTGCGCACCACGCGATAGCGGTTGTCGCCCTGCAAAAAATCAAGCTGGACCATCATCTCAGTCTGGCCCTGGTGGATCAGGTCGTCGTCGCTGCGCGTGCGGGCGCGGCCCCACAGCACCCAGGTGATCGCATCCAACAGCGAGGATTTTCCGGCGCCATTTGGCCCGGTCAGGCACGCGAGATGCACGCCGTCAAACTCGAGCGCGTCGGGGTTGCGATAGGCTAGAAAGTTACGGATTTCCAGGCGAACAGGCAGCATTTTTAGCTCTTAGCAATCAGCAAGTAGCAGTTAGCAAAGGCAAAGGGCGTCCACACAGCGATGCTCAGTCGCTCATATGTGCGGAACGTACCCGCTATTGATACCGCGCCCGGCGGGATTTTTCCAGCTTTGGTGTGGCGGGGATGGCGCGGCGGGGAAGCTGTGCTCTCCCCATCCTTCCGACCTTCGGTCGGCTTTTCTTCCCCCAAGACGAGGGAAGGAAAAGAACAGCGCGCTCCCCTTTCCTTATTTTGGGGGCGAGGGGCCGAGGGATGGGGGGCACTATCAGGCGCAAGTGTGTAACACGCGCTAATCCTCTTGCTCAAACAGGGCGCGCGCGTGCTCGACCAGCTCCTCGATGCGATCCGGCGTGACCTCTTTCGTGGCGAGATAGCGCTCCAGCAGTTCGACCGGCGTCAGCCCTTCCGGGGTTGCGCCGAGCCGCAGCCGCGCCGGGCGCTCCACGCTGCGAGTGAGCGCGGCGACGTGGTTGGCGCCCGCCTCACGCAGCGCGATCTGGATCGCGCGTTCGTCCAGCAGCAGGTCCGTCTCCGGGTCAGCGGTGATGATCATCCGCACCACGGCGTCGCCCAGTTCATGCCGCGCGATCGTCTCCAGCGCGACTTGCGTCGGGTCGCCCGCGCCGCGCACATCCGCGCGCAGCGTGATAAACGGGCGACAGTCCGAGCGCACAAACTGCCACGCAGTAGACCCCCGCGCCAGCTCCACCCAGCAGAAGCCCTTCTCGTCGCCTTCCTCGCCAAAATCGATTCGTTCCAGGCTGCCGCTATACACCACCGGCGGCACGCCCTCGCGCCCCAGCGTCAGGCATTGGTGGCGGTGAATGTGCCCCAGCGCGACGTAATCCCACGCCGGGTCCGAGACGGTGCTGAGCATCACCATCACATCGCGCCCGAGCATGATGCTGCGCTCGCTGCCGAGCACCGCGCCCGACACGCTGAAATGCCCGGTCAACACGCGCGGCAGGTCCGAGCCTGCCACCTGATCGGCCATCCCGCGCAGCGTGCGGTCAAGCTGCTCGCCCAGCGCCTGATCGATCTCCGCGATCGTGCTGGCGTGCGGAACCTCAACGCCGCGCAACAGGCTGCGTACCGGGTAAGGCGCGGTGGCGATCAGCGCGTTTCCGCGCTTGGTGGTCACTTCCTGCACGCCATAGTCTCGCCCGAGGATCGTGTTGGGCACGTTGAGCGTCTCGTAAATCTCGATGCTGGATGCGCGCTTCTCGATCATCGGCAGGTCATGGTTGCCGACAAGCAGCACGACCGGCGCCATCTCAGCCAGGTCCTGCACGCGGTACGCGAACTCGCGCTGGAAAGTGGGCGACGGATTGCGCGATTTGAACGCATCCCCCGCGAACACGACCAGGTCCACATCGTTGTCGCGCGCATAGTCGATCATTTCGTCCATGCGCCGTAGAAAGTCCATCACGCGGGAGCTGAGGCCGGTTTCGGGGTCGGTCCGGCCATAATTCTCCATGCCGATATGCGTATCGGCGAAGTGAAGCATGCGAATCGGCTCGGTCATTGGCTTACTCATTCTCGTTGATCGCGGCACTGCCTCGCTGGCGCGGTGGCCTGCTGCGGCGGATAGCGGCAATCACGGTGTCGTGCAGATAGCGGTTGGTGACCACGACGCCCCGGTTGCGGGTCATCAGGCGCCCGGTGCTGAAATCGAGCTCGCGCCCATAGACATCCGTGATGCGCCCGCCAGCCTCGTCCACAATCGCATACCCGGCGACATGATCCCACATCTTCTCGATGTACCCTTCGTCCGGCGCGAGGCGCACGAAGAAATCAGCCTGACCGGCGGCGATCATGGCGTGCTTGTCCTGGCTGTCGAGCTGGCGCTCGGGCGCGTCCGGGCCGCGACCCAATGCCTGTGCCATCCGCCCCAGGAACGCGCGGTCGGTGTGCGCTGACTCAAAGCTGGACAGCATCAACGCGCGGGCAGGCTCAAGCTGCGCGGAGACCTGAATCGGTTCCGGCTCGCCGCCATACAGTGGCTCAAGGAAAGCGCCCGCGCCCTGCCGCGCATAGATCAGCGCGCCGGGTTCGTCAGGCGCATCCGGCTCGTCGCTGTAGTAGCCCGGCGAGGCCAGCACACCCAATACCGGCTGAAAATCGATCAACAGGCCAATGGCGACGCAGTAGTGCCGCCGCGCGAGGAAGCCCTTCGTACCGTCGATCGGGTCGATCACCCAGGTGCGCGGCGCGGTCTTCTGCTTGCCATAGTCCAACCAGGCGCAGATCTCCTCTTCGAAGACGTAGCCGCCGACCGCATCGGTCACGTAGCGCTGCACCAGCGCGCGCTGCTCGTCGCTGAGCAGCAGCATAAACTCTTCTGAGCGCTCCTCAGAGAGCACCGCATCATCAGGATAGTTCGACGCGAGCGCGTTTCCGATCAGCGCCTGCGAGGCGTAGTCCGCGATGGTGACAGGCTCGCGGCCATCCTTCTGCGCTGGATCAACCAGTTCCTCTTGAATGGTCTGGCACAGTGACGCGGCCATCCGCGCAATGGTCTTAATATTGAGTAAGTCATCATTTGTAACGCGCACGACGTATGCTCCCCGGTAGTTGGCGCAGCGCGCTATTGTAGCGCACGCCCCCGCGCGATCAAACCACGTATTCCCTGATTGAGCGCGCTTACGCTACAATCGAAGGGAATGGCTTTTCGCTGACGAAAGGGGCTTTTGATGGACAACGAAACTCTGGTGAGGGCGCTCAACGAAGACCTTGCGAACGAGCTTCAAGCCGTGATTATGTACACCGTCTACTCGGCAAAAGTCAGTGGGCCGTGGCGCCCGCAGCTTGTGCAGTTCATGCAGACTGAAATTGCGGACGAGCTTGGGCACGCGCAGTTCCTGGCGGATAAGATCGTCGCGCTGGGCGGCGAGCCGACCACCGATCCGGTTCCCGTGCCGAAGGCGACCACCGCGCGCGAGATGCTGCAGGCGATCGCCGAGGCTGAGCAGAAGGCGGTCGCCGGATACACCGAACGCGCCCAGATGGCGGAAGAGTTCGGGGATAAAGGGCTGGTCGTGCAGCTTGAGGACATGGTCCGCGACGAGCAGGGCCACATGGAAGAGACGCTGAAGTTGCTGAAGAACTGGGAAGGCTAGCCGCGCAGCGGACATCCGCTTATATGCGCCGGGCCGGAGAGCAATCTCCGGCCCGGTTTGTTTTCCGGCTATTCGATCTCCTGCCGCTCCAGGATCAGCGCGCTCCCGGCGACGGACAGCACGGTAATCGCCAGCGTGACAGCCAGCGCGCCCCAACGCGCCGGTGCGTCGATCTCCTTCGCCAGCGCTGCGCCCCATCCGGTCAGGGTGCCGGGCGCCAGGTTGGTGAACATCCCCAGCAGCGAAAGCAGCAGCACGAACCCGAACGCCAGCGCGCCCGCGCCGGTCATGCTGCGGCCCAGCGCGCTCGCTAGCAGCGTCAGCGCGATCAGGCACAGCAGCCAGACATAGATCAGCGCGACCATCGCCGTGAAGCGACCGATATCCTGCGCCTCGAACAGGATCGCGGTGTACGCATAGTCGGCCAGGGCGCCTAGCAGCACTGCCACGCCGAACAAGATCGCCAACGCGGCGAATTTTGCCAGCACGAACGTCCGGCGCGGCAGCGGGTGCGGAAAGACCAGCGCAAGCTGCCCGCGCTCCCGCTCGCCCACAATGCCACTGAACCCGACCAACACCGCCAGCAGCAGCCCGAACTGCGTCACGTTGTTGACGAATTGATCGACCGCATCGCGCGCGGACGGCTCCGGTAAGATGATCTGCACCTCGCCAAGCTGCCCCTCGCCGAGCGCTTCGAGCAGGTCCGGCGTGAGCTTGGCGATGATCGGAGACATCAGGCCGAACGCCACCAACACGATGACCACGACCAGCGCTTTGCGCGTGCGCCACTGCTCGCGCAGTTCTTTGCGAAGTTGAATGAGAAAGGTGCGCATCACGCCCTCTCCCCGGCGGTCGCCACGTTGTTCGTCAGCCGCAGGAAGACATCCTCGAGCGTCGCACCGACCATCTCAACCCGCCGCACCGCGCGATCAGTGAGCATCGGCAGAAGCGCGCGTCGCGCCGTCTCTACCTCGTTAACGGTCACGCGCAGGCGCGCGCCCTCGTGCTGGACGCGCTCGGCCCACGGTTGCGCGCCGATCTGCGCCGCGAGCGCTTCGAGCGCGGGCGCGTCTTCCGGCGCGACATCAATCTCGAAGATGGGTTGCGCAAAGCGAGCCAGCAATTCGTCGCGCCGCGCCTGAAGCAATAGCTCGCCTTCATGCAGGATGCCGACCTCGTCGCAGATGCGCTCGGCGTCGTTGAGGATGTGCGTCGAGAAGAAGATCGTCAGCTCGCCGCGCAGATCGCTCATAATGTCAAGCATTTCCTTGCGCCCCGCTGGGTCCAGCGCGGACGCAGGCTCATCCATCAGCAGCACGGCGGGCTGCGGCAACAGAGCCTGCGCCAGCCCCAGTCGCTGCTTCATCCCGCGCGAGAAGCCGCCGATCTTGCGCTTGCTGACGTCGCCCAGGCCGACACGATCCAGCAGCGGGTCGATGGGCGGCTCGGAGATGGCGTGCAAGTCCGCGATGTAGCGTAGGAACTCCGGCGCGGTCATCCAGTTGTAGAAGCTCGGCGTGTCCGGCAAATAACCGATCGGCGGGCGCTGCTGGCCGCCGACGCGCACGCCCTCGATCGTGATCTGCCCGGCGGTCGCGCGGGCCAGCCCGGTCATGATGCGGAGCGTGGTCGTCTTTCCGGCGCCGTTCGGACCGAGGAAGCCGAAGATCGCGCCGCGCGGGACAGTCAGGTCGAACCCTTTGAGCGCGGTAAAATCACCAAAACGCTTGGTCAGGCTGTGAATCTCAATTGCGTGTTGATCCATCAACTAGTAGTCCTCTTTGCGGCCGAGAAAGAAGTAGAGCGCCGGTCCCCAGAACTGGCCGAGCGCGACGATCAGCGCCCAGGCCCAGGTTGGCAGCGGCGGGCGCGTCCCACCCCGCTTGTAGATGTCGTAGAGCGCGTACGCGGCGAGCGCAAGTTGCAGAACAACCAGCGGCGCGACAATGACAGCGATTTCGGATGTTTCCATCAGATGACCCCTTCGTGTGTTGCGAGGATCTACCAATGCACAGGTGCGGGGCCGGGAGGTGTGAAAAATCCCCGGACAGAGGTGTCCATCCGGGGATAGGAAGCATTGACAGCCCCGTCCAACTTACTCGATCTTGTCGACCGGGTCAATTGTCGAGGCGGCTGGCGGCGGGTTTTCACCGCCGGCTTCTTCGCCTTCAATCGAGATGCGCTGCGCGGCGCGGCGGACCTCATCCTCGGCGTCCGAGCTCTTGGCGCTGTGTCGCACCTTGTCGATGGTTTCCTTCACCTTACCGACCAGCTCGTTCGAGATTTTGCCCCAGTCGGCGTCTTCCGTGGTGCCGACCAGCCCGGCAACCCACGAGCGGACATCATTCTCGACCTTCTGGCCGATGTCCACCCACGATGCCTCGGCGGGCTGCTCGCCCTCCTGCGCCGGCTCTGCGTGGACTGCTGAAGCAATTCCCTGGCGGATACGGTTCTCCATCTGGCTGGTGATCGTCGGCCAGTCAGCGTTTTCTTCCACGCCCACCCAGCCTGCGATCGCGCTGCGGGTGTTCGCGTCCATCTTGACGCCGACCTCTTTCCAGTCGGCGTTCTCATTCGCGCCCACCCACCCGGCGATCGTGCGCCGCACTTTCACGTCGATGCGGTCGTCCAGATCGTCAAAATCGGTCGCTTCGGGGTTGTCGGCCCAGTCCTGCACGGTGTCTTTGATCTCTTCGTCCAGCTTCGCGCCCATCTCTTCAGGCGTGGGCGCCGTATTATTCTCGGTCATCGCGTTCCCCTTCTCTGCTGTCGCCACGTGTTGTCAGGTGGTTCTGTTACCCATTACGTCAATTGGCAGCGGCGGGTTGCTCGCCTATGACGATTTTATGGATTTCTTACGCGTTTACCCATTTGCGCAGGTCTTCGAGGTGGCTGCGCAGATGCACGTGGTAGTTGAACCAGATGACGTCGATTACCGTGGCGGTGTTGCCGTTAGGGAACGTTCCGATCATGTGAAGCTGCTCATCCGTCGCCGCCTGGACAAGCTGCCTTGTCCCGATGTGCGCCGCGAACAGCATGGCGTGGAAGCTGTCGAGGGTCGCGGTGCTGTATATCTGCCGCCAGTACGGGTCGCCGATGACCGTTTCAACGACGCCGCCGTCACGTGGCTGCATGAGGTAATACGGCGTGGATTGGATCGATCCGAGCAGGTGGCCGAGGAACTGCCGCCCGGTCCAGGCAGGGCCGTCGATCGGCATGCGCGTGTCGAGCCTGTCCGCGAACCGCGCCAGCAGCCCGTCGAACGCGCGCCAGATATCGTCCATCTCGGCAAGCAGGCGCTCTTTGGTGACAGGGGCATTTTCGGACATGACGAATACTCTTTGACTCTAGCGGCTATTATTTGCTTTTACGGACGGCGTAGGTGTCGAGGCTGTTTTTTCTCGTAGGGGCGCAGCTTGCTGCGCCCCTACATCAAAACGCCGGAGAATCCCGCGCGCAAAATCCAAAATCGCTCTAGCGCAGGCGGCGTGTGTCCCGATCGCGGGCGCGATCCTCGGCGGTTTTGATCGCACCGGACGCCTGTTTTTCGCCGTCCGAGCTGAATTCGGACGAGATCGCTGCGTAGAAGTCTGTGTCGTAGGTGCGCGTCTTGACCACGACCGGCATCGGCACGGCGTGACCCATAATGATCGCTTGCTGCTTGGTGTCGAGCCGCGCCAGGACCTCGCGCAAGCCGCCCGCGCCGCTGATCCCGGTTAGCACTGCGCCGATGTCGCGCTCGTTGTCGAGCAGCGCCGTCACGCGCGTCCCGATCTGGCTCATCACTTCTTCGTCGATCCCGCTGGGGCGCTGATCCACGATTAGCAGCGTGACGTTGTACTTGCGCAGCTCGCGCGCGATCGTGCCGAAGATCGTCTGCCGCGCGATCAGCGGGTCGAGGAATTTGTGCGCTTCCTCGATCGTGATTAGAAGCTGTGGCGGTTCTTTGCTTTCGTCGCCGAGCGCCTGCTCGACTTTGTGCACGTACATGCTGTGGATGCGCCGCGTGAGGTAGTTGGCGACCAGGATGTACGCCTCGAGCGCGCTGCCATAGCG
>Ga0079224_100015767_pt1 | contig 10597 bp, 8 predicted proteins | sample Stecom2015_FD_80414 | JGI IMG/M metagenome (GOLD analysis project Ga0079224, IMG submission 80414) | Agricultural soil microbial communities from Utah to study Nitrogen management - Steer compost 2015 | ecosystem: Environmental > Terrestrial > Soil > Agricultural land | place: USA: Utah...
TTGGTGAGCTTGTGGTAGCCTAAAACCTCGAGCAAGGTTATATCAGATATGTGCAGGCTGTTTTTACTCAACCATACCTGTAACCTTTTTGCATCTGGGTTTGCGGAATATATCAAGATATTTGAATCCAAAAGTGAGTCCATAATTATTCCCTCCCGTATAACGGTGGATCCTCTCTAATTATCTTTTGCCATTCAACAGGATCTTCGATAGATGTGATCCCGCCCATGGCAGCTTTGTCTCTCATTAATTTTAAAAATTCGCTTGGATCCATTTTATCGGGTGTGTCGCTGTTGTTCTTTAAAACGGAAAGCCCCAATTTCACCGCAAGATTTTCTACTTGCTCAAGATCGTCCTTGTCATTTCCTGAAATAATAAGCTTCATAGTAAAGTGTTTTTTAAAGTTGATCAATCCGGTGATTATCAGACGCAAGTTAAAGAAAAAGGTTATGTGAAAGCATCAAGGGAATAAGTAATGTTTTTCCTCAAGGCAACAGCTACAAAGTCTAATGAATCTCAGCGACATTGCCCCGTCCTTACCGACATCAGGCCGCCCACAGGTTTTGATATTCGTAGATTTCACCGCTACTTTTGAATAAGTGGATCATCCTAGCATCACGCAACCTCTAAACCATACATTTTATGAAAACAACTATTGTTAAAGCGTTTGGAACAGACGCTCCAGAAGCGGATTTAAAACAGATGGACATCCCACGCCGTGAAGTGACGGCAAAGGATGTAGAAATCGACATCCTGTACTGTGGGGTTTGCCACTCGGATTTACACACCGCCCGCAATGAATGGCACGGTACCGTCTATCCCAATGTGCCGGGACATGAGATTGTCGGCCGGATCACAAAGGTGGGTGATAAGGTGAGCCAGTTTAGGGTTGGGGACCTTGCGGCGGTAGGCTGTATGGTGGACAGTTGCCGAGAATGCGAACAATGTCGCAAAGGCAGCGAGCAATATTGTGAGAAAGGCAATATCCAAACCTACAACGGCCATGACAAGCATTTGAACAAGCAGACCTTTGGCGGCTATTCCGAACGAATCGTGGTGGATGAGGATTTTGTGTTACGGGTACCTGACAACCTGGATTTGGCCGCTGCAGCACCGTTGCTTTGCGCCGGCGTCACCACCTGGTCACCACTGAAGCATTGGAATGTAGGCGAGGGACATAAGGTAGGCATTGTAGGCATCGGCGGCCTAGGGCATATGGGTGTCAAACTAGCCAAAGCCATGGGTGCTCATGTGGTCGTGATTACCACTTCTCCCTCCAAAGTCGAAGATGCCAAACGCTTGGGAGCGGATGAGGTGATCCTCTCCACGGAAAAAGAACAGATGAAAGCCCATAGCAATACGTTAAACTTTATTTTAGACTGTGTGTCTGCGGATCACGACCTTAATGTCTATATGAGGCTAATAAAAGTTGATGGTACCTTGGCATTGGTAGGGGCGCCGGAACATCCCCTGCCGGTAGCGGCTTTTAGCTTGATTCCGGGCAGAAAAAGCCTTGCCGGCTCGACAATTGGAAGCATAAAGGAAACACAGGAGATGCTGGATTTCTGTGGTCAACACAACATTGTTTCCGATATTGAATTGATCAAAATTCAGGACATCAACCAAGCCTATGAGCGCCTGTTGAAGGGCGATGTAAAGTATCGCTTTGTAATCGATATGAAGAGCCTGAAAGGCGGCTGACGTATCGATAGGTCGGTTAGGTTGTGAGAACTTAACCGGCCTTCATCATAGGAGCTTATTAAAAACATCGGACAGCTCGAAGTCCACGTAGTTTAGAACAGTCGATTTCACCCTACCTCGCTGTGGCAAAAAAAGAAAGAGCTCATAATTACCGGCGGAACCTAAGGCAAAAATTTCTAAGGTCTGGTTGGCGGGATCAGCGATCCAGTATTCCTAGACGCCAAATTGCTCATATTTTCCCTTTTTGGAATAGCAATCGATATAACTATTGGAAGGGGAAATAACCTCTACAACGAGATCGGGGGTACCCATTATCCCTTTTTCCTGAATAAGGGAGGACCGGGCTGCCGTAACAAACACCAGATCTGGTTGGTAAACATTTTCCCGGTCAAAATAAACATCGACTGGTGCGAAGAACAGTTCCCCAGCTTGCTGTTGTTGGATGTAAAAAAACAATTGCTGATAAAGTGAGGCTAGGGTACGCTGATGAGAGATGAGAGGCGCGGGTGTCCTGAGCAATACTCCATCTAGAATTCACATTTAACGTCTTCCTCCAATTGAAGATAATCCTCCACTGTCCATTTCTTAGACCGGTCTACCATGAAAGTCTCCATATTCTTGGTTATCAGGTAAGCAAGAAGCTAAATATAGTGATTAGATGCGGGAACTAAAAGATGGGACGGGGTGGGTGTCCGACATTGTTTCAACTATTTTCAAGGCAGCATCAACCTCCTTTTAGGTTAAAAGCCCCGCTTGGTATCAGAACCTAGCGGGGCTTAATCTAATATGGAGGGATCAATTCCCCCATCGAGTTAGTCGTTGATCCCACAAAAGAGACATTGAATTACTCTCCGAAACTGCCCCATCCGCTCATAAAGATGGCCAATGACTTGAATCCCCAACTCATATCAGTTATCTCATAGACAGGTTCGGCAGACTCAACGCTTAGCTGCGCATTACTGATTTTCTCCGGACGGATCGCATATGGACGCATTTCCAAGGTTGGTTGGTCGCTGTCATCCATATACATATCAACCCGAAGGATTCCCCCTTCTTCCGGCATGTAAAAAGGATGGGTGAAATTGATCGTCTCGCTAAAGAGCGGCGAGGTGTACACCACCAGCTTCTGTATCATGGGAAAACTCAACGGATTCTCAGGGTCCGGCGTGCCATATCCCATTTTTGGCGTATACACGCTCACGTTGCAGGCATAACCTAAGATGTTTTCTTTTTTGTCCAATAGTTGCCTGTCAAAGAAGTCAGCATCAAAAGAAGTGTTGGGACTGGCCGCCTCTTGTTCGGATGGAGCGTATTGAGCATAGAGCTGTCGGTCTGCTTCAGGAATCTCGTTTGTGGGAACCAGCGTTTTCATATATATTTTGCCCACATCCTGTTGCTTGTCATGAAGATGGTCGTAGATGAACCCAAATCCTTTAGATTTTCCCACGACGACTTCGTCTTTAATATGGTAATCAGAAATGACCGTATTGAACATGAGTACCAATCCCGCCAGCGGGTTTTGTTCGCTCAGCTTTTGGAAGTGGATTAACAGATTTTCTTCCGGCCCGGCTTCCTCAATTAAAGCCTCCAATTGCTCCCTGGCGTCATCCCTGCTGAAGTCTATGTTCTTGATGTAATGGCCAATGTCTATTCCATGACTGTACATGCCCATCTCTATAATGCCTTCTGTAAATGGAACGTCGGTGACATTGCCAATGTCATCTATATCATCTTGGTTGTCAATGGAACATGCGGCGGTAAAAAATGCCATACTTAGCCATAGGTAAAGGGCTGTTTTCTTCATTAGTTTCTTTTTTAGTTAATAAATGAATTCGATAAAAGTATCCGGCGGTCATCACGGTTCACATTGTTGGTCTAGAATTCCGTTCGGACAATAGGCAAATGTACAGCGGATGTTTAATCTGGGCAATCCCCGAAACCCAGTAGTTTTTATTTGTAACAGTTTGCCAAAGTTGAAGCGGGCTTTCTGGTGATATGTAGCAAGCGAAGCATTAAAAGCTACAGGGACTATGATTCTTGTCTCTTTGTTTTCGTTCAGGCAGGATTTGTGGGTATATTGGTGACATTAGCACCCATGGGGGCCACTTTTTTTAAATAAACAAATTCAATGAAGCATCGGATAACAACATTAACAGCAAAAGCAAAAAAAGCTTGGATCAGTGTCTTTTGGAAAAGCCCCAATCACTTGTTGGCACTAAAGGTTACCTGCTCCATCGTTTTCCTCGTAATCCCCTCTTTACTTTTATTTGAAGACACCTTTATCGGTACGACGCTCGCCATGGGGGTGGTCGGAATGGCCCTCGGGGAAACGGATGTACATCCTAGGGGTAAGATAAAATCTTCCAGAATTGCCTTGATACTGTTCTTCATCACGAGCAGCTTGGTCGAACTGCTTTTTCCCTATCCTCCTGTGTTTGCCTTGCTTGTTGCTTTTTCCGCTTTCTCGTTGACATTGGCGGGGGCGCTGAACGCAAGGATGCAAGGTGTCACCTTCGGTACATTGCTGATTTTTGTCTATACCATGTTGGGGGCAGGCAGCGCCGAAAAATGGTTTTATCAGCCCGTTCTGTTTACCCTCGGAGCTTCCGCTTACGCTTTAGTTTCTATCCTCTTGTTGTACCATAGGCCCCATAGGTTGATCAAAGAACAACTGGCCCGCGGCTTTCATCATCTTGCCGACTATACCATGACAAAGGCCAACCTTTTCCCAAGTGATCCCCAGTCACAGGTGCCTATAAGAACCCAACTTGCCGAGCAAAATATAGCCTTAGCCCAACAGGTAGAAGTCTGCAAAAGTGAGCTGTACAGTTATTCAGAGGAAAGCGATCCTGAAGCCCTTCATTTGGTGGACACCTTTTATAGCAAATGGTTTTTGTTGCAGGAGATGCAGGAAAGAGCCATGTCCAGCCATGAGAAATACGACCTGTTGAGTGAGGAGGTGACTAATAGAGCACTTCTGGAGGGCTTAGGGCATCTGATGAGGGAAATCGGGCAGGCCATGCACCAATTTGCCGATTCGCTGCTCACCGATCAGCCTTATAAGCATCCGCTTTCTTTGAGATGGACCTTGACTGCCGTGCAGAAAATGCTGGAAGGAGAGAAGGGACAAGTCCACTATGGCACACTAGCCTTATTGATGAGAAACCTGATGGGGTTGGAGAGAAACCTTCGGAAAAATGCCTTAAGCGAGGTGGAGATTGACGTATCTACTTTTCATGCCCACAAACGGGAAAGACCAAAATCATCAACCTTGCTTAACCGGGATCATCCGCGCTTTCGCTTTGCGGTGCGTCTGAGTCTTGCCTGGCTGACTGGTTATGGCCTGATGCAGCTATTTGACATGGATAAAGGTGCCTGGATTCTGATGACTTCCTTGATTGTCTTTCAGCAAACCTACAGTGCCACTCGGATGCGTTTGTTTCACCGGATATTCGGCACCCTCATGGGTGTGGTGTTGGGAGTGACTTTAGCCTATTTGCTCCCAACGCTTCCCGGTCAAATACTCTTGCTATTCGGCTCCATCTACCTGTTTTTTTATTGGTTAAAGAAGAACTATACCATGGCGGCGATGTTTATAACCACCTATTCTTTGGCCTCTTTCAATATCTTATCGAACGAAGGCATTGCCGTCATGTTACCCCGGATTATCGATACGACAGCAGGCGCCTTTATCGCTTATTTGGTCGTCCGCTTCATTTGGCCGGATTGGCAATCCAAACAGCTGCCCGGCTTCTTGCTGCTCGCCGTCTCCAAAAACAGGCGCTATTTCGAAAGTACTTTCCAAGAATGTATCTCTGATGAAGCTTATTTTCACAACCGACAAGAGGCTTATCATGCGGACAATGCCTTGGCTTCTGCCTGGAAGGGGATGCGGTTGGAACCTAAGCAAATGCGTCAGTACGAGGACAAAGCTTTTCAACTCACCAACCTGAACCACGCCTTGTTGTCTTATATTTCGGCATTTGGGGTGCATCGGTACGCCGAGTTGTCGAACCACGAACGGGTGTATTGTGAAGAGGTTAGTGCAGTGTTGGGGTATGTAGGGAAGTTGTTGACTCAGGGAGGTGATCGGGCGCAATGGGAGCTATATTTGGATATGGCTGATCGTTGGGACGACAGTTTGGAACAGATACAAAACGACACCGAAAGCAGAAGGGCCGGCTTGATCTATAATATCGCTCATGCCACACGCGAGTTGCTTCTTGAGGCCAATGAAATGGAGAAAATTGGCAGACTAAAGGCGGACACGGCCATTTCAACTGAATAGGGTTATGTTTATCTTAAAAAAGTACCAGCACGCCGTTGTTCATTAATAGTGCTGCGTGGCAAAGTGTCTGGATGTTAGGTTGAAAAACTTACCCTCGTTCGGATTCCTCAGATTGATTTTTGAAGCTTTGAAAACCAAAGGCCCCTGAAGAGATATTTCCAGGGCCTTTTATTTGATGTCGAAAGGCAATTCCTTTCGCCCTACCTCAACTCCATCTCAATTTCAGAGGAAGCCTCGATTCTTTTGACAATTTTGGAATAGAGAGACCTGTTGCTGTTGCTGTTGATCAGGATTTTTCCGTCTTCTACCGTAGCGGCAGACAATTCTTCGCTGTTTACGTCCCTGAACCAGCGATGGGCATTGATCTCCAATAAAGCCAATGGGTTATTGGTTCTATCCACAGTAAAATATTCATCGTCTCTTTCTGATTCGATCTCTATTTCAAAATCAATATCATCCCCGAAGTACTCAAAAACCACCGGGACGGTCTGTTCTGCAGTATTTTGATATCGACCCTGTAGGTGAATGGAAGGCTCATTTCTATAATCGATCAAATCAATCTCCATTTCTATCTCCTTATATTCCGCTTCGGGGATATTGAAGAAGAAATCGGATGATTCGTCAGTGCGGTCGAAAGTCACTTTCTTGATCTCGTCGAACTTGACTTCATATTCCTTTTCAAATCGGCCATCGGCATTTCTGCCTTCCAAATCCATTTCAAGCTCTTTTATTTGGATATAGCCTTCTAGGATCTCTAGACTGTTGTTGGTCACCCGCGCATTGGCTTGCGAATCACCATCTGATCCCAATACGAAAGCCATACCGATTTTACCTTCACCGCTGCCTGGAACAGCATCTTCATTTTCTTTACATCCGAAGGCGAAAACCAACGCTGAAGCAACAAGGGCTCTCGAATAGAAATTAACTTTTTGCATGATTAACTTTTATTAATTGAAATAAATTACTGTTTTCCCCGAGTTTCAAAAAGCAGACCAGACTGTCTTTTTTTGTATGCTGTGAGCCTATGCCTCGGTTCATCCTTTGTTGTTAATCCTTGTTAATTCTAACAATGACAAATAATAGTTTGTATCGTTGTTGATTTTAATTAGATATATTTGGGTATGAGGGACGTAGTAGCCATGGCTGGTCAGGTCATTATGTTTATGTTAATTGTTGTGCATGCCCCGGCTCAGCAAGAAAGCTTCATTTTGTCAGGTCGTGTTTTGGATAGCGGAACCAAGGAGCCGATTTCCATTGCCAGCCTGCAGAATGGTAGAGAACTGATCCTAACCAATGTCAAGGGAGAATTTAAAATCCAGACTTCACGCGGTGATCGGCTGCTGATCTCGCATACCGCTTATCAGCCCCAGATCTATGTAGTGGAAGAAAAGGAGGGTTCGGTAATTGAAATATTCCTAGAAGAGAAAACAGTCGATTTGTTCGAAGTTGAAGTTTCGCCTTTTCCAACAGAAGAGGCATTTAAACAAGAGGTGATGGAGGCGGTGCCGCGCTACCACTACGAGAATAGCGTGTTGCTTAGAAACCAATCTATGGCTAAGCAGATTGTTCCACTAGGGTACGAGTACTCTTCTTATTTCAAACATGTAAAAAGTGTTGATAACATCAGCTTTATTTCCAATAACGGCGCCGTAGGCCTGCTGAAAGCTATCCGGGACCTGAAAAAAAAGGAGTTCCGATCCCCTTCTCCTTCACCACGTATGCGACGTGAAATATGGTATCCCCAGCAATTACAACCCAAGGGGCATTGGAAACACTATTTTGAGCCGGACTGATCTGCGGGTCGTGTTTATTTCTTCTCCAACCACGCCCAGCGGGCCGCCCAATCCAACAGGAATTCTTGCTGCCATTTAAATATGGTTTTAGCGCCTTGGTGCCCATTCGCATAGTTGCTTGGAGTTGGATCATCGCTCCACCAGTTTTCCAGTGTAGTGAAATCCTGAGTGTCCAACCTTCCAGGCCATGGGTCCAAACTCACAAATTGGCCACTACGTCCATCCAGTTCGGCAATGCTGCTAATGGTGGAGTATTCCCAGTTGCCGGGACCTTTGGTGACGAATCTCACTTTATACTTTCCATCACCAATAGATTCTCCTTCAAACTGTTGACCACTGATCTCCAGCAAGAACGGAGGTTCTTCTTGGGGCTTCCCAACAATAGGGCCGTCAAACGTCCACTCCATGAGACTGAAGGTAGGGACGGTGTCTGCCAAGGTAGTAGGGCGGTCAAATTTACGGTAGGAGCTATGCGTCAATGGGACAAAGCTCCCGCCCCAGCTCTCCCCAGCTGGGTGGTTGGGGTCACCATGCATCAGGTAGGCCACCGATGGGGTATCCCCCATTTTAATTACACCTTTATAATAGTTAATAAAGTCTTTCCCCAGGGCGCCGCGACCCTTGATATGGCGCTGATAGAAGTTTTTGATGTTGGTTGGTTCATCTGAGCGATCATCGGCAAATAAGCCCCGGTAAGTCGCATTGGCTTCAATCATGTGGAGGTTTGGGAAATTGCTAACGATATAATGATATGCATTGGCACTCCACTTTTTATTCGGACCGCCAATCCAATACACCCGAATGTTGTCCTGAATGTCAGGTGCGTCATGTAAGGCCTGAGCCAAGTCTTCCAATCCTCCCCATACCAATATCCACAACGGTTCTTCTTCCTTCTTCCGGGCACATTTTATAATCCATTCAGATCCTTCGGTGGGGTTGATAAATCCTTGAAAAGGTGCTCGGTCAATGGCGCCCTGTTTGGTGATAGCCCGCAGCTCATTGGGATGGGGAAATGTAGCTACTTGACGTTTTAAGGCTGGGTAGTCCTGCTCATAAAGGTCGAGGATGTGGTGGATATCATCCACGCGTCCATCACCAAAAGCCGAGGATATGAGCCCTTCTGTACGGAATCTGTCCGCATACATCAGATAGTGGATCATTGATTGAAAATCATCGTCGTCGGTGCCGCCTATATCAGTGCTGATGATGACGCGGTGCTGGCTTTGGGCAGGCAGACAGAAGTGAAGGAATATGAGGATAAGGAGAGTTTTGATGTAGGTGGAAGCGTTGAATTCCATGATCTATTGGGTCTTCTGGAGATGTTAATCAATGATAAAGGTAACGAATCCTTTAGGATCGCACACATTTTAAAGCAGAAGTGGGTTTATCCGGGAGAAGCCCTTACAAGATCTGTTAAAAACCAAGAATGGTAATTCTTGGGCGAAAAAAGTATGCTAGCGAGATGACCCAATCGGTAAAAAAAAGGCTGCCTCAGAGAGACAGCCTTGTAAATTAGTGAGCTGCTACAGTGTCTATCGCCTGTTTCTTATTTCTTTGCCAGAAATAGAAGAAGGTGAAAAGTACGATGAGTATAACAGGGAAGAGGACCATTTTTGAAAGAGTATCTTGCCCTGCGGCCAGTTCTAAAGCATCACCAGTCAGTCCGGCAGCAACGTTATCAGCTCTAGCGGTATCAATCCATCCACCAATTACTGGTTGCCAGATAGCTGTTGAGAACATGCCCACACCTCCAATGATAGACATGCCCAATGCCCCGCTAAGAGGGACTCTAGTAGCGGTAGCACCAACCATCACTGGCCAGAAGAAACATACTCCAATGGCAAAGATGACGGCTGCCAAATAAGCCAGTCCGCCAGTAACCGTGCTGAACATGTAGATACCAATCAAGGCAAAAACGGCGCCTCCTAGAAGAACCCCGGTTTGGCCGAGTTTTCCTACAACAGGACCTGCGAAGAAACGTCCTACGGCCATCAAGCCTGTCGTCAAAGCCAGTATTAACATACCGTTGGCACCGCTAGCACTCATGACAATATTAACCCATTGCTGCGGACCGAATTCGGAGATCGCGGTAAGCGACATGGCGATAAAGAGGAAGATAAAGATGGGACTGAGCATCGCCTTGAAGTTCTCGCCCAAGGAAGTAACGCCTTCGACTTTTGGCCGGGGGAAAGCCTTTCCGTAAAACAACACCACATATATCAGTGTAGGGATCATGGTGATCCACATCTGTGCCTGCCATCCAAACCCTAGGTTAGTCATAATATAGGAGATAATCGCTCCGAGGAAAATACCACCTGGGAACCACATGTGGAACCTGTTCAGCATCTTATCGATCTTGTCGCGCGAGTACATATCAGCAATCATAGGGTTACAGGCCGCTTCAGTACAGCCGTTACCGAAGCCAATAAACAAAGTGGATATTAGCAGACTTGTGTAACCTCCTGCATAGATGGTCAATAATATACCCAAGGTGTGGGCGACGAAAGCTACCCGCATGATGTTTTTTGGGCCAAAGGAGTGATACACCAACCCTCCAATGATCATGGATATGGGCATACCCAAGAACCACATGGAGTTGATAAATCCAAGTTGGGCTGCTGTCAAGCCGAAAGTTTCTCCAAGTTCGGGCAAAATCCCCGCCCGTATAGAGAAAGTAAAGGCTGTTGTAATCAGGGCGAAGCAACTCCCGTTAAAGAGGGCGCTTCTGTTAATGTTTTCGTTCATAAAAGTTGGGTTTAAAAGTTGGATATAATGTTTTTGGGATGAATAATGCAATCATCTGGGCAATATAAAA
>Ga0079224_100015768_pt1 | contig 10597 bp, 11 predicted proteins | sample Stecom2015_FD_80414 | JGI IMG/M metagenome (GOLD analysis project Ga0079224, IMG submission 80414) | Agricultural soil microbial communities from Utah to study Nitrogen management - Steer compost 2015 | ecosystem: Environmental > Terrestrial > Soil > Agricultural land | place: USA: Utah...
CGGCGTTGTCGGCGAAGTCGAGGATGATGCCGCGCGCGAACCACGCCGCCACCAGGCCGCCGAGCAGTCCCCCTGCCGCCGCGCCGGCAATGCCGAGCGCGAAGCGCGCGGCCATGCTGCCGGCGAGCGAGCGCGTGGCCAGGCCCAGTCCCGCCGCGGCGGCCGGCTTGGTGATCCCCATCGCCGCGGTGACGCCGACCGCGAACGCGGCCGATGGCGCGCTGGAGCGCGCGAACTCGCCGAAGCGGCCGAGCAGGTCCTCGCGCACGCTCTGGCGCGCGCGCGACAGCCGCTTGCGTACCGCCGCGTCCGACAGCCCCAGCAGCATCGCCACCTGCCTGGAACTCTGGCCTTCGCGGTAGTACAGCAGCAGGACCTCGCGGCTGTCTTCGGGCAGGTCGGAAATCAGGTCGGCCGCCACCGCCTCACGCTCCGCGTCCAGGGCCTGCTCCAGCGGGCAGCCGTCCGGATCGGCGGCGTGCTGGATCGCGAGGTCGGCCGCCTCGCCCTGGAGCATGCGGTTGCGGCGCCCGCGCAGGTGGTCGTGGGCCAGGTTGCGGGTGATCTGCCGCAGCCAGGGCAGGAAGCTCGACGGGTTCTTCAGCCGCTTGAGGTTGTGCCAGGCCGAGAGGAACGCCTCCTGGGCGATGTCCTCGCTGGTCGGCACGTCGCGGGTGATCGCCAGCGCCACCGCCGTGACCACGTTCTGGCTCGCGACCACGATGCGGCCATAGGCATCGCGATCGCCGCCCAGGGCGGCAGGCAGTTCGCGCTTGATCAGCAGGTCGATCGCTTCGGTGGACATGGCGGGCCGGTTGCGTGGGTGTGCAGACGTGACGGCGCCGGGCGCGGAACGTGACCGGTCAGGGATCGCCGGCCACGTGCCAGTCGTCCCCGTCGCGGCGGACCTCCAGCCGGCGCGCGTCGGCGTCGGCACCAGGGCGCGTGGTGGCCAGGGCGACCGTGCCGGTGCCCGAGCCGTCGGTCCGGTAGTCGTCCACCGCCACCTGCAGCCACTCGCCCGGGCCGGTGCAGGCATCCGCGGGTCGCGGATCGAGCCCTGCCGCGCGTGCCGTCGACAGCGCGCCGCCGGTGGCGTCGTCGTCGCCCGCGATCCAGGCTCCGTCCAGCGACAGGCACAGCGTGGCCGCCGGCGTCGCGGCGAGCATCCTCGACGCGAGGGCCGCCGCGAGCGCCGGCGGGGTGGGGATGCGATGCACCGCGACCTCGGTGGCGATCGGCTGCAGCGACGGGTCGAGGGCAAGTGGCGCGCTCGGTCGCGCCGCCGGTTCGGGCAGGTCCCAGCCCGGATTGCGGAACTGGTTGAGCCACAGCGCCAGCGCGATCGCGGCCGCGATCAGCAGCCCGAGGTGGAAGCGTGCGCGCCGGGTCGGCGACGACGCCCGCATGCGCGCGGCGTGTCCGGACGAGGGCAGGAAACTGCCCGGGCTGCCCGGACTGCCCGTCGGGCGGGCCGGCGAGGGCTCGAGCAGGCCGGCCTCGCGCAGCAGCTGGCGCGCCCGCGGCTTGTCGTCCGAACGCACCACCCACACCGTGGCGCGGGGCGCGGGGCTGGCGTGTTCGCGGTAGCTGAAGTTGCCGCGGATCCTGTTGCGGAAGCCTCCGCCGTTCTCCAGCCGCACCTCGATGCCTTCGTCGGCCAGCAGCCTGGCCACCGCTTCGGCGTTCTCGATCCGCGCACTGCTGAAGACTTGCTGCACGTCAACCGGCTCCGCGCACGCGGATCATGCCTTCCTGCGCGGTGCTCGCCACCAGCCGGCCGTCGCGGCTGAAGATCTGGCCGCGCGCGAGGCCGCGCGAGCCCTGGGCACTGGGGCTGTCGATCGCGTACAGCAGCCACTCGTCGGCGCGGAAGGGGCGGTGGAACCACAGCGCATGGTCGAGCGAGGCCATCTGCACGTCGGGCTGGTAATAGCTGATGCCGTGCGGATAGGTGGCCGTGCCCAGCAGCTGGAAATCGGAGGCGTAGGCGAGCAGCGAGCGGTGCAGCCCAGGCCCGTCGCCCACGCGTTCGACGAGCCGGAACCAGATCTGGTTGAACGGCGGCTGCCGCGCCGGCTGCAGCTCGTTGCGCGGATGCACCGGGCGGAACTCGAACGGTCCGGTGCGGTCGAGCCAGCGGCGCACCTTGGACGGCAGGTTCGCCAGCACCTCGGGCGCGAGCGGCGCCGGCGGCTCGAGGTCGTCCGGGTCGGGCACCTGCGGCATCGGCGGCTGGTGCTCCACGCCGTCCTCCGGCGCCTGGAACGAGGCCGCGCAGAAGAAGATCACCTGGCCGTGCTGGATCGCGGTCACCCGGCGCACCGAGAAGCTGCCGCCGTCACGGGTGCGGTCGACGTGGTAGACGATCGGATGCTCGACGTCGCCGGCGCGCAGGAAATAGGCGTGCAGCGAATGCGCGGGGCGCGGCTGCGGCATCGTCGCCTGGGCCGCGGACAGCGCCTGGCCCAGCACCTGGCCGCCGAACACGAACCGGGTGCCGATGTCGCGACTCTGGCCGCGGAACAGGTTGTCCTCCAGGCGCTCGAGCGACAGCAGTTCGATCAGTTCGGAAACGGGCGGGGCCATGGCGGTTTCGGCGGGAAGGTGGCCGGATTATACGGTCCGCCCCGAATCCGGGCCGCGCTCACGCAATGCGCTGCAGCCCCGAGCCCGACAGCACGCGCGGCCATGGAAACAGCGGTCCGGGGTCGCGCTTGCGCCGCACCTGGACCTGCGGGTCGTCCGTGGCCGGCACGTGCGCGGTGTCCAGGTCCTCGTGCCCGGCGATGTGGCGAAGCGCCGGCAGCGTGGACCGCAGCCATGCCAGCAGCGCCAGCAGCGCGTCGATCTGCGCATCGGCATAGGGCTCTTCCATCGCCTGGTGGCCGGCGTCGAGCCAGTGCGGGTAGCGGCCGCGGTTGACCAGTTCGATGCCGACCGAGCGCTCGTTGCAGCCGCGCACGTGGTGGGCAACGCGCGTGGCCGGCACGTATTCGACGATCGCGCCGTCGCGGTCGATGTACCAGTGGCCGCTGTCGCCGGTGCCGCTGCCGGGGTAGCGCACCCGTTCGCCATAGCTGCGCGCCATGGCCAGGTCGGGCAGCTCGGTGCAGTGGATCACGACCAGGTCCACGGCGTCGGCCCCGCGTGCCTGCAGCCGCGATGCGTAGGGCAGATGGTCGATGCGGATCGGCGGATCACCGGGCGGCTGCGGCATCGCCCGATGCTAGCATTGGGCGATGAAAATCCCCCCGCCCGGCACCGCCATGCATGCCCTGATGACCCGGTTCCCGCGCGAGGGAAGGCTGCGCTGGATCGGCCTGCGACCCGCGCGCGGCGTGCCGATGCGCGAGATCGGCGCGGTGGAGGCGGTGGCCGGCGGCGGCCTGTCGGGCGACCGTTACGCCGGCGGCAGCGGCAAGCGCGGGATCACCCTGATCCAGGCCGAACACCTGCCGGCGATCGCGGCACTGGCCGGCCATGACGCGGTCGCGCCGGCGACGCTGCGCCGCAACCTGCTGGTGTCGGGCATCGCCCTGGTCGCGCTCAAGGGCCAGCGGTTCCGCGTTGGCGATGTCCTGCTCGAGGGCACCGACAGCTGCGATCCCTGTTCGCGCATGGAGGAGGCGCTGGGTCCCGGCGGCTACAACGCCATGCGCGGCATGGGCGGGCTGTGCGCGCGCATCCTCGAGGGCGGCACCCTGCGCCTGGGCGACGCGGTGGCGTGGGTGGAGGCATGAGCACGCGCGGGCACTGCATCCTCTCGCACGGTTTCGAAAGCGGTCCGGACGCGAGCAAGGTGACCGCGCTGGCCGAGGTCGCGCAGCGCCTGGGCTGGAGCCACGAGCGCCCGGACTACACCGACCTGGACGCGCTGGCCGCGGTCAGTCCCCTGGGTGATGTCGCCGCGCGGGTCGCGCGCCTGCGGGCGCTGGCCGAAACCGCTGCCGCGCGCGGCCCGCTGGTGCTGGCCGGCTCGAGCCTGGGCGCCTGGATCTCGGGCCGCGTTTCGCTCGACGTGCCGGTGCGCGCGCTGTTCCTGATGGCGCCGCCCGCGCGCATGGGCGACGCACCGCCGCTGCAGGCGGCCGGGGTGCCGATCTCGATCGTGCACGGCTGGCACGACGAGCTGATCGAGGCCACCGACGTGGTGGAGTGGGCACGCGCGCGCAGCGCGACCCTGCTTTTGGTCGACGACACCCATCGCCTGTCCGGCCACGTCGAGACGTCGGGCCGGGCCTTCGCCCGGCTGCTCGAAAGCCTGTCCGCATGAGGTTCTTCGTATCCTGCGCACGCGGCCTGGAATACCTGCTGGCCGACGAACTCACCGCGCTGGGCTGCAGCCGCGCCACCGCGGCGGTGGCGGGGGTCAACGCCGAAGGCGGGCTGGCGCTCGCGCAGCGCGCGGTGCTGTGGTCGCGCCTGGCCAGCCGCGTGCTCTGGCCGCTGGCCGAGTACGACTGCGACGGCGAACAGGCCCTGTACGACGGCGCCCGCGACCTGCCGTGGCACGAACACCTGGATCCGGCCATGACCCTGGCGGTCGATGCCCATGTGTCGGGCAGCGCGATCACGCATGCGCGCTTCGCGGCGCAGCGGCTCAAGGACGCGGTGGTCGACGCGCTGCGCGCGCATTCGGACGCGCGCCCGGACGTCGATGTCGAGGCGCCCGACCTGCGGCTGAACCTGGTCGTGCGCAAGGGCCGCGCGATCGTCTCCGTCGACCTGGGCGGCGGCCCGCTGCACCGCCGCGGCTGGCGCGCGGCCCAGGGCGAGGCGCCACTGAAGGAAACCCTGGCTGCGGCGGTCCTGCTGCGCGGCGGCTGGCCGGCGCTGTACGCCGGCGGCGGGGCGCTGCTGGATCCGATGTGCGGCAGCGGCACCCTGCTGATCGAGGGCGCGCTGATGGCGGCGGACGTGGCCCCGGGCCTGCAGCGCCATGGCGATCGTGCGCCGAGCCGCTGGCACGGGTTCGACCGCGACCAGTGGTCGGCCCTGGTGGACGAGGCGCTCGGCCGCGAACGCGTCGGGCGCGCGGCGTTGCGACCGGTGTTCGACGGCTGCGACATCGACGCTGTGGCGATCGCGGCCGCGCGTGGGAACGCGACCGCCGCCGGCCTGCGCGACCTGGTCCGCTGGCAGGTGCGCGACATCACCCGGCCCGGCGAATCCTTGCCCGTCGCCACGGCGCGCGACGCCATGGTCCGCGATGGCGTGGTCCACGACGGCGGCGAGTCGCCGGCCGCGGGCGCGCGGGCCGGGACGGACCCGGAATCCGCATCCGCCGCGGCGCCGGGCGCGGCCGCCGCGGGCCGCGGCCTGGTGGCGTGCAACCCGCCCTACGACGCCCGCCTGGCCGCCGATCCCGCGCTGTACCGCGCGCTTGGCGACGCGCTGCGCCGCAGCGTCCCGGGCTGGCGCGCCAGCTTGCTGTGCGGCGACCGCGAGCTGGCTTTCGCCACCGGGCTGCGCGCCCGCAAGAGCTACCGGATGTTCAACGGCGCGCTCGAGTGCACCCTGATCCTCTGCGACCCGGTGCAGCCGCCCGCGCGCACAGACGACGCGCCGCGCGAGCTGGCCGAAGGCGCGCGCATGGTCGCCAACCGCCTGCGCAAGACCCTTCGCGCCTCGCGCGGCTGGCGCGAACGCGAGGGCGTCGACTGCTTCCGCGCCTACGACGCGGACATCCCCGAGTACGCCGCCGCGATCGACGTCTACACCGATGCAGACGCCGGCGAGCGCTGGCTGCACGTCCAGGAATACGCGGCGCCGGCCGAGATCCCCGAGCAGGTGGCGCGCCGTCGCCTGGGCGAACTCGTGGCGGGCGCGGCCGATGCGCTGCAGGTGCCGCGCGCGCGCATCGCCACCAAGACCCGCGCCCGCGGCAAGGGCGGCAGCAAGTACGGCAACCTCTCCCATCGTGGCGAATTCATGGCCGTGCGTGAGGGCGGCGCACGGCTGCGGGTGAACCTGTTCGACTACCTCGATACCGGCCTGTTCCTCGACCATCGCCCGCTGCGCCTGCGCATCGCCGGCGAGGCACGCGGCGCCCGCTTCCTCAACCTGTTCTGCTACACCGGCGCGGCCACCGTGCACGCGGCGGTGGGCGGCGCCGCGCAGACCACCAGCGTCGACCTTTCGGCCACCTACCTGGAGTGGCTGGCCGACAACCTGCGCGGGAACGGCATCGGCGGCCCCCGCCACCGCATCGCCCAGGCCGACGCCATGGCCTGGCTGCGCGCCGATCGCGGCCAGTACGACCTGGTGTTCTGCGATCCGCCGACCTTCTCCAATTCCGCCCGCGCCGGCGATTTCGACGTGCAGCGTTCGCACGTGGAACTGCTGCGGCTGGCGGTGGCGCGCCTGGCCCCCGGCGGCGTGCTGTATTTCTCCAACAACTACCGCCGGTTCCGGCTGGACGGGGAGGCGGTGTCCGCCTTCGCCGCGGTCGAAGACATCGGCGCGGCCACGATTCCGCCCGATTTCGCACGCAACCCGCGCATCCACCGCGCCTGGCGGCTGCAGCCGCTGTAGGCGCAGCTTCAGCCGCGACCGCGCAACGTCGGGGGTCCGGCCGGCACCTGTTCCAGTGTCGCAGCCGCTCGACAGCGGCCAGGACGGGCGACGGCTGGCAACCAGCGTTCCACCGGTGGAGGGTGTTCCGGCCAGCCTCGGCCCCATATCGCCCACTCTCCCGCCACGAGGAACCCGCATGAACGCGACCGCCGACACCACTGCCCGCATCGGCCGCAAGGTCCGCGGCGTTGCCGCGTCCGACGGCGCCGGGGTGAAGCTGACCCGGGTGATCGGCGGCGGCGACCTGCCCGACCTCGATCCGTTCCTGCTACTCGACGAGTTCGGCACCGACCGGCCCGAGGACTACCTGGCCGGCTTCCCCGACCATCCGCACCGCGGCTTCGAGACCGTGACCTACATGCTCGACGGGCGCATGCGCCATCGCGACAACCATGGCAACGAGGGCCTGCTGGTCCCCGGATCGGTGCAGTGGATGACCGCGGGGCGCGGCCTGGTGCATTCGGAAATGCCCGAACAGGAGGCCGGGCGCATGCGCGGCTTCCAGCTGTGGGTCAACCTGCCGGCGAAGGACAAGATGACCGCGCCGCGCTACCAGGAGTTCCCGCCCGAGCAGCTGCCGGTGGTGGAGCCGGCGGCGGGGGTGGCGGTGAAGTTGATCGCCGGCGAGGTGGACGGCGTGCGCGGCCCGATCGTGCAGCCGGCCACCGATCCGCTGTATCTGGACGTGTCGCTGGAGGCGGGGGCCGGCTGGTCGTACCTGCTGCCGTCCGGCCACAATGCGTTCGCCTACGTGTTCGAAGGCGGGATCGCAGTCGGGGAAGGCGAAGACGCGCGGTCCCTGGCCGAAAGCGAACTGGCGGTCCTGGGTGGCGGTGACCGGCTCGTGCTGCGCGCCAACGGTGCCGGCGCGCGCCTGATCCTGGTCGCCGGCCGGCCGCTGCGCGAGCCGGTGGCGCGCCACGGCCCGTTCGTGATGAACACGCGCGAAGAGCTGATGCAGGCCTTCGTCGACTTCCAGCAGGGGCGGTTCTGACAGGTCGCAGTGCCCGGCGCGCCCGCCGGCCGCTGGCGGACAACGGACCGTCCGGCAGGCACGCTGGACCGGCCAGACCTGTTCGGGCCGGACCCCCGGACCGACCCGGTGTCGGCCTCGGCGCGCCGGCCGGACTGCCCCATGCACCGGCCCGGCGGCCATCCCGCGACGGACGAGCGGCGCCTGGCCCGGCCCGACGGTGGGGTATAGTGCAATTGAAACGGACGTCATCCCCCCTGGCTGGAAGATGAATGCCACGGTGTTGTTGCGGTACAGCACGTCCCCCATGCAGGGCTGTGACCTCGTGGTCCCTTCGCTACATGGAGCAACTTCAAATGAAATCGATGTTCCTGTTGCTGGCCGGCCTGCTGTGGTCGGGCCACGCGTTCGCGCAGGCCGCGGCCGAGAACTGTCCCGAACTGCCCGCCGGCACCGACCTGTCATGGGACGTGGTGCACGGACCGGATTTCGTGTTCTGCAAGGCGATCCGCGACTCCGACGGCACCCAGGCGTTCTCGGTGATGCTCGGCAGCGATGTCCCGTTCCGCCCCGACCGCAGCCTGCGCGAGGAGGATGCGAGGATCGACGGCCGCAAGGTGCGCTGGTACCGGGGCGAGGTCGCTACGCGTCGCGACGTGCTGGTGCGTGAGACCGTGGTCGAACTGGGCCGGCGGAGCACCGCGCATGTCGTTGTGCGGGCCGACTCGGAGGAACTGCTGGCGCACAACCGCAGGCTGGCCGAACGCATGCGCTTCCGCGACACCGCCATGGGAGGCGACTGACCGCGGCCCGGGCGGTTGGCGCCGGTCGGCCTGCGACCGGCCTGGTCGGGACCCGGGATCCGGGCCTGCATGCAGGGCATGCGGGAGGGGAGTTCAGTTGCTGCCGATCCGGGAATCGCCGAAGCGCAGCAGCCCGGCGAGCCGCAGGCTGTCGGCCAACTGCTGTTCGTTCTCGACGCGCAGCATGATGTGCGCGGTGAGGTCATCGTTCAGTTCGATCAGCGTCTCGCGCACGATCGCGTCCTTGTTGGCGAGCTGGCCGCGGTACCAGCGCACCGCATGGCCGTCGATCACTGCCTTCTCCTCGCGCAAGCCGAAGCGCTCGCGGAACGCCGATTCGGCGCGCAGCATCACCGAGAACGCCTGATACCCGTCCTCACGCATCGCCTTGCAGTACAGGAAGTCCTGGCCTGCACTCGATTCCCAGGACAGGCCACTCGAGGCCGGCAGCTCCGGACAGGTGGTCGGCACCTGCGCCAGGGCCGGGAGGGGCAGGCACAGCGCTAGGGCGCAAAGCAGAGGCTTCAGGCTCATGGAGGATCTTCCTTGGATGAATGGGCCGACATTGCCACGCAGCGTCACATGGTGCAATGCGCAAAACATGAAGCCCGTCACTGTCCGGATCGAAAGCGCGCCGCGCAGGGACGCCGCGGCACGACAGCCGCCGTCGTGCGTCAGTTTCGTGCCGGCGCGTCGTCTCTCTTCGAAGCTTCGCCAGCGGCAGTGTCGCGACGTACCTCGAGTGACGGCCGGCCGGCGTGGTCGATCCGGACGATGCTGATCCGGTCGTATTCGGACTCGGCCATCGCCGTGGTCGCGCAGGTGCACAGCGCGGCCACGATCGCCGGCACGGTGTTGCTGTGGCCGGCGACCAGGACGGTGCCCGAGCGATGCCGCGCCATGAGCCGAGCGGCCAGTTCCCGGGCGGACATGTGCGCGTCGTAGCTGAGAGGCTGCAAGTCGTGCAGCCGCGCAGCCGGCTGCACCGTGGCGCGGGTGCGTCGGTAGTCGGTGGTGTACACGGCCACCAGTGGCTCGTCGGCGAGGCTCCGCGCGAGCCGACCGGCACGCGCCAGGCCTTCCGCGGCGAGGCCGGGGTCGGGATCGGGCGAGGCCAGCTTCTCGCCGTGGCGCACGATGACGAAGGTGGCCAGGGCATCGGCGGCCTCCGGTGTGGCGGGCGGCGTGCCGGCGCAGGCCACCAGCTGCAGAGCGGCGGCGAGGAGGGGGAGCAGGCGGGTCGGCGTCATCCCTGCATTGTGCGGCAGGCGGCGCCGGGGTGCGCGACCGCCAGGCCCTCAGCCCTTCGGGTGCCAGCGGTCGTCGTCGCCCTTCTCGTACTTCTGCTTGACCGCGGCCCAGGCGACGCGATGCGCGGTTTCCTCGCGACTGGCATCGTCGCGGCGTTCGTCGGGATCGGCGTACTGGTCCCAGGCGCTGTTGAAGGCTTCCAGGTAGATCTCCTGCGCGTGCCGGGGCACGTTGTCGCGGACCGAATCGGGCAGGTCGCCCAGGCGCTCGTAGGGCATGGCGGCATGCTCCTGGCGGGCCTGCCACCCTAGTTCCGCGGCGGTGATCGGTGGGTGATCGCCGCCGCGGAACGGCTCAGCCGGTGGCCCTCCCCGGCGCAAGCGCGATCAGCAAGCCGCGCGCGGCCTTGAGCCGGGTCTCGAAGTCGGGCAGCTCGAGGCTGATGCGCAGCCTGTCCGGGCCGTCCATGCGGTAGTGCCGGGGCTGGCCCTGGATCAGCCGGATGACCGCCATCGGATCCACCTGGGGCTGCTCGATGAACTGCAGCCGCCCGCCGGACTCGCCCAGGTCGAGCTTGCGGATGCCGAGCGCGGTCGCCTGCAGCTTCAACTCGGCGACCGCGAACAGCTGCTTCGCCGGCTGCGGCAGCAGGCCGAAACGGTCGATCATCTCCACCTGCAGCTCGCGCAGTTCGCCCTCGTCGCGCGCCGAGCTGATCCGCTTGTACAGGGTCAGGCGGGTGTGCACGTCGGGCAGATAGTCCTCGGGGATCAGCGCCGGCACGTGCAGCTCGACCTCGGCGCCGCGATGCAGCGGCTCGTCGGCGTCGGGCAGCTTGCCCTGGCGGATCGAACGCACCGCGCGCTCGAGCAGTTCGGTGTACAGGCTGAAGCCGACCTCGGCCATCTGTCCGCTCTGGTCCTCGCCCAGCAGTTCGCCGGCGCCGCGGATCTCCAGGTCGTGGGTGGCCAGGGTGAAGCCGGCGCCGAGC
>Ga0079224_100015769_pt1 | contig 10596 bp, 9 predicted proteins | sample Stecom2015_FD_80414 | JGI IMG/M metagenome (GOLD analysis project Ga0079224, IMG submission 80414) | Agricultural soil microbial communities from Utah to study Nitrogen management - Steer compost 2015 | ecosystem: Environmental > Terrestrial > Soil > Agricultural land | place: USA: Utah...
CAGGAGGGCGCCGGGCCACGTCGGGGCCAGCAGGACCGCGGCAATGGCATCGCGCGGCCCACCGGCCAGAGCCTGGCGCGGTGGCAGGTCCTCGCCGAGGTCGAGCACGACGCCGCCCCCGTCGCGACCATCGCAGCTCGTCCGGGGCACGCCCGCCGGCGCGTCCAGCGGGTGGCCGATCTGCTCGTCGAGGACGGCCTCGGCGGGTACCGGCCCAACCCCGCTCACCAGCGGGCCAAGCTGTTCGGCATCACCCCGACCGGGCTGGCCGCACTGCACCGGATCAGACGGCCTACACCCAGCTGGCGCTGCGCACCACCGAGGGCCTCGATCCGGAGCGGCTCGAGCTGGCACGCGAGACCCTCGCCGAACTCCGGCGCCGCCTGGAAGCCGAGCTGCCCTGATGCGGCGGGACGCGGTGCGCCGGATGCCGGGCCGCTCGCCCTGGCATCGACCCAGGTCCTGCCTGGGTCTGCTCGCGGCCGCCACCGACCCGTGGTGACGACCGGATCGTCGGCCCGACCCCCATCACGGGATCCGCCACCAGCGCCCCACGACCGCCTCCCCACCCCGGCAACAACGTCCTGAGGCGCTACACCTGGCGCGCGGACAAGCGGTCGAGCGCTCCCGCGCGGGCCGCGGCGAGGACGACGTCGACCGCGCGTCGAGCCACGGCCTCGTCGAGCTCCTCGCCGGTGACGACCAGCCGGTAGAACAGCGGCGCCGTCAGCGCCTTCATCAACTCCGCTGCATCGACCTCGCGGCCGAGCTCCCCCCGGGCGACGGCGCGCTCGACCACGACGGCCGCCCGACCGTGGCGCGACTCGAACAGCCGCCGCTTGACCTCCCCCAGCTCGGGGTGGCCCCCTACCCCCAGAACCGCGTTCACCACCGCACGGCCGGCACGGCTGTTGAACAAGTCGATGAGCGACGAGGCCAGCGTCAGCAGATCACCCTCGACCGACCCCGTGTCGGGAATGGGGACGTCCGCGCCCGTCCAGTCGGTCAGCGCGTCGACGACGAGAGCCGAGCGGTCGCTCCACCGCCGGTAGACGGTGCTCTTGCTGACCTCCGCCCGAGCGGCGACGGCGTCGAAGGACACCGCCTCGTACCCCGATTCGGCCAGCACGGCGAGGGTGGCCTCCAGGACCGCCGCACGCACCCGCGCGCTGCGCCCGCCGGTGCGGACCCCCCGCACAGCCTGCTTGTTCCGGCTCATCCACCCATCCTGGTTGCCCCCCGCCGACCAGAGTGCCATGCTCTTAACGCCTCAGCTGGAGGCGTTAAGAGTTCTGGGGGCGATATGAAGTTCCTGTTCACCGACGCGGCATTCTCGTACGAGGCCCTGCGCGCGGTGGCCTACACGCCGTACGACGGCGCCGATCTCGGCGAGGTCGTGGCCACTGCGGCCACCATCGAGGACGGCGACCTCGAGTCCTGGTACAGCGGCTGGTACGGCCTGGCCGAGCGCACCCGAGAGATCGCCGATCGCGCCCGCGAAGCCGGCCACGCGGAGAGCGCGCGGTGTGCCTACCTGCGTGCGTCGAACTACTTCCGCACCGCCGAGTTCTTCCTGGTCGCGGGGCAGCCCGACGAGCCGCGCCAGCTGCGGACCTACCGCCGTGGGGTCGACTGCTTCCGCCAGGCGCTCGAGCAGTCGACGATCTCGTGGCAACCGGTCCGCATCCCCTACGAGGGCACCACCCTCGACGGCCACTACCTCCGAGCAGGCGCGGGTCCGCGCAGGACGCTGCTCGCGCACGGCGGCTTCGACTCCACCGGCGAGGAGATGTACTTCGCCGCCGGGGCAGCGGCGCTTCGCCGCGGTTGGAACTGCCTGCTGTTCGAGGGGCCGGGCCAGGGAGCAGCGCTGCGAGAGCGAGGACTGGTCCTCCGCCCGGACTGGGAGGCCGTGGTCACCCCCGTCCTCGACTTCGCACCGACCCTGCCCGGGGTGGATCCGGATCGGATCGCACTGCTCGGCATGAGCCTGGGTGGGCTGCTGGCACCACGGGCCGCAGCGTTCGAAGACCGGCTGGCCGGATGCATCGCGTTCGACGGCATGCACAGCGCGGCCGAGGTGGTGCTCGACGCGCTCACCGGTGTGGCCGGCGGAGCGGATCCCCTCGAGACCCTGGAGTCCGCGCTCGCCGACCTGGACGCACAGCCCACCTCGCTCCGGTGGCTGCTCTCGCAGGCGAAGTGGACGCTCGGTGCTTCCACCGCCGGGGAGATCCTCGAGAGGCTCCGGGAGTCCGATCTGAGCGGGGTGGCGCAGAAGATCACGTGTCCCACGCTGGTGTGCGACGCGGAGGCCGACCACTTCACCGCCGCCACCGCGCAACCGCAGAAGCTCCACGCGGAGTTGACCTGCCCGAAGGAGCTCATGACGTTCACCGCGGCCGAGGGCGCCGGGGAACACTGCCACATGGGCGCGATGACCCTCTTCCACCAGCGCGCGTTCGACTGGCTCGACGAAACCGTCCCGGCGCAGACCTGACCGCCCGCACCGAGACGAAGGACGCCTCGACCATGCTCGTGGTCCAGGCGATCGGCGACCTCGTTCCCGATGGGCGCTTCTCCCGCGCGCTTCCCTCCCCCACCCGCCCGAACGGCGGCCGCCTGCTGAGGAGCGCGGCGGCAGCGTCCTGGTGCTCGGCGAGCAGGTCGAGCGCCACGCCCACCCGGCGCCGGCTGCGCCGGCTCCCCAGCAGGTCGTCGTGGCCGTTGCGGCGGGCGCACTCCTCCACCGCGTGGACCAGCACCCAGCGCGCGGAGTGTTGTGTCCCGGGGCGTGGTGCAGGTCGTCGGGTCGGACGGCGCGAGTGACCTGGCGGGAGGGGGCACCGTGCGACGGTCGGCGAGACCGGTTCGACGGTGATCGCGAAAGCACGCGACGCACGATGCCCCTGGACCGGTCTGCCCTGCTCGAGGTGGTGCAGGGTCGGCCGCCGCCCCTGTCGAGGATCGTGTCCTCGCGGCGACGGAGGATCCCGCACCTGCCCACAGCGCGCTCCGCCGCGTCAGGTGCGCTCGCGATCACCGCCACGAGTTCCCCAGCCGACGCATGCGCCTGCGTCAGGGGCCGGGGACGCGGCGACGTCGCGGTGGACGCTCGGCGCGGACGGCGGAAGCGCAGAGGCCGGTCTACGGCGCTCAGGCCACGAGCACGGCGTCCGGGTCGAGCGCGTACGGGGTGTGCCACAGCGGCATGTTCGACAGCGGCAGCACCGACTCGTCGAGAGCCACCCCGATCTCCTCGGCGAGGAACCGACGGCGGCGCTGCATCCGGTCCCAGACGTCGGGGTGGTCGTTCTGCAGGTCGGCCCGCAACCGCTCGTCGGCGAGGGCGACGCCGTCCTCGATGTTGACGGCGCAGAACGGGCCGGCGACCACCGGGATGATGTCGCCTTGCAGCAGCATCCCGGACCGCAGCGCGGTGTCCGCGCCGGCGGCGAACGTCGACTGGCTCCACTCCTCGGTGTGCAGGAAGTGGCCGGGGTTCAGGGCGAACGAGAACACGTCGGGGTCGCGCGCCGCGTCCGCCGCCGCGAAGACCTCGCCCGTGCTCGCGCCGAGCCGCAGCGCCCGGTACCAGGCCACCATCGTGTCGAAGTAGTTCGCGATCAGCTCGGGGAAGAAGTCGGCGACCTCCGGCGCGAGGTCGTCGCGGCTCCGTGCGATGGCCCCGGACCGGCAGGTCAGCGACCCGCGCAGGCCGAGGGCGATCTGGTAGGGGGCGCCGAGTTCGGCCGTCTGCGCCGTCGGGCTGGACAGCCCGCGGCGGACCTTGTCCCCGAAGTTGACCATGGCGTGGGCGGAGAAGGGCAGCCCTCTGTGCTCGAAGCGATCTGCGAGGACGTCGGCGCGCACGCCGGGGGCCAACGCCGCCAGCGCGCCACGCACGCTGTCGGACGTCACGGAGGCCGCGTACTCGCACTGCGCGATCTCGCGCGCCGACGCCGTCATGCGCAACCCGGTCTCCGGGTCGAGGAAGATGCGCTCGGCGTTGACGACGTTGTCGGCGCCGGCCCGGTCGCGCAGCGCGTCGACGAGGTAGGCCGGCAGCGAGTGCGCGGTCCGGGGCTGCGGCACGTACCGCGGGTCGAAGTACTTCCCGCCCGCCGTGCCGACGACCGTGCCCGGGCCGATCCCGACCTCCGCCCAGACGTCACCGAGTTGCACCGGGCGGTCACGGATCTGCCCCTGCGGGCTGAACTCCTGGTAAAGGCGCTGGGCGATACCCAGCTCGGGCGGCGGACCGTAGTCCTGGCACTCGTTGCCGAGGTAGATCACGCGGCTGCCGTCGCGGCCGAGGACGAGCACCCCCTCCTCGAAGCGGGGATCGACCCCGCAGAGGTGGGCCATGTCGGAGAAGTGCTCGCGATCGGCGTACACCACCAGCACGTCGAGCCCTTCCTGGGCCATGCGCTCGACGGTGGCGGCCAGGCGTGCCTCGTACTCCTCGATCGTGGTCGCGGGGGGCGCGCTCGAACGCCCGAACTCGGGCGGGGCGACGCGGGTGAGGTGGGCCATGGGGCTCCTCCTTCCGGGAGGGTGTGAACGGGGACGGCTCAGCGGATCGCGTTCTTCTCGACGCGGCCGTCCTTGACGACGAGGTCGACGTCGCGCAGCGCGCGGATGTCGACGAGCGGGTTGCCGGGCACGGCCACCACGTCGGCGCGCATGCCGGGGAGCAGATCGCCGACCTGGTCGGCGATGCCGAGGACGTGGGCGTTCACGACGGTCGCCGCACGCAGCGCGTCCCCGGTCGTCATGCCCCCGCGCACCATCAGCTCCAGCTCGGTGGTGCCGAACGTCATCTCCGCCCACGGGGGCCCGATCAGGTCGGACCCGACGGCCAGCGTGACGCCCGCGGCCAGGAGGTCGCCGAAGCTCTTGAGCTGTTCGTCGAGGTGCCGGTCGGCCACCTCGGAGAGGTCGGGCTGCAGGCCGTGCGCCGACCCGGCCGCCGCCGACATCAGGTACATGTGCGTCAAGGTCGGGACGACCGTCACGCCGGCCGCGGCCAGCAGCTCGCGGGTCTCGGGGGTGATGGCGTGGCCGTGCTCCACCACGTCGACGCCGGCGCGGACGGCTGCCCTGACGGCGTCGTCGCCGATGGCGTGGGCGCTGACCTTGATCTGGTGGCGGTGGGCCTCGTCGACCACGGCCCGCAGCTCGGCGACGCTGTAGGTCGTCTGCTGGGCGTGCGGCTCGTCCGCCCAGGACCGGAAGTGGTCGCCGATCGCGCCCGCGGACACGCCGACCTTGACCACGCCCGCACCGGCTCGGATCCGCCTGCGGACGACCGCCCGGCACGCGTCCTCGCCGTCGGCGAGCATGTCCGCCCCGGCGACGACCGCGGGCGGCAGGCCCACGTCGTCCCAGGCACCCGCCGTGGAGCAGATGAACTGGCCCGCCGCCACGATCCGCGGTCCGCGCACGAGGCCCTCGGAGACGGCTCGCGCCAGGTGGGGGCCGACGCTCGAACCGAGGCAGCGCACGGCGGTGAACCCGGACTCGAGCAGCGTCCGCGCATCGCGGGCCGCCCGCAGCACCCGGTAGGGCTCCGGATCGGTGAACAGCCGCTGGACCTGCAGCGTGTCGACGCCGAAGAAGTGGACGTGGGCGTCGATGAGCCCCGGTAGCAGCGTGCGGTCACCGCAGTCGAGAACGGTGTCGGTCTCCCGCGGGTCGTACCGCGCCCGCGGACCCGCCGTGTCGATGGAGCCGTCGGGGTTGATCGCCAGTGCCGCGTCCTCGAGCACGTGGACCGCCCCGTCGCGGCTGCCGGTGGTGAGCAGCCGGTCGGCCAGCAGGACGAGCCTCCCGGCCGCACCGGTGATCGGTGCCGTCATGTGGTTGGCGCCTTTCTCGAGCGGGCCCGGCTCCGCGCCGCGCCCGCCCCGTGGGAAGTGGGTCAGGACAGCGGGGAGTCGATCCAGGAGACGAGCTCCTGGTTGCGCCGCAGCTCGTCGAAGTAGCGGTCGTCGACGACCACGTCGTCGACGACGAAGTCCTCGGGGAGCTTGTCGGCGTTGCCCTTCGCGTAGAAGTCGACGGACTGCCGGAAGTACAGCTCCGACTCCGGGTTGTAGACCGTCTCGGCGGCTTGCTGGAGCGTGGGGAAGAACTCGAGCTCCGCGACGATGTACTCGACCTCGGAGAGCGGCAGGTCGGAGGCCGCGGCGGTGTTGATCGCCTCGGTGAACATGGGGAGCGTCCGCTGCGGTTGCTCGTCGAGGTACCGCATCGTGCGGTACCAGACGGCCATGAGCCGCAGCACCGTGTCGTGGTTGTCGTTCAGCCAGTCCTCGGTGGCGAGCATCGTCGAGTACCACAGCCCCGCGGGCCCGAGGATGTCCGTACCACCGACGTTGACGAACCGGTCCGGTTCCTGCAGCAGGCGGGCCTCCTGCGGGAGGCTGCCGATGTAGTAGTCGCCGGTTCCGCTCGTGAACGCCAGCGCCGCGGCGGAGTCGTCGGGCATGTCCACGATCTCGATGTCGTCGATGGTCATCCCGACCTGGTCGAGCGCGGCGACCAGCAACGCCTCGTAGCCGGCGCGCTGGATCACGAAGGTCTTGCCGCGCAGGCCGTGCAGGATCCGCTCCTTGGCCGCGTCGGGACCGATCGAGGCGGACAGCTCCTCGAACGTGTCCGTCTGCCCGGTCCGGCCGACGACGATGAAGCCCTTGAACTGGTTGGTGATCATGAAGTCCCGCAGCTCGGGGATCTCCTTGTAGAACGGGAAGGCGCAGGAGTGGCAGCTGGGGACGAGGTCGATGTCGCCGCGGCGGGCCGCGACGGCCGCCGTCTGCGTCGACTCGATGCTGGTGAACTGCAGGTCGATGCCCTGCTGCTCGTCGAGCCCCAACTCGTCGGCGATCACCCACGGCTGGTACTCGAAGTACGGGCTGAGGCCGATGCGGACGATGTCGGCGCCCGAGTCCGACCGCTCCGGCGGCGAACCGCACGCGGCGGCGAGGGCGGCCACCACGAGCAGGGCGAGCGCACCGGGGCGGAGGGAGCTGCGGCGGCGGGCGGTACGGGTCACGGCTGTCGTCTCCTTGTCGGGACCGGGCCGGCGCGCGAGGCGTCCAGCGGGCAGGCCGGGGAGGCGGCCGGCGGGGCCGGCCGCCCGTGGCGTGGCGGAGGGGATGCGGTGGCGGGTCAGTCGGCGCCGAGCAGGCCCGCGACGGGGCCCGTGGCCGACGACCGGTCGGTCCACCGCGTCGCGGGGCCCTCGGCCTTGCGGATCGCGAGGTCGAGCACCAACGCGAGCGTGCTGTAGATGAGGACGATGAGGACGATGCCCGCGGTGTCCAGGTACTGCTGGCGGTTGATCATCAGGTAGCCGAGCCCGGACTGCGCGCCGAGGAACTCGGCGGCGACGTCGAGGCCCCAGGACGCCGCTGCGGCGACCCGGATCGAGCCCAGCAGGTGGGGCAGGATCGAGGGCACGACGACGGTCCGGTAGACGTCCCACCGCGTCGCACCCGGGGTCAACGCGGCCTTGACGTGCACCGGGGACACGTTGCGGATCGCGCTGAGCGTGGTCACCCCGAGCACCACCGAGGTCCCCAGCGCGATCAGCGTGATCTGCGGTGCGCGGCCGATCCCGAACCAGAGGACGAACAGCGGGATCAGGGCGAAGACCGGCACCGGGCGGATGAAGTCGAGGATCCCGCCGAACAGGTCACGCGCGATGGCGCTGTAGGCCATGAGCAGGCCCATCGTCACGCCGAGGGCGGCACCGAGCGCGAAGCCGGACAGGGTCATCCCGACGCTCGAGGCGAGTGCGGGCAGGAGCTGGGCCCGCAGGTCGCCGAACGACTCGACGAGGTCCGACGGGGACGGGAGGAAGAGCGCTGCGACGAGGCGGGTCTCGGTGACCACCGCCCAGAGGACGACGATCGCGAGCGGGACGAGGGCCTTCCGGCCCCAGGTCGCGGGGGCTCGGCCCGATCGGGCCCGTTCGACGTGGTGCGTGCGGTGCGCGGGTGTCGTCGTGGTCACGCCGCCTCGGCCTCCTCGAACGCCGCCATGAGGGTGCGGCGCAGGTCCTGGAACGCGGCGCTGGTCCGGATGCCCGGGGAGCGGTCGCGACCGAACGGCACGTCGTGCACGGCGGCGATGCGGCCGGGGGACGCGCTCATCACGACGATGCGGTCGGCGACGTAGATCGCCTCCTCCAGGTCGTGGGTGACGAACATCGACGTCGTGGTCCGGGACAGGACCACGTTGCGGAACTCCTGTTGGAGCCGCTGCTTCGTCATCTGGTCCAGCGCCGCGTACGGCTCGTCCATGAGCAGGACCTTCGGCCGGGCCGCGAACGCCCGCGCGAGGTCGACCCGCTTGCGCATGCCGCCGGACGGCTCCTTCGGCCACGGGGCGCCGCGCCCGCCGAGCCCGACGAGTTCGAGCAGGTCGGTGACCGTCCGGCGCTGCTCGTCGGCCGGCGTCCGGCGCAGCGCGAGCGCGTAGGCGACGTTCTGAGCGACCGTCATCCACGGGAACACGGCGTCCTCCTGGAAGACGACCGTGCGGTCGGGGCCCGGGCCGGTGATCGGCGCGCTGTCGACCGTGGCGGTGCCGGCGCTCACCGGGACCAACCCGGCGACCACGTTGAGCAAGGTCGTCTTCCCGCACCCGCTCGGCCCGACCACCGAAACGACCTCGCCGGTGCGGACGGACAGGGAGATGTCGTGCAGGATCTGCGAACCCGCGATCTCGACGGCAACGGAATCGAGCTCGAGCGCTGCGGGGGAATCGCGTTCGTGGGTGGGGTGGGGGGAAGCTCGGTGCGGCATGGACTTCCTCGGAATCTGCGCGAGGACCCGCGTTCGATGCGCAAGCAGAACATGCGCATTCGGCGCTGAGGCCGTGCGCTCATGCAAAAGCGGAAAATTGACCTGGCGTGCTGTGCCGCAGCTCGGACGCGCGTGCCGCGCGGTGGTTCGTCGACACGGACCGCAGGCCGACACGATCGGATGCTGTTCGGCGTGCTCGTGTCGTCAGAAGGCACGAACGACGCGCCGACCGGCTGCTCAGTCGGGGCCGACGATCGCCAGGTTGCCGATCCGCGCGAACTCGCGGAAGTCCGACCAGGAGGAGGTGCGTCGCGGGTTCCGCAGTGCGGTGGGGTCGACAGCGGGGCGGCGCGCGCTACCCGGTTCGGGCCGAGCGAACATCCGCGTCACCCCCTTTGTCGTTCTCCAGCACCGATGGGCGATCGCGGCCACCATACGCGGAGTCGGTGGCTCGCGGTCAACCCATTCAGGTTACGATCAGATAAATTTGGCACAACCGGGTGATTCTGTGAAACCACGCGGAATGTGCCGACGTGACGAACGGCGGCCTGATGGCGGTGCGCACGCACCGCGGACCGCACGCACCCTCAGGAACGCGTGTCGAGACCGGGGGTCGCCCGGCCGGCCCGTCGCCGTTCCCGCGCTCGCGCAGCCCGCTCCACGAGACCGTCGTAGCCGACTTCCGGGCGGAACCCCAGCAGCTCCCGGGCGCGGGCGTTGAGCGTCCAGTAGTCGACCTCGGGCGAATCGAGGGTCGCGGTCACCACCGGGAGGTCGGCTGCCTCGCCGAGCCGGCGCGTGAACTCGGCGAGATCGATCGACTCGTCCGGACCCAACCCGAAGGTCTGGCCGACCGCCGCCGGCAGCTCCATCGCCAACCGCAGCCCCACGGCGATGTCCTGCGGGGCGAGGATGCCCATCCGGACGCGCCCACCGTCCGCCCGCTCGATCACGAGCAGCCGGTCGGTGCCGTCGTCGAGCGCCGAGAGCGCCCGCGTCGCGGCGGACTCCGGGTCGCGCCGCCGCTCCTGCTCCAGACGCTGGCGCAGGAGGAACCGCCGGGGCCCCTCCGCGGTCGCGGTCGGATCGAGCATGTCGACCGGGTCCTGGACGTGGCACAGCCGCGCCACCACCGCCTCCAGACCGTGCCGGCGGGCGTAGAAGCCCAGCATCTCCTCGCCGAGCACCTTGGTCATCCCGTAGAAGCTCGTGGGCAGCCGGGGATGCGACTCGTCGATCGGCTGGAACTGCGGGTTCGTCTCGGGGTAGACCTCCCCCGAGCTCGCGAAGACGACCCGGCGCACCGACCCCGACGCGACGGCCGCCTCCAACAGCCGGTACGTCCCCCGCACGTTGGCGGAGAAGATGTCGTCGCGGCGTCCGTCGTCCCAGGACTGCACCGCTCCCAGGTGGACGACGGCGCCGACGCCCGCGAGGTCGGCCGCGGCGATCTCCTCGAGCCGGCGACTCAGGTAACGACCGTGCTCGACCACCGGCTCGGGGTGGACGTCCAGGCCGATCACGTCGTAGCCGGACTCGACGAGGTGGGTGACGACGTGGCGCCCGATGCGCCCGTTCGCGCCGGTGACGACGACCGCAGGTCCGGATGTCATGAGGTGTGTCCCTTCAACAGATCATCGCGATCGACCCGGACGCCGTCGCGGACGACCGCGCGGCAGGCGAGGACGGTGCTGCCGCGGCGACGCACGCCGTAGGAGTCGACGAGGTCGACCTCCTGGGAGCCGATCTCGAGCACCGCGGCGTCGGCGACGGCACCGAC
>Ga0079224_100015770_pt1 | contig 10596 bp, 7 predicted proteins | sample Stecom2015_FD_80414 | JGI IMG/M metagenome (GOLD analysis project Ga0079224, IMG submission 80414) | Agricultural soil microbial communities from Utah to study Nitrogen management - Steer compost 2015 | ecosystem: Environmental > Terrestrial > Soil > Agricultural land | place: USA: Utah...
CACTCCTCGTTGTGCGGGTTTGAACCCCATTTTGTTTCCCCACCCCCGGCGTGAGCCGCTCCCGGGCCCTGATCTCGATAGTTTGTGCCCGTTCGTGCCCGATTGGGGCCCCTCGCGGTGTCCGTCCGTCGGCGGCGCCTGCAACGATGCCACGCCCCCCGCCAAGCCGCCCGGAACTACATCACCGGGAACGGGTTGTTTCGGCGATTTCGAGCGCCGCCTGGCGCGATTGTTGCTGCAGCCACGGCGACGGATCGGTTACGCGGGCGTCGAAGGGGTGTCGGTCGTGCGGGTAGAGGGCGCGGATCCGTTGCACGTAGGCGAGCGTTTCAGGATAGGGCGGCACTCCGCGGGCGCGATCGACGGCACCCTCGCCGGCGTTGTATCCGGCCAACGCGAGGACGACGTCGCCCTGGAAATAGGACAGCAACCAGCGCAGATAGCGCATCCCGCCGCGCAGGTTCTCGATGGGATCGAAGACGTTGCGTACGGCGAAGCGCTCGGCCGTCTCGGGGATCAGCTGCATCAGGCCCAGCGCGTTCTTCGAGGAACGCGCCAGGGGATCGAAATTGGATTCGGCGCGCAGCACGGCGAACACCAGCCGGGGGTCGAGCTCGAACTCGCGCGCGAGCCGCACGACCGAGCGCGCCAGCTCGCGCCGGGCCGCGGCCGGCATCGCGCCGAACTGCGCCGGACGTTCGATGAACGGCGTGAGTCCGTCGCCGTTGCCGCGCGTGCGGGAGGCGCGCTGCACGAGGCAGGCCGGGAGCTTGTCCTGCTTCTGCTCGCCGCGAACGATCGTGGCAAGCCGGGCGGCCGTTTCGTTGCCGAGCGCAGCCGCCTTGCGGAACAGCGTGTTGGCGATCTGGTCGTCGCGGTCCAGGCCGCGTGCGTTCGCGTACATCCAGCCCATGCGCAGATACGCGTCGGCGTCGTTCATGCGCGCGGCCGCGCAGTACAGCTCGTGCGCCTTCGCGTAGTCGCGCGGCAGGCCTTCCGCGTTCTCGTGGCGGATGCCCTCGCGCACCAGCGCTTCGGCCTTCGGCGCGGCAACCGACGCGTACGGCGCAAGGCACAGTGACGCGAACAGGAACGAAGCAGCCCATGAACCGGATGCGTGCATCATGTTCTTCGAAGCTTCCGGAGCCCTATTGTAAGATCGGCGGCCCCGCCGAACGGTGAATTGTTCCTCTCGTGTGCGGCAGTGCGGCCGTACCATCGCCGCCTGCGAGCGGTCTTTCTAACACAGTCGGAATTCCCGTATCCCATCATGAGCATTGTGGCGGTCGTCGGACTCGGTTATGTCGGTCTTCCCCTCGCGGTCGCGTTCGGCAAGGTGTTCGAGACGATCGGCTACGACCTCTCGGCCTCGAAGATCGAGCATTTCCGACGGCACGAAGATCCCACGGGTGAAGTCGGCGCCGAGGAGTTCGCGGCCGCCGCGCGTCTGCACGTCACCAACGACCCGTCCGAGCTCTCGCGCGCCGATTTCCTCGTCGTCGCGGTGCCCACGCCGGTCGACGCCGCGCACAAACCCGACTTTTCTCCTCTGGTTTCGGCGAGCCGGACCTGCGGCCGGCACATGAAGCGCGGTGCGATCGTCGTCTACGAATCGACGGTCTATCCCGGGGCCACCGAGGAAGTGTGCATCCCGGTGCTCGAGGAGAGCTCGGGAATGAAGTGGCGCACCGATTTCCACGTCGGGTATTCCCCCGAGCGGATCAATCCCGGCGATCGCGAGCACACGTTGTCGCGCATCGTGAAGGTCGTCTCCGGGGACGACGCCGAAACGCTCGAGCGCGTCGCGCAGCTTTACGCCGCGGTCGTCGAGGCGGGCGTGCACCGCGCGAGCAGCATCAAGGTGGCCGAGGCGGCGAAGGTCATCGAGAATACGCAGCGCGACCTGAACATCGCGCTGGTGAACGAGCTCGCGATGATCTTCGATCGCGTCGGCATCGACACGAACGAGGTGCTGCGGGCGGCGGGAACGAAGTGGAATTTCTTGCCCTTCCGTCCGGGGCTCGTCGGGGGGCACTGCATCGGCGTCGATCCGTACTACCTCACGCACAAGGCGGAGATGCTCGGCTATCACCCGCAGGTGATCCTCGCCGGGCGTCGCATCAACGACGGCATGGGCGCGTTCATCGCGCAGCGCACCGTGCGCGAGATGGCGGCCGCGGGCTTTCCGATCAAGGACTCGCCGGTGATCGTGCTCGGTCTCACGTTCAAGGAGGACGTCCCGGACTTGCGCAACTCGAAGGTCATCGACGTCGTGCGCGAGCTCCAGAGCTACGGTGTCCAGGTGCACGTGCACGACGCGGTGGCCGAGTCGGCCGAGGCGCTGCACGAATACGGTGTCACGCTCGTGCCGTGGGACGCGCTACCGCGCGCGGCGGCGATCGTCGCCGCGGTGTCGCATGCGCCGTACCGCGAGATGGGGGTCGAGGCCCTCGTCGCGAAACTTCAGCCCGGAGGCGTGTTCGTCGACGTCAAGGCGGCCTTCGATCCGCAGCGCATCGCGCAGGCGGGAATGCGAGTGTGGAGACTGTGAGCGGCATCGCCGGCGACAGTGACGCGGGCGCGCGTCGCGCGGACGATCCGAATCGCGCGCTGCTGCATGGGATCGACCGGCGCTGGCTGGTCACGGGTGCCGCCGGATTCATCGGCTCGAATCTCGTCGAGACCCTGCTGCGGGGCGGCCAGCACGTGGTCGGCGTCGACAATTTCGCGACCGGGCACCGGCGCAACCTCGACGAAGTGCGCGAGGCGGTCGGCGAGGATGCGTGGAGGCGCTTCCGCTTCCTCGAGGGCGACCTTTGCGACGAGCGGGTGTGCCGGGCGGCGGTGGGCGGCGACGACCTCCCCCGGGTCGACGTCGTGCTGCACCAGGCCGCACTCGGCTCGGTGCCGCGCTCGATCGAGCAGCCGCTGCATTCGTTCGCGGCGAACGTCGACGCCTTCGTGAAGCTGCTCGACGTCGCACGCCGTGCCGGCGTGCCGCGTTTCGTCTACGCGTCGTCGAGCTCGGTGTATGGCGATCACGAGGCGCTGCCGAAGGTCGAGTCGCAGGTAGGCCGCGTGCTGTCGCCGTACGCCGCGACGAAGGCCGCCGACGAGCTGTTCGCCGATGCGTGGGCGCGCAGCTACGGGATGCAGTGCGTCGGCCTGCGCTATTTCAACGTCTTCGGCCCCCGGCAGGATCCGGAAGGCGCGTATGCGGCGGTCGTGCCGAAGTGGGTGGCGGCGCTGCTGCTCGGCGAACCGGTCTGGATCAACGGCGACGGACAGACGAGCCGCGATTTCTGCTACGTGGCCAACGCGGTGCAGGCGAACCTGCGCGCCGGGTTGGTCGAGAAGCTGCCGCGGAGGCACGAGGTGTTCAACGTCGCGGTCGGCGTCCGGACGACGTTGCTGCAGCTGTTCGAGGCGATCCGTCGCGCGGCGGCGGCGGCCGAACCCGCTCTGGCATCGCGGATCGCCGCGGTCGAGCCTTCGTTTCGGGCGTTTCGTCCCGGCGACGTGCGGCATTCGCTGGCCGACGTGAGCCGCGCCCGCGAGGTGCTCGGGTACGTGCCGACGCATGACGTCGAGCAGGGCCTGGCGGAGGCGATCGGGTGGTACCTGGGTTTCGTGCGTGCCGGTTCACCGGAACACGGACGCGGATCACCATGAACGCGGCGGCATCGATTCCGGTGCCCGCGACGACGCTGCTCCGCGTCGGTGCGGCGGGGACGGCGCTGCCGCCCGCGGCGCGCCGCGCCCGGTAGCGTTCAGTCGAGCTGCGACAGCAGCGCCTTCGCCGACTCCGCGGCGGGCCCTTCGGGCGTCGCCTGGAGCAGCGTCTCGAGCTCCGCGCGCGCGCCCGCCTTGTCGTCGAACTTCGCCAGCGCCTGCGCGAGATGCAGGCGCAACTGAGGGTTCGCCGGTGCGAGCGACACCGCCTCGCGCAACAGCTCGACGCCCTTGCGGTCGCCCTTGGCGACGAGGATCGCGCCGTAGGTGTCGGCGATCGCAGCCGATTTCGGCGCCACCTCGTAGGCGCGCCGGCCGTATTCGGTGGCGCGCTCGTCCTTCAGTTGATGCAGCGCCCAGGCGGCGTTGTTCAGCGCGATCGGGTTCTTCGGTTCCTTCTCCAGCACGACCGCGTACTGCTCGAAGGACTCCTTCCAGTGCCCGCGCGCGGTCTGGGACTCGCCGGCGAACATGCGCAACGCGAGGTTCGCCGGCTCGGCGCGCATCCAGTCGCGCAGCATGCGATCGGCTTCCTCGGTGCGCTTGGCGGCGAGCAGCGCTTTGTGCAGCTTCGAGCCGACCGCCAGCGTGCGCTGCGCCTGGAAGGCGTTCCGATACTTCTCGATCGCGGCCGGCAGATCGCCGCTCGCGGCGTGCAGGTCGCCCTCGAGCATGACGCCCGCCACCTTCGTCTTCTCGTTCTGCTGCAGGCTCGCGGCGATGCGCATCGCCTCGTCCTTGCGCCCCTGCTGCAACAGCAGGGCGGCCATCGCCGCCTTCGGCTCGAGCGCCTGGGGCGAGATCTCGGCCGCCTTGCGGAAGCTGGCGAGCGCGGCGTCGCGATCGCCGCCGGCGAGCTGCGTCTCGCCGATGCGGAATTGTGCGAGCCCCGCTTGCGGATTGACGCGCAGCGCCTTCTCCCAGCTGGCGATCGCCTGGCCGGGCTGGCCCGACTGGCGGAATGCGAGCGCGAGCTGGTCGAGGATGCGTACGTCCGACGGATTCCGGTTGGCCGCTTCCTGCAGCATCGGGATCGCGTCCTTCGGCGCGTTCGTCTCCATCAGGTAGCGCGCCGTGGCGAGGATCGGCAGGACGGCGTCGGGGTTCGCTTCGCGCGCACGCTTCAGCTGCGCGAGCACTTCGTCGCGGGTGCCGCCGGTGCGCGCGGTGAGCACCGCGAGCGCGACGCCCGCCTGCGGGTTCTTCGGATCGTTCGACAGCAGCGTTTCGTAGCGCTGACGCGCGTCGCCCGGATGTCCTTCGCGCAGGTCGAGCGTGGCGAGGTTGGCCGCCGCCGGGAAGTACTTCGGGTCGATCTGCAGCGCCTTCTCGAAGGCGGCACGCGCCGCCGGGAAATCCCCCCGGGCGGCCAGCACGCTGCCGCGCAGGTTCGACGGCAACGAGCTGGTGGGCGCCGCCTTCTGCTCCATGCGCTCGACCGCGGCCAGCGCCTTGTCGTATTCGCGCTGGCGCATCAGCGTGGTGATGAGCGCCACGTCGGCCTGCAGGTTGCCGGCGTCGAGCTCGATCGCCTCCTCGAGCTCCTCGATGCCGGCCGAGGTGTCGCCGGCGGCGATATGCGAGAGTGCCAGGCCGGTTCGCGAGCGCGAGCTCTCGGGCGTCAGCTGCGAGGCGCGCTGGAAGTAGCCCGCCGCTTCCTTCGCCTGGTTCAGCTTCAGCGCCGCTTCGCCCGCGATGGCGAGCATCGCCGCGTCGTCGGGGTGGCGCTTCAGGCCCGGGCGCACCGCCTCGAGCGCGCGCTGCGGCTCGTTGCGGCGAAGGTAGGTGGCGCCCAGCACGCGAAAGCCCACGGGGTTCTGCGGCAGCCGGTCGATGAGCTGCCGCGAATATTGCTCGGCGTGCTCGAGCGCGTTGGCGCTCAGGCTCAGGCCGGCGGCGAGCCCCAGTGCCGGAAGGTAGTCGGGCGCCAGCCGCAGCGCCTCCTGCACTTCGTCGCGGGCCTCCTTCAGCTCGTTGCGCCGGCTGTGGATCAGCGCGACGAGGTAGTGCGTGACCGGCGCTCGAGGCGCGATCCGGCGCAGCTCGGCGAGATCGCGTTCGGCGCCTTCGAGGTCGTTGAGCTCGAGCGCGACCGAGACGAGCTTGGCGCGGCTGGCCGCATCGGCCGGTCGCTGCCGGAGCGTCTTCGTGAGCGCGTCGCGCGCGGCCTCGAAATCGCGATCGGCGATGTCGAGGTCGGCCTTCAGCACGAGCGCATCGGGCGCCTCGGGGTCGTCCTTCAGGACCGCCTCGAGCGCCGTGCGCGCGCCGGCGCGATCGGTTCTCGCCTGCAGCGTGGCCAGGCCCACCCGGGCGGGCGTGTGGTCGGCCTTGGCGGCGAGCGCATCTTCGAAGGCCTTGCGCGCCTCGTCCGGGTGGCCGAGTTGCAGCTGCGCGCGGCCGGTCGCGGTGCGGATGCGTGCATCGGCGAGCGCGTCTCCGGTGGAGACGTCCTTCGCCTGGTCGACCAGTGCCTGCGCCTCGCCCATCGCGAGCATCGTCTCGAACAGCGCGGGCGTGGCGCGCTTCGGGTCGTAGCCGAGATCGCGCGCGCGGCGCAGCTCCTTCTCCGCGGAAGGCAGGTCGTTCGACTGGCGATGGATCTCCCCGAGCAGGTAGCGCGCCTCGGCGTTGGTCTCGTCCTGCTGCAGGAGGTTCTTCAGGTGGATTTCCGCGCTGCGCGGATCGGCATCGCGGAGCGACGCCTGGGCCTTCGCCAACAGCGCCTCGGGCGGCTCGTTGCCCGAGCAGGCGGAGAACGACAGCGCGACGAGGGACGCACCGAGCGTGCGCAGCAGGGGAACGGGCAGCTTCATGGCGGTTTCCGAAGGCTCAGCGCAGGCCGAACCGGTTGAGGAGGTCGTACAGCGTGGGTCGGCTGATCCCGAGCAGATCGGCCGCGCGCGCCACGTTGCCTTCGACGCGCGCCATCACCTTCAGCACGGCCTGGCGCTCGGCTTCCTCGCGGGCCACGCGCAGATTGAGCATCGGCGCCTCGTCGGGGACCTGCAGGCCGAGGTCGTCGGCGGTGATCGAGGCGCCGTCGGCCATGATGACGGCGCGCTTGATGCAGTTCTCGAGCTCGCGCACGTTGCCGGGCCACGGGTGGCGCTGGATCGCGTCGAGCGCGTCCTCGCGCAGCACCATGCGGTCGCGGCCGTTCTGGCGCGCGAAGCGCTGCACGAATGCGTGCGCGAGCAGCGCCGCATCGCCGGCGCGCTCGCGCAGCGGCGGAATGGTGACGACGATCTCGCTGAGCCGGTAGAACAGGTCTTCGCGGAAGCTACCCTCGGCGATGAGATCGCGCAGGTTGCGGTGCGTGGCGCAGACGACGCGTACGTCAACCGGGATCTCCTCGCGGCCGCCGATGCGCTCGATCGTGCGCTCCTGCAGGAAGCGCAGCAGCTTGGCCTGCAGTGCCTGGGGGAGATCGCCGATCTCGTCCAGGAAGAGCGTGCCGCCGTCGGCGACCTCGATCTTGCCCAGCGTCTGCTTGATCGCGCCGGTGAAGGCGCCTTTCTCGTGGCCGAAGAGCTCGGACTCGAGCAGGTTCTCGGGAATGGCCGCGCAGTTGATCGCGACGAAGCGCTTGTCGTGGCGCGCGGACAGCGCATGCAGACCGCGGGCGAGCACCTCCTTGCCGGTGCCCGATTCGCCCAGCAGCAGCACGGTGGCCGTGGTGGGCGCGACGCGCTCGACCAGGCGACACACCTTGAGCATTCCGGGATCGCGCGTGAGCAGGCCGTCGAGCGGCGTCTCGCTCGCCTGCTTCGCGAGCAGCTGCCGGTTCTCGCGTTCGAGGTCGGCCAGGCGGAACGCGCGGTCGACGACGATGCCGAGCAGATCGGCCTCGAAGGGCTTGGCGAAGAAGTCGGCCGCGCCCAGTCCGATCGCCTTCAGCGCGTTGGCGCGGTCGTTCTGCCCGGTGAGCACGATCACCTTGGTGGACGGCGCGAGCGTGAGAATCTCCTGCAGCGTGGCGAAGCCTTCGCTGGTGCCGTCGGCGTCGGGCGGCAGCCCGAGGTCGAGCGTGACGACGGCCGGCTCGTGCCGGCGCAGCGTGGCGATCGCCGTTTCGCGGTTCGAGGCAAACAATACGTTGTACCGGTCGAACGACCATCGCATCTGCTTCTGCAGACCGACGTCGTCTTCGACCATCATCAGCGTCGGACGTTCGTCCGCCATTCAGACTCCTGCAACTGCGGGCTCGGACATCGCCGCGTCGGCAACCAGCGGTAGCTGGATGCGGAACGTCGTTCCCGAACCCTCTCGGCTCTCCACCTCGAGCGATCCGCCCAGCTCGCGCACGTACTCGCGGCTCTCGAAGGTGCCGATGCCCATGCCGTGCGCCTTCGTGGACGAGAAGGGGCGGAAGAGCTTCGTGCGCACGAATTCCTCGCTCATGCCCTTGCCGTTGTCCTCCACCTCGATCAGCGCCTGCCCATCGGCGCAGCGGGCCCGAACCCGGATGATGCCCGAAGCGGAAACCGCATCGGCGGCGTTCTGCAGCAGGTGTCCGATGACGCGCTCGAGCCGGTCGGTGTGCGCGAGCACGGCGCGCCCGGCGATCGACGGGTCGATCTCGACCGAGGGCTCGGGCTGCAGGCCGCCGCGTCGTGCCACCGCCCGGGTGAGCGCGTCGGCTACCGGCACCGGCGCCGGCTGCTCGACGGGGCGCGCCCCCACGCGCAATTGCAGCAGCAATCCCTGCATGCGGTCGATGACGTTTTCCACGGTGGACAGCATGTCGGCCTGGAACTCCGGATTGTCCCGGTGGCGTTGCGCATTGCGCAACATCAGCGAGAGCTGCGCGACCAGGTTCTTCAGGTCGTGCACGACGAACGCCGACATCCGGTTGAACGACTCGAACTGCTGCGCCTGCACCAGCTGCTCGACCGCGCGCTGCACGCCGAGGTAGCTGGCCGCCTGGCGTGCGGCTGCCTTGAGCAGGTCGCGCACTTCCCAGTCGAGGACGAGCGGCGCGAGCGGATGCTCGAGCAGCACGAGTCCGAGCAGGTCGCGATCGAGGATCAGCGGCACGACGATCCATCCCGACTCGTACGCGGCGAGCGCCGCCGGCAGCGCCAGACCGTCGTAGCGCGTGCGGTCGTTGCGCCATTCGTCGAGATCGATCACCCATTCGCGCTCTTCGAGAAAGCCGACGAGCGGTTCGGCGGCGTCGATCGGATCGCGCGGGCCGCGGTAGTTCAGGCGCGCCGTGCAATGCAGCGTGTCGCCCTCGCGCAGCCACAGCGCGCCGCCACGGCTCTCGACCGCGTGCGCGAGCGCGCGCAGCGCACGGTGGGGGAGGTCGTCGGCGGGGCCGTCGGAGCCCCGAGTGGACAGCGCTCGCGTCAGGCGAAGCCACTGCTCGCGGTAGTCGAAGCGATAGGAGAAGAAGTGCTTCGAGAGGAACACGCGCAGGCGAGCGCGCAGCGTGCCCGACATCAACACGATCAGCAGGCCGATCGCCGCGCCGAAGAGCACGAGCGTCTGCGCGATCTCGCCCCATTCGCCGCCGAAGAAGCGCACGTAGTAGCCGACGCCGGCGAAGACGAGCAGGTAGGCGCCGGCGCCGAACAGCGCCGCCGAGTGAAAGACGACCGAGCGCGAGACGGCGATGTCGAGCTTCCACTGCGGATTGCGTGCCGCGGCGATCGCGATGAGCGGCACGAGCAGCGCGTTGGCGAAGCCGCGTGCGACCCACCACGACGGGTTGACCTGCGAGAACAGCATCGCGTTGCTGTAGAGCAGCAGGTCGAACGAGAACAGCGCGGCGAGCGCGATGGCGAGGAACTTCAGGCTCCAGCGGTGCTCCGCGCCGGTGTTGCGATAGACCTGCTCGAGGCAGACGAGCCCGGTGACGGCGAGCAGCGTCTTGACCGTGAACGCGAGCTGCGAGCGTGGGCCGAGGAAGTCGGCGGCGACCGAGACGGCGGCGAGCGAGGCGACGAGCGCGAGCGCGAGGCGCCGCGTGCGCTCGAGCGGATCGTCGTCGGGCGCCGGCGTGGCGGTGCCGCCGAGCAGCTGCAGCAGCAGCACGACCCAGGCGAGGGGGCGTGCGGCCTCGAGCAGGCTCGCCGCCGGCAGCGCGGGCGCCCAGGGAACGAGCGCGAGCGTGAGCATGCCTGCCCAGAGCACCTGCACGACCACGGCGGCGAGCAGCAGGCGCCCGGTGCGGTTGTCGCTGCGGCGCACCGTGAGCAGCCCGGCAAGCAGCAGCCAGGCGAGCGTGGCGGCACCGAAGCTCGCGAGCCCCAGCGAGCGCAGTTCCATGGAAGGCTACCGGGCTCCCTTGCCGAGCAGCACGACCTGCACGGTGTCGACGAGGATGAGCAGGTCGAGGAACAGCGAATGGTTCTTGACGTAGTACAGGTCGTACTGCAGCTTCGCGAGCGAGTCGTCGACCGAGGCGCCGTACGGATAGCGCACCTGCGACCAGCCGGTGACGCCCGGCTTCACGCTATGGCGCACGTCGTAGTAGGGGATGTCCTCGAGCAGGTGCTGCACGAAGAACGGGCGCTCCGGGCGCGGACCGACGAAGCTCATGTCGCCGCGCAGGACGTTGAACAGCTGCGGCAGCTCGTCGATGCGCGAGCGGCGCAGGAAGCGGCCGACGGCGGTGATGCGGTTGTCGTTGGTCCCCGCCCAGCGCGGCTGGCCGTCCTTCTCGGCGTCCTGCACCATCGTGCGCAGCTTCAGGATCGTGAACGGCACGCCGCCCTGTCCGACGCGCTCCTGCCGGTAGAACACCGGCAGGCCGCTCTCGAGATAGATCGCGAGCATCGCCAGCAGCAGCACCGGTAGCGTGAGCGCGAGCAGCACGAGGCTCACCACGACGTCGAAGGAGCGCTTGATCATGTC
>Ga0079224_100015771_pt1 | contig 10596 bp, 8 predicted proteins | sample Stecom2015_FD_80414 | JGI IMG/M metagenome (GOLD analysis project Ga0079224, IMG submission 80414) | Agricultural soil microbial communities from Utah to study Nitrogen management - Steer compost 2015 | ecosystem: Environmental > Terrestrial > Soil > Agricultural land | place: USA: Utah...
AAAAAACATAACTCGCTAAGCCTTTGGGAGATTATTTTAAATCTAAACCCTAAAAAACAGAAAAAAGAATAAAAAAGAAAGACTCCATCACAAACTTTAACAATCCACTAGGCCTCATAAAAAATAGGCACAAAAACGAACACACCTGCCAAAACATCGGGTTTTAGAGAAATAAATTCCCTATATTTACATTCAAACGAAACAATATAAACCACATCATGGATTATAACGAATTAAAATCACTAGACATCCTGAAAAAGAACTCAGGGAGCTCGACGGGAAAAGAATGGTTTGCTAACGGCAAAACGATCGCCTCGCACTCTCCTACCGATGGAAAATTGATTGCAGAAATTACCTGCTCTACTTCTGAAGACTATGAACATGTTTTGGATACCGCCGAAAAAGCCAAAAAAATCTGGCGAGATATACCGGCTCCAAAACGAGGCGAAATCGTCCGTCAATTAGGAGATCGGCTACGCCAACTCAAATCCCAGTTGGGAAAACTCGTCTCCTATGAAATGGGAAAATCTCTACAAGAAGGTGCAGGAGAAGTTCAAGAAATGATCGATATCTGCGATTTTGCAGTTGGCTTATCTCGTCAACTCTACGGCAACACCATTCATTCAGAACGACCTGGCCACCGCATGTACGACCAATACCATCCACTCGGCATTGTGGGGATCATAAGCGCATTCAACTTCCCTGTAGCCGTTTGGTCGTGGAACGCCGCCCTGGCATTAGTCTGTGGTGACGTCATTATATGGAAGCCATCTGAAAAAACTCCATTATGTGCTATAGCCTGCCAGAAGATACTGGCAAACATATTAAGTGAAAACGGATATCCCGACGGCATTTCAAACCTAGTTAATGGCGATGCGCAAGTAGGACAGTGGATCGCTAAAGATACTCGAATCCCATTGGTTTCTGCTACCGGGTCCACACAAATGGGACGAGACGTCGCCACGAAGGTCGCTCAGAGACTCGGAAAATCATTACTCGAGTTAGGAGGTAACAATGCGATTATTGTCACTCCATCTTCAGATTTAAAAATGGCGACTATCGGCGCGGTATTCGGCGCGGTTGGAACGGCAGGACAACGCTGTACAAGTACTCGACGCCTAATTGTACACGAAAAGATCTACGCTCAACTCAAACAATCCTTGGTCGACGCCTACCAACAGATCCAAATCGGCAATCCTCTAGACGCTAATAATCACATGGGTCCACTGATCGATAAAAGCGCGGTGACCAACTACCTCCAAGCTATTGAACAGATTAAAGCACAGGGGGGAAAGCTCCTGACTGAAGGAAAAGTATTGAATGGCGATGGCTTCGAGAGCGGCTGCTATGTTACACCAGTCATAGCGGAGGTAAGCAACGAAATGGAGATTGTACAAAAAGAAACATTCGCCCCTATACTTTACTTGATCCGCTACCAAGGAGATGTAGACACTGCTATACAACTGCAAAACAATGTAAAGCAAGGCTTGTCTTCGGCGATAATGACCAACGACATACGTGAAGCGGAACTGTTTTTAAGCCAAAAAGGGTCCGATTGCGGCATCGCCAACGTTAATATCGGAACATCCGGAGCAGAAATTGGCGGTGCTTTTGGCGGTGAAAAAGAAACAGGTGGTGGTCGTGAATCAGGATCCGATGCATGGAAGATATACATGCGACGACAAACCAATACAATTAATTACACTTCCGATCTTCCATTAGCTCAAGGAATTCAATTTAATCTATAAAATTATGCAAACCACACACCAAATTCTAGGAAAACATATATTAGCCGATGGCATGCCCGTTGTAATGGATCTCGAGAAATCGCAGGGCTCATACATCGTAGATACTACAGGCACAGCATATCTCGACATGTTTAGCATGTTCGCTTCCTCCCCTGTGGGATACAACCACCCCCATATACTGAAAAACAAATCGCTACTGGAACGCGTAGCCATCAATAAACTCGCATTATCTGACATTTATCCCGAAGAATATGCACAATTTATGAAAACATTTGAACGGGTGTGTATGCCGAGCGAGCTAGACTACTGCTTTTTTATTGACGGAGGTGGACTGGCTGTCGAGAATGCACTGAAAGCAGCCTTTGATTGGAAAACAAGACTCAATCAAGCGAACGGCATCGATGCGGAGGCGACTCAGGTTATCCACTTCAAACAAGCGTTTCACGGCCGGACGGGATACACGCTCGCGTTAACTAACACGAATGATCCTCGAAAACACATGTACTTCCCTAAGTTTGATTGGCCCCGGATACACAATCCTAAATTGTCTTTCCCGTTAACGCAAGAATCTGTAGAAACCACTATTCATAATGAACAGCAAGCATTACTGGAAGTCCGAGATGCCATCAAAGAGCACCCTCACGACATCGCCTGTTTGATTATCGAGCCCATTCAATCGGAAGGGGGAGACAATCACTTTAGAGAAGAATTTCTAAAAGAATTACGTCGCATTTGTGATGATCACGATATCATTTTGATTTTCGATGAAGTTCAGACGGGCATCGCCATGTCGGGTAAGATGTGGTGCTATCAGCACTTTGACATCCTCCCTGATATTATAGCGTTTGGAAAAAAGACCCAAGTCTGTGGTATATTGGCGAATAGAAAGAAGTTTGACAGGGTAGAGCGACACGTATTTAAGGAATCAAGCCGAATCAATTCTACTTTCGGTGGAAACCTGGTGGACATGATACGATTTATGCTAATCCTAGAAATTATAGAACAGGAAGGTCTCTGCGAAAACGCAAATAGTATGGGCGCCTACTTGCAGGAACGATTGTTGGCCCTGTCTGCAAACAAATCTACGGTAACAAATGTTCGGGGTCGCGGACTTCTCGTTGCTTTTGATCTACCTGATGAACAAACTCGTGACCAGTTTATAAAAGATGCTCTTGATCGCAAGATGCTGATTCTTGGCTGCGGACCTAAAAGCATTCGATTCCGCCCACACTTAAATATTCAGAAAGCGGATTTAGACAAAGCAATCCAAATTGTTGATCAACTGACGCGATAATTCTTGATCAGCCAAGCAAAAAAGCAGGTACACCTAATTTAATAGCGAATATCACCGGGCCCTTGCTGTAAATATCACGCATAGGAAGTACGGAATTAGCCCGTGTTCCGGTCATTTTTGTACCTTTGTAGACTATGTCTGATATCATTCAACTGCTCCCTGACTCCGTCGCTAATCAGATCGCCGCAGGAGAGGTGGTCCAACGCCCTTCATCTGCGGTTAAAGAACTATTAGAAAATGCTATTGACTCGGGTGCCGATTCGATAAAACTCGTTATAAAAGACGCGGGAAAATCCCTTATACAAGTCATTGACAATGGCTGTGGTATGAGTGAATCGGACGCTCTGCGTTGTTTCGAACGTCATGCTACGTCAAAAATCCGAAAAGCAGACGACTTATTTGCGATCCGAACTATGGGGTTTCGAGGTGAAGCAATGGCATCGATTGCCGCTATCGCACATGTAGAACTCAAATCACGCCGAATAGAAGATGAACTCGCTACAATTGTGGAGATCGAGGGATCTGAAATCATACGACAATACCCAGACCAGGCGCCTGCGGGCACGAATATAGCTGTCAAAAACCTGTTTTTTAACATCCCTGCACGGCGAAATTTCCTAAAAAGCAACTCTGTTGAACTAAAACATATTATTGACGAATTTCAACGCGTTGCGCTAGCCCACCCCGATAAATTCCTTTCGTTCCATAGCGACGGTAATGAGTTGTACCACCTACCAAAAGAAACCTTAAAACAGCGAATTATACACCTATTTGGAAAAACGTATAATCAGCGATTGGTCCCGGTAGAAGAAACAACTTCCATCATTGAAATCAAAGGATATATAGGGAAGCCAGAATTCGCAAAAAAAACTAGGGGTGAACAATTCTTTTTTGTCAATAACCGTTTCATTAAAGACCCGTATTTGAACCACGCCGTTCTAACCGCGTACGAGGACATTCTTTCCTTAGACACGTTTCCGCTCTATATACTTTTTATCGATATTGACCCATCAAAAATTGATATCAATGTCCACCCCACAAAAACCGAGATTAAATATGAGGACGAAAAATCCATCTACGCCATCCTTCGCTCTACAGTAAAACGCAGTTTGGGACGCTACAACATCGCCCCTACTTTAGATTTTGACCAAGAGTCTGGATTTAACAACTTGATCACACCAAAACCATTAGAAGAAATTCAAGCGCCAACGATATCTTTCAACCCCAACTTTAACCCTTTTGAAACGGATTCGCCACGATATGAGCGAACTAAAGATTATCGGGCGACAACAGATAAAACGCCAGCAATTCCGAGAAATTGGGATAGCTTGTATAAAGTCACAGAGGATCCAGAGCCACAGCAGCTATCGTTAATAAATGAGGGCAGCGAGAAGGAAAGTCCGGAACTCAACACCCAACCCACAAAGCAATTTTTTCAGCTGCATAACCGGTACGTGGTCTCACAAATCGTGTCTGGTTTTATGTTGATTGATCAACAAGCCGCACATGAAAGAATTTTGTTTGAACAATTCCAACAGCAACTTATCGACAGTCAAGGAGTAAGTCAACAAAGCCTATTTCCCCAAACAGTAGCGTTAAATCCCAGTGATTTCTCGCTTTTGGACGACATGTTACCAGAAATACAGGCTCTAGGATTCCAATTGCGACCGTTTGGAAAAAACACCTATATTGTCGATGGCGTTCCTGCAGATCTCGAAAACATCAATGAAAGCCAACTTATAGAACGATTGTTGGAAGACTTTAAAAGTCAAAGCGATTTACGGCTTAACAAACGCGACCGATTAGCAAAAAGCTTAGCTCGACAAGCTGCGATAAAAGCGGGAACTAAATTAGATACAGAATCGATGGCAGAATTAATCGACCGTCTGTTTGCGTGCCAGTCGCCAAGTATTTCCCTCGCAGGAAGACCAATAATTATTACCTTTACATTACAAGAGCTTGCAGAACGTTTTGGCAAGGCGCAGTCATACTAAAAGAATTTATGAACAACCTATTTGGAAACCTACCGCCGGTAGTGAAAAATCTACTGATTATTAATGTAATCTGTTTCATTGGATCGCTTATTATCGATCATGCGACCAGGTTATTTGGTGTGTATTACCCCGACTCTCCGTTTTTCAGGATTTGGCAGGTGATTACCTATATGTTTATGCATGGGGGATTTCACCATATATTTTTTAATATGTTCGCACTAGTGATGTTTGGACCGGTGATAGAGAGAGTACTAGGATCAAAAAAATTCCTTAATTACTATTTAATTTGTGGCCTGGGTGCACTGGTTTTGCAATACGGCGTTCAGTCATTCGAAGTTTACCAAATTACCGGTGTTTTTAAGGCTTCAGATTATCTCACTTACAATATGTTTACTGGAAGTGTTTCCACAAACTTACCAATAACGCAATCTCAGTTTAACACATTGGTTTCGATCTATGGGACTCCACTTGTAGGTGCGTCGGGCGCAATCTACGGCTTACTATTAGCATTTGGCTACCTATTCCCCAATATGGAGCTGATGTTAATATTCCTGCCAATTCCAATTAAGGCCAAATATTTTATTCCAATTTTAATTGTCATAGAAATAGCACTCGGATTTACACAATCGGGATCTTCAATCGCACACTTAGCGCATGTGGGTGGAGCACTCTGTGGTTTTATACTACTAAAGATTTGGGGAGTCCGAAGAACAAATTACTATTAATTAGTTTCATCCTGGTATGAAAAAGGAGAATGGATTAGCGACATTTTTTAGAACGACCTACCAAACCGGATCGCCAATACCTTATATTATCTCTATACAGATCGGTGTATTCATTCTGATCCATATAGCGGACCTGTTTGTCGAACTTGAAATTATTCAATTTCCACTATACGACTGGATGGTCCAATACCTTGGACTGCCTAACAACCTATCGGATTATGTGCGGCAACCTTGGTCTATTTTAACCTATCCTTTTCTATATACTGAGTTGTTCAACATCGTATTCGATTGTCTCTGGCTTTATTGGATGGGAAATACGTTTTTAAACTTTTTAAGTAAAAAGCAATTTCTCACGGTGTATTTCAGTGCATTTATTCTCTCCGGATTCACTTATGTGCTCGTAGGAAACACCGGAATGTTGAATATTGGGCCGCAATCTTCACTGATTACCAACGCAATGGGCTTAGCGGCGCTAATCTCGAGCCTGTTGCTACTTACTCCTAAGATGGAACTTCGCTTATTTCTCTTCGGAACGGTACGGTTCAAAACCATTGCTATTGTTTATTATATCCTTCAACTGGGATTCTTTTATTTCGCTAACCGTCCTGCGGTGGTTGCTTATGTTATCGCTATCGGCTGGGGCCTTCTCTTCACCCATCAGCTGAAAGAAGGCAGAGACATTAGCCGATTTTTTCAACTGAAGCGAAAAACCAAATTACGCGTGGTCCATCCCGCCAGTCAACCACCAACTTACCGCAGCCACAAATCCGATCTACCTAACCAAGAAATTGTCGATGAAATTTTGGATAAAATTTCACTAAGTGGCTATGAAAGTCTATCTTCACACGAAAAAGAGATCCTATTTCGAGCAAGTAGAGAAGAACAGAAGTAATGCTAAGCAAAAAGAAGAACCTGGGTTTTTTCAGCAAGACCATGATGCTAGCGAATCTCGCATCGATAGCCGCTCTTCTCTTATGCTATACTGCTTCATTCATTAATCCAAAATCATTTTGGCCGATTTCGTTTCTCGGACTGGGCTACCTTCCACTATTGGTCATTAACTTCGGCTTCATTATCTATTGGCTACTAAGAAAACCGAAATTTGCGCTATTATCATTCGTTACTATATTGCTCGGATGGAACTTAATGTCAAAACACATTACGTTCAACCACCCAACAAATCGCGTGGATTCCAGCTTCCGGGTGATGACATACAATGTGCACATGCTTGAGCCTGTAATCGAATCCGATAAAAAGGCGAAAGATCGATTTATAGAGATCATTCGTTCGGCAAACCCTGATGTATTGTGCCTTCAAGAGTTTAACAGTACGATCAGGGGGAATCAGCGTTTGAGCGAAGAAATTAAAACGGCAGTCGATTTTGACAATTACTATTTTGCTCCGTCTCAGCAAAATGACTACAGTGCTTACGGACAGGTTATTTTTTCAAAATATCCGATCATCAATTCGGGGCTTATCAAAAAGAATGAATATGGTGTGAATCGTATCATTTATGTAGACCTTGTAAGAAATGACGACACCGTACGCGTATACAACGTTCACTTGCGCTCCTTTGGCCTACAGGATGAAGAAAAAGAATTCATCCAAAATCCAAGCACAGGCCAAGGCATCGAAGAAACCAAAACACGACGAGTGGGCCGGAAATTAAAAGGAGCGTTTGAGCAAAGAAGTAATCAGGCAGAGTCTCTGTTTGCCCATATGCAGGAGACCCAATTCCCAAAAATTGTCTTGGGTGACTTTAACGACACACCGATGTCATATAGTGTCAATCTAATTGGCAGAAATATGAAAAACGCATTTCAGGAAAAAGGAATGGGCTGGGGCGTCACACACTTCGAAATGCTACCCATTCTCCAAATCGATTACATTTTCTGCGATCCGATATTTCAGGTGCATAATTACCAAATCATTAAAACGAAATTATCGGACCACTACCCCATCTATGCCGACCTTATTCTGAATTAATCTGCAGTATCGGTCTCTCGAATTACACCGGCAATTGACAGCGCCTCATCAACATAAGCGTCGTATCGGTTCTTCACTTTAAAATAGGCCTCCCGACCAAAATAAAAACGTCCGAGTAAAGCTTCAATATCACTTTGAATCAAATCATGCAAGTCGCTTTTTTTTCGATTGGAAACTTCCAGCCCCCGATCACGCAAAAACTCAATAAAGTCATCGTACTCAGCTGACGGCAAGGTGTAGCCCTGCAAGAAGTTCTCAATCGAATAGGCAGGCAGCTGTTTCGTGAATCGACCGTAAACAAACTGCTCTACTAAGCTGGATTGAGAAAGCTCTTTATAAAACAAGCTGACTTCATTCGAATCGATAGGGATTTCTATGTCCGGCACAATTCCCCCGCCACTGTACAGTGTCTTCCCGCCTTCGGTCTCGAAACTTCCCGCTACATTATAGGTTGTATCTAATGACCAGAGATCCTGATACATACTTACCCGATCCTGCATGTTGGACCAATTCGGCCGGTATTTGCGTTGAATGCTACGCCCTAATGGAGTGTAATATTGGGCAATACTTAAATTAATGCGCGAACCATCAGAAAAATCGAACAACTCCTGAACGGTCGCCTTACCATAGGTTCTTCGTCCGATTAACACACCGCGGTCCCAGTCCTGTACGGCTCCTGACACCACCTCGCTGGCCGACGCCGTATGCTCATTAACAAGTAAAATTAATTTTCCGTCTGCATAACTCCCGTCCCCCTCGGATACATAATCTCTTCTTGCTTCATGAGCTCCCTGTGTATAAACGATCAAGCGCTGATCTTCAAAAAATTCACTCGCAAGTTTGATCGCTATATGAAAATACCCTCCTCCATTATCTCTCAGATCAAAAATCAAACTCGTTGCTCCTTGCTTTTTCAAATCGATCACTGCATCCCTGAACTCGCTAGCTGTTTTAAGAGAAAATCGGCGCAGACGGATAAATCCTACCGTTGGTTCTATCATATAAGCCACGTCCAGTGAACTCACATTAATCTGATCACGAATGGCTTTTAGCGGTAAAGGCAGTTGAACAGAATCTCGTTGCACATACATTTCTACCGCAGTTCCTCGTTTTCCTCGCATCAGTCCTTCTACCTCTTGCTGACTTACTGATTCCCCTGCCAATACCCGATCATCTATCTTTAAGATTTTATCACCCACTTTAAATCCTGCTTTGTCCGCTGGACCATTGGTAATTATCCCAACCACCATTAGCGTATCATTTAAGCTAAAATATTCCATACCAATTCCCTCGAACGTACCCTCCAAGACTTCTGTTTGAGACTGAGTAGCCTGGGGCAATAAAAAACGGGAATAAGGATCTAGATGGGAGATGATATGATTGATAGCGCCATTTTGTAGGGAATCCATATCCAAACTGTCCACATATCTGTTCGAAATGAGGTCAACGACTTGCTGTATCTTATACGAATTATCAGAAAGGCCGATGGGCACAAGAGACCCGCCAGTATTAAACCCCTGTTGATCAGAGTAATTCTGGCCAAGGATCAACCCCAACAAAAGCGTCGCAGCATATCGCGCTGCCACAATAATATTCCGCTTATTTCCTTTCTGCATGTATGGTCTGGTGCACCAAAATTACGTACTAACTTAAAATTTATGAATTTTTAATTTAACAAAATTTCAACAATTAACACTCCAAAAAAACGACTGCTAACCAATAACTCGTCATTTTTCAATATTTTTACACAATCATGCATGATTTGGAACCCTTTTTCAACTGGCGTGACGATTACATCGCCGCTGAAGACGAGAGAAGTCCTTTTTTTTCGATTGTTTACAATGAGTTCGAATTCGACAAAAAAGTGTACAATTATCTGCTTCACCCTCAGTGGGACGACTTCGGGTCAAACACCCTTTACCTGAAAGTGTTGTTCGTAGACTACGAGCTCGGCTATACGGTAATCGAATTTATTGGGGAATGGAATGATGCTATTGATAATGACGTTATGACGTTAAAAAGAGAACTCATCGACCTGATGATCGGAGAGGGTGTCAACAAATTTATCCTAGTGGGTGAAAACATCCTTAATTATCACGCCTCCGACGATTCCTATTATGAAGAATGGTTTAATGATATCCAAGATGGCTGGATAGCCGCGATCAATTTTCGACCGCACGTGGTCAATGAATTTGTAGAAAACCAAATCGACTACTTCATCAACTTCGGGGACTACCTCGAATCGTTCCCCTGGCGAACCCTGAAACCTAAGCAACTCTTCCACCACATTCAGGAACATCTGACAAAAAGACTTCATTAAACCCATTTGGGCCACGCGTTTTTTAGTTAAATTCTCTTATTTTCTTTAGATTTGTCAATCAAAATCATGTAATTATGTCATTCAGAATAGAAAAAGACACGATGGGCGAGGTTCAAGTTCCCGCCGATAAATACTGGGGAGCTCAGACGGAACGTTCTAGAAACAATTTCAAAATTGGTCCATCGGCGTCGATGCCGAAAGAAATCATCGACGGATTTGCTTTCCTTAAAAAGGCGGCAGCCTATGCCAATAGTGAATTAGGCGTATTGCCGGTAGAAAAAAGAGATGCTATCGCAGCGGTTTGTGATGAAATACTAGCTGGCAAGCTAGACGATCAATTTCCATTAGTGATCTGGCAAACCGGTTCGGGAACACAATCGAACATGAACGTTAACGAGGTTGTTGCAAATCGTGCCCAAGTGCTCCATGGTGGCAAAATCGGAGAAGGAGAACCGGTGCTAAAACCGAACGACGATGTGAATAAATCGCAATCATCCAACGACACCTTCCCCACTGGGATGCATATTGC
>Ga0079224_100015772_pt1 | contig 10595 bp, 7 predicted proteins | sample Stecom2015_FD_80414 | JGI IMG/M metagenome (GOLD analysis project Ga0079224, IMG submission 80414) | Agricultural soil microbial communities from Utah to study Nitrogen management - Steer compost 2015 | ecosystem: Environmental > Terrestrial > Soil > Agricultural land | place: USA: Utah...
CCCCATCGGCCCGCACCAGAACGGATCGCCCTTCCCGGCCTCGCCGCGCAGGAACGCGGCGTGGCGCTGCGCGAGCGCGGCGCGCACCGCGCCGTCGATCGCCATGCCCGGCGGCCGGCCGGGCACCACGCCGAACGGTCCCCACGTGCCGGTGCGCTTCCAGGCGTCGGTCGCGGCGAGCGGCGGACAGGTCGCCGCCGCGAGCAGGGTGTGCGCCGCGTCGGCGGCGAGCCCGTCGAGCCGCGGCACGAGCACGCCCGCGCGTCGGATGCCCTGGCCGTCGCCGAGCTGCGTGTCGCGCAGCAGCAAGGTCGTGCTGCCGTCGCCGCGTTCGTTCTCCACCGTGCGCATCGCGAACCGGCCGCGGTGGCGCAGCACGAGCGCCAGCCCGTGGGTGCGGACCGAGAGCGAGTCGATCGGGCACGACATCGCGGGGTTGCGCGGGTCGCTGAAGAACACGCCGACGTCGGCGCCGAGGTGCGCCTGGCCCCGCCACGCGGTGAGGATCGCCTCGCACACGAGGCCGGTCGTGCCGAGCCGGCAGCGCCACAGCTCGACCCGGCGCGCGGCGTTTTCCTCCAGTACTTCGGCGCGCGCCGCTTCGGCCGAGGAGCGCTGCCCCGCGACTTCGTGCTCGAACACGATGCGCAGCCCCTCCGGCACCACGACCTCGCCGGGCGGCAGCTCCGGTCCGTGGCCCGGGACCAGCAGCACGCGCGTCTCCGAGGACGGGTCGAGCGGCATTTCGAACAGGCAGAGCGCCTGGCGCAGGCTGCCGTCCGGCCAGCGCGCCCCGAACGGCTGCCACACCGTGGCGATTCCGTCGACGTGCAGGTCCGGCAGATCGCCCGCGGGCACCGCACCCGCGGCGAACGGCACCGCGGCGGCGATCCACTCCCGGCGGGCGTGCGCCGCGAGGTTGTGCACGACCAGCTCGACGGTGGGGGCCGGCGCGGCGGGTTCCTGCGCGGCGAGGCTCAGGGCGAGCAGGGCGTGGGTCAGCGCGGCCACCAGCGCATCGTAGTGTCGGCGCGGCGCAGGTACGGCGCTGCCGCCGACGCGTCGCCGCGTACGCGCGACCGGCGGGCGCCGGTCCTGCCATGGCGCGTGCTGCCGGCGGCGTCGGACGCGGGCGTCGCGCCGGGCGCGACTGGCGCGAGTCCGGGTGCTGGCCCCTGGCGCCGGCGCAGCGCACGGCCCATGCTGGCTCGCCCCCCGAGGCGCCCCGGTGCGCCGAGAACAGTCCGGCAGACCACGCCCGTTCATGAGCATGCTGCGGCTCCTGCTGAGCGCGTTCCTCCTCCCCGGCCTGCTGTCCGCGCAGGCGAACCCCGAAGCCGCACTCACGGCCGAAGCGGTCCAGAAGCTCTGTGCCTACGCCAAGGACACGCTGGCAGCGGGCTACCCCGACCGCGCCGAAGAGATCTGGCGCGAGGTCCTGAACGAGTACGACACCAACAACGCCGTGGCGCGCAAGGCGCTCGGCTACACGCAGGTCGGGAGCTCGTGGGCGATCGACCCCGAGTTCCGCTATCCGGAGTACGGCGAGCCCACGCTGGCGCAGGCCAAGGCGCTGCGCAAACGGTGGGACAAGCTCGCCGAGGAGCTGGCCGAGGCGCACGTGCGCTGCGCGGAGGCGCTGGCGGCGGCCGGCGACGAGAACCGCGCGAACTACCACTACGACCGCGCGCTGCGCTTCCAGCCGGCGCACCCCAAGGCCGCGGCGGTGCGCGGCGTGCAGAGCTTCGACGGCATGTTCGGCTCGCAGACCGAGCTGGCCATCCTGCAGCGTTCGCGCCTCGTGCGCCGCGCGGTGAAGAAGGCGCGCGAGATGCAGGTCGAGGTCAAGCCGACCAGCGACGTGCACGAAGCGCTGCGGCGCGCGGGCGTGCAGGTGGTCGGGTTCGCCGGTCCGAACGTCACCTGCTACGGCGACGTCGATCCGGCGATCGTGGAGGAAGCGGTGCGGGTCGCCGAGCGCGCACTCGCCCTGTGCAACGCGGTGTTCGAGGGCTTCGCGAGCTACCGCGGCGAACGGGTCATCGCGCACCAGTGCTTCTGCCGGACCGACGAGACCTGGCTGAAGATCCTGGAGGCGAACCAGGGCCTGCTCGGTGGCAGCAGCCTCGAGTTCCTGCGCGAGCACCGGCCGGCGACGACCCTGAACCACCCGCAGCGGCTCGGTTTCATGCGCGCGCTGGAGTCGTCGGCCACGGCCTACGACATGGCGGCCCGCTGGATCGCGCAGAGCTTCGCCGGCTTCCGCTGCGACGCGCTGAGCGAGGGCATCGGGCACACGATCGTGGGCCTGCTGCTCGACCGGAACCTGTCGTTCTCGATCGGCGAGGACAAGGAGAAGGGCACGGTCGCGTCGCGCACGCGCAAGCTGCAGCTGCGCATCCCGGACATGCAGGTGTGGCAGGACCTCGCGATCGACGTCGCGTGGGAGAACACCAGTGTCCCGGCCGCGCAGCTACCCTTCCTCAAGGCCGCGTCGTTCCCGACCGAGGGACGGATCAAGGCGTGGTCGTTCTGCCACTTCCTGCTGCTGCGCGACCCGGAGCTGATGCGCAAGCTCGACAATGCGCCGGGCGACCGCGTGCGCACGCCCTACGAGCTGCGCCAGTCGTTCCCGGCGATGGCGGGCATCTCGATCGACGTGCTCGACCAGGAGTGGCGTGCGTTCTGGACCAAGGACACGCCGCTCCTGCGCGCGGCGCGCGGCGGCGAGGTCGGCGCGCTGGAAGCGGTGAGCGAGGAGGCGCTCGGCTGGATCGACGCGTTCAACGACGCGCGCCGGCGGCTGAACGAACAGGCCAAGGGCCTCGACCTGCCGCTCGTGCACTGGAGCGACGCGCTGTCGCGGGAGTGCAAGCTGCACGTCGACTACCTGGAGAAGCACAAGTCCGAGCGCGGGCCGGGCAAGGAGGACACCCAGGACCTCGAGAAGGAAGGGGCGACGCCGCGCGGCAAGCTGATGGCGGAGTCCGCGGTGGTCGTGTGCGGCACGGCCAAGCCGGACAAGGCGATCGAGAACTGGCTGCTGCTGCCGGGCTACCGACACGCGCTGTTGGACCCGCGCCTGCAGGTGGTCGGTGCGTTCGCGACGAAGTCGGTGCTGGTGATGGACGTCGAGCGCGGGCTGCAACCGCCGGCCCGGGCGATCTCGCGCACGTATCCGTTCGGCGGCCAGCAGGGCGTCCCGGTCGACATCGACGTCGCCGAGCTGGGTCCCGCGGTGCGCCGGTTCCTCGAGCAGAACGGCGCCAAGGTCGGCAAGAAGATCGGCTTCCCGCTGACCCTGCACCTGTACGGAGCGATCGAGGGCGGCCTGAACCCGGCGCCCGGTCACCATCGCTGTGAACTGCTCCTGCAGGGCAAGGAACCGGTGGAAGGGCTCGTGTTCGTGCCCACGAACACCGGCCCGCGGCGCACGCACGCGCGCGGTCTCGCGATGTTCCTCCCGCTGCAGCCGCTGAAGCGCGGCGCGTCCTACACCTACCAGTGGACGATCGGCGACCGGAAGGAGGGCAGGCCGATGCAGTTCACGACCAAGTGAACCGCGCGGCGGCCGAACCGCCGCTCCGGCGCGCCGCCGAGATCGCCCAGCGCCTGCGCGTCGGCGTGTTCTGCGTCGCGCGCGGCGACCTCGCTTCGGCCGGCGCGGTGCTGCGCGCGGTGCCCGCCGAGCTGCGCGACCTGCTCGCGACCGCGTGCGTGCTCGCCGATGCCGCGCTGCTGGACGCCGCGCGCGGCGAGCTGGCCGGCCTCGCGGTGCTCGCGCTCGCCGACCGTCCGGGCTACGGCGCGCTGCAGAAGGCCGCGGTCGCGCACGCCCTGCGCACCGGGCTCGACGTGCTCGTCGTTCTGCCGAGCGGGGCGCCGCGCGCCGCGGACGCGCTCGCCGCGCTGCTCGCGCCGCTCGCCGACGACGGCGTCGCCGCGGTGGTCGGCTCGCGCCTGCTGCCCGGCGCGCCGCGCGCCGCGATGCCGCTCCTGCGCCGGATGGGCAACCGGATCGTCTCGGGGGTGCAGGCGCGCCTGCTCGGCAGCGCGATCACCGACTTCCACTCCGGTTGCCGCGCTTACCGCACCGCGGCGCTCGCGCGGCTGCCGATCCGGCACAACGGCGAGGGACCGGAGTTCGACACCGAGGTCCTGATCCAGCTGCAGTGGCGCGGCGAGCGCGTCGTCGAGGTCCCGATCCCGGCGCACTCCGGCGGCCGCCTGCGCGGGTTCGCCGCCGTGCGCGCGGCCGTGCAGGCGATCGGCTCGGTGCTGCGCGCGCGCGCCAACCGCGTGTACCTCGTCCACCATCCGAAGTTCGACCTCGACACGAGCGACGAGTACGTCTTCAAGGAGGCGCCGACGTCGGTGCACCAGGCCGTCCTGCGTCGCGGGTTCGAACCGGGTAGCGCGGTGCTCGAGCTGGGGGCCGGCCACGGGCGCGTCGCGAGCGCGCTGCACCGCGCCGGGCTGCGGGTGGTCGCGGTCGACCACCGCCGGCCGGCGGCACGGTTCGATTTCCCCTACCTGGAGCACGACCTCGACCGCGGTTTCGCCGCGCCGGCGCGCGAGGTGCTCGGCGGCGCGGCCGACTACGTGATCGCGCTCGACGTGATCGAGCACCTCCTGCACCCGGAGGAAGGCCTCGCCGAGGTACGCCGCGCGCTCGGCCCGGGGGGGCGCCTGCTCGCGAGCACGGGCAACGTCGCGTTCTGGCCCGTGCGCCTGATGCTGCTGCTCGGGCAGTTCAACTACGGCCGCAAGGGCATCCTCGACCGCACCCACACCCGCCTGTTCACCGTCCGCTCGTTCTGCCGCACGATCGAGGGCGAGGGCTTCCGCGTGCGTTCGGTGCGCGGCTTCGGGCCGCCGATCGAGGACATGGTCGGCCGCAGCGCGCCGCTGCGCGCTCTCGACCGCGCCGCCGCCGTGCTCGCGCGCATCTGGCCGGGCCTGTTCGCCTACCAGATCCTCGTCGAGGCGGACGTCGGCCCGCCGGTCGTCGCGCTGCCGGCCTCCGGCTCAGCGCCCGCCTGAGCGCACGTGCTCCGGCAGCCGACGCAGTTCGGCCTCCGCCTCGGCGAGGAACCGGGCCGCGTCGAACTCCAGCAGGGTGATCCCGGTGATGCCGCGCACGTCGTGCACCAGGCGGTGCGGCGACCGGCGCAGCGCGTCGTAGCGCCGGAGCTGCTCGACCGGCAGCGGGTTGAACCCGGCGAAGATCATCGACAGGCGGTTCTGCCGTGCGATGCCCAGCTCGGGGAACGCGCGGTCGGCGCGCAACAGGGCGCGGTAGAAGTGGTTCTCCGCGTCGAGGTCCGCGGCGTTCAGACTGAACTGCCAGGAAGGGTGCACGACGACCTCGCGCGCGCCCCAGCGGAACGCGCGCAGGCCGTCGGCGGTGCGCGCCTGCGCCCGCTCGGTGAGCCACAGCGGCGTGAGCGTGGCGAACGCGTCGGCGCTGATCAGGACCGGACCGGGCGTCGCGCGCAGCGCGTCGAGCAGCGGCAGCGCGAGCGGCACGTGCGCGCGCAGCATCACGTGCTCGCCGCCGAGCGTGGCCGCGCGCAGGCCGCCGGACAGCGCGGCGAGCAGCGGCGCGCGGCCGAACACGAGCGCGGCGAGCACGGCGGCGCCGATCCAGCGTGTGCGACCCGCGGTCGACAGGGCGGTGACCGCCGCCCACGCGATCGGCACGATCAGGAACGGCAGGAGCCAGCTCGAGTGGCGCGCCGGCCCGAAGGGGTAGAGGCGCAGCACCGACAGCGCGAGCGCGATCACGAACGCGAGCACCGCCGGCAGCCAGATCCGCGGCATGCGCCGGCGGAACGCGCACCCGACGGCAGCGAACCAGGCGAGGGCTCCGCTCGCGCTCCACGCCTCGCCGAACGCGTAGCCGACGAAGCCGAGGAACAGCAGCCAGGCATGCAGCGCCGACTCGGCGAGGTGCGGCCGCAGCCACGTGGCGTAGGCGTGCGCGTGCAGCGCGCTGCCGGCGAGCTGCGTGCCGAGGTGCGCGTACCCGATCCACGCCGCGGCGGCCGCGGGCAGCACGAGCGCGACGCCGAGTTCCCTGGCCGCGGCCCGCGGCAGCGCGCCGCGCGCGAACGCGACCAGCACGGGCGCGAATCCGGCGGCGAGCGCGAGCGCCGAACTGTAGTGGGTGAGCAGTGCGACCGCACTGCACGCCGAGAACGCCGCGAGCGGGCCGCGGCGGCGCGTCGCCGACCAGGTCAGGAGGCCGAGCAGCGCGAATGCGATCAGCGCGACCTGCAGCGCGTAGGGCCGGATCAGGCGCGCCTGGGTGACCGCCGCCGGTGCCACCGCGAGCAGCACGGCGGCCGCGACGCCGACCGCGATTCCGCCGCGCGCCGCGCCGATCCGGCGGCCCAGCAGCAGGAACGCGAGCACCGCAACGCAGCCGGCGAGCGCGGCGAGCGCGCGCAGCCAGGCGAACTCCATCGACACCCGGCTCCACGCCCACAGCAGGTGGTAGAAGAACGGCGGGTGCGCGTTCTCGGCGATCTCGGCCTGCCGACGGGCGAGGTCGGGCCACGCGATCACCGAGTAGTAGATGCCCTCGTCCGGGTTCAGCCAGTATTCGCCGAGGGCAGGCAAGCGGAGCGCCGCCGCGAGCGCGGCCACGGCGACCGCCGCGATCGCGAGGTGCGGCACGCGCCGGCCGCCGGGAGCACCTGGGTCGGTGGCCCCCGCAGGGCCTGGGCGGGACGTGGGCATGCGGCGCGGGCGCGCATGATCGGAAAGGCCCGCGCCGGCGGCAAGCCGGCACGCGCGCGTGCCGCTTCACTGCCCGCTCCGGGCCTGCAGCTCCGCCATCGGCTCGTAGACGAACGGGCCGGGCTGGCCGCGCGTCGCGCGCATGAGCCACACGCGCACGGAGCGCCCCACCTCGCTGCCGAGTTCGACCGAGATCCGATGCTCGGTGAGCACCGGCAGGACGAACTCGTTCGGACCCGGGCCGGTGAGGCGCAGGTAGACCTCGGTGCGATCCTCGACCAGCTTGAAGCCGTCGAGGCTCAGCTCGTAGCCCGAGGAAGGCGCGGTCAACACGGCACCGACCGACCAGATCGGCGGGATGCCGTCGGTCGAGATCAGCTCGGCGTGGAACGTCGCGCGCACGATGTCGGTGAACGCGTCGAGCAGCGGTATCGGTCCGGCGTCGGTCAGGCGGCCGGTCTCGGCGACGAGGCCGACGGCCTCGGCAAGCAGGTGACTGACCGCACGCGGCACGAAGAGGGTGACCCGCTCGCCGGCATCCAGCACCCCGAGCGGCACGATCGCGTCGGGCACGACCTCGAGCACGATCCCGGGCAGCGGGATCGGCGGGACCGAGAGCGTTCCGAGCACCAGGACCGCGGTCGTGCGCTGCAACGCGTGGACGACGATCGATTGGCTGGTCGGCTCGGCGAAGAGCTGCAGTGCTTCCTGTGCGGTCGCGCGGGCCGCAGACGCGCCGATGCCGAGCGACAGGTACAGGGAAAGGGCAGGCAACCGATTCATGGCGTCTCCTGTGGGCTGGCGGACGCCGGCGGGACGGACCGACGTGCGGCCGGGGCGTGCGCGCCGCGGCTACCCAACGGAGCGTCCGGAAGCGCGCGACGGGCCGGTGGCAGGAAACCTTCGCCACTTCGCCGTGCGGTGGTCGCCACGCGTCGGTACGCGCGGTGCGGGCGCGCCGTGTCCCGGAGCGGGGCGATCCGACCAACGGAACATCCGTCCGGCCCCGGTGCGGGCTACACTCGCCGCGCCAGCCTCCAAGCAACCAGGCAGGAGTCGGGCCGCGAGTCGCACTCCGCGGGCCGGAGCCTCGCCGCCGAAGACCCCTCACCTTGCCGAGTCCGTTCTTCATCATCGGGACGGGCCGCTGCGGTTCGACACGCCTGTACGAGCTGCTGGCCGGCCACCCGAAGATCGCCCTGACCAACGAGGGGCGGATCGTCGACCTGTTCTTCCACGCCTCCCGGCTGGCCGCGCTTCCGACCTACCAGCCGGCCGACTTCCTGATCCACGAGCCGGTCCGCCTGCACGGCGTCGTGAACCCCGGCTGCGTGGAGGTCGTGTCGCGCGTGTTCGACCGGTTCATCCGCGACGCCTTGCCGACGATCTACCGCGAGTTGTTTCCCGACCGCGACTTCGCGTGGTGGGGCGACAAGCTCCCGGACCCGCACGCCGCACGCGCGGCGCAGGAGCTGTTCCCCGACACCCGCTACGTGATCCTGGTGCGCGACCCGCGCGACGTGCTGTGCTCGTTCCGCTCCTTCGCGCTCAAGCCGCGGGTGCGCGAGAACCGCTTCATGCAGCCCCTGCCGGTGCCGGACTTCTGCGTGTACTGGCGGTCGCTCTACGACTCGGCGGTGCAGTTCCTGCACCCGCACCTCCTCGTGCGTTACGAGGATCTGGTCGAAGACCCGCCCAAGATCATCGCGGCGATCCTCGCGCACCTCGACCTGGAGCCGGTGGCCGGCATCGACTACGGCATCGACGAGGGTTCGTTCGCGCAGCACGGGACGAGCAGGTCGACGCGCGACAGCGTCGGGCGTTGGCGGCGCGAGCTGCAGCCGGACGAGGCGGCGATGATGGCGGACAAGCTCGGCGACATGCTCGCGAAGTACGGCTATGCGCTCACCTGACCCGAGTGCCGGCGGGATCCCGGGGCAGCGCGGCGCGGTCGCCTGGCTCACCGGCCTGTCCGGCGCGGGGAAGTCGACGATCGCCCGCGCCTGCGCCGAACGGTTGCGGGAGATGGGCGCGATCGTCGCGATCCTGGACGGCGACGAACTGCGCAAGGGCCTGTGCTCCGACCTCGGCTTCTCGCGCGAAGACCGCACCGAGAACCTGCGCCGTGCCGGCGCGGTCGCGGCGTTGATGGCGGACGCCGGCCTGATCGTGCTCGCCGCGTTCATCGCGCCGGAGCGCGCCTGGCGCGACGCGCTGCGCGCGCAGATCGGCGTCGACCGGTTCCTCGAAGTGTTCGTCGACACGCCGCTCGAGGTGTGCGAGCAGCGCGACCCGAAGGGGCTCTACCGCAAGGCGCGTCAGGGCCTGCTGCGCGACTTCACCGGCATCGACGCGCCGTACGAGCCGCCGCTCGCACCCGACGTCGTGCTCCCCGCGGCGACCTGCCCGGTGCGCGATTGCGCCGGCGTGCTGGTCGACGCGCTCCTGCAGCGCGGCTTCCTGGGCGAGGCGGGTCGCCTCGGGAGGCGCGCGTGACCGCGGTCGCCGGGTCGCGCACCGCGCTGCGCGCGCTCGAGTGCGAGAGCATCGCCATCCTGCGCGAGGCGGCCGCCGAGGCGCGCAACCCGGTGCTCCTCTACTCCGCGGGCAAGGATTCCAGCGCCCTGCTCCACCTCGCGCGCAAGGCGTTCGCGCCGGCGCCGATCCCGTTCCCGGTGCTGCACGTCAACACCGGGTGGAAGCCGCGCGAGCTGATCGCGTTCCGCGACCGGGCCGTCCGCGCGGCCGGCGTCCGCTTCCTGGAGTGGATCAACCGGGACGGCGTCGCGCGCGGCATCGATCCGTTCCGCCACGGCGCGCGCGCCTACACCGCGGTGATGAAGACCGAGGCCTTGAAGCAGGCGCTCGCGCACCACGGCTTCGACTTCGCGATCGGCGGCGCGCGCCGCGACGAGGAGCGCAGCCGCGCGAAGGAGCGGGTGTGGTCGCACCGCGACGCGCACCAGCGTTGGGATCCGCGCCGGCAGCGTCCCGAGTTGTGGGCGGCGTGCAACCCGCGCCTGCGGCCCGGCGAGTCACTGCGCGTGTTCCCGCTGTCGAACTGGACCGAGCTGGACGTGTGGCGCTACATCGAGCAGGAAGGCATCGAGGTCGCGCCGCTCTACTTCTCCGCGCCGCGCACGGTCGTCGCGCGCGGCGGCGCGTGGATCCTCGCCGAGGACGAACGTTTGCCGCTCGCGCCGGGCGAGCAGCCGGTCGAGCGCTTCGTGCGGTTCCGCACCCTGGGCTGCTGGCCGCTGACCACGGCGATCGAATCGCGCGCGGCGACGATCGCGGAGGTCGTCGCCGAGATGGCGGCGACCCGGCGCAGCGAGCGCGCCGGGCGGTTGATCGACGACGACGAAGGCGGTTCGATCGAGGAGCTGAAGCGCGATGGCTACTTCTGAGGGACGCGTTCCGGCGCGCGCCGGCGGCCCGGCGGCGACGGGCGTCCGGCGGCCGTGCACGCGGCCGCGGCGGGGGACAGGGGTTCGTTCGTCGCGGTGATGCCCGGCGACAAGAGCGAAGGTGCCGTCCGCGCCGACGCGATCGTGCGGCTGCTGACCTGCGGCAGCGTCGACGACGGCAAGTCGACCCTGCTCGGCCGCCTGCTGTTCGACTCCGGCGCGGTGCTCGACGACCACCTCGCTGCGGCGCGTCAGGCGACGCGGCCGGGCACGGCCGGCGACCTCGACCTGGCCCTGCTGGTGGACGGCCTGCGCGCCGAGCGCGAGCAGGGGATCACGATCGACCTTGCGCACCGGCACCTGTTCACCGCCGCGCGCCGCTTCCTGCTACTCGACGCGCCCGGGCACGAGGCCTACACGCGCAACATGGCGACCGGCGCCTCG
>Ga0079224_100015773_pt1 | contig 10595 bp, 7 predicted proteins | sample Stecom2015_FD_80414 | JGI IMG/M metagenome (GOLD analysis project Ga0079224, IMG submission 80414) | Agricultural soil microbial communities from Utah to study Nitrogen management - Steer compost 2015 | ecosystem: Environmental > Terrestrial > Soil > Agricultural land | place: USA: Utah...
ACTCTGTCGGGGGTAAGGGGCGGGGCAAGGGCACCCTCGACGATGGAAGCGAGCATGAGGAAACCGGGGCGCAGGAGCTGGACCGGGAGATGCGCCGCAACCGCCCGACCGAAGCCGAGGCAATGCTACGCCTGTACCCGGACAACGGCGAGGAGGACTGCACCGGCAAGGGCGAGGGCGGGTACCGCGGACACGGCATCCGGCCGGACCGCGGCGGCGATGCCGGCCACAAGCGCGACCGCGGCACCGATCATCCATACGCCGCTCCCGGTGAGGTGCAGATATGCCCTTGCTGCCGCCTCACGGCCTGTGCCCAGGTAGGCGGGGAGAAAGCGCACCGCGCCCCCCTCGAGTCCGCCTGCGGCAATCACTGCCCCTACCGAGGCCGCCGACATTGCCATCAGCGCGAGCCCCATCTCGTCGGGCCCCATCAGCCGTGCCATCGCCAGATTGAGCAGGAGCGCCGCCAGCACCCCGCCGACGCGGGAGGCGACCACGCCGGCAACGCCCAGATAGAGCCGGCGCCCCTCGCCGGACTTCATCCGGGTCTCATCCGACCGACCCTGCATCGCCGTCACACCGACCACGACCCGAACGCGAGCCCGGTCATGCCGCGCAGCGCCTCGGCATCGGCTCTCAGAATCCCGGCAGCCCGTGCGACGGCGTCGGGATCGGGCGGTGGCACCTCGCGCGCGGGCCCTGCCGCAACAGCACGGCGGATGCGGTCCGCCCATGCCGTGGGCAGCCGCCGGCGCAGGTCGTTGACGGTCCTGAGCCTTCTCAACCGGAAGAACCAGCGCGGCATGCGCATGAGTTCACCGCCGGAATTCGCGGCCTCCGAAACGCCCGCACGGCGGATGGCATCGTCCCAGCCATCCGGAATTCCGACGAAGGCGCCGATCCGGCGGAGCACCACAGTCGGGTCCGCCCGCAGCTCCTCGAAATCGACGACCAGGATCCGCTCGGATGCGAAGTGATCGCGGAACCGCCCGAGCTGGAGCGCATACCGGCTGGTCATGACCATATGCGCGAAGGCGTCGTCATCGATGCTGCGGCCCATCGCGGCCGCGAAACGGTAATGCGACAGGAGACGGTCGACCGGATCGCGCAGGACATAGACCAGGCGGACATCCGGCAGATGGGCGCTGATACGCTCCGGAACCCCGGGAAAGATGTCGCACTTCGCGTAGTTCGGCGAGGTTTCGCCGCGCACCGCCCCCTCGCGCGGGAAGAGACTGCGGTACCAGTCCAGCCCGCGGTCGAAATTGCGTTCGGCCACGAAGAAATCCGGTTCCTTCTCCCGCGACATCGCCACCTGCGGATGCGCGGCGAGAAGCCTGTGCAGCGTCGTCGTGCCGGCGCGCATGGCGCCGATCACGATGAAATCGGGAAGTCCCCGCGCGGGATCGCTTCGTCCGGCTTCGCGCAGGGCGCGCGGAGTCTCCACGGCGCCTTCGGCCCTGACCATCGCCGGGGAATTCACCCGAAGATCTCCCGGGCTCGGCGGTAAAGCGCGATGTCGTACGCGCACATCGCCTCGAGCCGCTTCATCTGCCCGTCGTCGAGGCTCACCGCGGGGCCGCGCGCCTCGTTCGCCCGACCGAGCGAGAGCCGCACCCCCATCATGCCGGCGAAGGCACTGATGAAGCCCGGCAGATCCTCGAGAAATCCGATGATCGCGAATTGCTCGATCCGCCGCATGGCGACTGCGAAGGCCGAATCCGCTTCCGCCTCCGGAACCGACGCGCGGCCGGAAAGATAGCGCAGGGCGGCCGTCGCATGCTGTCGCCCGATCGGCGAGGCGAGCCACTCGTCGACGTCGGCGGGCGCGATCCCGGCGGCAAGCGCCATGCGGTAGTTGGAGATCGCCCGCCGCACCGGATCGCGCATCACCGTCACCACACGGTAGTCGCCAAGCACATGCTGCTCCACCCGGTCGGTAAAGAGCACATGGCCGTGGATGAGGGTGGTCTGCCAGCAGGCGTGCGTGAGGAGCAGGCGCTCGCGCAGGTCGAAGGTCTCGGCCCCCGCCTCGAGATCATCATGGCAGAGCCAGGCGTCGTCCCTGCCGAAGGCATGGATCGCCGCCGCGCGCCGGGTCGCGATGGCATCGATCACGCCGACGCGCCGGTGGAGCGGCACCGCCGCATAGAGCGCCTCCGCAAGCGAGGTTCCGCCACATTTCGGCAGATGCAGGAACAGGCAGGGGTGGGCGATGCCCCGGCCCAGCGCCGTCTTCCCGGCACGGCCGCCATAGATTCGCGCGCGGCGGCGCGCAGCTTCCACAAGTGACTCCGTCAAGTTCCTGCTCCCCGACCGATCGCGCGCCTGCCAGCGTGGACTCCCCGCCACGACGCAGGGGCGGGCGTGATACGATCATTTATGGCGTACTGCTCGCCTATCGCAATCCGTTTCACAAGTCCGGATTGCTCATCTCAGACGATTCCTGCTCAACTCGTCTTGCGACTGCGGCCGGGAAGCGCAACAACGGCGGGCAGATACGCCACCGACACGCTTTCAGGAAGCGGAACTGCCTTGAGTGCCGAGACGGGTAAGCTGCGAACCGCCGAACTCATGCCGCATCCCGTCCGTGGCCCGGGCGCCGATTTCCGCGTCGCCGTCGCCGCTGCCGATTATGCCTTCGCGGCCTTCATCATCCTGATCTCGGCGGACGCCTTCATGTTCCTCGGGGTCCACAGCTTCCTGTGGCTTGCAGCCTACGGCTACATCGCGCTGCGCATCCTGCTGTCGTTCCGGCGCTTCCTCGACTTCCTGCTCCGGAACCTCGTCTATCTCGGCTTTCCGGCGCTCGCGCTCGTCTCGACGATCTGGTCGGATCTCCCGGCCGAGACAGTACGGCTCTCGCTCCAGCTCATCGTCACGACCCTGATCGCGCTTTTCATCGGCATGCGCCTCGCGCCCCGCGAGATCCTCTGGATCACTGGTGCCGTCCTTCTCGTGCTGATGGCGGCGTCGATGGCGAACATCGGCGGCGCGATCGGTCCGGCCTATAACGACGACGGCAATTTCATGGGGATCTTCCTGTCGAAGAATGCCTTCGGCCACCGGTCGGTCGTCTTCACCGTGACCGCGGTCTTCATGATCTTCCTCCTGCGCGGGCAGAGGCTCGTGGTGCGGATCGCCTTTCTTGCCGGTCTCGCCATCACCGCGCAGATGGTCTCGATCTCGGGCTCGGCGACCGCGGTCGTGCTCACGCTTGCCATGGGCGGACTGAGCATTGCCGTCTCGCTGGCCCTCCTGCCGCGCATCGGGCCGGTCATCATGGCACTGCCGCTCACGCTCGTGCTGGCCACGAGCATGATCCTGCTGATCGCACTTCGCTTCGATCCGGTCGGCCCCCTGTTCGACGCACTCGGCAAGGACGCGACGATGACCGGCCGGACCATCCTCTGGGAATTCGGGATCGAGAAGTGGCTCGACCGGCCGTGGCTCGGCTACGGCGCGGCCGGGTTCTGGACCCATCCGGCCCATCTCAACGACATTGCCATCTATCAGGCCCGCTATGGCGAGACCGTGCACGGCTTCCACAGCCTCCCGGTCGAGCTCCTGGTCATGTTCGGACCGCTCGGCCTCGTCGTGCATGGCGCGATCGCGCTCGCGACGCTGGGCCGTGCCCTGCGCGCGAGCGGGGCCGAGGGCGCCGCCGCCGTCTGGCTCCTCGTGACGACGCTCGCCATCTACGGGATGGCGATGGTCGGGCCGCAGCTCCACACGCCGCATTCGGTGGCGCTGATCCTGGTCGTCGCGGGCGGCGCCAGCCTCACGCCGGCGCCGCGACGGCGCGGGAATCGCCCCGCCCTCGAGGCCCTCACCCGGCCGAGCGCGGTGTGATGCCGGGCGCCGGGCCGCCTCCCTGCGCGGTCGGCTAGTCGATGCCGATGATGGCCGTCTCGACCTCCGCGATCGGGGCGCCCCGCACCCGGGCGATCCGCCCGGGCGGCGCATCGGCGGGTTCGAAATGGATGTCGATCCAGATCCCGCTCTGCTCGAGGCGGATCGCCGTCCTGCCTCCCTCCGGCCCGTAGTTCGAGCGCGAATAGGCGGAAAGGTCGATCCTGTCGCCCTCCGCAGCGCTGAAATCCATCAGGAGATCGGCAGCGCCGTCGGCAATCACGAAGACATCCGCGCCGGGACCGCCAAAGAGTCGGTTCTCTCCGCCATTTCCTTCCAGACGGTCATCCCCTTCCCCACCGTCCAGAAGGTCGTCGCCGGCGCCACCGATCAGGACGTCGTCACCAGCAAGCCCCCGCAGCGTGTTGCCGCCATCGGTCGCGATCATGAGATCGCGGCCATCGGTGCCGCGCAGGGTCTCGCCGGGTTGAGAGGCCTCGTGCCGGGCATGATCGGGAAACTCCTCCGGCGGTTGCGTGCCCGGATTTGTCGGCGTGCTGCCGCTCGGACGCCAGTAGGGGTCCATACCCGTCCCGACAGGCTCGATGGCCCCCTCCGTTCCGGGAGCATCGTATTCGATCTGCGTGAGCGCGACTTCCTCGGGCGAGGTATCGCGAAACACGACGGACTGACCGTCGCCGAGGTCAAGGAGAGTATCCGTACCGATCGCGCGGATTCGCTCGGCGAGCGTCTCCTGCGATGCGAAGGTCAACCCCGCGAGCACGATCCGGTCGGCAGCGCCGAAACCTGTGATGGTGTCATGCCCGTCCCCGGGACGAATGACGATCGTCGCCCCGCCGCCGGCATTGCCGCCCTGCCCTCCCCTGATCTCGACGAGATCATCACCTTCGCCGGGGATCACCGTCGTCATCGCCTCGCCGGTGACGATGCGGTTGCCCATGGCGTTCCCCTCGAGGACCAGGCCCGCGCGTGTGCCCTCGCCGACGACATTCTCGACCCAGGGCGGCAGCGTGATGTTGTTCCAAGTATAGACGGTATCGACGCCGCCGTTCTCGCGCTCCTCGATGATGGTGTCGCGTTCATAGACGAAATAGACGTCGCCGTGATCGCTGCCGATCAGCCGCTCCGGCCCGGGCGTCTGGGCATCCGCCATCCGCGATCCGCGCGGATCGGCGGTGACGACGCCATCCCCGTCCTCGTCCCGGAGCCGCGTCCCGTCCATCCGGGCGCTCGACCATGCGTCACGCGTGACCGGCCAGCGGACGACGAAATTCGCGGGTTGCAGCGCCTCGACCCGGACATCGCGCAGGATGATCGTCTGGGGATCCACGGGATCAGCCCCGTTCATCAGCCACACGTCATCCCCGACCTGGGTCAGCCGGCGATAGGCGCCATCGGCCCCATCGAGATGGAACCCCTCGAGCACCAGCCTGTCGTCCGCGCCGAACCCGCTGATGATGGTGTTGTGGATGCCGCGCTCCACGAAGACGACATCACTGCCACCGCCGAGCTCGACCATGTTCTGGCCGCCGTTGACGACGATGACATCGTCGCCCCGGGTGCCGATGATGCGCTCCGGCTCGTCGCTGCCGAACAGGACCGCTCCGTTGCCGCGGCCGACGACCTCCGTCTCGGGCCGGAGGGCATAGATCGCGATGTTGCGGATCTGGAAGGCGTTCCCCTCGGCGAACATCTGCTCCTCGGTACCGGGCTGCGGATCCCAGCCCCAGGCCGAGCCGATCTGGTTGTTCGCGATGACATACATTGGCGAATGCAGGTCGTCGGGCGTCGGTGCCCGGTAGACCTCGACGAGATTCTCCCGGTCCGGGCCGAAGTAGAACACGATCTCCTCGGGCGTCCACATCGCCGCATAGGTGTGGAAATCCTCGTAGATGTCGGTGCCGAAACTCTCGCCGACATCGATGGTCCGGTTGAAGACATGCTGCTCGCCACCCTGCTGCTGGCGCACATCCGGCTGCTGCGGCTGCCCGTCCTCGTCGGGCGCGAAGGGATTGACGATGTCGACCGACTGCGTCGCCTCGCCGTGGATGTCGATCGCATCGAAGAACACGGCGGTGTTGTAGGTGTCGTCCTTGGGATTCTCCGCGCCGATCCCGCGGCCGTAGGCTTCGAAGATGTCGATCTCCGGCGGCCAGCCCACGCCCGCCGCGGTCAGCCAGAAGGCAGGCCAGTAGCCGACTCCTTCCGGAATGCGCGCGGTGATCTCGAAATAGCCGTAGGTCTGGGCCCAGCTCTCGCTCGTCGCGATCATGCCGGTGTAATGCGAGGCATGGCCGACGTTGCGACCCTGGCCGACCGATTCGAGAAGAGCGTTGACGGCATCGAGCCGCTCGGGAGGAATCGGACGGCCGATGATGGACAGCATTCCGTCCTCGACCCGGAAGGGATCGAGGCCGATCGCCTCTCCCTCCGGCGTCGCGTCACCTGGCTGGAGGAAGACCGACATCCGGCTGTTGGTCGCGAGCACTTCGCGCCGCGGGCCGAGGGACCAGATGCCGCTTCCCTCCCGGTAGGTTCGCAGCCCTTCGGAAAAGTCCTCGATCAGGATCGGCTCGAATCGCGACAGATCGACGGGCGGGCCACTCTGGGAATGACCCGGGGAACCGACGAGAACGCTGGTGCCCAGCGCAACCCACGCGAGAACGGCGCGGGACGAAGGGGGAGAATGATTCGCGGGCGACCGCTTTCTCCGCGAGGCTGTTTCGCTACCGCCCCGTCCGCGAGGCGATCCGGCTCGGGGCAACGGCGGAACGCACGCGGATGCTGATCTTGTGGTCAAGGCTGCCTCCTGGTGCTGGAACGGGCGGCGGTGGAACGCCGCGCTGCCGGGGCGCTCATGACTGGAGCGCGTTGGGGCGCGGAAGGTACTCGCAAAAGCTTTATCAGGCAATTACACTCGCCTGTGAATTTTGCTGCGTACGCTGGGCGACAACTCGCATACGGGGAAGGATATGCGGCACCGCACTCGTCTTGCGCTTGCGCGCCTGCCCCTCCCGCATGATAGTGCCGCCGAAGCGGATGAAGCTGCGTCCGGGAGCTGGCAGGGGATCCCGGCGCCGGAACGACGGCCGGAGACTCCCGGTCAACCTGAAAGAGGGACGGCATGAAACCAGGTGCGATCGGGATCGGCGCCCAGAAATGCATGACCTCGTGGGTGCACGCGCTTGCCGCCGCCCATCCGGGCATTGCCGCCTCCACCCCGAAGGAGGTCGATTTCTTCAGCTACCATTTCGATCGCGGCTATGCGTGGTACGAGCGCCACTTCCCGGATGATGGCAGGCTCGGCTTCGAGGCCTCCCCCTCCTATCTCCACGATCCCCGTGCCCCCCTGCGCGCCGCCGCCTATGCGCCGGATCTCAGGATCCTCGTCCTGCTGCGGGATCCGGTGGAACGCGCCTATTCGAACCACCTGCACGAGATTGCAAAGGGGCATTTCCCGAATACCACCTTTGCGGAAGGAATCGCGAACAACCCCGCCTATGTCGAGCAGGGCCTCTACGCCACGCATCTGCGGCGCTGGTTCGATCACTTCCCCCGGGAGAACATCCTCTGCCTTCTCGTCGAGGAGATCCGGACCGATACCGCCCGAGCGGCGGCGATGGTCTACCAGTTCCTCGGCGTCGATCCGGATCACCGCTCCGGCGTGATCGACGAACGCCGCAACGAGAGCGACCGCGCCCGCCTGCCGGCCCTGCGCACGGTGCTGCGGGCAGGCGGCGACACCGCGCGCCGCCTCGGCCTCGAGGAGAGCCTGCTCCGGATCAAGCGGGCCCCCGGCATCGCACAGATGCTCAAGGCAAACAGCATCCCACTCCGCGACGAGGTGCCGCCCCCTGCCCCTGACGACATCGCGCGGCTGCGGGCGATCTTCGCGCCCGAGGTCGAGGCGCTGGCGAAGCTCCTGGGCCGCGGTGCCCTGCCCTGGCCCGGATACGAGACACGCGGCGCCGGCGCGGACCGGACCGCCGCCCTCTGCGCTGCCGCGCGGATATGAGAACATGAACGACCACTCGCTCTTCACCCCTTCCCATTCCGGCCACGAGCGCCTTGCCACCGTTTCGTCCGGCCGCGCCGCGGACGATCTTGCCGGCATCGACCCGGCCGAGCTCTTCCGTGGCGCGCTCGGTGCGCTCAGGCGCGGATTCTGGATCATCCTTCTCTGTGTCGCGATCTTCGCTGCGCTCGGCGCCGCTTTCGCGATGCGGCAGGAACCCAAGTTCGTCGCCCGCTCCTCGCTGATCATCGATCCCAGAGTCAGCGAAGGGATGATGACCGACCAGCAGGTGCCGACAGTCCTTCTCGCCGATGCGCTGGTGGTCGATTCGGAAGTGGAGGTTCTTCAGTCGCGGCAGGTCCTCGGCCGGGTGATCGAGCGGCTCGACCTCGCCGGGGAGACCCGCGCTGCCCTCGTCGAGGCGGGCGAACCGGTACCCGATGAGGCCGAGCTCGAACGGCTGGCGTTCGAATCCCTCGCCTCGCGGCTCGATGTCGAGCGCGAGGGAACCACCTTCGTCGTCCGGGTCTCGGCCACCGCCGCCGATCCGCTTCGGGCGGCCGAGCTCGCCAATGCCGTCACCGAGGAATATCTTGCGGTGCAGGGCGACGTGCGCGCCGATCAGACCCGCATCACGCGCGACTGGCTGCGCGGGGAGCTCGAGGCGATGAGCAGCGAGCTCATGCAGGCCGAGGCCGAGGTCGAGCTTTTCCTGCACGAGAACGACATCCCGAGCGAGAACCAGATCGGCGCCGTGGCGCAGGAGATCGCCGCCAACGAGGACCGGCTCATCGCCTCGCGCGGCGAGTTGCGCGATGCGACCGCCGCCGTCGAGACCATCGACGCCGCGCTTGCCGAACTCGCCGACCCCGAGAACTCGCGGACCGACGTCGCCTTCAGGATTGCCGAACTCGTCACCGCGCTCGGTGGCCCCTCGGGCCTCAGGCCCTCCCAGGTCGAGGACGCGCTCCTGCGCCTGCGCGACGGCCAGCAGGCACGGATCCGCCTCGCCGAAGCCGAGATCCGCCCACTCGAGGCCGCGACCCGCGCTCTCAAGGACGAACTTGCCGCGATCAACCAGAAGCAGATCGACCTCCGGCAGCTCGAGCGCCGGGCAAGCGCCATGCGCTCCCAGTATGAAAGCCTCCTCGCCCATTTCGAGCGCACCGCCCGCGAGGGTGACTTCTTCCGCTCGAGCGCCCGGATCATCGAGCGCGCCGCGCCGCCCGCCGAACCCTCGAATCCGGGCACGGTGCTTCTTGCCGGCGCGGCAGGCGCCGGCGGCTTCGTCATCGCCATCGGGCTCATCTTCCTGCGCGAACAGTTCAACGACAGTTTGCGCTCCTCCGACGACGTGACGGCGCTGGGCCTTCCCTATCTCGGCGCGCTGCCGGTCCTCGGACGGGGCGAACGCCGGCAGTTCCCCGCCGCGATTGCCGCACATGCGATGCACCTGCCGCGGCGAACGCGGCAGGAGATCGCCGGCCTCACCCATGTCGCCGCGGCGCCCTACTCCTTCGCCGCCGAGACGATCCGCCGCGCCGCCATCGCGCTCCGCCGGATCCGCGCGGAACAGGGAAGCCGCACGCGCCCCGTGATCGCGGCAATGGTCTCGGCGGTGAGCGACGAGGGCAAGACCTTCACGGCCGCGAATCTCGCCTTCTTCCTCGCCGAACAGGGATCGCGGGTGCTTCTCGTCGACGGCGACCTGCGCAATCCCAACCTCTCGCGCATCCTCGGTCCGCTGGTGTCCGAGGAGACGTATCGCAGGATGCGCGATTCGCGGCACATCAGCGAGTCGGATGCCGATGCCGGCGACATTTCCGAACACGCGGCGCTCGTCCCCGTGCCGCTGACCGAACGGATCACCCTCGTCGGCCTCGCCGATCCGTCACGCACCCTGGCCGCCGAGCAGGAACTCGCAACGCTCCGCTCCCGGGTAGCCACCTGGGATCCTGCCGCCGATTTCGTCATCCTCGACACCGCGCCGCTCGGCTATGTCTCGGACAGTCTCGCGATCGCTCACGGGTTCGACGCGACGATCCTGGTCGCCCGCTGGGGACATACCCGCGCCGGAACCCTCCGGCGGCTTCTGGCTGCGAATCGCCCCGTCACCGAGAAGCTGATCGGCGTCTGCCTCGGCCGCGCCAGGACCCGCCGTCTGCGCCACCACGAATATCTCCCGGTGAGCGACAGCTACTACCGCAGCGGACCCGCCGCCTGACCCTCAGCCGTCGCGGCGCGTCTCGCTCCCGCTCCCCGGGCGCGGACTTCCGGCAGGTGCAGGAACGCTTCCCGGACCTCGGCAACGGTCAGGCGGAACTCATGCGGATCGCGGCGCAACAGACCCTCCGCGCAACCGGCAATCGCCTCCGGATCAAGACCTTCAAGCAGCGCCACCAGATCCGGCGCGGTCGGCTGGCCGATGACGAAGCCGAGGTTGTTTCCGCGAATGCGGCGTCCGGTCTCGGTATCGGCGACGGCGACGCTCGGGCAGCCGAACCAGCTTGCCTCGTAGATCCGGTTCGGCAGCAACCAGTCCGAATTCGCGCCCCGCTGCCAGAGATCCTGCGCCCAGACCAGATCACAGCGCGCATAGACCTCCGCAAGGCCTTCTGGATAGCGGTACGGGCCGAACCACCTGACATTCGGCCGCGCCGCCACCGCCTCCCGGAATCCCGGCACGGCATGGTGATGGACCGCGCCG
>Ga0079224_100015774_pt1 | contig 10595 bp, 6 predicted proteins | sample Stecom2015_FD_80414 | JGI IMG/M metagenome (GOLD analysis project Ga0079224, IMG submission 80414) | Agricultural soil microbial communities from Utah to study Nitrogen management - Steer compost 2015 | ecosystem: Environmental > Terrestrial > Soil > Agricultural land | place: USA: Utah...
ATCCGCGGACCGTCGCTCCGCTCGCCGCCTCGCCCCTGTCGCCGCCGTCGGCCGTCGGTCGTCGGCGGTCTCCCCCCGCCATGAAGCTCTCCCCGCGCCTCCAATTCGCCCTCCTCGGAGGGTCGCTCGTCCTGCTCGTCGCCTTCGTGCTCATGCAGGGCGGCCCGGCCGCGCCGGCCGAGCAGCCGCGCCTGACGTCGGAGGGCGCCGCGCCCGCCCCCTCCGCCGACAACGTGGCCCCGGCGTTCCACACCCGGCTGATGGCGCTCAAGCAGCGCGTCGAGGAGGCGCCCGCCGACACGGCGGCCCTCCTCGAGCTCGCCCGCCTCCAGCAGGACGCCCATCAGCTCGAAGACGCCGCCGCGAGCTACGAGCAGCTCCTCGAGGTGGCCCCCGACCACCGCCAGGCCCGCCTCGACCTCGCCCTCGTCTACGCCGAAGCCGGCCGCCCCGACGACGCCCTCCGCGTCACCGAGGCCCTCCTCGACCGCTACCCGGACGACCCCGCCGGCCTCTACAACCTCGGCGCCCTCCACGCCAACGCCGGCCGCTACGACGAGGCCCGCGGCCCCTGGGGCCGGGTCGCGGCGCAGACGCAGGACGCGGCGCTCGCCGAGCAGGCCCGCACCTCCCTCGCCCAGCTCGACGCCCTCGCCTCCGGCGCCGCCTCGCCCGCAGGCCCGGCGCCCGGCGCGGCCCCCACGCCCGCGGCGGCGCCCGGCACCGTGCCGCCCGGCCACCCGCCGCTCCCCGCCTTCGAGCCCATCCTGGTGGAGCGGTGAACCGGCTTCAGAGACCACGGACGATGGACGGCGGACCACGGGCCAGTTGCCACGCGTGGTCCGCCGTCCGTGGTCTGTCGTCCCTCCTGCTCCTCGCCCTCCTCGCCGTCCCGGCGCGCGCCCAGCTCATCTCGCCGGGCGAGCTGACGGCGGCGCACGCCCACCTCGAAGGGATCCGCAACTGCACGAGCTGCCACCAGCTCGGCCAGCGCGGCATCGACCCGGACAAGTGCCTCTCGTGCCACACCCCGCTCCGCACGCGCATCGCGCAGCGGCGCGGGTTCCACGCCACCGTCAGCCGGGCGTGCGCCTCGTGCCACAAGGACCACTTCGGCCGCAGCTTCGACCCCGTCCGCCTTGCCACCGGCACCTTCGACCACGGCGACACCGGCTACCGCCTCGTCGGCCGCCACGTCAACACCACGTGCCGCTCGTGCCACCGGCCCGCGCACGTCACCGACCCCGAGGTGCGCCGCGTCCTCGGCCAGGCCGGCCGGCTGGACCAGACGTTCCTCGGCCTCGGCGACGACTGCGAGACGTGCCACCGCGACGAGAACCCGCACGGCCAGACCTTCGCCGACGAGTCGTGCGACGCCTGCCACTCCCCGCGCGGCTGGGACGACGTCTCGGGCTTCGACCACGCCGCCACCGGCTTCGCCCTCGTCGGCGCCCACGCCAACGCGGAATGCTCGGCCTGCCACGGCGACGCCGGCCGCGGCGCCGCGCGCTTCGAGGGCCTCTCGACGAGCTGCCGCGGCTGCCACGCCGACGAGAGCCCCCACGGCGGCCAGTTCCGCGGCCAGGAGTGCTCCTCGTGCCACGGCAGCGCGACGTGGGGCACCACGCCCAACTTCAGCCACGCCCGCACCGGCTTCCCGCTCACCGGCGCCCACGCCGCCATCGCCTGCGCGAGCTGCCATCCGGGGAGCGGCCCCCGCCGCCAGTTCGAGGGCGTCGAGCACGCCTCCTGCCAGTCGTGCCACGAGGACGGCCACGACGGCGCCTTCGGCACCGACTGCGCGACGTGCCACACCACGGCCGGCTGGCAGCAGATGAGCAGTTCGTTCGACGCCGACCGGTTCGACCACGAGGCCCACACCGGCTTCGCCCTCGTCGGCGCCCACGGCCGGATCGACTGCGCGAGCTGCCACGGCGCGCGCGACGACGCCGCGATCTCGATCACGTTCACCGGCCCCACGCGCGGCGTGACGTTCCCGCCCGTCGCGGCCGAGACGTGCCTCTCGTGCCACCGGGACCCCCACGCCGGCGCCTTCGCCGACGACCCCGGCGGGCCCGTCTGCGACAACTGCCACGGCCAGGACGCCTGGCTCCCGACCGCCTTCGGCATCGAGCGCCACGCCGAGACGGCCTTCCCGCTCACCGGCGCCCACCTCGCCACGCCCTGCTCAGCCTGCCACGCCACCGACCCCGGCGACCTCGCCCCCGACTTCCAGGTCGCCGGCGCCTGCGAGTCGTGCCACGCCGAGTTGAACCCGCACGGCGACGAGTTCGCCGACGCCGGCGGGGTCACGCGCTGTGCCGAGTGCCACAACACGACCGACTGGGACCTCGCGACCTTCGACCACAGCCAGACGGGCTTCCCGCTGACGGGCGCGCACGTGGGCACCGCGTGCACAGCCTGCCACGCCCCCGAGACCCTCCCCGACGGCCGCGTCGTCCGCCGCTTCGCCGGGCTCTCGACCGAATGCGCGAGCTGCCACGGCGAGGGCAGCACGCTGGAGCCGCCGCCCGTCCTGAGCCCGCACCGGGGCCAGTTCGAGGGCCAGGCCTGCGATTCCTGCCACGACACGCAGGCCTTCACCATCGCCGCCTTCGATCACAGCCGGACGCGCTTCCCGCTCGACGGCGCCCACGAGGCCGTGCCCTGCGCCGCGTGCCACCGCACCGAGTCGGCCCCCGATGGCACGACTTTCGTGCGCTTCAAACCGCTCGGCACCGCCTGCGCCGATTGCCACTCGGGTCGATGAGAAAGGGAGAAAGGGAGAAAGGGAAAAAGGGAGAGCGCTTCGTGTTCGCCACGACGCTCCTAGCCCTCGTGCTACTCAGTCCTGCTGCGGCCGCTGAGCCGCCCTCCTCCTCTCTCCCTCTCCCCCCCTCTCCCTCTCCTCCCCCCTCCCCGACCCTCCTCTTCCGCCTCGTCGGCAGCCGCCCTCTTCGCCCTTCGCCCTTCGCCCTTCGCCCTTCCACCAACCCCCACGGCGACATCGCCATCGCGTGCGAGGCCTGCCACACGGCCGAGGGGTGGGACACCCTCCGCGATCCCCTCGCCTTCGACCACGACGGCGACACCGGCTTCCCGCTCCTCGGCCGCCACCGGCAGGCAGCCTGCCGCTCGTGCCACTTCGACCTCCGCTTCGACCGGCCCGACCTCACCCCCGACGCCTGCGCGAGCTGCCACCTCGACGTCCACCAGGGCCAGCTCGGCGCCGACTGCCAGCAGTGCCACACGACGCAGGACTTCCACCTGGTGAAGGGCCTCGAGATCCACGCCGGCACCGCCTTCCCCCTCACCGGCTCCCACCTCCAGGTGGCCTGTGAGGCGTGCCACGCCGAGGGCCTCGACGGCGCCTTCAGCCCACTCGACCCCTCCTGCTTCGGCTGCCACGTCGACGACTTCCACGCCACGGCCAACAGCGTCGTCGACCACGCCGCCGCCGGCTTCCCCACCACCTGCGACGCCTGCCACAACACCCTCTCGTTCGGCACCGGCACCGTCTTCGACCACGCTTCGGTCTCGGGCGGATTCTCCCTCCTCGGCGCCCACGCCGTCCTCGAGTGCTCGGCCTGCCACGCCCCCGGCAGCCTCGCCCCCCTCTTCCACCCCGCCGGCCAGGACGATTGCTTCGCCTGCCACCAGGACGACTACGAGGGCACGGCCAACAGCCTCGTGAACCACCCCGGCGCCGGCTTCCCCACCGACTGCCGGCAGTGCCACTCCCTCGACACGTGGGACGGCGCGGCGTTCGACCACGCCGCCGTGACGGGCTTCCCCCTCGTCGGCGCCCACGTGGCCGTCGCCTGCGAGACGTGCCACAGCGGCCCCGGCTTCTCCATCCCGGGCGCCCCCGCCGGACCCGACGACTGCGCCTCGTGCCACGCCGAGGACCACGCCCGGGCCCACCCCGGCTTCCCGACGACGTGCCTCGACTGCCACACCACGAGCGCCTTCCTCCCGGCCACCTTCGACCACGCGGCGATCTCGGGCGGGTTCGACCTCGTCGGCGCCCACATGGCCCTGCCCTGCGAGGCCTGCCACGTCGGGCCGGACATGGAGCCCATCTGGGAGCCCGCCGGGCAGGACGACTGCCTCACCTGCCACGAGGACGATCACGCCGAGGCCCACCCGGCCTTCCCCACCACCTGCCTCGACTGCCACTCCGTCTCCACATTCCAGGGCGCCACCTTCGACCACGCCGGCTTCACGGGCTTCCCCCTCGTCGGCGCCCACCTCACCGTCGACTGCGCCGCCTGCCACACCGGCCCGGACTTCGAGCCCCTCTTCGACCCGGCAGGGCCCGACGACTGCTTCACCTGCCACGAGGACGACCACCAGCAGGCGCATCCGGCCTTCCCGACGACGTGCCTCGACTGCCACACCACGAGCGCCTTCCTCCCGGCCACCTTCGACCACGGCCAGGCCACCGGGTTCAACCTCGTCGGCGCCCACGTCTCCCTCGACTGCGCCGCCTGCCACACCCTCCCCGACTTCGGACTCCTCTTCGACCCGGCGGGCCAGAACGACTGCTTCGCCTGCCACCAGGACGACCACGAGCAGGCGCACCCGTCGTTCCCCACGACGTGCCTCGACTGCCACAACACCTCGACGTTCCAGGGCGCGACGTTCGACCACCAGCAGGCGACGGGCTTCCCCCTCGTCGGCGTCCACACGAGCCTCGACTGCTCGGCCTGCCACACCCTCCCCGACTTCGAGCCCCTCTTCGACCCGGCCGGGCCGAACGACTGCTACGCCTGCCACCAGGACGACTACCAGGCCGCCCACCCCGGCTTCCCGACGACCTGCCTCGACTGCCACCAGTCCAACACCTGGGACAACCCCACGTTCGAGCACGACCGGTACTTCCCGATCTACTCGGGCAAGCACGAGGGCGAGTGGTCGAGCTGCCAGCAGTGCCACGTCCAGCCCGGCAACTACAGCGTGTTCTCCTGCCTGACGTGCCACGAGCACAACCGTGAGGACATGGACGACGCGCACGAGGACGTGGGCGGGTACCAGTACGAGAGCAACGCCTGCTACTCCTGCCACCCGGACGGGGAAGACTGATGGGATCGCGGAGTGCGGAATGCGGAGTGCGGAGTGTAGCAGGCCTCGTGCTGCTCCTCGTCCTGCTCGCGGCGCCGGCCGCGGCACAGGAGGCCGCCCGCATCGAGGCGCAGGTGACCTACGTCGCCGGCCAGAACGCCTACCTCGACGCCGGCACCGACGCCGGGCTGGCCACCGGCGACACGCTCACGGCGCTCCGCGACGAGCGCGCGCTCGGGCACCTCCGCGTCGTCAGCGCCACGGCCGACCGCGCCGTCGTCGCCTTCGCCGGCGACCCGTTCCCGCTCACGCTCGGCGACCGCCTCGTCCTCCTCCGCGACGCCCCCGCGCCCGAGCCCACGCCGGCGCCCGTCGCCGAGGCGCCGCCGGCGGAGCCCGACCGGCCCTCCATCCTGGACCAGCCCCAAGCTGCGGCCGGCCCGCGTCCCCCGACGCTGACGCCGGCGATCTCGGGCCGCCTCCAGATCGGCGTCGACGGCCTCGCCTCCAGCACGCGCGCCACCGACGACGGCCCCACGTTCGACCGCACGTTCGCCCAGCCCTTCGCCGCCCTCCGCGCCGCCGTCGAGAACCTCCCCGGTGGGTTCCGCCTCGACGCCAACCTCCGCACGGCTTACCGCTACTCGGACCCCACCCCCTACGACCGCCCCGCCGACGTCCGCGTCTACCAGCTCTCGGCCGAGAAGGCGTTCGGGAGCGCTTCGCTCCCCTTCGAGGTCCGCGCCGGCCGGTTCCACAACCGCTACGACCGCTTCAGCGGCTACTGGGACGGCCTCCTCCTCCACGTCGGCGACCGCGACCGCGGCGCCGGCGTCGCCGCCGGGTTCCAGCCGGACTACGCCGACGAGGCGCCCTCGGGCGAGCTCCCGAAGTACACGGCCTTCGCCCACCACGCCTTCGAGATCCCGACGGGCGGCAGCGAGCAGGGCGCACGCGTGGAGGTGACGGCGCTCGGCGGGCAGGTGCTCCCCCGCGCCGAGGGCATGCGGACGCGGACGTTCGCCGGTGCCCTCCAGACCGCCTACGCCCGCGGCCTCTCGCTCTCGTCCGAGCTCCTCGTGGACCAGGACCCCGAAACCGGTGACTGGGTGCTCTCCCGCCTCGGCGGGCGCGTCTCGGCGACCGTAGCGCCGGGCGTCCGCCTCCACGCCTTCGCGCAGAGCCGCCGCCCCTACCTCCTCCTCGGCGACCTCCAGCTCCTCCTCGGGCGGAGCACCCGCGTCGGCGGCGGCGGCGCCGTCACCGTGTCCGGCCTCACCCTCCGCGCCGACGCGTCGAGCGCGTCGACGGAGGGCGCTCCGAGCACGCTCTCGTTCAGCGGCGGGCTCTCGACGCCCCGCCTGCCCGGCGTCGGCGTCGGCCTGAGCGCCTACGCGACGGTGTGGACGCAGGACGCCACCGGCGGCACGCGCCGGGGCGTCTACGGCAGCGCCGGCCTCGACCGCTCGTTCGGGCAGGTCTACGCCCGCCTCGGCTACCGCTACCAGCAGTCGCCGCTGACGGCGGGCGAGGCGCTCGTCTCGCACGGCCTCGACGCGCTGCTCCAGGTGCCCGTCACGCCGCGCGTGGCCCTCACGCTCCAGGCCAGCGCCCTCTCCGGCGACCGCCTCTCGAGCACGCGGTTCTACACGGCCCTCTGGTATCGGCTGTAGGGATTGCGGATTTCGGAACGCGGATTGCGGATTTAGCGGTTGCGTCGCGCGGTGCGGATGGAGCTGACGACGATGGCGAGGATCTCGCTGGCCTCACGATGCAGCATCCTGCACTGCGCCTCGTCAACGGCGTCACGTTCACCGTACTCCATCAAGACCTCTAACCAATACAGGGCTTCGTCGGCCTCCTCCTCAACGATGCCGAGCTTGGCGATGAACTCGCTCCGCGAGCGTCCTCGGCAGGCGGCCCGGTAGTTCGCCCCCACCGAGGTAGCGGCCCTCATCAACTGGCGACCTGCGACCCGGTAGGCGTCTGTCCGAGGCAGCGACGAGCAAAACCGAAGCACCTCGATCCCGAAGCGCTTCGTCCTAGCCTTCAACTCATTCTGGTCCATCTAACGGCCCCTATGCCTCAGGCCCAGTCTACGTCCTTGCGGTCGATCCGCAATCCGCAATCCGCAATCCGCAATTGACCGAGCTGCTCATCATCTGGATCGTCGCCGTCGTGCTGGCCGGCACGCTGATGGTGCCGTCGGTGCTGCGGCGGCGGCGCGTCGAGCGGCGGGCGGCCGAGGCCGAGGCGAAGGCCATCGCGTACGGCCTCCACGAGCCGCAGACGCTCCACCCCGTCGTGGACCCCGGCCTGTGCGCCGGCTGCGGCGCCTGCGTCGACGTCTGCCCCGAGGGCGACGTCCTCGCCCTCGTGGGGATGCAGGCGAAGGCCATCGCGCCGGCGCGCTGCGTGGGCCACGGCCGCTGCGAGCGGGCCTGCCCCACCGGCGCCATCACGCTCGTCTTCGGGACGGCCCAGCGGGGCGTCGAGCTGCCGCGGATCCGGGAGAACTACGAGACGAACGTGCCCGGCCTCTACATCGTCGGCGAGCTCGGCGGGATGGGCCTCGTCAAGAACGCGTTCGAGCAGGCGCGGCAGTGCGTCGAGGGCATCGCGAAGGAGAAGCGCCCGGTGCCGGCGGACGCCCTCGACGTCGTGATCGTCGGCGCCGGCCCGGCCGGGCTCTCGGCGACGGTCAACGCGAAGGAGCGCGGGCTCCGGTACGTGACGTTCGAGAAGGAGCCCGACCTCGGCGGGACCGTCCGCCGCTACCCCCGCCGCAAGCTCGTCATGACCCACCACTTCGAGGTGCCGGGCTACGGGCGGCTCGCCTTCACCGAGGTCCAGAAGGAGCAGCTCATCGAGACGTGGGAGGACATCGTGGACCGGACGGGCGTCGAGGTGCGGACGGGGGTCTCGGTCGAGGCCGTCACGCCCACCGACGACGAGTGCTTCCTCGTCCAGACGACCGAGGGGGCCGTCAAGACGCGGCGGGTCGTCCTCGCCATCGGCCGGCGGGGCACCCCGCGCAAGCTCGGCATCCCCGGCGAGGACCGCGACGGCGTCTACTACAGCCTCGCCGAGCCCGAGCACTTCGCCGGCCGCCGCGCCGTCGTCGTCGGCGGCGGGGACTCCGCCGTCGAGGCGGCCATGATGCTGGCCGACCAGCCCGGCACGACCGTCCGCCTCTCGTACCGCAAGGACGCCCTCGCCCGCGTCAAGCCGCGGAACCAGGAGCGCTTCGACGCCGCCGTCGCCGCCGGCAAGGTCGAGCCCCTCTGGGGCACGAACCTCACGCGCATCGAGGAGGGGGCCGTCTGCTACGCCGACGCCGCCGGGCACGAGCACCGGATCGAGAACGACGACGTGTTCATCTTCATCGGCGGCGAGCTGCCGACGGCGTTCCTGAAGGCGTGCGGGATCGCCTTCGACACCCACTTCGGCACCCCCCGCGTGACGGCGTGAGCGAGGGATCCGCCCCCGGCCGTCGCAGGCGTGACGGCGGCGTCCTCACTCGTCGGGGAAGAGGAGGGCCTCGGCCTCGTCGACGTCCGCGGCGGCCTCCAGCGGCCCCTCCACGTCGTCGGGCAGCAGGCGGAGGAGGTCGAGCCCGCTCCGCGCCTCGACCTCGTCCACCGTCGTGAGGTAGACGAGGGGGCTCTCACCAGCGGGCGTCTCCTGGTCGAAGAGGAACGCGGCGGCCACGGCGTCCTCGGGCTCCCACCCCTCCTGCACGAGGACGACCTGCCAGTACCCCGAGGGGACGACGTGCGGCTCGGCCACGTTCGGGAGCGGGTCCACCTCGCGCTCGTAGAGGGGGCCCGCCATCACCCACACGGCGGCGAGGTCGTCGGGCTGCGGGAAGCGGACGTGGCCCGCGGGGCGGTTCCGCAGCGCGCGCTCGGCCCGCCGCAGCACGAGCGCCCGCACCGCCTCTTCGAGCCGCCCCCACGGCCCGGCGTTGAGCGCCTGCCGCTGCGGCGCGACGTTGCTGAAGTAGTTGACCTCGGCCACGACCTCGAGCCCCACGAAGGAGGCCAGCGGGGCGAGGTGGCCGCGCTGGTAGCCGGAGCCGGTGAAGGGGTTGCCCGAGCCGGGGTCGATCGACGCGGCCGGGTCGAGCCAGGGGTCGGCGCGGAAGTAGCGGTAGAAGTCGCCCGACTCGTTGAGGCCGAAGACCTCCTGCGGCGTGAGCCGGAAGGCCACCCAGTCGGCGAAGCGGGTCTCGTCGTTGGACGAGAGCGCGTAGGCGTCGCGGATGACGAGGTCGTTCGTGGGCGGGGTGCCGGTGGGGTAGCCGTAGAAGAAGTGCTTGCAGTGGATCTCGGCGTGCTGCGCGAGGGCGGGGCCGGCGGCGAATCCCGCCGCGAGGATCAGGAGGGGAAGGCGCATGGGATCGCGGGCGAGGGTTTCGTGCAAGGTAGGACGCGGGCCTCCCCGCCCCGCCGGGCCGCAGCGTCACCCGCTCCGAATGCGAATCGAGGCGCGGCGGCGTTAAGCTCGGCGTGCCCGCTGCTTCGGCCCCGTATCCTCCTTCATGCGCCCCCTCCTCTTCGCCCTCCTCCTCTGCGCCGCCGCGCCCGCCCTCGCCCAGCCCGAGGCCGACCGCCTCCGCGACGACGCCCACGCCCACTTCCAGTCCGGCGCGTACGCCGAGGCCGCCGCCCTCCTCCGCCGGGTCGCAGACCTCCGCACGGCGGCGCACGGGGCCGAGAGCCTGGAAGCCGCCGCCGCCCACTACGACCTCGGCCTCGCCCTCCGGCAGGCCGGCGACCACGACGGCTCGCGGGCCGCGTTCGAGGCCGCGCTCACCGTGCGCGAGCGGCCTGGTGCCGACCCCGCAGACCTCGCCGCCACCCTCCGCGAGCTGGCCTGGACGCTCTACGAGGCCGGGCGCTACGCCGACGCGGCCGTCGTCCAGCGTCGGCTCGTGGGCGTACTTGAGGGCCTCTACGGAGCGGAGGGGACCGAGGCGGCCACGGCGCACCACAACCTCGGCTACCTCCTCCTCCAGACGGGCGACCTCGACGCGGCCGAGCCCGAGCTCGACCGCGCGCTCACCCTCCGGCGCGCCCTCCACCCGCCGGGCGACGCGAACCTCGTCGCCACGCTCGATGCCCTCGCCGACCTCCACCGCGCCCGCGGTGACCGCCTCCGCGACGCCGGCCTGAACCGCACGGCCGACGTGACCGCGTCGTGGGCGGCCTACGACCGCGCGCTCGCCTTCGCCGACGAGGCGCGCGGCCCCCGCTCCGAGGCGTCGGGCGCGGTGCTCCTGGCCATGACGCAGCTGCTCGCCCGCTTCGGCGAGGTGGCCGGGCAGGACGACGGGGCCGCCAACGCCCTCCTCGGCCTCGACATGGCTCGCTTCTCCGAGGCCCTGGACCGCATGGGGGCCCTCGTCGAGGAGGCCGCCGGACCCGACCACCCGGCCCTCGCGATGTTCGCGCAGTTCCGCGACCAGGTCCGCCTCGCTGCCCTCACGCTGGCGGGGGCCGACGACGAGCGCGTGGCGCTGGCCCGGG
>Ga0079224_100015775_pt1 | contig 10595 bp, 7 predicted proteins | sample Stecom2015_FD_80414 | JGI IMG/M metagenome (GOLD analysis project Ga0079224, IMG submission 80414) | Agricultural soil microbial communities from Utah to study Nitrogen management - Steer compost 2015 | ecosystem: Environmental > Terrestrial > Soil > Agricultural land | place: USA: Utah...
GGGGATATCTTAAACAAAGGTTTTGAACTGTCAATGAATTATGCGGATAACCTGAACGGTTTGGGTTACTCAATAGGAGCCAATATGTCCACCAACAAGAACGAAGTCCTGCACCTTGACGGGTTTACCAGTGATTTTATCCAACATGGCGACAACGTGAGAAGTGCGATTCTTCCTTACCGCTCCGAACCTGGCCAACCCCTGTATTCTTATTATTTGATTCCACAGATGGGCATTTTCCAATCCGCAGAAGAAATCCAAAGCTATACAGGCAGCGATGGCAGCCTGATCCAGCCCAACGCGCGGCCAGGAGACCTGAAGTTTGAAGATGTCAATAAAGATGGGCGTATCAGTGATGCCGACAGGATCTTTATGGGGAGCGCTATGCCTAACTTTACCTATGGCTTTAACATTCGTTTGGACTACAAAAATTTTGACTTGGGAATCTTTGGCCAAGGAGTGTCAGGCGTCAAATTGTTCAACGCTTATAAGTTTTCCACTTATAATGCCGGATTGCAGGGCTACAATTTGGACAGAGCGGTCTTAGACGCATGGACACCTGACAATACAGATACGAATATCCCCGTATTGTCTACCCAAGACCCGAACAACAACTTCGGCACAGCATCGGACTGGTACCTTGAGAACGGCTCTTATTTAAGAATAAAAAACCTTTCTCTGGGCTATACCTTCCCCAATGCCTTGACAAACAGCCTGAGATCCGGCGCTTCTGCTAGAATTTACATTTCTTCAGAAAACCTGTTCACCTTTACCAATTATTCAGGATTGGATCCCGAGGTGGGGAGAATTGGGATGGACACAGGCAATTATCCGCTGCCTAGAACATTCACTGCGGGTATTAATGTAAACTTCTAATAAGAACCGATACAATATGAAAAAGTATAACACTCATTTCTTCGGACTCCTTGCAATCCTATGGACGCTGGTTTCTTGTAGTGAAAGCTTCACCGATCTTACACCACTAGGCAGCACGACGTCCGGCAACTTCTGGCAGACGGAAGCAGATGCCATTACTGCTAGTAATGGGCTTTACCAGCACTGGAATGACGACAACATGTACGGGAGAGGTATTGCATGGTTCCTCAATGCTTCCGATGATATGGTCACCGGCCGTAATGACGCCGGCTCTGCGGCAGTGAGAAATTTCACCGCTACCGGCAACGAGAGCAGGATCAGCAACACTTACCGTAACTTCTATAAAATAGTCCAGCGCGCCAACAACATCCTGTTGAATGTTCCGGGTATGGATATCAGTCAGGGCGTAAAAAACAGAGTTTTGGGGGAAGCCTACTTTATGAGGGCTTTCGCTTATCTCAATTTGGCTCAGTTTTACGGAGATCAGCGCGCAGGGGTGCCTATCGTCACGGAGGCTAACCTTGAGGAGACTTTCTTTCCGCGTCCAGCCAGTGTGATCGAAAACTATCAAATGATCGAAGCGGATCTGAAGATGGCTGAGGGTTATTTGCCTTGGTTTACGGATTACGCTGCAGAAGATCGTGGTAGGCCCCATAAAGATGCCGCCAATGCCTATCTCGCCAAGACATATTTATACTGGGCAAAATATGATGCCAGCAAATGGGCTGAGGTAGTGAAAGCTGCTGATTTGGTGATCAATTCGCCAACGGGAAGGGCCTTGATTAATACTGGTAATCCGGATGTAGACTTCGCTAGTGTTTTTTATGTAGAAAATAATTTCTCATCTGAATACATTTTCTCTGTGGTTTCAAATACCGTACAAGGCGCGATTTTACCGAGTGTCATGCTGGAAAACACCGGCTGGGGAAGATACAACGGATGGGGGTATTTCCACCCGACCCTCAGCCTGTATGAAGCTTTTGAAGAAGGGGATCACCGGAAGAAGGCAACCATCCTTGAGTTTGGGGACGAATTCAGCTTCTTGGGAGAACCCAGAAGGTATTATTCCACCAACTCCTGGACAGGTTTTCAGTTTAACAAGTACATGGATCCGCACCGCTATCCGCAGGAAATGCACCTCAACCCCAATGGTGATTATCCCACCACCAACCTCAACATCCCGCTGATGAGGTTTGCTGACATACTCTTGATGAAAGCTGAAGCTCTGATTATGCAGAATCAAAATGCGGATGATCTGATCAATCAGGTACGGAACCGTGCGGGATTATCTTCTATCTCGGGTGCTGATCTGGATGATTTGAAGCAAGAAAGAAGGGTCGAATTTGCAGGGGAATATACCGACCGACACACAGATTTGATCCGTTGGGGAGACGCCCAGGCGGCCTATGCCCAGCCTCAGTTGGGAAGACAACATGTCAACAAGGAAGATCCGGATTCCCCGTACACCATAGAAGAGGTGTGGCCGGCTAGGAATTTTAACCCGAGTATTCACCATGTATGGCCTATTCCTCCAAACGATGTCAACAATGCTGGCATCGAGCAAAACCAAGGCTGGTAACACTCGGTAGTTGAATCGCATTTGGTGATCGAAGCCTCACGTAAAAAGGTATCCTAGGGGTACTTCAGAAATGGGAGGGGGACCTTTAAGGTTGCCCCCTCCTGTATCATTGATGAACTGGTTTCCTTTTTTAGGAGCTAGTTCTTCTTTGAGCTAAATAGTTCAGCTTGTTCACCAACTGGGTCACCGAAGAATACCACTGGTTCGGCGTTTTGCTCAACCAGTTTGTCTCTGGGCCAACTGGGTGGCTATTTTGGAAACCGGTTTCCTATTTTCAATAAACCTGTTCGGGTGTGAGATCAACAGATGCAGCCCGCTGGCGGATTTCCGAAAATTCTAAAGGTTATCTTGACCATAAAACAGAATCTAATGATGTAAGAGAACCATCCAGTGGACGCTCTTCCATTCTTTGAGTATCCACATCTTTTCTGTTCCTGCCTTGGGAAGAAGCTTTTTACAAAAGCAGGACATGTGGTTGTTTTTATATTTACTTTAGTATCACTTCTCCGCCAAAGATGTTTCAGTAAGGTATGTATTGGCTAAAAATATTAGATCACTGTTTTGTAGCAACCCAAAGGAATAAAAGATGAAATTAACGCTTTATCAGGTAGATGCTTTTGCAGAACAAGTTTTTGCTGGTAATCCAGCAGCAGTATGTCCTTTAGATGAATGGCTGGCCGACGATCTGCTGCTAAAGATCGCTGCCGAGAATAACCTTTCCGAAACCGCTTTTTATGTGCCGCAAGATAAGGGGTTTGAGATCAGGTGGTTTACCCCCACGGTAGAAGTTGATTTGTGCGGTCATGCTACCCTTGCGACTGCATTTGTCCTACATCAATTCGAGAACTATACCTGGAGCACGATCAATTTTTATTCTCCTAGAAGCGGCCATCTTCCGGTGGCTGTGAAGAATGGTAGCTACATACTAAATTTTCCGGTAGACCATGTAGTCGAAATTCCGCTGACAGAAGAGCTATTATCTGCCACAGACAAGACGCCGAAGGCAGCTTATAGAGGCAAAACCGACTACATGTTGGTATTTGAAGAGGAAGATGATATTGAGGCAATGCGACCTAATTTGTCAGCAATAGCACAACTTAAGGCGAGAGGGGTTATTGTTACTGCCCCAGGCAGGAATTATGATTTTGTTTCCCGTTTTTTTGCTCCGATAGTTGGCATAGACGAAGATCCTGTTTGCGGCTCGGCGCATACGACATTAATTCCTTTTTGGGCTAATCAGCTTAACAAAGAGGAGCTAAAGACCTACCAGTGTTCTGCGCGTGGCGGTGAACTCCATGGCCGTCTGCTTGGGGACCGGGTGGAATTAGGCGGAAAAGCGGTATTGTACATGAAGGGAGAAATGTTCCTCTGACTGCTGTATTGGATCAGTTTGTAAATTCATCCATATATAAACCCAATCGAAAAATATGACAAGCACCGATCATTCCAACGAACCCTTGGTTCTTCTACCCGGAGAGGGGCGAAGGTACCCATGCGGCACGATGACCGCTATTTTCAAGGCGGATGAAGAAGAAACGCGTGAAAAATACAGCATCTCTGAGTGGTGGCTCGATCCCCATTCCGGCGGTCCGGGCATCCACCAGCACGAAAACAATGATGAAGTGTTCTATGTATTGGAAGGTAGTGCTACTATATTCCTAGGAGACCAGTGGATCACTGCGGACACGGGATCTTTTATTAGGATTCCCGCCAAGTCCGACCATGACTTTGAAAACCGCACAGACAGGAAAGTGTGCCTGTTAAATTTCTTCATCCCTGGCGGGTTTGAAAGGAATATGCCAGCTATCGTTCAGTGGTTTGATAAAAGCCATGACTCATCTAAGAAATGAAGCACTTCGAACCCTAGATTCCTCTTATTTCGAATTGATCTTCAATCCCACGGCTTCAATGCCCTGTAGCTCATCTTCTCGCATATACTGAACAAATCTTGCTCTCACAGGCATATCTGCAGAAAGTTCAACGCGTGGTAGGCTGTCGTATTTCGTATACACATTCCCGAACCCGTTTCCCAATGGTTTTCCGGACTTTGCATCGAACAAATGAATATTGAGGAGCGAATCCATTAACGTGTTGCCTAACGTATCCTTCAGCAAGTAGCGGACGTACAGGTTGTGAAAAGGGTAGCTGTCGTTGTATCTGATACCGATCAACGGCTGGGTGACGTCGTGACGCATCGTTTTGACTTCAAAGCTAACTGTATCTCCCAACCCCCAATGCAAAGCCGCCATTCCGTGATATTCCTCGAAAATTCTGTCAGAATTGCATGAAGAAGCCAGCCCTAGCACCGACAAGAAGAAAAACAGCCTACTCCTTCGCCTCATTGTTGTTGTCCCTGTTTTGACCGCCTTTCCCGCGGTTTTTTGAGAAATTTCTTCTTTTGCTTTTCCCTTCTTTGGGTTTATTCCCTGCATTGGCTGCAAGATCATTGGTCTTAGGAGCCGAGTCCTTTACCTGATCTTTTATTGGGTCTTTTGGCTGGCGTTTTCGGTTGTCACCTGTTTTTTTGCTTGAGCGGCTCTTGCGGCTTTTTTCGCGTTGTCCGCCCTGTTCTGCTGCAGCGACCGGCTTTTCTTCCGCTTTCGCTTTAGGTGCTGCGGCTGCGGCACCGTTTTGTGCAGGTTTGGGTTTTTTCTTTTTCTTCTTTTTGCCTTGGCTGCTAAACTTCTTGTCTAACAATTCAAGATCACGGTTGGATTTACTTAGGTCCTCTTCTCCGTCAAAGGCCTTGTCTTGCTTCAGGTTAAAAGGTTTGATGCCCTTGCTGTTTAACTCGATGATTTCACTGACCCGGTCGCAGTCGATCGAGTGCCAGTTATTGTCATTGTTATAGCTAAACCACATCAGTTTTCGGAAAATATCCGTCTTCTGCAGTTTGGCTACTCCGGCTTCTGTAAGCAAGGGTTTGTCTACATTGGGAATATCCTTCAGCGCAGAGAGGTAGGTGTCCAGCTCATAGTTGAGGCAGCACTTGAGCCTCCCACATTGCCCCGATAATTTGCTGGGGTTGAGGGAGAGGTTTTGGTATCGTGCAGCAGAAGTAGACACGCTTTTGAAATCATGGATCCAGGTGGAACAACATAACTCGCGGCCACATACGCCCACGCCGCCAATCCTCCCAGCTTCCTGTCGAAGGCTGATCTGACGCATCTCGATCCGGATTCGAAACTCTCCCGCCAACAATTTGATCAACTCACGGAAGTCCACCCGGTCGTCTGCGGAGTAATAAAAGGTCGCTTTGGAATTGTCAGCTTGGTATTCGACATCCGAAAGTTTCATTTGGATACCTAGCTCATCAATAATTTGCTTGGACCGGTATAAGGTAGGGATTTCACGGTTTTTGGCTTCCGCCCATTTGTCCAGATCCTTTTGCGTCGCAATTCGATAGATCTTCAGGATATCGTCGTTGTCCTTGATCTTGCGTTTTTGCATTTGCAGCCTCACCAATTCCCCCTGAAGAGAAACATAGCCGATGTGATGTCCATTAGGAACATCTACGACGATGGGATCACCTGTGGTTAATCTAAGCTGGTTGGTATTCCTATAGTATTCTTTTCTCCCTCCCTTAAACTTAACTTCAACAATATCAAATTTATCTACTTCTGGAATGCCCATATGGGATAACCAGTCGAAAGAATTCATTTTATTGCAATCGCTCGTACCACAAGTACCATTGTTTTGGCAGCCTCCCGTTCCGGAAGTGGTAGAGCAGCTATTACATCCTGCCATTTGCTATATATTTTTAGTGGAGGTCCTCCTCCGTATGATGGATCAGGTAGGTACCTTTGCATCATCATAGCGCAGAATATCCTGTCCGATATCCTTGCGGTAATAATGTCCGTCCCAACTGATCTGGTTTACCCGGTTATAGGCCTGGGCAATAGCCTCCTTTATGTTTGCACCTTTACCGGTTACTCCCAGCACGCGTCCCCCGTTCGTGAGCGTATCGCCTGCCTGGTCCGCTTGGGTCCCTGCATGGAAGGTGAAGGTTGATTGATGTGCGGGACTGTCTAGCCCCTTGATTATGCTTCCCTTGTTATAGTCACCGGGATATCCTCCCGCTACCATGACAACAGTCGCGGTAGCTCCAGGATCAATCTCCAGGGTATAACTGGAGACAGTCTTGGAACCAATGGAATGAAGAAGATCGACAAAATCGCTTTTGATACGCGGCAACACCGCCTGGGTTTCCGGATCCCCCATCCTGACGTTGTATTCGATGACCCAAGGATCGCCTCCGACGTTCATCAGTCCAATAAAAAGAAATCCTTTATAGTCGATTCCTTCCTTTCGAAGACCTTCTACGGTAGGTTTTACGACCTTTTCTTCTACTTTTTGCATAAAAGCCTGATCCGCAAATGGCACCGGGCTTACCGCGCCCATGCCTCCGGTATTCAACCCCGTGTCCTGTTCGCCTATGCGTTTGTAGTCTTTTGCCTCAGGAAGAATTCTATAGCCTACACCATCGGTGGCCACGAATACCGACAATTCTATTCCGGATAGATATTGCTCTACTACCACTTTACTGGAAGCTGCTCCGAATTTACTTTCCAGCAGCATTTCTTTCAAGCCTTTTTCTGCTTCTTCGTAAGATTCTAGAATCAGAACCCCCTTACCTGCTGCCAAGCCGTCCGCTTTTAGCACGATAGGAAGCTGCTGGCGCCGGATAAATCCTAACCCTTCATCCACGGTGTCTTTGGTAAAAGACTGATAGGCGGCGGTTGGGATGCCGTTGCGTGCCATAAATTGCTTTGAAAAATCCTTGCTGCCTTCCAAAGCAGCGCCTTGCTGGGAAGGGCCAACAACAATTATATTTTTGGTAGCGGGTTCTGTGGAAAGGAAATCACTGATGCCTTTTACCAAAGGCTCTTCCGGCCCCACAACAACCATATCGATATGGTGGGATAAGATAAATTCTTTAATTCCTTCAAAGTCTGTAACTGCTAATGAGACATTTTCAGCGATGGCTGAAGTTCCTGCATTGCCGGGTGCGACATACAGCTTGCTACATCTTGGGCTATCTGTGATTTTGACGGCAAAGGCATGTTCCCTTCCCCCACTCCCAATCAATAATATGTTCATTGGATTTTTTCGGTTTTTTAGTTGGCGTGTTCTGAAATGAATTTTATCCGGTAAACCCTAATTTCTTCTTCCCCAAAATCCTCATCAGAAAGTTCTTCGAGCGCGTCTTTTATACTGTCTGTGCTGGCACTCATGAAATAGTCATGGAGAATGTCTTCCCTTTCTTCGTCCATGATGTTTTCTATATAATAATTGATATTCAGTTTGGTCCCGCTGTAGATAATCTGCTCGATTTCATGTAGTAGGTCCGACATCCCGATATTCAGGTTGGAGGCAATTTCCTCCAAATCAATTTTCCTGTCCACCTGCTGTATAATAGAGATTTTGACCTTGGATCGGGTGCCTGATGATTTGACGACGACGTCTGCGGCCGTGGTGATGTCGTTCTCCTCGACGTAGTTTTCGATCAACCGGAGGAATGACGCACCGAATTTCTCGACCTTTCCCATCCCCACGCCGTTGATTTGTGCTAATTCTGACTTGGTCGTAGGATAAACTGTGGCCATTTCTTCCAGGGAAGGGTCCTGGAATATTACATAGGGGGGAAGGTTTTTGGATTTGGCTAGTTTCTTTCGTTCAGCCTGCAACAATTCGAAAAGCTTCTCATCATAAGCTTTTCCCATGCTGTTCAACTCTTCGGTAATGTCCTTTTCCACAACTGCTTCAAAATTATGATCCTTGCTTAATGTTACGGAGTGAGGGTTTTGTAAGAACGCTTCACTTTTATCCGAAAGTAGGATAATCCCGTAGTTCTCTATATCTTTTTCCAACAACCCGTGGATCATGGCCTGTCGGATGACGGTCTTCCAGTGCTTTTCATCTTGCTCTTTACCTTTGCCAAACACGGGAAGCAGGTCATGCTTGTAACTTTCAATGTATTCTGTCTGTACACCACGCAGCAAATCAACAATATGGTTCAAGTTAAAACGCTGATGGGTGGATTTAACCGCTTCAACCGCCAGGACTACGTCTTCTTTGCCCTCAAAGGTAATTTTCGGCTTCTTGCAGTTGTCGCAATATCCACAATCTTGATTTAATGATTCCCCGAAGTAATGCAATAAAGCCCTTCTTCTACAGACCGAACTTTCTGCATAAGAAGCCATTTCTTGGAGCAGCACCTTGGCATTTTCCCTTTCGTTGACGGGCTTATCTTTATTAAACTTCTCCAGTTTGATGATATCATCATAGCGGTAGAACATCAGGCAGTGGCCTTCCAGTCCGTCTCTTCCTGCTCTTCCCGTCTCCTGATAATAACCTTCAAGTGACTTCGGCACATCATAATGTATCACATATCGTACGTCCGGTTTGTCGATCCCCATCCCGAAGGCGATGGTAGCGACAATAACATCTATGTCTTCATTCAGGAAGCTATCCTGGTTTTTTATCCGCACGTTGGAATCCAGCCCAGCATGATAGGGGGCGGCATTGATCCCATTTACTTTAAGCAGTTCGGCGATTTCTTCCACTTTTTTTCTGCTAAGGCAGTAGATGATGCCGGACTTTCCCTTATGGGATTTGATGAATTTGATGACCTGTTTTTTGGTTTCATTCTTAACCTTGGGACGTACTTCATAATAAAGGTTGGTACGGTTAAAGGAAGATTTGAAGAGGTCGGCTTCTTCCATCTGCAGGTTTCGCTGGATGTCCTGCTGAACTTTGGGAGTGGCCGTGGCCGTCAGGGCGATGATGGGTAGCTCTGGGCCAATCTGACCGATGATAGATTTGATCTTGCGGTACTCGGGTCTGAAGTCATGTCCCCATTCCGAAATACAGTGTGCCTCGTCAATAGCTACAAAACTTAGCTTGGCCTCCTTCAAAAAACTAACATTTTCTTCTTTAGTGAGGGATTCTGGTGCCACGTAGAGCAGCTTTGCCGCTCCCGACAGGACTTCCTTTTTTACCTTGTTCGTCTCAGATTTACTAAGCGTAGAATTCAAAAAATAAGCGTTGATACCGAAGGCGTTGAGTTGATCCACCTGGTTTTTCATTAAGGCGATCAGAGGCGATATAACGATGGCAGTTCCTTCCTTTATTACAGCGGGAAGTTGGTAACATAAGGATTTTCCCGCCCCTGTCGGCATGATGACAAAAGTGTTTTTGCCGCTTAATATACTGTCAACAATGGTTTCTTGATTCCCGCGGAATTGATTGAAACCGAATATCTTCTTAAGATTATCTTTAACTGTTTTATCCACTTCACTTTCTTTTATTTAATGACCCGCCACAGGCTTATCATTAAAGTTAAAAGGATTTCTTTTTTACCTTTGTTGCAAATTTAACAATTAACAACCGTAAAATTGAAGTTAATAAAAAATATTAAAACCAATGCCAAAAAAGTACTACAAACGGAAGCAAATGCCCTCCTTCGGCTTGTAGATTACATAGATGACGAATTTGAAGCTTGCGTGAAAGCCATTTTGGCATCGAATGGACGGATGGTGATTACAGGTGTAGGAAAAAGCGCCATCATCGCCCAGAAGATGGTCGCCACCCTAAATTCTACGGGCACTCCCGCGCTTTTTATGCATGCTGCGGATGCCATTCATGGCGACTTAGGGATGATCCAAAAGGAGGATTTTGTGATCTGCATCTCTAAGAGCGGCAATACCCCTGAAATAAAGGTCTTGGTTCCATTGGTAAAGCGATTGGGATCCAAATTGATTGCTTTGGTCAGCAACACCCGCAGCTATCTAGCGGAACAGGCGGACTTTGTCCTGAATGCCAGCATAGAAGCGGAAGCCTGTCCCAATAATCTCGCACCTACTACCAGTACGACCGCGCATTTAGCCCTCGGTGATGCTTTGGCCGTTTGTTTGCTAGAAGCTAGGGGATTTGGGCCGGAAGATTTCGGGAAGTATCACCCTGGGGGCGCTTTGGGCAAGCAACTTTATCTGACGGTGGAAGATGCGGTACAACGGGATTTGGTGCCCCTGGTCGGTGAGGATGCGTCATTGACCGAGGTGATCATGGAAATCAGCAGCAAACGATTGGGAGCGGCAGCCGTGGTGGATCAACAGCAGCGACTGGTAGGGGTTATCAC
>Ga0079224_100015776_pt1 | contig 10595 bp, 9 predicted proteins | sample Stecom2015_FD_80414 | JGI IMG/M metagenome (GOLD analysis project Ga0079224, IMG submission 80414) | Agricultural soil microbial communities from Utah to study Nitrogen management - Steer compost 2015 | ecosystem: Environmental > Terrestrial > Soil > Agricultural land | place: USA: Utah...
ATCTGGGAAGGAGGAGCCACATCCGGATGCAAAGGTGGATCGTCTGGGTCGTCGCTTTCATGTTGTTATGCGGGAGCACCGTCGCCACTGCCGCGCAAGGGAACACGATCTTGACGGTCATGGACTGGAAGATCAACGAGACCGAACAGACGCAGAAGTGGTTTCAGTACGTCAAGGAGCGCTTTGAAGCGGAAAACCCGGGGGTGACGATCGAGTATCTCCCCGTCAACTGGGAAGAAGTGCGGGAGAAACTTCTCACGGGCGTTGCAGCCGGCACTGCGCCTGACGTGGTCGCCCTTTCCATTGTGTGGGCGCGGGAGCTTTACGAAATGGGAGCGCTGCTTCCGCTCAACGACTTGATCGCGCGCACTCCTGAGGTCGATCCCCAGCAATTTATTCCTGCGACACAAGCCTACAATCAGAAGGACGGCGTGATCTTTGGCATCACCAACGCGATGGACTCAGCCGCGCTGCTCTACGATATCGATGCCTTCGAGAGCGCGGGTCTCGACTCCCACCCCGAGGCGCTCGCCACGTGGGACGACTTCGTTACCGCCGCAAGGCGCCTCATCCGGCAAGAGGCAGGCGACGAAATTACCCGGTATGCTTATGCCACCGGGCTGGGTATCGAAGTGTTTAACTCGTGGCTTGTCGCCAACGGTGGCAGCTTTTACGACGAGGCGCTGGAAAAACCAAGCTTTGCTTCGCCCCAGGGCCTTGAAACCGCTAGGTTCCTGCGAGATCTTTACATGACGCCCGGCATGATCGGCGGGGCCTTCGGCACGAACGCCGCTATGGGGCATGGAGGGAACTGGAGCCCATACTTCTTGATGCAGAGCCATCCGGACCTCAACTTCAACCTGACGAGTTACCCGATGGGGCCGTCGGGCCACGGGCGGGGGACGACCACCTGGGGTAACATGTCTGCCATCCCCAGCACGTCCCGCAACGTCGAGCTGGCGTGGAAATTTATCAGCTGGTACACAAGCCTTGAGGGCAACATCGAGATGTTTCGCCAGCTCCGCTATGTCAACTCGCCTCGTATCGACTTTTACCAGAGCGGCGTGTGGTACGAAGCGCAGCAAGAGTACGTGTGGATGCCCAACATTCCCCAAATCGCGCTGGTAGGGGGTGTGTACCCATTCCTCCGCTACACAGATCTCGACACTACGGTTTGGGCGCCGCTCGTCGTGCCGGCCCTGTCGGGTCAGAGCGACATCGATACCACGTTTGCCGAAGCCCAAAGGATTTACAGCCAGATCTTGAACGATTGATCGGAATGCAAGCCCTTTGACCAGCCTCCGGTGAGGGGCTCGTAGCGCCCCGTCAAAGGCGCTTGCAGTCACATGAGAATCGTCATATGAAAAGGCCTTGGGGAACTCATCCCCAAGGCCTTAGTTGTTTGCAGTCAAGTCCAACCGCTGATCCTTTCCCGCTAGCGGCGCCGTTCACCTCGGCCACCTGCCGCCCCGGTCGACGCTACGGCATCACCTGGATGGTCCGGAGGAACCCTACCAAAGGCTCCGGGAACACACCCAAAAGGAGCGTGGCAGCGACAGCGATGCCGAGGGCGAGCTTCAAGCCGGTGCGCGCGCTCAGCTCGACGGAAGGCGTTTCCTCAGCCAAATACATGTTGCGGATGACGTTGAAATAGTAGGGGACCGAGATGGCTGAGTTGATCACCATGGCAAGCGCCAGCCAGACCATGCCGCCCTCAACAGCCGACCGGTAGAGCGCGAGTTTCCCAAAGAAGCCGCCCGTGGGCGGGATGCCGATCAACGAAAGGAGCAGCAGGGTCATGGCCAAGGCGTAGCCGGGCGCTCGCTGGGCCAATCCCTTGAAGTCCTCAATCTCCTCACTGGGGATGTGGTTGCTCAGCATAATGACGACCGCGAAAGCGCCGACCGTCATAAAAGCGTAGGCCAGCATATAAAAGAGCATGGCGGTGACGCTTTGGGGCGTCGCGACAGCCACTCCCACGAGGATGTAGCCCGCTTGGGCGATGGCTGAATAGGCCAGCATCCGCTTGGTGCGCGTCTGAACAATCGCTGTCACGTTGCCAAAGGTCATCGTGACAAACGCGATCACGGCCAGGACCATCTTCCACTGTGCCAAAACCGGTGCGAGGCCAATCAAGAGGATCCGTAGCAACACGGCAAAGCCCGCGGCTTCCGACGCCGTGATCAAGAAGGCCGACACCGGCGTGGGGGCTCCATCGTACGTGTCAGGCGCCCACATGTGGAAGGGAACGGCCGCCACCTTAAAGCCCAACCCAGCGATGATGAATACCCCCGCCGCGGTGATCAACGCGGTATTGGGCGAGGTGGCAAGAGCCTCCGCGATCGCGACCAGGTGCGTCGACCCGGAGAGGCCAAGGAGCAGGGAAAGGCCGTACAAGATGACGCCCGAGGTCAGGGCGCCCATCAGGAAAAACTTGATCGACGCTTCGCTAGAGCGGGCATCGTGACGCAGCATCCCTGCGAGGATATACGAGGCGATGGTCATCAGCTCAAGCCCCAGGTAAATGGTGATGAGCTCGAGCGACGAGGCCATCAAAAACGCGCCCAGCGTCGCGAAGGTGACGAGGATGTAAAACTCGCCCATCCGGACGTCGCGCCTTTCCAGGTACTCATGGGAGAAGAGGAAGACCAACCCCAGGATGACCAGGAAGATCAGCTTGAAGTACTGCGCGAAGTCGTCGGCGCGGATGGTGCCGTTCCAAATGTCTGTCGGCGTCGCGCCAAAGTTGGCAAGGACCGCCACGAGGGTGGCGAGGGTGCCGATGACCCCCGCCACCGCGAGCGAACGCTTGGACTTGGCAAACAAGTCCATACCTAGCAATACCAGACCTAACCCCGCGAGCAGGATCTCCGGGAGGATTAAGACGTACTGCACGTCTACATACCTCCCAGCTTAGCCATGAGCTGGTTGACGGCTGGATCGAGGATGTTGAGCGCCAGCGGGGGGTACACGCCCAGCAGCAGGATCAAGACCATCAACGGGACGCTCACGGCCAGCTCGCGGCCGTTGATGTCGGGGAAGCTTTCATCCTTTTTCCCTTCGCCCATCAACACCCGCTGCATCATCCAGAGGTGATACCCTGCGGTGAGAGCAAGGCCCATCGCCGCGATGACCACCAGGGTCCTAAAGGCGGGGAAGCTGCCGACAAAGGTGAAGAACTCGCCGACGAAGCCCGAAAGCCCAGGAAGCCCCAGGTTGGCGAAGGCGGCGTACGCGAGGATCGTCCCCGCCACAGGCACCTTGGTGAAGTAGCCGCCCATCTCGTTCATCATCCGGGTGTGGGCTCGGTCGTACAAGACGCTGCCCACCAAGAAGAAGAGGAGGGGCGAAATCAATCCGTGCGAGATCATGACATACAGGGCCCCGTTGAGGGCCATCGAGCCGTTGGACATCAACTGGCTCACGATGTTGACATCGCCGACCCCTTGCGCCTGAGCGACGGCGCCGGCCGCCGCGGCGAGGCCCAGCGTGACAAAGCCCATGTGGCTGACGGACGAGTAAGCCACCATCTTTTTGAGGTCCTTTTGCGCCATGGCGGCAAGAGCCCCGTAGATGATGCCGATGACTGACAGGAGCGCGATCAGCCACTTAAAGGCGTCGGCGCCTTCGGGGAAAGTGGGGAACGCGATCCGGAAGAAGCCGTAGGTTCCCGTCTTGAGCAAAATGCCCGCCAGGATCATCGAACCGCCGGTGGGCGCCTCCACGTGGGCGTCCGGAAGCCAGGTGTGGAAGGGCCAGATCGGCACCTTCACCGCGAAACCGATAAAGAAGGCAAGAAACGCCCAAAACTGGAACCGCGGATCGAAATTGGCCGATTCGGCGATGGTCAGGATGTCGAAGGTGCCAAGCCCTGCCCGCAGGTACGTGGCGAGAATGCCCACCAGCATGATGGCGCTACCGACCATGGTGTAGATAAAGAACTTGATCGCCGCGTACTCCCTGCGGGGACCGCCCCAGATGCCGATAATGAAGTACATCGGCACGAGGAGGAGCTCCCAAAAGAGGAAGAACAGGATGTAATCCAGGGCGACGAAGACGCCGTACATCGCCGTCTGCAGCGCGAGCATCCAGGCGAAAAACTCTTTGGAGCGGTGCTCGATGTTCCAGGAAGCCAAGATCGCGAGCACGCTCACGATCCCAGTGATGATCAACATCGGATAGCTGATCCCGTCGACGCCGACGTGATAGCTGACACCGATGCTGGGGATCCAGTTGGCCCGCTGTTCAAATTGGATGCCCGGGTTGGAGGCGTCAAAGGGTCCCCACATCCCCAGGACCAACACCAATGCAGCCAAGGAGACAACCAGCGCCCACTTGCGGTGGATGTCGTGGTTCTCCTTGGGAAGAAAGAGGCTGACGATGGCTCCCAAGAGCGGGAGGAATACGATGAGCGTGAGCATTCGTTCTTAACCCCCTATGCGCCATTGACCTCGCCAGATGGTGCCCGGCGATGGACAGCTTTGACCCACGTGCCGCGTGAACGATGCGCCGTCTACCCGCCAAAGGCAAAGACGAGAAGGCCGACGACCACCGTCACAAAGAGAGCTAGCACATACGATTGGACGTAGCCGGTCTGCAGTCTTCTCAGCACCGCACCTCCCGACCTCACGAGGACGGCAATGCCGTTGACCGCACCGTCGATCACATCCAGGTCAAATTCGCCTGTCGCCCGGCTCAGCTTGGCGGCGCCGTAGCCCACCAGGTTGACGATCCCGTCGATAACGACCCGGTCAAACCAGCCGACGATGCGCGAAATGGCCACCGTGCCGCGCACGAACACCAGATGGTAAAGCTCATCGAAGTAATACTTGTTTTTGAGCAACACCCACACAGGCCGCAGATTGTCGATGACCGCCCGGCGCGAGATCACGCCCAAGCCGTAAACGAGGATCGCGGCGCCCACGCCGACGACCCAGCTGGCAGTCGCCCAAAACAGCACGAAGGGCGACGCGGCGGCTTCGTGCGGGTGATCGAAGTAGACAAAATGCGAGAACCACCAGCCGGTGTGCGGCGAGTTGGCAAAGCCCAGCACCACGGCCAGCGCCGCCAAGACGATCAGGGGCACCGTCATCGTGGCGGGAGACTCATGGGCCCTGTCAAAGCGCTTTTTGTCCCTGGGCTTGCCGAAGAACGTGAGGATGGTCGCCCGGGTGATGTAAAAGGCCGTAAAGACGGCAGCGATCACCAGGATCCAAAAGAGAGCCGTGTAACCACCCTCATGGGCAGCCAGGAGAATTTCGTCCTTGCTCCAAAAACCCGCCAATGGATAGATGCCGGCCAGCGCTCCCGACCCAATGGCCCACGTCCAGAAGGTGATGGGCATCTTCTTGTATAGACCGCCCATCTCGTGCATGTTTTGGGTATCCACACCGTGGATGACGCTGCCCGACGCCAAAAACAGCAAAGCCTTAAAGACGGCGTGCGTCAAAAGGTGGAAAATCCCCGCCGTGTATCCTCCCACACCGAGAGCCACCATCATGAAGCCGAGCTGGCTGACGGTGGAGTAGGCCAGCACCTTCTTGATATCCTCCATCACCAAAGCGATGCTGGCGGCAAAGATGGCCGTGATCCCGCCGACCCAAGCGACAGTCGTCAAGGCCGTCGGGGAGGGAGCAAAGATGCCGTACGCCCGCGCGACCAGGTAAACGCCGGCGGCCACCAACGTCGCTGCGTGAATCAGCGCGGAGACGGAAGTGGGGCCGGCCATCGCGTCAGGCAACCACACGTGCAAGGGAAACTGCGCCGACTTTCCGATGGCGCCCGCGAAGATCAGCACGGCAGCCACCGCCAAGGCCGCTCCAGCAAAATCTCCGGCGGCGACGGCCTGGGCCACCCCATCAAACTGAAACGTCCGGGCGTGGAAGAAGATGAGCATGATGCCGATGAACATGCCCACGTCGCCGACGCGGGTGGTCAAAAAGGCCTTCATGGCGGCGTAGCCGACGTCTTGCTTTTCATACCAGTGACCGATCAGCAGGAAGGAGCAAAGGCCGATCAACTCCCAGAAGATAAAGAGCAGGAGGAAGTTATCGGCGAGCACCAGTCCCAGCATCGACGCGGTAAAGAGGGAGAGGATCGCATAGTACCTCTTGTACCGGACGTCGCCGTGCATATAACCCAAGCTGTAGATGTGAACCAAAAAGCTAATCAACGTCACCATGACCAGCATCGTCGCGGTGAAGGGGTCGACCTGGTACCCCATCCTCAGCTGGATCGAACCGAAAAACGCCCAAACCATGTCGGCGGCCACCCGGGCGCCGCCGATCACGTCGATCAAGATCGCAAGGGAAAGGAGCAACGACGCGCCGACCGCCGCGACGCCGATCCTGTCCCCGTCGCCCTTGACGGTATGCCCAGCCAGTGAAATGAAGAGGAAGGATGCCAGCGGTAAGACCGGTACTAACCAGGCAAGCTCTGCCATCTCGTGCCACCTACCATTTCAACAGGTTGATCTGGTCGATGTCGATATGAGCCTTACGGCGGGCGACCATGAGAATAATCGCCAAGCCGACCGCCGCCTCGGCAGCGGCCACCGTCATCACAAAGACGGTGAACACCTGTCCCAGCGCCTGGTCGGGACCGACATACCGCGAAAAGGCGACCAGGTTGATGTTGACGCTGTTGAGCACCAGCTCAATGCACATGAGCACCCGGATCGCGTTGCGCTGGGTCAAGGCGCCGTAGACGCCTAAACCAAACATCAACGCGCTGACCGCGAGGACGACGGAGAGGGAAAGAGTCATTGTCCGCTTTCCTCCTTCAACGCCAGGGCGATGGCGCCGACCAACGCGACCAAGAGGACGACCGACGCGACCTCAAAGGGAATCACAAAGCGCGTGAACAACGCCTCACCCAGCAGCCGCGGGGTATCCGTGGCCACGGAGCCCGGAGGGCTCGGCCACTCTCCCCGGTTGACCAAAGCGACCATCACGGCCGCAAAGCCGATCGCCGTCAGCAAAGGGAGAAAACTCCTTCGTGTCGGCGCCGCCGGTGAGTCCGCGTCGGAGCCGGCGTCGGACGACGGGCCCCGCAGTTCCTCGGGGGTCGACAGCATGATGCCAAAGATAATGATCGTCGTGACCGCGCCAACGTAGACCAGCACTTGGGCGGCAGCGAGGAAATCGGCGCCCAGGAGGAGGAAGATGCCTGCCACCCCGAAAAACGTCAGGCCCAACCACAGGGCAGCGTGCATGATCTTGCGCGAGACGACGACCCGATAGGCGCTAAAAAGCGTCACGGCGGCGACGGCGAGAAAAACCCAGTCAGTGACCGTCATCGCGTCGGTTCCCCTCCCGTCTTGATGCCAAAGTTGATCGTCTCGGTCACTTGCCGCCTGCCGATCTCTGCCAAGCGGTCACGATCGAAGACGAGGTTTTTGAGGTCGTAATCGGCCAGCTCATACTGGTCCGACATCGCCAGTGCGTCGAAGGGACAAGCCTCCACACAGAGACCGCAGTACATGCACCAGGTCGCATCGAGGTTGTACACGTCGAGGACCTTGATCTTTTTCCCTTCTTCGCGGTGCGATTGAATCTCAATGCACTCCACGGGACAAGCCCGCGCGCACAGTTCGCACGAGACGCACTTCAGATTCCCTTCGGCATCGGAAAGAAGGACGGGGATGCCTCGGTACCCGACCGGCAGGTCGAGGCGCTCGTCGGGGTACTGTACGGTAATCGCGGGCGTCACCATGTTTTTCCCCGTCACCTTTAATCCCAAGATGGCACTCTTGAGCGCCTTGTACACCTCGGCGAGAAACGTTCGCATCTTGAGCGATCAGCTCCTTGATCAGCTGTCGGCGTCATGCGGCCTTTGACCCGTCTCACTCGCTACCGGGCGCCTAGCGGATCAAGACGTAGACGCCTGTAAACGCCAGGTTGACGAGAGAGAGAGGAAGGAGACCCTTCCAACCCAACTCCATCAACTGGTCCACCCGAACCCGCGGCAAAGTCCAGCGGATCCACATCACCAAAAAGATGAAGAAATACACCTTAATCATAAACCAGACGAAGGGGGGAAGCACCGGGCCGCTCCAACCGCCGAAAAACAAGGTCGATGCGATCGCGGCAAAGGTGATCAGGTTGGCGTATTCGGTCAGGTACAACAGCGCCCATCTCATGCCGCTGTACTCGGTGTTGTATCCGGCCACGAGCTCTTGTTCGGCCTCAGAAAGGTCAAAGGGGGAACGGTTGAGCTCGGCCAGCGACGCCGTCAGGAAAACGAGGAAACCCACCGGCTGCACGAGGATGTACCAAAAGCTTTCCCGTTGGGCCTCGACGATCTCCTGCAGGCTCAAGGACCCTGCCAGGAGAGCCACTGCCACCACCGAAATCACCAGCGGCACCTCGTAGCTGATCAGCTGGGCCGTCGATCTCATGGCGCCAAGAAGCGACCACTTATTGTTGGAACTCCAGCCTGCCATGAGAAACGAGATCACCACAAAGGAGGTGAGGGCCGCGATAAAAATCAGCGCAATGTTGAGGTCCTGCGCGATCAACGTCGGGCCAAAGGGGATGACCATAAACACCGCAAAGGCCGGCGCAAAGGCGACAATCGGCGCGAGGACAAACACCCACCGGTCAACGCCGTTGGGAATGATATCTTCTTTGGAGATCAGCTTGATGACGTCAGCCAGCGACTGGATGATCCCGTGGGGCCCAGTCCTCATGGGGCCCATCCGCCGCTGCATATGCCCCGCCACTTTGCGCTCCATCCAGATCAAAAACATGCAGTTGAGCAAGATAAAGAGGAGCAAGATCAGGGCTTTGACCAGGGGCGGGACCAGGTTGGCCAGCCAGAGGGGTACGCCCATCTGGACCAGGCCGCTATGCATCGCGGTAAACATGTCCATTTACCGGTCCACCTCGCCCATGACGATATCGATGCTGCCGATGCTGGCCACCAGGTCGGCGATGAGGCCGCCCCGGGCCATGATGTTGAGCAGCTGCAGGTGCACAAAGCACGGCGACCGCCATTTCAACCGGTACGCCCGGTCGCTTCCGTCGCCTACCAGGTAGCAAGCAACTTCGCCGCGGGCCGACTCGATCCGCGCGTACGTGTCGCCTTCGAGCTTGATACGTCGGGGCACTTTACCCATCACGTCGCCGGAGGGCATATCGGCCAGGCCGTGACGGACGAGTTTGGCGCTCTCGACCATCTCCTGCATACGAACCATATACCGGTCGTAGCAATCGCCGTTTTTCCCGACGGGCACTTCAAAATCGTAGCGATCGTAGAGGAGGTAGGGATCGTTTTTCCGCACGTCGTATTTGACGCCGCTGGCCCGGAGCACAGGGCCGCTGGCACCGTAGGCGATGGCCTCCTCGGCGGTGATGACCCCCACGCCTTGAGTTCGCTTCTCGAAGATGCGGTTGCCCGTCACCAGCTCGTGATAGTCTTCGAGGCGTTTTTCAAAGTCTTTCAGGTAACGCTCCACCGTGCTCTCAAATCCGTCGAAGACGTCGTTGCGCACACCGCCAAAGCGGAGGTAATTGTAGAGCATCCGCGCTCCCGTCACAGCCTCAAAGATATCCAGGAGCCGTTCCCGCTCGCGCCAGGCGTACAAAAACGCCGTGGTGGCACCCAGGTCCATCGCGAAGGTGCCAAACCAAAGGAGGTGGCTTGCGATCCTTTGGAGCTCGGACATGATAAAGCGAATATACTGAGCTCGCTCGGGCACCTCGATTTCGAGAAGCTTTTCCACGGCCATCACAAAGACCAACTCGTCGTGGATGGCAGCGAGGTAATCCGTGCGGTCGGTGTAAGGAATCACCTGAAAGAGCTGCCGCTTTTCGGCGATCTTTTCAAAACAGCGATGCAGGTATCCAATATCCGCCTGGGCGTCGATCACCTTTTCGCCGTCCAGGCGGGTGAGCACGCGCAAAACCCCGTGGGTGCTTGGATGCTGGGGGCCCATATTGACAAAGAGCTCCTCGGAACGGATCCCGGGGCTCTCCGTCCGGGCGACCATCTCTTGCATGCTCGCGGCCACCTCCTAACTAACGCTCTTCGCGCCGGCTCGCCTGGAGACGGTAATACGTCTCCCGGGTGACGCGCTCTCGGGGAGGACGTTCATCGACGTAATCTTTCCGCAGCGGATGCCCGACCCAATCCTCCCGCATGAGGATGCGGCGCAGGTTGGGATGTCCCTCAAAGCGGACGCCCATCAGGTCCCACGCTTCGCGCTCGTGAAAGTCCGCCGTCGGCCAGACGGACGTAACCGAGGGGACCCATGGATCCTCTCTTTCGGGCGCGTCCACCTTCACCACCAGCTTGCGGTTCGCCATGAGATCCAAGAGGTGATAGACCACCTGGAATCCCTTGTCCATATAGTCGACCGCGGAGACCATGCTGAGGTAGTTGAAGTTGAGGCGGGCATCATCCCGCAAAGTACGGGCGACCTCAAGCCACTTTTCCCGCGGCACGCGCAGCTCGACCCAACCGTCATTGCGAGGGATCGGCTCGTACTCTGGCAGGACGGCTTTGATCCCGTCGACGACGCTTTGCATCAGGGGGGAGAGGGGAGCCTCCTTTCCGGCCTCCCCGTTGGCCCCAGTCGCTTCGACGTTTTCTTG
>Ga0079224_100015777_pt1 | contig 10594 bp, 10 predicted proteins | sample Stecom2015_FD_80414 | JGI IMG/M metagenome (GOLD analysis project Ga0079224, IMG submission 80414) | Agricultural soil microbial communities from Utah to study Nitrogen management - Steer compost 2015 | ecosystem: Environmental > Terrestrial > Soil > Agricultural land | place: USA: Utah...
CCGAGGAGTGGAAATGATATTATTGGTACGCAAAAATTGATGCAGCTTTTCGTCTCCGCGGATGTTAAGAATATTGGAATGTTGTTTTCTTTTGACCACGCTTGCTTCTAACAAACCCAGTTCGGCGAGTCCGGTTTTGGCTTTGTCAGCTAGTTGTTTGATGTGGTTCTCTATATTTTCAAGACCTAAATTTTTAAGGTAATCCAACGAAAAGCCCAATGTTCCAAAACACAAAGTATCATGATGGCCGGGTTCAAAATGACGGACAAACTTGCTGTTTTCGGGTGAGGCATGTTCGTCATATTCAAGCGAATTAAAGCCCATCGTTTGCGGCAAAATTTCTTTTTTTACTGTTTCGTTTACGGCTAAAAACCCATTACCAAAACCTGCCAACAGCCATTTGTAACCACTGGCGAGTATGATGTCTATACCGCTTTCGCGAAAGCTAAAACGTTCTGTGCCAAAATATTGCGTACCATCCCCAATCAATATCATATCCGGGTATTGCTTTTTCAGATTTTTTATAAAATCCAAATCTATCTTTATACCGTTGAGATACTGCACAATACTGAAAATAAAAAAATCAGGTCGGTGTTTTTCTATAGCTTCCAAGATATTTTCTTCCAGATGCTCATCAATTTCCACAGTATGGGTTTTAAAACCCCTGTACTGAACCGCCCAAGTCACTGAGGGATAATCATTGTTAAGCAGTAAAATGCGAGCCGTTTTCGGAATACCTTCCAACAGCGCATTAAACCCAAGTGAAAAGTTGGGAATTAAAGCCACATTCTCGGTTTCTGCATCAAAAAATTGAGCGGTTTTTTTTCGAACTTTTTCGATAAAATCTTTGTGCGTTTGCCGAAACATACTGGCCCCGATTAAATAATCTATGTCGTGTTCGTTTCTCCATTCCATCAACGATTCAGACATAGGTCCTACGGAGGCATTGTCCAAATAAATATGATGATTGACTACCGGAAAATCTTTGCGTACATCCCTCATACAAAATGATTAAAATTTATAATTTTAGTATCTTTGAAAAACCAATGTAAAAGTAATCAAACTATGGCAACCGACAGTAAGGATAAACAAATTAGTGAAGAACGCGAACAGTTTTTATATGCCCAAGACCGCATTCGTCAAAAAAAACGGCTCAACCAGCATTTTGTGCTTTTTTTGGTCGGTTCGGCATTTATTATTGTACTTAGTCAGTTTTTCTTTACTCCCGAGCATTTCTTGGTAAAAAACTGGACATGGATTATCATAGTTTGGGCATTTTTATTTGTGGTTCACGCTTTTAATGTGTTTGTTACCAATAGATTTATGGGAAAAGAATGGGAAAACAAACAACTGGAAAAATTACGCGAGAAACAACGACAACGATTGATCGAACTCCAGCGAAAAGTAGATGCCGAAGCATCGGCTACTGTACATTCATCTAACGAAGAAACCCTTGAGTAAACAGCAAATTACACTCATCGCAGCAGCTTCCGAAAACAACGGACTGGGAAAAGACAACCAACTCGTGTGGCATTTGCCGGATGATTTTAAGAGGTTCAAAGCTCTTACCACCGGGCATTGTATCATCATGGGACGTAAAACTTTTGAAACTTTCCCCAAACTGTTACCCAATCGAAAACACATTGTTATAACGCGAAATTCAAATTTCAAAAAAGAAAATGTAGTGATAGTTTCGTCATTGGAAGAAGCCTTAAAACACACACAAGGCGATCGAGAGCCTTTTGTCATCGGTGGCGGAGAAATATATCATCTGGCTATGAAAATCGCTGACAAAATCGAACTTACACGCGTGCATACCACCGTAGAAGCCGATGCTTTTTTTCCTGAAATCGATACTAAAAAATGGCAACTCATAGCCGAAGAATATCATTCCAAAGACGAAAAACACTTATATGATTTTACATACTTGACTTACTATAGAAAAAAATAAATGTTTAGGTGAAATTTTGAACTAACCAATAATTACACAGAAAACCATGAAAGCATACATATTTCCGGGACAGGGAGCCCAATTTACAGGAATGGGAAAAGATTTGTACGATAGTTCCTCTATTGCCAAAAAAAGATTTCAACAAGCGGATGAAATATTAGGGTATGAAATTTCTAAAACCATGTTTGAAGGCAGTGCCGATGAACTCAAACAAACCAAAGTTACCCAACCTGCTGTTTTTTTACATTCGGTAATACTCGCCGAGGTTTTGGGAGACAACTTTAAACCTGATATGGTAGCCGGTCATTCCTTAGGCGAATTATCAGCTTTGGTAGCCAATAAAACTCTGGCGTTTGAGGACGGTTTACTGTTAGTTTACAAACGGGCTTTAGCCATGCAAAAAGCCTGCGAATTGGTACCCTCTACCATGGCTGCCATCCTGGGTCTGGATGATAAAATTGTAGAAGAAACCTGCGAAACCATTGACGGGATTGTTGTGGCGGCCAACTATAATTGTCCCGGGCAATTAGTGATTTCAGGGGAAGTAGGTGCAGTAGAAGTGGCCTGCGAAAAACTCAAAGAACGCGGTGCCAAAAGGGCTTTAATTTTACCCGTAGGCGGAGCTTTTCACTCTCCTTTGATGAAACCTGCACGCGAAGAACTGGCTCAGGCCATAGCTACAACGCATTTTGCCAACCCGATTTGCCCCGTGTATCAAAACGTCACCACTACCGCAGTTACCGACCCCGAAGCCATTAAGCAAAATCTTATCGCCCAACTTACCGCACCGGTGAAATGGACACAAAGCATACAACAGATGGTAAAAGACGGTGCCACCCATTTTATTGAAGTCGGGCCCGGAAATGTATTACAGGGATTAATTAAAAAAATCCATCCCGAAGCTACTACTGAAGCCGCCAAAATAGAATAGTTTGAACAATTATGAGTTATGAGATAGAATTATTGTATTGATTTTCAATAAATTAAAAATAACAGTAAAACTATTCTTCCATCTTATACAGTATCGGTTTACTGGGAGAGGCATCATTGACAAAAGGAGCTATTTGTAAATTCAACATATAGCTGCCGTCTTTGATTTTGTTGCTCACGTAAATAAACTCGGTAATAGTAGCGTCTTTTCGGGGATTGTTGGGATAATTCCAAAAAGCACGATGCGCCAAGAGTTCGCCATCGTCTTTTTCTCTATCGACCGAAGGCAAGTCAATCAACAAATGTTTGACACCTGCTTTTCGCAAAAACAATGCCGCTTCTTCCAACAAATAAGGCCAATTGGTGTGCGAATAATGCTTTCTTTTTTTCTCGGAAAGGTTTGGTATCGTCCGAATGACAACCGCTTCAGGTGATTTTCCCGAAAGAGCTTTTTCAATTTGCTTTTTAGAAATAACAAAATCATCGTCTCCAAAAGATTCGGGTGCCACCGTAATTACCTCCGCTAAAAAAAAGTATTGTGTCAAGGCCTCGTTAACTGAATAAAATTCCTCCGAAATATGTCCGTAGCTCTCGGTATGCGTACCGTGAGCATGGGGATTAAAATAGATATCGTTAAAATTGATGGATGCTCCTTCGCTTACTTTGGCTACCCATTCGCCTTCACGTACCGGTTCTATCTTAGGCATACCGATGTACCAAGCATGTGGATTTTTTGCACCGGAGTTTAACGGAATAGAAATATCAAGAGGTTTGGAGAGGTCAATTTGAACCGTCCGGTTGTGTAAATGAATGGTAGTTTTCATGTTTTGCTCCACCGGCACAGGGCTTAGACCTCGAGTGGGTGAAGTAAAAATAATAAATCAATCCAGAAAAAACAATTCGGCTGAAATACAATCGCTGATAAACTTTCCTTTCGGAGTAATTTTTAAAATATTATCCGTCAAACTCAACAAGCCGTCGTCCAACAAATTTTGAGCTTGTTTTTGAATATATTCTAAATATTTTTCACCAAAATCAGTCCGTACTTTTTCCAACGAAACCCCAAAAATGGTTCGCAATCCGGTCATAATGTATTCATTATACCGATTGGTTACTGTCAGAATTTCTCTTTCGGAAGGTAAGTTTCCGGAGGAAATATTTTTTATATACAAGGTATTGTTGCTGATATTCCAACTCCGAGAATTCCCATCGAAGGAATGTGCCGACGGACCTATGCCCAAATATTTTTTTCCGGTCCAATAGGCTGTATTGTTTTTACTGAAATAACCCGGTTTTCCAAAGTTAGAAAACTCATAATTCACATAATCGTTTTGCACCATAATTTCGGTGAGTAAACGATAATGTTGCTCGGCTAAAACCTCATCCACCGGAGGAATACTTCCTTTTTCTATCATTTTTTTTAAGGCAGTTTTGGGCTCCACTGTAAGCGCATACCCCGATAAATGCGGAATATTCAAAGCCAACGCTTTCTCTAAGTTCTGCCGCCATTTCTCCACACTCATTTTTGGAATTCCATATATAAGGTCTATGGTAAAGTTTTCAAAATACCGTTGGGCTTGCCTGATACAATTTTCAGATTCGACGGCAGTATGAGCGCGATTCATCGTTTTTAAATCGTCTTCAAAAAACGACTGCACCCCTATACTCAACCGATTTATCGGAGTTTGTGAGAGTTGGATTATTTTTTCTTCCGTTAAGTCATCGGGATTGGCTTCAAGAGAAATTTCGGGGTTTTCGGCGACTTGATAATTTTGATAAATCGTATCTATTAAAAATTCTACCTCTTCTATCGTCAACAAAGAAGGTGTCCCGCCACCGAAATAGATGGTTTCCACTGTTTCGGTCAATTCGTCTTTTCGCATCACCAATTCTTTTGCCAGACAAACCACCATCGATTCTTTGTTTTTTAAAGAAGTAGAAAAATGAAAATCACAATAGTGACATTTTTGTTTGCAAAAAGGGATATGGAGGTAGATGGAGGCCATTATTTGGTTACTATTTTGGACACTAAATTACCTCTTATTTCAACAACTCCACTACTAAGGGGTCAGAATCCAAATTCCGCATTTGTCTCAACACCCAATCGGTGCGGTTTGACACGTATTGACTCGGCGGATTGACTTTGTATTTTTTGGGATTGGGCAATGCAACGGCTATGCGGGCAGCTTCGTTTCGGGTGAGTTTAGCGGCCGGTTTTTTAAAGTGATATTGTGCGGCAGCTTCTATACCATAAACACCTTCGCCCATTTCGGCTACATTTAGATAAACTTCGAGGATTCTCTTTTTACCCCAAATTTTTTCAATCATAAAAGTAAAATAGACTTCCAGCCCTTTGCGAAACCAACTCCTGCCCTGCCACAAAAAAACATTTTTGGCGGTTTGCTGTGAAATGGTACTTGCCCCACGGGTTTTTTTCCCTTTGGTTTTTTGATTATACTCCAAAGCTTTTTCAATGCTTTTTCGATCAAAACCGTTGTGAGAAGCAAAAAGTTGGTCTTCCGAAGCAATGACCGCCAATTTTATCGAAGACGGCATTTCGTCCCAAGAAATATAATCTCGTCGCAAGCCTTCGCCATTTATTAAGCTATTGATTTGAGTAATGGTAATGGGTGGGTCTATCCATTTTAAAGCCACGATATACACCAGATGGGCAATAAAAAGGAACAAAAACAAGCGTTTGAAAAATCGCCAAAGTTTTTTCAATCAAACTATTTTTCTGCAAAGATGGAAAAAAGTTGATGAATTTGTACCGATGAAAAAAATAGCATGACTCAAAAAAAAAATCAATCATTATTTTTCCCAGTTACGAGTAGGCATGGTACGAAAAACATAGTCCCATAATGGAGAAGACACTCCATACGCTCGGTCGGGTTCTTGGTAGTGGTGAATGTGATGGTGTTCCCAAAGCAGTTTTAAAAAATTATTGGGCGCTTTAAAGGCATGCACCGAATAATGAATTCCGAGATAAGCGGTATAGCCCATCAAAAATCCCGCGAGAAAACCAAAAACATAATCGCCCATCACAGCACGATAAATCACAAAAAACAATGTAGCTATGATGAGACTCAACACCGGAGGCATGGCAAGCCGTGATTTGTCCTTTGGATAATCGTGATGTACCCCGTGCATGGTATATACCACTTTTTTGCCTTGTTCAGTCTCCGGATGAAAATGGTATAAATATCGATGCATCAAATACTCAATCAGCGTAAAAAATAATATCCCACCGAAAAACAAGACTATCATAAAAGGTACTTCATAACCCTTTTCTACGATACCGTAATATATCAAAACTCCTGAAATGAGGGTAAAAATAATCAACGGAGCAGAGATATGCGTACGAGTGAGTTTATCTAAAACAGGGTTTTTAAATAAAGGTACCGAACCTGCGGGGTTTTTGCGAACTCTTTTTCCCGAAGCGGTATTTGGGGATGCCGTATCGTTCATCATAAATTCATTTTATAAGAGTGCTACTAAAATAAACTACTTTATTAAAATTATCAATGAAGAAATTGTTAAAAATATTTTTTATTGCCTTCCAAAATTAAATTAAGTCATGTAATTCTTTCTTTTTATGCCAAAATATCCCTTAAAAAGTAGTGACAATTTTTTTGTTTAAAAAAAATGTAACTTACAACCCTGTCTTTCGACTTACAATAAAAATTACACTATGGAGATTGTACTGATAATTGGTGCCTTTTTGTTAATGCTTATTGCCATTGGCGGATCTATACTACCGGTAATTCCCGGCGGACCGCTCTTGGGTTGGGTAGGTTTTGTTTTGTTTTATCTGATTGACGGAGTCCCCACCGAGTGGTGGTTCCTTACCATAACTTTTATCGTGGCTCTCATTATCACCATACTCGATTATGTAATCCCCATATATGGCACCAAAAAATTTGGCGGCAGTAATTATGGAGCTTTTGGCGCTGCTTTAGGGCTTTTGGCAGGTTTCTTTTTTCCGCCTATTGGGATATTGATTGGCCCTTTTGTGGGGGCATTTGTAGGGGAAATCATTAAAAACAGCAATACCAAAACCGCTTTTAAATCGGCTGTAGGTTCCTTTCTGGGATTCTTGGTATCCACAGTTATGAAAATATTTATCTGTTTTATTTTCCTCGGCTTGTTGGTTTGGAAAACCATCAGCCATTGGGATGTCGCTTTTGGTTAATTAACCTTTACAACCATTCCACTTTATCTTCTATCGGTCTTCGAACGCCTACGGGTGATGGCTCGTCATAATAACCCATATAAAAAAAACCTAAGCATTTTTCACCTTCTTTTAAGTTGAAAAAATCACCCATAAATTTAATCAATCCTGGAGACGACCAATAGGCTCCGATATTTTTTTCGGTACACAAAAGCCACATATTTTGAACCGCCATGGCAACAGCTGCAATTTCTTCCCATTCGGGGAGGGATTCTGCAGGGTCCCGTTGCATGCAAATTGCGATGATACAGGCCGCTTTGGTGGGGTTTTCGCGTAACTTATTGTATTGAAATTCAGAGAATTTATCAGTAGTTTCTTTATATTTTTCAGATAAAAAAACACCCAACTCCACTAATTTTTCACCTTGTAACACTTTAAAACGCCAGGGTTCGGTTTTTTTGTGAGTCGGGGCCCAATTGGCAGCATCCAAAACCTCCAAAATATCCCCCTTAGAAATAGGTTTTTGATTGTATTGCGCCGGAAAAATGGCCCGTCGGGATTTTATTAGTTTCTTTATCATATAATTATTTAATTGTTGTGCCAAAAATACAACTATTATTTACTACATTTGTAAACTTACAATATACCTAATAATCAATAATATATGAAAAAAACTGTACTTTTATTGGCTCTCTTCGTGTCTCTTATTTCGTCAGCTCAAAACGAAAGGATGTATGATTTGTATGTAGCTTTTGATACTACTATTCACTTCACCGAGTCTGAAAATTATGTCACTACCATTAATAACGCCATTCCGGAATTTGAAGTATTTCAGCAGCAGTATGGTTTTGATATACAAAAAGGTATTACCATGACCGAGCAACAATTGGATTACCTCGAGCAACAAGGGATGAAAATATCGGGTACTGCAGAGGCGGCCAAACAACTCCGAAATTTGATGATACTGACTTTTGAAGATATGGATGACCAAAGCTTGAAAACATTGGCAGAAAATTTGGAAAATCTTGAAGGAATTAATTACACTTCGCTGGTTTCACGTATCCCTGAAACACTGCCTTGGGATATTCCGCCTGTTACCCCCGATTATGAACCTTTACAAAACTATATAGGTCCCGATCCCGGAGTTAATATGACCTATGCGTGGAGTTTGGGGTTGACCGGAGAAAACATCCGCGTACGCGACGTGGAGTACGGTATGAATGTAGATCATGAGGATCTCAATGAGATGAATGTGTTAATACAACCCGGAATGACGGTTCATGGAAGTTTAGGTCCTGATTGGACCGAACACGGAACTGCTACTGCCGGTGTAGTCTTTGCGCACCGTGGTGGTTACGGAGTATCCGGTATGGCTCATGGTGCTGAGGAATTTGTACTCTTTCCGGAATACACCGAAGAAATGGGATACAACCGTCCATACGCGGTACAACAATCTATTGCTAATAGCCAAACCGGTGATATCATTATTTATGAAATGCAAACCGGTGGTCAAAACGGCAACTATGTCCCAGCAGAATATAACAACGTTATTTGGAATCTTACCAAAGCCGCTACCGATGCCGGAATTGTTATCGTTGCAGCCGCAGGAAACGGTAATGAAAATTTAGATGACCCGTTTTACGACCCATACAATGCCAGAGGCGATAGCGGTGCCATTATTGTGGGAGCCGGAACTCCCAATCTAGGTCATCACAAACTTGGATTTAGCACCTACGGCAGTCGGGTGGATGTTCAAGGTTGGGGACAAAGTGTTTTATCCAGCGGATATGGCACCTACTCACAGATTGGTGGCGATTTTAATCAAAACTATGTTTTGTTCTCCGGTACCAGTTCAGCGACTCCAATTGTTTCGTCTTGTGTAATTGTACTGCAATCACATTATTACACTCTCACGGGCAGTTACCTCACCGGAGTTGAGCTTAGAGACCTTCTAATTGCAACCGGAATCCCTCAAGGTAGTGGTGGTCATATAGGACCGCTTCCCAATATGGAAGACGCCCTTAATAATCTTCTGGGCATGGCTGAAAACCAAATTAAAAATTTTACCATTTTCCCAAATCCCGCCACCAGTCATATCACAGTATATGGAGACATGCTGCATTCGGGAAATGCCACTATAGAAATTTTTAATACCCTAGGCCAACAGGTATACGCCAATGTGTTTGTCAATGGAAGCCAAATCGATATTTCCAACCTACAAGCAGGAATTTATGTAGTTAAATTTACCGATAACCAAACCAGTATTTCTAAGAAAATAATTAAAAAGTAGAATCCTTTGTAATTATCCAATTACTTATAATAAAAATAAAACCCCCTGAGTGGAAACTTGCTCAGGGGGTTTTTTATTGAATACAAAAACAATTTTTTTTACATAAAATCAATAAATCATTAATCCGTTGTGCAGGCATTGTTTTCTACAACTACTTCGAAATTTTCTTTTCTCATCGCACCAAAACCTCCGGCTATATCCACCAAATTATGAATACCCCGGCTTTTTAAAATAGAAGCTGCTATTACGCTTCGGTAACCTCCGGCACAGTGTATATAAAAAGTTTTATCGGAGGGGAATTCCGCTAGGTAATTGTTTAAAAAATTTAAGGGTGTAAAATGTACATCCGGTAAATGGCCGTTGTCAAACTCACCATTATTTCTCACATCAAAAACCGGAACAGGTTCTTTATCGTAAATTTCTTTAAAAGCACCCGCCGAAATAGACTCCAAACTGTCGATTTCTTTTCCGGATTTCAGCCAAGCTTCAAAACCGCCGTCCAAATATCCCAAAGTATTATCAAAACCCACTCTCGAAAGTCGGGTTACAGTTTCTTCTTCTTTTCCCGGAGGGGTAACCAATAAAATAGGTTGTTTTACATCGGCAATCAAGGCGCCTACCCAAGGGGCAAATCCTCCGTGCAAACCAATGAAAATTGACCGAGGTATATGTCCTTTAACAAATTCGGTTTCATGACGAACGTCTAAAATCAATGCCTGAGTTTCGTTAGCAACCACTTCAAAGGCATCCGGTGAAAGGGCTTGAGTACCTCGTTGTAACACTTGATCGATATCTTCATAACCCTCTTTATTCATCTGTACATTGAGCGGAAAATATTGAGGTGGAGGTAATAAGCCGTCGGTTACTTCCTTTATGAACTCTTCTTTGGTCATATTGGCCCGTAAGGCATAATTTACCTTTTTCTGATTTCCCAGCGTGTCCACGGTTTCTTTCATCATATTCTTACCACAAGCTGAACCGGCACCGTGAGCGGGATACACCGTTATATCATCCGGCAAAGGCATGATTTTATTTCGCAAACTATCATACAGCATACCTGCTAGTTGTTCCTGTGTCATCGAGGCGGCTTTTTGCGCCAAATCCGGACGACCAACATCACCTAAGAAAAGCGTATCTCCACTAAAAATAGCTATCTCCTTTCCGTTAGTATCTTTTAAAAGATAAGTGGTACTTTCCATCGTATGTCCCGGTGTATGAAGCGTTGTGATAGATATCTCTCCTATTTGAAAAA
>Ga0079224_100015778_pt1 | contig 10594 bp, 9 predicted proteins | sample Stecom2015_FD_80414 | JGI IMG/M metagenome (GOLD analysis project Ga0079224, IMG submission 80414) | Agricultural soil microbial communities from Utah to study Nitrogen management - Steer compost 2015 | ecosystem: Environmental > Terrestrial > Soil > Agricultural land | place: USA: Utah...
CAGATTGTCGCTGCGCTGGCGCGCGTCGATGCCTTGCGCGTCGCGGTGCACGACGACCTTGCCGTTGAACACGGCCCGGCCCTTGCGGCCCGCTATCGCCCGGAACGCCTCGTCGCTCGTGGTTCGCGGCGCGACGTGATCGACCCGGAGGTGGTTGTCGACGTGCTGACCGGCGAACGCGAGCGCTGCGCCGAAAAGCTCCGCATGGGCACCGGGAGCCGCGAGCCGCACGTCGACGTCGTGACGGACGAGGCGGCCGCCGACGTCGAAGAGCCCCGCCCTGAGCACGGCGTCGGCGGCGAGCTCGGCCTCGATCAGCGCGGTATGCAGCTCCGGGGCGCCGTGATCTTGCAGCCGATAGAGCACGAGCTCGGAGCCGGGCTGCTGAGCGATTCGCGTCACGACGTTCGTCCACCCGCCGCCGTCGCCCGCGTCGAGGAAATGCGCGACGACCGTCAGCTTCGCGCCGCGGCCGAGCTCGATCGAGATCCGCGGCTGCACGGCGAGCCCGGGCGTGCCGCTACCGACGAAGACGAGGTGGAGCGGCATCTGGGGCGCGATGCCGTCCGGCACGCGGACCGCGACCGCCCCGCGCGCGAACGCCGCATTGAGCGCCGCGAGCGGATGCCAACGGTCGCCGGTCCCGGTAGCGGCGAGCGCGCCGTCCGCGTCTTCGACCGCGAGCGGGGCCTCGTTCGCCCGCGACAGCGCGGGCACGTAATGACCGTCCACGAAGACGGCGCACGGAGAGCCCGCGGGGCAGAGCCCGGCCTCGTCGAGGCGCGTCCGGACGCGCGCGAGCGTCGCGTCGTCGGGCCGCGGCGGCGAGAATTCGAACTCGCCCTCGCGGATCGGCTTCAGATCGGTGTACCGCCAGTCCTCGGCACGCGTCGTCGGGAAGCCGTGGGCGCGGAAGCGTTCGAACGCCTCCCGGCGGGCCGCGTGCGCCGCGGCTGCGTCCGGCAGCGTTGCCGCGAACGCTCGATCGAGTGCCTCCGTCACGACGCCTGCGCCTCCGCCTGCACCCAGTCGTAGCCCCGCTCGTCGAGCTCGCGCGCGAGCGTGCGGTCGCCGGTCTTCACGATCCGGCCGCCGGCGAGCACATGCACGAAGTCGGGGACGATGAGCTCGAGGATTCGCTCGTAGTGCGTGACGAGGATCACCGAGCGGTCGGGCGCGCGCAGGCTGTTCACGCCCGCCGCGACAATCTTGAGCGCGTCGACGTCGAGCCCCGAATCCGTCTCGTCGAGCAGCGCGAGCTTCGGCTCGAGCATCAGCATCTGCAGGATCTCGTTGCGCTTCTTCTCGCCGCCCGAGAACCCTTCGTTGACGCTGCGCTGCAGGAACGCTTGCGGGATCTGCATCGTCGCCATCTTGCTTTTGATCAGCTTCATGAACTCGAACGCGTCGACCTGCGGCTCGCCGCGCGCCTTGCGCTGCGCGTTCAGCGCGGCCTTGAGCAGGTAGGCGTTGTTCACGCCGGGAATCTCGATCGGATACTGGAACGCGAGAAAGATCCCGGCGCGGGCGCGCTCCTCGGGCGCGAGCGCGAGCAGATCCTGGCCGAGGAACTCGACCGAGCCCGAGGTGATCTCGAAGTCCTCGCGACCGGCGAGCACGTGCGCGAGCGTGCTCTTGCCCGAGCCGTTCGGTCCCATGATCGCGTGCACCTCGCCGGGCCCGACCCGCAGCGAAAGGCCGTTCAGGATCGCCTTGTCCTCGACGCGGACGTGCAGATTGTCGATGTTGAGCATTCGCCAGCTCCGTTCTAGCCGACCGAGCCTTCGAGGCTCACGTTCAGCAGGTTTTGCGCCTCGACCGCGAACTCCATCGGCAGCTCCTTGAACACCTCGCGGCAAAAGCCGTTCACGATCATGTTCACCGCGTCCTCCTCCGACAGCCCCCGCTGGCGGCAGTAGAAGAGCTGGTCCTCGCTGATCTTCGAGGTCGTCGCCTCGTGCTCGAGCCGCGCAGTCGGATTGCGCGACTCGATGTACGGGAACGTGTGCGCGCCGCACTTGTCGCCGAGGAGGAGCGAGTCGCACTGGGTATAGTTGCGGGCGCCCGCCGCGGTCGGCATCACCTTGACCAAGCCGCGGTAGGCGTTCTGCCCGTGCCCGGCCGAGATGCCCTTCGAGACGATCGTGCTCCGCGTGTTCTTGCCGATGTGGATCATCTTCGTGCCCGTATCGGCCTGCTGATAATGGTTTGCGACCGCGACGGAGTAGAACTCGCCGACCGAGTTCTCGCCCCGCAGGATGCAGCTCGGATACTTCCAGGTGATCGCGGATCCGGTCTCGACCTGCGTCCAGCTGATCTTCGAGTTCGCGCCGCGGCAGTCGCCGCGCTTCGTCACGAAGTTGTAGATGCCGCCGCGGCCATGCTCGTCGCCGGGATACCAGTTCTGCACGGTCGAGTACTTGATCTCCGCGCGGTCGAGCGCGATCAGCTCCACGACGGCCGCGTGCAGCTGGTTCTCGTCGCGCATCGGCGCCGTGCAACCCTCGAGGTAGCTCACGTAGCTGCCTTCGTCGGCAATGATCAGCGTGCGCTCGAACTGCCCGGTATTTGCCGCGTTGATGCGGAAGTACGTCGATAGCTCCATTGGGCAGCGCACGCCCTTCGGCACGTAGACGAACGAGCCGTCGCTGAAGACCGCGGAGTTGAGCGCCGCGAAGAAGTTGTCGCGGTGCGGCACGACGGTGCCGAGGTAGCGCTGCACGAGCTCCGGGTGATTCTGCACAGCTTCCGAGAACGAGCAGAAGATCACGCCGGCCTCGGCGAGCTTCTCCTTGAACGTCGTCGCGACCGACACGCTGTCGAATACCGCGTCGACGGCGACGCCTGCGAGCTTCGCCCGCTCGTGCAGCGGGATGCCGAGCTTCTCGTAGGTTTCGAGCAGCTTCGGATCCACCTCGTCGAGGCTCTTCGGCCCGTCCGTCCGCCGCTTCGGCGCCGCATAGTACGAGATCGCCTGGTAGTCGATCGGCGAGTAGCGCACGTGCGCCCACTTCGGCTCTTCCATCGTCAGCCAATGGCGAAACGCCTTGAGCCGCCATTCGGTCAGAAACTCCGGCTCGTTCTTCTTGGCCGAGATGAAGCGGATCACGTCCTCGTCGAGCCCGGGCGGCAGGGAATCCTGCTCGATATCCGTGACGAAGCCGTGACGGTACTTCTGCTTGACAAGATCGGCGAGTTGCTCGGATTCGGTCGCCATTCGTTTTCAGTCCCTTTGGTTCAATCCGTTCTTCGGCGCGCGACGGGCTCCGCCGCGCGCAGCGCTGCGAGCAGGTTCGGCGGCGGCAGCGGCTCCGCTTCCGTTTGCAGATCTGCGAGCGTCACCCGCTGGAGGGCGCTGCGGATGCTCACGTTGATCCGCTGCCACGCCGTGCCGACCCGGCAGACGGACTCGAGGTCGCAGAGCCCGTGGGCGGAGCTGCACGCGGTGATCGCGACCGGCCCCTCGAGCGCGTCGATGATCTGTGCCGCCGTGATCTCCGTCGGCGGCCGGGCGAGGGCATACCCGCCCCGGACCCCGCGCGCCGATACGACGAGACCGGCCTGCGCCAGGGATTTCAGCAGCTTGCTCACCGTCGGCTGCCCGAGGTGGGTCGCCTCCGCGAGCTCGGCGGCCGTCGTCAGGCCGTCGCGCCGCGCGGCGAGCTGCGCGAGCACCACCGTGCCGTAGTCCGTCAGCTTGCTCATCCGCAGCATGCGCGCGACCCTCCCGCGATATAGGACTATTTTAGTCCCCTTTAGAGGGTCAGCGGAAGCGGATTTGCGGGGCGCTTACGGCTGGCCGGGCCGGCGGGCGGCCTCCCGCTCGCGGAGCTCGTCCGGCAGATACTCGATCAGCTGGTCTCGCCGCGCCTCGAACCGCGCGCGGTCGACCGTGTGCACGCCCGGAGCCTCGAGCGCGAGACGCAGCTGGTGCAGGGCGAGCTGCAGGTCGCCGATCGCCGTGTAGTAATAGGACATGTAGAAGTGCGAGTTGCCGACGTCGCCTTCCGCGTTCGCGGCGCGGGCGATCAGCCGGAGCTGCGCCGGCGTCGCCGGCACGTTGTTCAGCAGGTCCAGCAGAACCCGATGCGCGGTCGCGGCCTCGCCCGCATCGAGCAGGGCCGAGGCGTAGCTGATCGTCAGCGGCACGTTCCGCGGAAAGAGGCGGACGAACTCCCGGTACGCATCGAACGCGGCCTCCGTCAGGCCGCTCGCGAGCAGCGCCTCGGCCTGGCCGATACGAAACGCGATCACGTTCGGGAACTCGGCCGCGAGCTCGCGGAAGAGCCGCTCCGCGTTGTCCGCGAGCCCGATCCGCATCGAGGCGAGCGCGAGGCCGTAGCGGTCGGTCGGGTCCGTGCTGTCCATGCGCCCGCGGTAGAGCGCCATCGCAGCTTCCGGGGACTGCGCGTTCAGCACTTGGAGACGCGTTTTCGCGAGCCCGTAGGCGATGCTGCTCTCGTTCTGCACCTGCGGCAGCTGCCGCGCCCGTGCGCGCGATTCGGCCACTCGCTCGCTCGAGAGCGGGTGGGTCTGGAGCAGCGCGGGCACGTACTGGGACGAGGTTCCGTAGCGCCGCCCGAGTTTCTCGAAGAAGCTCGCCATGCCGTTCGGATCGAAGCCGGAGGCCGACAGCAGCTCCATGCCGATCCGGTCCGCCTCGAACTCATTCGACCGCGTGTAGTTGATCTGTCGCTGCAGCGCCATCGCCTGCGAGGCGGTCACGACGCCCGTGATCGCGTCGCCTCCCATGTCCGTCGCGGCGCCGAGCAGGATCGCCGCGAGCATCGCGGCCATCGAGACGACGCTCGTGCGCTGATTCTCGTAGACCGACCGTGCGATGTGCCGCTGCGTCACGTGCGAGATCTCGTGCGCGAGCACGCCGGCGAGCTCGTTCTCGTTCTCGCTCGCGAGAATCAGTCCGGTGTTCACGCCGATGAAGCCGCCCGGCATCGCGAACGCGTTGATCTCCGGCTCGTTCACGATGAAGAAGCTGAAGCGTGTGCGGCCGTCGCTCGCATGGCTTGCGATCCGGGAGCCGATCGAGGTGATGTACTCGGTGAGCTCGGGATCCTCGAGAATCGCGCCGGCGTTGTGCAGCTGCAGCATCACCTGCCGGCCGATCTGGTACTCGCGGCTCTTGCTCATGACCGCGTCGGCCGGGGTGCCGAAGTCGGGCAGCTCGTTCGCCGCGGCGGCGCCGGCCGCGAGCCAGAGCAACGCCGCAGCGGCCGCGAGCCGCCCGAGCAGGCGGGAGGGGATTGCGCTGATCGAGCGGTCGCTCATTGTGATCCTCCCGGCCTTGCCCTTCGTTCGCTGCCCCCGGAGCCCTATCGGCCTTTGACCGCGGGCAGGGCCCCGCCGTTCACGTGATCCCCCGGGCCGCCTCGAGCACCGCGGCCGGGTGCCCGTCGACCTTCACCTTCCGCCATTCTTGCCGGAGCACGCCCTCGGCGTCGATCAAAAAGGTGCTGCGCTCGATGCCGAGCACGCGCCGCCCGTACATGTTCTTCTCGCGGATCACGTCGAACAGCTGGCAGAGCCGCTCGTCCGGGTCGGAGATCAGCTCGAACGGGAAGCCTTGCTTGGCCTTGAACTTCTCGTGCGAGGCGAGGCTGTCCCTCGAGACGCCGAACACGCGGACGCCGAGGCGCTCGAAGGACCCGTAGAGATCGCGGAAGCCCTGGCCCTCGAGCGTGCAGCCCGGCGTCGCGTCCTTCGGATAGAAATAGAGCACGTACGGCGAGCCTCGAAGCTCCTTGCTCGAGACGGCTTTCCCGCCGGTCGCCTCGGCGGTGAACGCGGGAACCTTCTTTCCGACCTCGACCCGTGCCATCGGTCAGGCGTGCTTCACCGGCTCCATGATCGCATCGACGTTCAACTGATCGCAGAAGTCCATGAATTCCTCACGCAGACCGGAGATGTGCACGCTCGCGGGAATGTTGATGTACATCTGCACCGAGAACATCGGTGCGCCCGTGTGCGCCGCCGCGTAACTTCGCGTCGACACTTCGCCGATCTCGACCTTCCGAGCGGCAAAAAAGCCGCTCAGGCTGTGCACGACGCCGGGCTGGTCGAGGCCGACGACGTCGACGACGTACGGCAGCAGCTCCTTACCGAAGCGGCGCGGCTCCGTGCGCTTCAGCTGCATCGTGACGCCGTTGCTGCCCGCGAAGCGCGTGAGCTCCCGCTCCATGCGGCTGATCGTGTGCCAGTTGCCCGACACGAGCAGCAGCATCGCGAATTCCGACCCGAACGCCGCCATTCGGCTTTCCTTGATGTTCCCGCCGGCATCGAGAATGATGCGGGTCAGTTCTTGGACCACGGAGGTGGGATCGCCGCCAATCGCGGAGATGACCATCAGTTGTTCCATTCGGGGCGGGTCTCGCGGGGGGTAGGGCTGGCCAATCAGTGTACCCGGAACGCCCTGCTGCGCAATGTCTTAGTTGCAGCGCCCGGGAGCGCTCAGTACTATCCTCCGCCTTTTCAGAGCGGGTTTCCCGATGTTATCCGGCAGCATGGTCGCGGTCGTCACGCCGATGGGCGCGGACGGCAGCATCGATTACGGGGACTTCGCGCGCCTGATCGATTTCCACGTGCGCGGGGGCACCCAATACCTCGTGGTTGCGGGTACCACCGGGGAGTCCGCCACGCTCACGCACGCGGAGCACGTCGAGCTGATCGAGCGCGCGTGCGAGCTCGCCGCGGGCCGCATTCCGATCATCGCCGGCACGGGCTCGAACTCGACCGCGCAGACGCTCGAGCTTTCGCGGGCGGTCGACCGGCTGCCGATCGCGGCGTTTCTCGTGGTCACGCCGTACTACAACAAGCCGACCCAGGAAGGCATGGTGCGCCACTTCTCAGCCATCGCCGACGGCGTCGAGCACCCGGTCATCCTGTACAACGTCCCGGGCCGCACCGGCGTGGATCTGAAGCCCGCCACCGTGATTCGCCTCGCCGCGCACGGCAACATCGCCGGCATCAAGGAGGCGACCGGGGAACTCGATCGAGTTGCCACGCTCAGAGACGGTTGTGGCGAAGCGTTCACTTTGCTGAGCGGCGACGACGCGACGGCGTGCGAGTTCATGTTGAAAGGCGGCAACGGAGTCATCTCGGTCACGGCGAACGTCGTGCCGGGCGCAATGCGGCGTCTGTGCGATGCGGCGACGAGCGGCGATCGTCCGGAAGCCGAGCGCATCGACGGGCCGCTCCGAGCCCTGCACAAGGAGCTCTTCTGCGAGAGCAACCCGATCCCGGTGAAGTGGGCCGTGCAGCAGCTGGGCTTGATCGGTCCGGGTATCCGGCTGCCGTTGACGCCGCTCGCCGCCGAGTTCCATGCGGTCGTCCGCGCGGCGATGAGCGCGGCCGGCGCGGAGAAGGCGTGAGTCGACCCGTGCTGCGGCTCGGCGGAGCGTTGCTGGTCGCTTTGGCCGTGGCCGCGTGCTCGCGGGACGATCAGATTCTCTGCGAGGACGCGAGCCGCTACTCGACGGCCGATTCGATTCCGCCCGTCCGCATCCCCGACGGCCTGACGCCGCCGGACGAATCCGACTCGCTGCGGCTGCCTCCACCGCCGGCCGATTCGGCGCGCCAGAGCGCCACCGGCGCCTGCCTCGAATCGCCGCCGCCGTTCTTCGAGGATCGCGAGTTTTGATGCGCGGTCGCCCCGAATGTCTCCCCGGGGCGACAAGTTGACGTAATCCTGCCGCACGGCATCATCGCGTCCCACATGGTCAGGAAGAGTGCGCGGCCCGCGAACGCGACGCGGCGCACCGGCCGCTTCGGCGGCCGAGCACAGGGACGTGCTCCCCTTCGCGGCGTTCGCCGCCAAACCGATCGAGCTTCAGTTCTGCGTCGTGGCCGCGGGCGCCTGCGCGAGATTGACGCCCGGGAGCGCTTGCTCGGGCGCGAGCAGGTGCTCGTCGAATAGCTCGAGCATCGCCGCAGCCGTGCGGAGCACGGATTCCCGGCCGCGGTAGCTGTGCCCCTCGTTCGGCAGCATCAGCAGCTCGGCCTCGCCGCCGTTGCGGCGAATCGCCTCGTACATGTACTGCGACTGCATCGGCAGCGTGCCCGCATTGTCGTCGAGCGCTCCGTGGACGAGGAGCATCGGCGCTTCGATTCGGTGCGAATAGAGCAGCGGCGACATCGCCAGATACACGTCCGGCGCTTCCCATAGTGTGCGGCGTTCGGTCTGGAAGCCGAACGGCGTCAGCGTGCGGTTGTAAGCGCCGCTCAGGCCGACGCCCGCCTTGAAGAGCCGCGAGTGCGCGAGCAGGTTCGCGACCATGAATGCGCCGTAGCTGTGGCCGGCGACCGCGACCCGCTCGGGATCGATCGCACCGGTCGCCGCGGCGGCGCGGATCGCGGCCTCGGCGTTCGCGATCACCTGCGGGACGAACGTGTCGTTCGCGTCCGTGCCGTTGCCGACGATCGGCATCGACACGTCGTCGAGCACCGCGTAGCCGCGCAACAGGAAGAACAGCTGCTGCGCGCGATCGACGTCGGCGAAGCGCCGGCTCGCGATCGGCCGCGGCACGGTGCCTTCGCGGTACTCGCGCGGATACGCCCAGAGCACCATCGGCAGCGGACCGTCCGTCTCGCTCCGCGGCGGCAGGTAGAGGAGAGAAGACATCTCGACGCCGTCCGCGCGGCGGTAGCGCAGCGGGATGCGCTCGACTTGCCGCAGCGCGGGCACCGGATGCCGGTAATCCGTGATCGCCCGCGAGACGTCGGCCGTCAAGTTGCGGAACACGTAGTTCGGCGGCTCCGTGATGTCCTCGACGCGGGTCAAGAGCGCCGTGCCGTCATCGGTCAAGACGTCGAGGATCTCCTCGTGCCCGGGCGCCTCCGAGCGCCAGAGTCGCTCCGTCGCGAGCGTCGGCAAGTGCAGCCGATCGAGGTACGCGCGCGTGCCGTCGTGTGTGGCCTCGCGTCCGGTGACGTAGATATGGCCGTCGCGGTAGCGCGCGACCTGGTTGCCGGCCGCGTCCGTCGTCAGCGCGGGCCAGCCGATCCCCGGCAGCGGGCCGTCCCGCCCGCCGCGGCTGCCGATCAGGCGAGGAGGCTCCGGGAACCGGCTCGCATCGAGCAGCCACACGCGGGTGAACCGCTCGACCGGATCGTACTCGTTGAACAGCGCGAGCTGGCTGCCCTCGAGCCACTGCAGGCCGGCGTAGCGCCGGCTCGAGGTGAAGAACGGGTCCGGCGGCGTGTCGAACGGTGCGGCGTGCGTGACGAGCCGCTCGATGTCGTCGCGCCGCTCGGCCCAAACGAGCGTCGCCGGCTCCGACGGCTGCCAGTGCGCCGCGCGCGGGCCGGTCGGGTTGTCCGGGCCGAGCGAGCGGACGAGCCTGCCGCCGGCGTCCCAGACCTCGATCGTGCGGCCCCCGGTATCGAGCGGCGATGGGCCGGAGTACGGCGGGAGCCGGCGTGTGACGAGCAGGTACTCGCCGTCGGGCGACACGGCGACGGAATCGATCAGCGCAGGCGAGCCGACCCGCTGCGGGGGGCGGGCGCCGTCCGCCGGAACGAGCGCGAGCTGCGCCCGGAGGAAGTACTCCGCGAGCACGTCGTCGGACTGCATGCCGGCGCGGCCGGCGACCGTTTGCGTCAGCAGGCGAAGCGCGGCGGAGGAGGGCTCCGCGGTCTCGTGCTTGCGGGCCACGAGCTGGCAGAGCAGCGTCCGCGCGTCGGGCATCCAGTCGCACGGCGCGCCTTGGGCGCCGTTCAGCACCGGGCCGAGGATGCGCCGGAGCCGGTACGGCGGCTCGGTCGAGCCGACCCACAGCTCCATGCCGCGGTCGACCGTCACGGTGAAGGCGAACTGCGTGCCGTCCGGTGACCACTGCGGAAAGCCGATCGCGAGGCTCGGCGGAACAGCGAGGACCTGCCTGCTGCCGGTCCAAAGGTCGGCGAGCGTCAAGCGGAAGTAGGGAATCGCCGCGTGCCGCGCGTTCGTGCGCGGGTTCAGGCGTACGCCGGCGACCTCGACGGTCGGCTCGGTCAGCGCGCGCTCGTCGAGGAGCTTGTGGTGATGGACGAGCAGCGCGTAGCGGCCGGTCGGGTCGACCGCTCTCTCGGGGAGAGGATCCGCCGAGAGCAACGTGACGACGTCGTCGGGGAGCGACCGCTCCGCACTCGCTGCGAAGGACAGCAGCGCGACGAGCGCCGCGAGCCATGCGGCGCGGCGAATGTTCACCCGCAATCCTTGCCGTAGCGCGGCTTACGTTCCATCGTTGAATACCCCCCACGGTATTCGCGGCGTGCTGGGCCAGTCCGGGTGCCGCCGAGCCCCCACTCACGGCACGCCGATGTGCAGGCGCATGTTAGTCATCTCGCGACGGATTGCAAAAACTGGAATCCGTGGTTTGTTTGCAAAACGCGCGCGTTCGGTCGTGGGGGGCAACCCGGGCGGGCTCGTCCAGCTGCCCTGTCCGCCATGACGAAACGGGACGGCGCGGATCGTTTCTTATCGACGGGCGGGATTGACGCGCGCCATCCGTGGCGCGCGCCCCTTCGGGGCGGCTTCGCTGCGCTGCGCCGTCCAAATCGGCAGTCCCTGCCGATTTGTCGAACCCGGGCGGGCTCGTCC
>Ga0079224_100015779_pt1 | contig 10594 bp, 7 predicted proteins | sample Stecom2015_FD_80414 | JGI IMG/M metagenome (GOLD analysis project Ga0079224, IMG submission 80414) | Agricultural soil microbial communities from Utah to study Nitrogen management - Steer compost 2015 | ecosystem: Environmental > Terrestrial > Soil > Agricultural land | place: USA: Utah...
GTTCCGGGTGGTGCCGTTCAAGATCATCCCCCTGGATGAGCTCGGCCTTCCCCCCGTCGTCGCCGAGCTGTGCATCAAGCCGCGCGGCCTGGTGCTGGTGACCGGGCCGACCGGCTCGGGCAAGTCGACCACCCTGGCCTCGATGATCGACAAGATCAACTCGAGCTTCCGCCATCACATCGTGACCATCATGGACCCGATCGAGTTCATGCACTCGCACAAGGCCTCGCTGGTCAACCAGCGCGAGGTCGGCGCCGACACCCAGTCGTTCAAGCGGGCGCTCAAGTACATCCTGCGGCAGGACCCGGACGTGGTGCTGATCGGCGAGATGCGCGACCTCGAGACCATCGAGGCGGCGCTGACCATCGCCGAGACCGGCCACCTGGCGTTCGCCACCCTGCACACCAACGGCGCCGTGCAGACCATCAACCGCGTGATCGACGTGTTCCCGGCCCACCAGCAGCCGCAGATCCGCGCGGTCCTGTCGTTCGTGCTGGAGGGGGTGATCAGCCAGAACCTCGTGCCCAAGATCGGCGGCGGCCGCGTGATGGCCTGCGAGGTGATGGTGCCGAACGCCGCCATCCGCAACCTCATCCGCGAGGACAAGGTCCACCAGGTCTACTCGCAGATGCAGATCGGCCAGGCCAAGTTCGGCATGCAGACGCTCAACCAGTCGCTGTGCGATCTGTTCGTTCGCCAGCAGATCACGCTCGAGGACGCGCTGGCCTACTCGTCGGATCACGACGAGCTCAAGGCGATGATCGCGGCGGCGCAGGGGGGCGGCGGCCGGCCGGGGGCGGCTCGCCGCGCGTGAGATCGCCGGGCGCGGCGCCGGCGAACCTGGAGAGGTGACAGCGGATGGCCAAGTTCAAGTGGGAAGGCACCACCCGGGCCGGCGAGCTCCGCCGCGGCACCATGGAGGCGGCCAGCGAGGAGGCGGTGATGAGCCGCCTGCGCGCCGACCAGATCACGCCGCGCAAGGTCAGCCGGGCCGCCCGCGAGATCAACATCACGCTGGGCACGGGCGTCGGCGAGAAGGACCTGGTCGTCTTCACCCGCCAGCTCGCCACCATGATCGACGCCGGCCTGCCGCTGGTGCAGTGCCTGGACATCCTGGCCAGCCAGAGCGAGAACCCGCACTTCGCCAAGATCCTGCAGAGCGTCAAGTCGAGCGTCGAGGCGGGCGCCACCTTCTCCGACGCGCTCCGCCGGCACCCGCGGGTGTTCGACGAGCTGTACGTCAACCTGATCCACGCCGGCGAGGTCGGCGGCATCCTCGACACCATCCTCAACCGGCTGGGCACCTACATCGAGAAGGCGCAGAAGCTCAAGCGCCAGCTCAAGAGCGCGCTCATCTACCCGGCGGTGGTCATGACCGTGGCGGTCGGCGTCGTGGTGGTGATGCTCACCTGGGTCATCCCGGTGTTCGAGGGGATGTACGCCGAGTTCGAGGGGGCGGCGCTGCCCAAGCCGACCCAGTTCGTCATCGGCCTGTCGAACTCGTTCGCTTCCCAGTGGTTCATCTTCGCCGGCGTGCTGGCGGCGATCGTCGGCGCCGTCGTGATGATCAACCGCAACCCGCGCGGCAAGCTGATGCTGCACCGGCTGCTCTTGCGCATCCCGGTCATCGGCCCGGTCCTGCGCAAGATCGTCGTCGCCCGCTTCACCCGCACGCTCGGCACCCTGCTCACCTCCGGCGTGCCGATCCTCGACTCGCTCGAGATCTGCGCCAAGACCTCCGGCAACAAGGTGGTCGAGGCCGCCATCATGAACGCGCGCGCCCGCATCGCCGAGGGCAAGGACCTGGCCGGGCCGCTCGGCGAGGGGGGTGTGTTCCCGCCGATGGTGGTCCAGATGATCGGCGTCGGCGAGCAGACCGGCGCCATGGATCAGATGCTGCAGAAGATCGCCGACTTCTACGAGGACGAGGTGGACGTCGCGGTCGCCGCCATGACCAAGCTCATCGAGCCGTTCATGATGGTGTTCCTCGGCGTCGTCATCGGCGGCCTCATCGTCGCCATGTACCTGCCGATCTTCGAGCTGGCCGGTAACATCAACGTCGATTGACCGCCGCCCCCGACCCCGCCGCGCCGCTGGCCGGGCCCGCCGAGTCGCTGGCCGGGCTGGCGGCAGCCCAGCTACCGGCCGCCGCCGGCCGCGACGCCGAGCTGCGGCGGCGGCTCACCTACCTGATGCTGTTCCGGGTGGTGCTGATCAGCCTGGTGCTGGGCGCCGCCACCCTGCTCTACTGGCTGGCCGGCGCCGACCTGGCGGCGCCGAGCGCGGTCGGCCTGTACGGCATCATCTCCGTCACCTACCTGCTGACCATCGTCCACGCGCTGCTGCTCCGGGGCGGCGCCGGCCGCGTCGAGCGGCTCGCCCACATCCAGCTCGCGACCGACGTGGTGATCTCCGCGGTGCTGGTGCACCTCACCGGCGGCGCCCAGAGCGCCTACACCTTCTTCTTCCCCCTCACGGTGATCGGCGCGGCGGTGATCGCGTCGCGCCGCGCCACCGCCGCGGTCGCCATGTCGGCGGCCATCCTGTTCCTCCTGGTCGGCCTGCTCGGCTGGGCCGGCGTGCTGCCGTCCTTGTCCGGCCAGGCGCTGCCGCCCTCGGCGCTCACGCCGATCGAGCTCAGCCGGTCGCTCGGCCTCAACCTGGCGGCGCTGATCGGCGTGTCGGTGCTCGCGCTCGCGCTCAGCCGCCAGCTCCAGCTCGCCAGCGCCACCATCGAGGTCGAGCGCAGCGCCGCCGCCGACCTCATCACCCTGCACAGCGACATCGTGCGCTGCCTGTCGAGCGGCCTGCTCACGGTCGGGCGCGACGACCGGGTCCTCACCATCAACCAGTCCGCCTGCGAGATCCTCGACACCACGCCGCGCGAGGCCAGCGGCGCCGAGATCGAGCGCGTGCTGCCCGGGCTGGCGCCCCGGCTCAGCGAGCTCGGCGAGCGCGGCTCGCTGCAGCGCGGCGAGCTGACCGTTCGCCGCGACGGCCGCGCTGACCTGGTGCTCGGCGTCTCGGTCTCGCCGCTGTTCGACCACGGCGGCCGCTTCCTCGGGCGGGTGGTCAACTTCCAGGACCTCACCGAGCTGCGCAAGATGGAGGAGAGCGTGCGGCGCGCCGAGCGCCTCGCGGTGGTCGGCGGGCTGGCCGCCGGGGTCGCCCACGAGATCCGGAACCCGCTCGCCTCGATCTCCGGCTCGATCGAGCTCCTGCGCACCATGCCGCAGGCGGACGACGACAGCCGCGCGCTCATGACCATCGTCACCCGCGAGATCGACCGGCTCAACCTGCTGCTCACCGACCTGCTCGACTACGCCAACCCCCGCCCCATGCGGGTCGCGCCGCTCGATCTGGCCGAGCTGGTGCGCGACACGGTGCGCGTGTTCGGGCAGGACCGCTCGCTCGCCGGCGTCGCGGTCGAGCTGGTCGGCGAGGAGGACCTGCCGGCGGTCGAGATGGAGGGGGACGCCGCCAAGCTGCGCCAGGTGCTGTGGAACCTGCTCAGGAACGCGGCCGAGGCGGCCGGCCGCGGCGGCGGCCGCGTCCGCGTCGAGCTGCGCCGCGGCGACGACGAGGCGCAGGTCCGGGTCGAGGACGACGGCCCCGGCATCCCGCCGGAGCACCGCGACCGCCTGTTCGAGCCGTTCTTCACCACCAAGGCGCGCGGCACCGGCCTGGGGCTCGCCACCGTGCACAGCCTGGTCACCGACCACCGCGGGACCATCGAGGTGGACAGCGATCCCGGACGCGGCACCTGCTTCACCGTGCGGCTGCCGTATACTGCGGGCCGGGGCCGCACATCGAGCCCACCACCGGAGGCCACGCCATGAAGCCCGACGCCGCGCGCTGTCCGCTGTGCAGCGAGGCGATCCACGCGCCGATGTCCCTCGACGTCTGCGGCGACTGCTTCCAGGACCTGCGCGCCAGCGGCCACATCGCCCTGCAGACCACCGGCGAGTTCTCGGCGGTGTCGCCGGAGATGGCCGAGCGGCCGCGCCCGGCGCCGCGCCCGCGCAGCTTCACCGGCGATCGCTCGATCACCTGCACCTGGTGCGGCAAGAGCCGCGAGCAGGTGAAGAAGATCCTCTCGAGCGAGGCCGCCCACCTGTGCAACGAGTGCGTCGCCCTGTGCGCCGACATCCTCGAGGCCGAGGTCGGCCCCGGCTGGCGCGGCTGATCAGGCGAGCAGCTCGCGCAGCGCCTGCGGCAGCTCGCCGGCGGCGGGCATGGTCTCGGCCGCCCGGACCGCCCAGCGCGACTCCGGCGCGGCGCGGCGCGCGCGGTCGAAGTAGTCGGCGGCGTACTCCGCCTCTCCCTTGCGCAGCCACGCCCGGCCGAGGTCGTAACAGCGCTCCGCCTCGAACAGGCCCGGCGCCTCGTCGCCCGGCCGGCGCAGCCACACCGCGTCCAGCTCGCGCAGCGCCTCGTCGACCCGGCCGAGGCCGAGGAGGATGACGCCGCGCGTGTGGCGGAAGCCGGGCACGTCCGGCCGCAGCGCGATCGCCTGGTCGATGTCCGCCAGCGCCTGCCCGAGATCGCCGCCGCCGCGGCCGACCGCGTAGGCCCGGTCGTTGAGCCAGGCGGCCCGCGCCGACTCGCCGAGCGCGGCCGGATCGATCCGCTCGAGCAGCGCCAGCCCGTCGCGGTGCCGCTCGCGGCCGAGCCGGCAGGCGGCGATCGACACCTGCAGTGAGCCGCGCACACCCCGGTCGAGCCGCAGCCAGCGCAGGGCGCGGTAGGCCAGCTCGGCCCGCAGGTACGCGCCGCGGCGGAACCAGCGGTGGGCCCCGCGCGGCACGACCACCAGGACCAGCCCGGCGGCGAGGAATGCGGTGGCGCCCAGGGCCGCCGCCGGGCGGGGCCCGAGGACGGCGGCGGCGGCGTAGAGGGTGGCCAGGACCGCCCCCAGCGGCAGCATCTTGCGGACGAGCCGGAGCAGGAGGCCATCCTAGCAGGAGCATGCGCCGCCGGCACGGGCGCGCGGATTGCCCTTGGCGCACCCCGGCCGGGCCGTGGTATGGGGCTCTCGCAATGTCACATCCGCTGGTCCAGATCGGCCGAGGGCCGGTCGCCGAGCCGGCCCCGGCGGCGGCGGGCGACGGGCCCCGGGTCTACGTCGAGACCTACGGCTGCCAGATGAACGTGGCGGACTCCGATCTGTTGATCGGCATCCTCGGCTCGGCCGGCTACCGCCGCGCGGACACCCCGGAGCAGGCCGACGTGCTGGTGCTCAACACCTGCGCCGTGCGCGAGAGGGCGGAGGAGCGGGTGCTCGCCCGCGCCAGCGAGCTCGGCTCGCTCAAGCGGCGCCGCCCCGGCACGGTGCTGGCGGTGGTCGGCTGCATGGCGGAGCACTTGCGCAGCAAGGTGGCGGAGCGCGCCCCGGCGGTGGACGTGGTCGCCGGGCCGGACGCCTACCGCCGCATGCCGGCGCTCATCGAGGGCCGGCGCGCGGCCGGCGCGCCGGTGGCGGGCTCGCTGCCGAACGCGGGCGCGGTGCCGGCCGCGGGCCCTGTCATCGACGTCAAGCTCGACCGCACCGAAGTCTACGAGGGGCTGTCCGGCGCCGAGGGCGGCGACGGCGTGTCCGGCTTCGTCACCATCCAGCGCGGCTGCGACAAGTTCTGCACCTTCTGCGTGGTGCCGTACACGCGCGGCCGCGAGCGCGGCGTGCCGCCCCGCGAGGTGTTGCGCCAAGTGCGCGCTCACGCCGAGGCCGGCTACCGCGAGGTGGTGCTACTCGGGCAGACGGTCAACTCCTACCGCCACGAGGAGGCGGACTTCGCCGACCTGTTGCGCGCGGTCGCCCGGGTGGACGGCATCGAGCGCGTCCGCTTCACCTCGCCCTACCCGGTCGACTTCACCGACCGCGTCATCGAGGTCCTCGCCGACGAGCCGAAGATCTGCAAGTACGTCCACCTGCCGGTGCAGTCCGGCTCGGACGCGGTGCTCGCGCGCATGCGGCGCGGCTACGGCGTCGGGCAGTTCCTCGAGCTGGTCGGCCGCCTGCGCGCGCGGGTGCCGGGCATCGCCCTGTCGACCGACATCCTGTCCGGCTTCTGCGGCGAGACCGACGCCGACCACGCCGCCACCCTCGCGCTCATGCGCCAGGTCCGCTTCGACTTCGCCTTCATGTTCTCCTACTCGGAGCGCTCGATGACCTACTCGTCGCGCCACCTGGCGGACGACGTGCCGCCGGAGGTGAAGAAGGCGCGCCTGCGCGAGATCGTCGCCCTGCAGGAGGTCATCTCCGCCGAGATCAACGCCGCCCAGGTCGGCCGCCGCGAGCGCGTGCTGATCCACTCTCGCGCGCGCCGGCGGGAGGATCAGCTCCTCGGCCGCACCGACGGTTTCAAGGCGGTGATCCTGCCGCGCGGCGACCTCCGCCCCGGCGACCTGGTCGATGTCGTCATCGAGCGATCGACCATGGCCACCCTGTTCGGCCGGGTCGTCCAGGCGTAGCCGCGCGCCGCGCTCGGCCGGGTCGTCCAGCCCGTACCCGCGCAGCGGCGCGCCCGCGGCTACGGCGGCAGCTCGTCGCTGGTGGTGAGGACGTGGAGCGTGTACTCGACGCGGGTCTCGCCGGTGCCCTTGACCTCGGCGTAGTAGACGCCCTGGGCGAGGTTGGCGAAGTCGGCGCGCAGCTCGCCGTTGTCGCCGCCCACCGGGGTGGCGGCTCGGATCGACACGCCGGCGGAGTTCAGCATGTGCACCTCGAGCTCCTCGAGCTCGCCCCGCTCGGCGTAGCTGACCTCGATGCGCGCGTTCTTGCCGGTCACGTCCACGTCGAAGCGGAACACGTCGACGTCGGTCTCCGGGCAGATGTAGAGGCCGGAGGACGTGTACTCGTCACCCTGCTCCGGGATGGGGAGATCGGCCGGGTTCTCCACCGACTGGTTGGGCTCGAGGGGATCGGTCGGGCAGGGCGGCCCCGAGTCGCCTGCCCCGCCGTCGAGGAGGGCGCTCTCCGCCTCGCAGAACTGATCCTCCTCGGATAGCTCCACGCACACGTAGCCGAGCGGGCAGCGGGGCTCGTCCGTGCCGCACCGAAACGGCCGGATCCCCAGGTCGGGGTCATAGGTGTTGCACCCAAGCGGAGGCAGAGAGAGGGCCGCGGCGAGGGCAAGTGGCGGGACAGCCTTCATTCCGGCGCAAAATTTACACCCAAACGGGAACGAAGTGATTTATGGTGCGCACCAATTGCGGATCGGCCGCGCGAACGCCTGGGGGAGGCTCTTATACCATGCGTGAAGTAAAGACCGCGTTTCCAGTAATCATCTTTCTGGGGGCCGGGTTGGCCCTCGCGTCGGGCTGCGGCGGCGACGACTCCGGCGGCGGAGCCGGCGGCGACGCCGGGCCCGGCGGACCGGACGCCATGGAGGTCACCTGCGACCCCTCCGGCGACGACGACTCGGACTGCCTCACCAACGCAGCCGAGGGCTGCCTGCAGATGCCGCCGGTCGATCACGACGGCGACGGCAGGCCGGACTACCAGGACCCGGACTCCGACGGGGACGGCATCCGCGACGGCCTCGAGGTCGGAGGCTCGTGCGACGACCCGCGCGACACCGACGGCGACGGCACGCCCGACTACCTCGACAGCGACTCGGACAACGACGGCGTCAACGACCAGGACGAGGATCGCGACGGCGACGGCGTGATCGGCACCTGCACGCTGCCGTGCACCGACGCCAGCCACTGCCCGGAGTCGGCGTACTGCTCGATGCCAATCGACGGCGAGGGCTACGGCACCTGCGTCGATCTCTCCTGCGTCGGCGGCGAGACCGATCCGCACGCGCCCGACACCGACGGTGACGCGATCCCGGACGGGCAGGAGGGCACGACGGTCTGCAACCAGTACTCGGAGCAGAACCCGTTCGGGCTCAAGCGGGTCAAGTTCGTCGACTCGGCCGACACCGCCTACCCCGGCTCCAACTGGCGGCTCGCGCTCGACCTCTCCGCCCTCGAGAGCGTGCCCGCGATCGCCAGCCCGACCACGCTCAACGCCGCCTACGCCTTCGACATGATCGAGCCGAACGCCCAGGTGGCGGGCTTCCTGGCCAGCCGCAACGCGGGCGCCAGCACGGCGGTCGCCGAGATCCAGTCGTTCCTGGCCAGCCTCGAGAGCGCGCCGTTCATCAGCAGCGTGATCGTGCGCGCCTCCGGCAACCCGACCACCTCGCTCGACGGCTTCGACACGGTCATCGGCACCACCATCGAGGTCACCACCACCCAGATGCTCGACGTCATCGAGGTCCGCGAGCTGGCGCTGCCGGCCGCGCTGGCCCGGCCGCCGAGCGACGTCACCTTCCCGCCGCCGGGCTGGACCGGGACCCCGGACAACCGCTTCCTGATCTCGGTGCAGGCGATCCGCCGGGCGGACGACGTGCAGACCCTGTTCGTCGGCGGCGTCGCCCGCGCCGCCAGCGTGGCCGACCCCACCCGGAAGACCGCGTTCCACCTCGGCGACATGAGCAACGGCACCGGCGTGACCATCTCCGGCAACGGAGAGACCGTCGAGTGCGAGCAGTTCCTGGCCACCAAGCAGGCCAAGGCGGACATCATCTTCGTCATCGACGAGTCCGGGTCGACCAGCGACGACCGCGAGCGCATGGCGGCCACCGCCTCCATCTTCTTCGCCAAGGCGGTGGCGGCCGGCCTCGACTTCCGCCTGGCCGTCACCGACATGGACAACGCCAAGGACGGCATCTTCGCCACCCGCGAGGACGGCGGCACCGGCGACCGCTGGCTCCTGCCCACCGAGCAGGCTCTGTTCGAGGCCAACATCGAGGACCCGTCCGGGCCGGACAGCGCCGACGGCGGCACCGAGCACGGCCTCACCCAGGCGCGCGCGGCGCTCATGCGCCACCTGCCGCGCGACAACTCCGACCCGCAGAAGATCCGGGAGGACGCGCTCGTGGTGGTCGTCTTCATGACCGACGAGAAGGCGGAGGAGGTCGAGGACGCCGGCATCATGGGCGAGGGCAACCTCGAGCCGTCCCCGGCCCAGCAGATGCAGATCGACGCCCTGCTCGCCCCCTACATCGCCGAGTTCAACGACAACGAGGTCAAGGCGCACCTGATCGCCGAGCCGCTGCCCTTCTCGCCCGTCTGCTCCACCGGCGGCGCCGAGCACGCCTACGGCTACTACGAGCTGGTCAACGCCACCGGCGGTCAGATGGCGTCGATCTGCCAGGACGATCTGACCGCCACCATCGACGCCCTCATCGAGGACATCATCGGGAGCTCGTCGCCGATCGTGCTGTCGCACGTGCCGATCTCGGCGAGCATCGCGGTGTCGCGCAACACGGTGCCGCTGCCCCGCTCGCGGGTGACCGGCTTCGACTACCGCGGCTCGGCCAACTCGGTCGTCTTCTTCAACCAGCCCTTCTCGCCCAGCAACCCCGCCGAGATCGTCGTCTCGTACCGGCGCTGGGCCGAGCAGGTCACCCCGGAGTGAGGGGCATCGCGATGACCAGGCACGACGTAACAAGGAGCCTGCACATGCTGGGAACCTCTCTTCGATCCATGATCCCGGTCAGCGCGTTCGCCCTGGCGCTGGCGCTGGCCGGCTGCGGCGACGACGCGGGCGGCGACGCCCGCTGCGGTGACAACGTGTGCGCCTCCTCGGAGTCGGCCGCCACCTGCGCCGCCGACTGCGGCTGCGGCAACGGCGTCGCCAACCCCGGCGAGGCGTGTGACGGAGACGACCTCGGCGGCGCCACCTGCGCCTCCGAGGGACAGGGGGTAGGCACCCTGTCGTGCAACAGCGACTGCACCCTCGACGTGAGCGAGTGCCGCGCCGCGACCTGCGGCAACGGCGTGCTCGACCCGGGCGAGGACTGCGAGGGGGCCGAGCTGGGCGGCGCCACCTGCGCCACGATCGGCTTCTCCGCCGGCGACGTCGCCTGCAACGAGAACTGCCACTTCGACGTGTCCGGCTGCTGCAACGACTTCTGCGCCGGCGCCGGTACCCTCACCTGCTCCGAGGACGAGCTGCACGCCTGCGTCATGCAGGACAACGGCTGCCTCGCCGTCGAGGTCACCGACTGCGCGGCGAGCGGGGACATCTGCGACGAGAACGGCGAGCAGGCGATGTGCCTGTGCGTGGATCGCGGCTCTGCCCCGGGCGAGACTCGCTGCGCCAGCGCGCTGGCCCAGACCTGCACGCTGGAGGCCGACGGCTGCCTGAGCTGGGTGGCGACGGTCGACTGCAACACCACCGGAGATACCTGCGCGGTCGGGCCGCAGGGCGCCCTGTGCGTCCCCAGCAACACCGGGGAGAACTGCGACGATCCGTACCCGATCACCACCGGGCAGAACGTGATCGCCTGGAGCGCGACGACCGCCGACTACCTGACCACCCAGCCGTCGTGCAACTCCACCGCCCTGACCGCGCCGGACGTCGCGCTGGCCTACACCGCCACCGCCGACGGCATCGCCAGATTCTCCATGAGCAGGCCCACCAGCGGGCGACAGGTGGTCGCGGTCCCCGACGCCGCCTGCGGCACACTGCCGCCGGAGCACGCCCGCGTTGCGGACACCACCGCCCCGCTCGCTGACACCGTCGCGGTCGCCAGCCGCA
>Ga0079224_100015780_pt1 | contig 10593 bp, 8 predicted proteins | sample Stecom2015_FD_80414 | JGI IMG/M metagenome (GOLD analysis project Ga0079224, IMG submission 80414) | Agricultural soil microbial communities from Utah to study Nitrogen management - Steer compost 2015 | ecosystem: Environmental > Terrestrial > Soil > Agricultural land | place: USA: Utah...
CTTTGATTTACAATAGTTACAAATTGATATTGAGGTCCGTTTAGTTTAAAATAGGCCGAAAAAACGGTCTCCCATTTTGGAACAGTGTAGGAGGCATTGGCGTTAAGCTGAAAGGCGTATAGATAATCATCATTGTACACATCAGCACTATTCAAAACCTTGGATTCCCCGGAATAAGCCAACCCGAGTCCGAAGTGGAAATTTTTATATTGAAGTTGATTTTCAAAAGAGAGACCCCAGGTTCGATAAAGATCAATGTTGTTATATTCAAAAGCCAGTGGCGATTCGTTGATGACAATCAATTCAATTTTGTCATCCACATCCAAATACCAACCGGAGAGTTTCGGCCGATATTTCAAGGAATAATCCGAAGACCAAAAAGTCTTTTTTAGGTGTAAAAATACAGATCTGCCGTACTCGGGATTAAGGTTTTCGTTGCCTTGCACATTGTGATTTGAATCCACCAAATAGAAATACAATTGTTCAAAATTTGGCAACTTTGGAGCTGTTCCCGCGATTACACGAAATTGATATCCCTTTTCAAACTGATATTTTCCACTGAGAGAATAGAGGTATTCCGGAGCGAATTGTGATGAAGTCAACACGCGGGCACCCGGACGAAAAGAAAGCCGGGGACTCACCTTGAATTCGGAAGAAGCAAAAAAGCTATAGGAATTCAGTGTATTGGTTTGTGTGCTTTCCGCTGCGTTTTGTGAGGCAAGACCACTTGCGGAACCTTCGTCCAGATTCAATTCATACCCGAGTTCTAAATTGAAATTTTTAGCCTTAAAAAAATCATTAAAAGTTCCTCGTGAAAACCAGCCCCTCCGAGTGTTGTAGTCGTATTGTTCAATATTGGATTTTTCTCGGGTCTTTAGAATATACGTATAACTTTCCAAATTTCGAACTTGTTCCTGATAGGAAAGGGACACATTGAAATTCACCTGTTTTTTGATTTTTCCCGAAGCATTCAAATGATGATAAAAACGATCGGAACGGAAAATTTTATCGCTCGCCGTAGGATTTACGGTTTGTGTTGCAGAATTGGGGTTTAGGAAAACAATGTCAGCATATTTGTTTGTAAATTCATGAAAATAACCAAATTTATAAAAAGCACGAAAATTTGTCGCTTCATAGTTCAACAAGGCTTTGAGGTTATTCTGTTCTTTTGGCAACCATTCAAAACCCCGAAGACCGTCGGCGGGATCCTCTTCATTATAGTAATCCACCCCTTTTCTGTGGTTCAGAAATCCCTGAAAATCATTCCGGGTATAGAGGATATTTCCATAGAGTTTTTCAGAAAAATTATGCCCGATTTCCACTGATTGGATATGACGTCCTTCATCAAACCAACTGTATTCGTCACCGATAGTTTCCTCCTGAAGATAACTCGTAATCTTCCATTTTTTCTTTGCAGATTTTTTGGTGATGATATTGACCACCCCTGTGACGGCATTAGAACCGTATTGCACTCCCATCGCCCCTTCAATAATTTCAATTTGCTCGATATCATCCAGATTGATTTGAGTGATGTCAATAGCATTTCCAAAACCTCGATCGCCGATAATGGGCACCCCATCCACTAGAATTTTTACGTATTCAGAATTAAAACCAAACATTTCTATGCCTGTGCTTCCTTCTCCGGCGTTGGGAACAATACTCATATTTAAAGTCTGCGAAAGCACATCCGATAGATTATTTCCGGCCATTTGCTTGATCTCTCTTTCGGTAATTACCTCCACTTCAAAAACCGATTTATCCACCGATTGAGGATTATATTGACCGGTGATCACCACTTCCTCCAGATCATTCACCCTTATGCTGTCTTTGTTTTGCCCATAAGTAAATGCGGTAAAAACCAATGAGATAAGTAAGATGAGCCGGTGGAAATTCATTATTTGGAATTAGTCTTGATTATTTTACGACGCAAAATTATAATTTATTTTGAAACAGTCTAAATAAAAACATTTACATTTGCCAAAAATTTTTTTAACACGTCTGTTCACCAACAGGCTTATATATCATCTAAAAAAACCAATAAAAAAATGAGGACCAAAAAACTGCTTATGCTTAGTCTCTTCAGCATTTGCTCTGCTGGAATTTTTGCTCAAGAAGACCACAAGAAACAAGACATTGCCGCAATCATGGACATGTGCGGATGTTATGAAGTTGAATTTAAATATGCCGAAACCTTTGCCCCCGATATCGCCTATGAAAAAGCATACAACTATAATGCAAAAGCACTAGAGTTGGCAATTCCTATTATTGAAAAAGATGATTTTATTTCTATTCAACATCTCTTAGTGGTTAATGACACCATGATTATCAAACACTGGCGTCAGGATTGGGAATATGAAGATGGAGAACGCTATGAGTATGTTGCAGACAGCAAGTGGAAATTCGTAGATAAAGACGAAGTGGACGGCACTTGGACACAACGTGTTTTTCACGTGGACGACAGCCCCCGCTATTCCGGTACTGCAACTTGGGTGCATGTGGATGGAAAAAGTTTCTGGGAGGATGATGCCGATTCCCCTTTGCCACGTCGGGAATATTCAAAAAGAAAAGATTATAATGTAATGGTTCGTGGAAACCGTGTTGAAATCACTGATTTTGGATGGATTCATGAGCAGGACAACGATAAAATCATTCGTGAGGAAGGCAAAGAAGATATTTTGCTTGCGCAAGAAAAAGGAATGAATACCTATATAAAAGTTGACGATAAAGAATGTCAAGCAGCAAAAAAATGGTGGGAAAACAATAAAGATTTGTGGGCCAAAGTGCGCAAAAAATGGGATAAGGTATTTGATAAAGATACCGATATTCAATTGAAAGAAAAGATTGAAGACAAACCTGCTTATTTGCAACTTTTCATGTTGGAACCGGGTACTTCTCAAAAAGAAATCAACAAGATCATCGATAATTTGATGGTAGAAACCCTATAGTCATAACTTGACTATTTATTACACGGATATTTGAAAATACCCCGCGGGTTTTGGATTTGCACTAAAACCCGCGGATTTAAAAAACATATCATGATATCAAAATCGATTGTTTTTTTTGGATTTCTACTTTCCTTCATTTATATGGGAAATCCAATCCAAGCTCAGAATACGCTCCAAGAAAAATTCCATAAGGAGATAATATCGGCTTTTGAAACAGAAGATTATCAATTGAAAGAAATCAAGGTGTCTGAAAATTTGCAAGACCAGATGAAGGTGGAAATGAATAATAAAAATTTCTTTCAGATCTTTACTCAGGATCAACTTTTGGGCTATGCTTATCTCGGGGAAGCGGCGAGCATGAAGAAAATGTTTGATTATGTTGTTTTTTTTGATAAAGATCTCATCATCAAAAAATCAAAAGTTTTAATCTATCGGGAAGATTTTGGTCGCCAAATTGGTACGAGACGTTGGTTGAGCCAGTTTGACGGGATGAATTCCACTTCCAATCCTCAATATGGTGAAGATATTGCGGCCATCAGTGGCGCAACTATTTCGGCAAGTTCCATGACCAGAGCGATGAATGGAGTGCTCAAGAGTTTGGCCGTGTTGCAAAAAAATGGGGTTTTGTAAATTGCATTATCCTGTATTGAAATTTACCTCACAATCAAATAATCTTTCCTTTTGAAAGCTTTCGGACACATACGTGATTTTCCCAAAAACCTAAAAGTATTGACCGGCACTTTTCTCGTGGTGTTAAGTGTAGGTTTCTTCACGGGTATACGTTTTGTGGATGAAACTTCCGGAAAAACCCCACATGGTATCCAGGAGAATTATCTCGGCAACGAGGATGATTTGGAGGCTGAGGTCATGAAATTCAAAAAACCTGAAAAAGGAATGCTGAATATTATTCACTCGCATATCCTCTCCATGTCGCTTATCTTTTTTGTATTAGGTTTCTTGGTTTATTTGACCAAAATTACCCCCTTTTTCAAAAAATTTCTAATGATGGAACCCTTGCTTTCGGTGCTTTTCACCTTTGGCGGGATTTGGTTTTTATGGAAAGGCATTCTTTGGATGAGTTATGTAGTAATGCTGTCCGGAATGTTGATGACTTTATCCTATACTATTTCGGTGTTGGTGGTTATTATTGAACTGTTCAAAAAACCCACGCCTGCTTGAGTTGCTTTATTTTTACCACTTTCATTATTTTTTTTGACAGCTATAAGGATTTATTATCATAAAACCAAGCTATTAAAATCCCAAATCGTATCTTTGCGCGCAATTAAATCCTAATTGCCATGTCTTCACACCAAGATAAAATCGTTGGGGAAGGATTAACCTACGACGATGTGTTGTTGGTTCCTGCTTTTTCCGAAGTACTCCCTCGCGAAGTCAACATACAATCCAGATTTTCAAAGAACATTTCTCTCAATGTTCCTATAGTTTCCGCAGCCATGGATACCGTCACCGAATCGAGGATGGCTATTGCCATGGCCCGGGAAGGCGGAATTGGGGTGCTTCACAAGAATATGACGATCGAGGATCAGGCTCTAAAAGTACGCAAGGTAAAACGCGCCGAAAGTGGGATGATCATCGACCCCGTGACTTTGCCCATTTCTGCAAAAGTGATCGATGCCAAAGCTTATATGAAAGAACATAAAATAGGAGGAATACCTATTGTAGATGAAAAGGGGAAATTGCTGGGAATTGTCACCAATCGAGACTTGCGTTTCGAAAAAAATAATCAGCGTCCGATTTCGGAAGTAATGACTTCAGAAAACCTAGTTACTGTTTCGGAAGGCACTTCGATGGAAGAAGCCGAAGAAATACTTCAGGAAAACAAAATTGAAAAGCTTCCCGTAGTCAACAAAGAGGAAAAACTGGTTGGTCTGATTACTTTTCGCGATATTGAAAAACTTACCCAAAAACCCATAGCAAACAAAGATTCTTATGGAAGACTTCGTGTGGCTGCTGCCTTGGGAGTTACCGCAGATGCTGTTGAACGCGCCAGAGCTTTGGTGAATGCCGGAGTGGATGCAGTGGTCATTGACACCGCTCACGGACATACCAAAGGGGTGGTGGTCGTATTGGAGCAAGTGAAAAAAGAATTTCCGGAACTGGATGTGGTCGTGGGCAATATTGCCACAGCCGAAGCCGCAAAATATTTGGTCAACGCCGGAGCTGATGGAATAAAAGTAGGAATTGGTCCGGGTTCAATCTGCACTACACGAGTGGTTGCAGGGGTTGGTTTTCCACAATTTTCTGCGGTATTGGATGTTGCTGCAGCAATCAAAGGAAGTGGCATTCCCGTAATTGCCGACGGAGGAATTCGTTACACCGGAGATATACCCAAAGCCATTGCCGCCGGAGCGGATTGTGTGATGTTAGGTTCGTTGCTGGCAGGCACACAAGAATCGCCCGGAGAAACCATTATATATGAAGGAAGAAAATACAAAACATATCGGGGAATGGGATCCATCGAAGCAATGGGACAAGGTTCGAAAGATCGATATTTCCAAGATGTGGAAGATGATATCAAAAAACTTGTTCCCGAGGGAATTGTAGGCCGCGTTCCCTACAAGGGTGAACTGGTGGAAAGCATGACGCAATTCATTGGAGGACTTCGTGCAGGAATGGGATATTGTGGTGCAAAAGATATTGAAACCTTGAAAGAAACCGGAAGGTTTGTAAAAATCACCGCTTCGGGAATTCACGAAAGTCATCCCCATGATGTGACTATTACTCGCGAATCACCCAACTATTCAAGATAAATTCTCTGAAAACGCTGAGGTTTCTACCCCCATAGTGAACCTTGCCAACTCCCTGCGTTTTCTTATTTTTGCGGGTTGTTGATAAAAAATCTCTGGGGCTTCATGAAGAAAAAAATCATTTTGACATTGATTATTTGTCTGCCGGTTCTCCTTTTTGGACAATCTCGGGAGGTGTTGCTCACAGTGAATGGGGAGCCTTATTTTGTGGATGAATTTGAACATATGTATCAAAAAAACCACGAAGTTGTCGAGGACAATCTTCAAACCAATATCGATGATTACCTCGATTTATACACGGATTACATATTGAAAATCAAAGAAGCAAAGGCACTTGGATTAGATAAAAAAGAATCTTTCCAAACAGAATATCGAAAATATCGCACTCAATTGGTAAATAAATATATGACCAATATCGAGGTTACCGATAAACTGGTGAAAGAAGCTTATGAGCGAATGCAACAAGCTGTGAATGCCAGTCATATTTTGATAAATGTATCGCCAAATGCTTCTCCTGGAGATACTCTGAAAGCTTATCGGAAAATTATGAATATCCGAAAAGAAATCATCGCAGGAAAAGACTTTGGAGAAATGGCCAAAGAATTTTCCGAGGATCCTTCTGCGCAAAAAAACGCCGGAAATTTGGGATGGTTTACCGTTTTTCAGATGGTTTATCCTTTTGAAACCGCGGCTTATAAAACTAAAGTTGGTGAAATTTCGATGCCCGTACGCACCGATTTCGGATATCATTTAATAAAACTGAATGCCAAAAGACCTGCTAGAGGAAAAGTGAGTGTGGCTCATATCATGATTGTGCAAAAAGATTCTGTTGATGCCGAGAAAAAGATTCGAGAAATCTATAAGCAAATCAAAAATGGAGCTGTTTTTGATTCCTTGGCAAAAAAATATAGTGATGACCGCAATACCGCAATTAATGGTGGAAAATTAGTCCCTTTTCGTCCCGGAGCATTAAATTCTGAGAAATTTGAGGAAATCGCATTTTCTATGGAAAAACCGGGTTCGGTTTCAGCGCCTTTCGAGAGTAAGTTTGGGTGGCATATTCTAAAATTAATCGAAAAATATCCCGTTGGCTCTTTTGAAAAAGAATTACCCGGCATCGAAGAAAAAGTGAGGAAAGATTCCCGAGCATGGGTGATTAATGAAAATTTGATGAAAAAGCTTCGGGAACGATATGATTTTAAACCCAATCGCGAAGCACTATCTTATTTTTATGAAACTGTGCCTGAAGGTATTTTAAATGGAAGTTGGCATATAGCGAGCATCAATTTTCCCGATAAACCGATTATCGTAATAGAAGAAGATTCTAAAACCTATCGGGATTTTGCCGTTTACCTGTCTAAAATGCAGAAAATCCCAACTGAGGAAAAAAATAAGAAAAACCTGATTAATAAGTTTTATAAGGATTTCACTGATAGATTTATGTTGACCTATCACCGCGATCATCTCGAGGATATCAATCCTGAGTTTGCCATGATAGCTCGAGAATATTATAACGGGCTTTTACTGTTTGATCTGATGGAAGAAAAGGTCTGGAATACGGCAAAAACCGATACCTTGGGGTTGGAAAATTACTTTGAAAAACATACCGCAAAGTACGCCACGAAGAGCCTTGAAGATGTGCGGGGAAGGGTAGTAAGCGATTATCAAAATTGGCTTGAAAAAGAATGGTTGCAAACTTTGCACGGCAAATATCAGGTGAAAATCAATAATAAGGCTTTGCGCAAAATAAAAAGAAAGTTTGGCGAATAAGCTGAAAATAGGGGCTTGGGTTTTTTTGTGCACCGTTTTTTCCTGCCGGGATCAACAAGTGCCGACAGAAGCTATTGCGCGGGTAAATGACACGTATTTATATAAAGCTGATATCGCCGATGTAGTTCCGGATGGAGCTTCCTCACAGGATAGCATGATTGTAGTAGCCGGCTTTATCGAGAATTGGGCAACCGAACAACTTTTGTTGGAAGGTGCAAAAATCAATCTCCCTATGGAGACGCAAGTGAGATTTGAATTGCTGGTGAAGGATTATCGGGAGAAATTATTTATAAAAGCCTATAAGGATGCATTAATTGGTAGAGATTTAGACTCCGTTTTCACCGATAATGAAGTCGAATCTTTTTACAGAGATCACCCCGATATGTTCAATTTAAACGAAAACCTGCTTAAGTTGCGTTATATCCACTTGAGCGATTCATTGACGGGTTTTGATGAAATTAAACAACATTTCCTGAGTTTTTCGATGGAAGATAGACAGGAATTAATGAAACAATCCTTGCAATTCAATTCCTATTCGTTCAACGATTCGGTGTGGGTGAGTCAAATTAAAGTGCTTGGACAAATCCCTCCCCTGGGTGCTGAAAATAAAGGGCAATTGTTGAAAGAAAAGAATTTTTTACAACTTGAAGACTCTTTGGGAGTCTATTTAATATATATAAATGACGTGCTAATGCGCGGAGAACGAGCGCCTTTAAATTATGCAAAACCAACCATAATGCAAATTTTGCAACATAGGCGAAAACAGGAATTATCCAAAAAACTGGAACTTGAAATTAAAAAAGATGCCCTTGAAAACAATGAATTTGAAATATATAATTAAGCTGTTGCTCCTTTGTTCCTTTGCTTTTGTATGCCGCCAAGCAAAAGCCCAAGACAGTTTAGCAGTGGCAACCGACAGTATTCCCGAGCCAGTGGCTTTTTCTATCGATTCCCTAAAATCTCCTGCCCATTCCGGCGATTTGACTTATTCGGGTTCTTTGGAAGCCTCCACCGATTCTATTGTTCCTTTCGAACGATTCAAAATTGATGGTGTTGCAGCCGTTGTGGGTGAACGAGTGATCCTCGAAAGTGATATCCAACAGATGTACCTTCAATTGCAAAGCCAGGGAATTCCCACCGACAGTATTACGGATTGCCAGCTGGCCGAACGCATCATGAAAAATAAACTTTATGCCCATCAAGCTATTCAGGACAGTATTATTATTGAAGAAGCACAAATCAACGGGCAGGTGCAACAACGAATTGATTATTTAACCAGCGAACTGGGGTCGATGGATAAATTGCTCGAATATTACCGAATTGACACCGAAACCGAGCTTCGTACACAACTTTATGATATTGTAAAAGAACAGGAATTGACCCAACGTATGCAATCTAAAGTTATCGAGGAAATTGAAATCACTCCGGAAGAAACCCGTGATTTTTTTGATTCTATTCCTGACGATAAGCTCCCTGAATTTGGAGATGAGTTAGAAATTGCTCAAATCATTATCGAACCCGAAATTCCTGAAGAAGAAGTGCAGAAAGTCATTGATCAACTCAATGAATTTCGCGAGGAAATCCTTGCGGGGAAATCCAGTTTTGCCACCAAAGCTGTGCTTTATTCCGATGATCCGGGAAGTAGTGTTCAAGGTGGAAAAATCACAATGACCCGTGATGATCCTTTTGTGCGCGAATTTAAACAAGCCGCATTTAGCCTTCAAGAAGGACAAATCAGCAAGCCTTTCAAAACAGAGTTTGGATATCATATTTTGATGGTAGAAGAGATTCTAGGACAAAAAGTAGTGGTGCGCCATATTTTGTTGGTTCCTGACAGAACACCCGAAACCATTGCCGCAGCAAAAGCTAAAGCTGACAGTATCCGGCAAATCATAGCCGAAGGAAAAATGGATTTTGCCGAAGCTGCCCGGAAATTTTCAGACCAAAAGGAAACCCGAGAAGATGGGGGGAGACTCCGAAATCCCCTTAGCGGTGGAACCCGGCAAGAACTCGCGAAAGTAGATCCTAATATTTACAACCAGGTAGTAGATTTGAAAGAAGGAGAAATGTCGCCGGTTTTGCGTGAATCAGACCGTACAGGCAATATCTTTTTTAAGATTATAACTGTAACCAAGCGCTATCCGGCACATATTGCAAATTATGCGCAAGATTTTGAAAAAATCAAAGAATTAGCCCTCAAGGAAAAAAAGTTAGAGGCCATCGCTAAATGGCAAAATGAAGTCATTGAAGATACCTATATAAAAATCAATGGAAAATATAGGGAGTGTGATTTTCAGGCAAACTGGAGAAAAGAATAAAATCATTGAGAAAACACAGGTGCTAACGGGAAGAATCATAAAAACATATAAAACCACCGAGTAACGAGTTTCAAATACCGTATCGGTCATAAAAAACAATACATGTCAGACGTTGCTGCAATTGAGCAGTTGGTGGAAAAGCACACCCGGCTCAAGCTAGAAATCGCAAAAATCATCATCGGTCAGGAAAAGACGATAAGCCAAATCTTACTTTCAATTTTTTCCGGGGGACATGCCCTTTTAATCGGCGTTCCCGGTTTGGCAAAAACCCTGATGGTACATACCATTGCCGAAGCTCTGGGATTGGATTTCAAACGCATTCAATTTACGCCCGACTTGATGCCCAGCGATATACTCGGTTCGGAAATTTTGGATGAAAATCGAAATTTTAAATTCATCAAAGGCCCGGTTTTTTCAAATATCATTTTAGCGGATGAGATCAACCGGACTCCGCCCAAAACCCAAGCAGCATTGTTGGAAGCGATGCAAGAACGGGCAGTGACAGTTGCAGGACACAATTATAAACTCGCACAACCCTATTTTGTGTTGGCTACACAAAACCCGATAGAGCAGGAGGGAACCTATCCTTTGCCTGAAGCCCAGCTCGATCGATTTATGTTTGCCATCAATCTGGAATATCCTACTTTTGAGGAAGAGATCGAAGTAGTAAAAACCACTACGGCAGACGATGTTCAGCAAATAAACCCCCTATTTTCGGCTCAAGAAATTATCGATTTTCAACATGTAATTCGCAGAATACCCGTGGCCGATAATGTGGTGGAATATGCGGTA
>Ga0079224_100015781_pt1 | contig 10593 bp, 7 predicted proteins | sample Stecom2015_FD_80414 | JGI IMG/M metagenome (GOLD analysis project Ga0079224, IMG submission 80414) | Agricultural soil microbial communities from Utah to study Nitrogen management - Steer compost 2015 | ecosystem: Environmental > Terrestrial > Soil > Agricultural land | place: USA: Utah...
GAGGCGCTGCGGGATCGCCCCCGCGCGAAGTACGTGCTCGTCACGGCGATCACGCCGACGCCGCTCGGCGAGGGCAAGACGACGACCACGGTCGGCCTTGGGCAGGGGCTGCAGCACATCGGGCGGCGCGCCGTCGTCGCCCTGCGGCAGCCCTCGCTCGGGCCGACCATGGGCATCAAGGGCGGCGGCGGCGGCGCGGGCCAGAGCCAGGTCGTGCCCATGGAGCGCCTCAACCTGCACCTCACGGGCGACATCCACGCCGTCTCGGCCGCCCACAACCAGCTCGCGGCGCAGGTCGACAACCACCTCCTGCGCGGTGCGCCGTCGGGGCTCTCACCCGCGCGCACGACGTGGCGGCGGGTCGTCGACATCGACGACCGGTCGCTGCGGCATATCGTGACGGGGCTCGGCGGATCCGCCAACGGCCCGGTCCGCGAGACGGGATTCGACATCACGGCCGCGTCGGAGGTCATGGCGGCGCTGTCGCTGTTGACGTCGCTCGCCGACCTGCGCGAGCGCATGGGGCGCATCGTCGTGGGGTGGACGGAGGCGGGGGATCCCGTGACCGCCGAGGACGTGCGCGGCGCGGGCGCCATGACCGTGCTGCTGAAGCAGGCCCTGCGCCCCAACCTCATGCAGACGATCGAGCACACGCCCGCCCTCGTGCACTGCGGGCCGTTCGGCAACATCGCGACGGGCAACTCGTCGGTCGTGGCCGACCTGATCGGATCCCGCACCGCCGAGTTCCTCGTGACGGAGGCAGGTTTCGCGTCCGACATGGGCGCCGAGCGGTTCTTCAACATCAAGTGCCGCGTCTCGGGCATGACGCCCGACGCGGCCGTCATCGTCACGACCGTGCGGGCGATGAAGGCCCACTCGGGGCGGCACAGGATCGTGGCGGGCAAGGATCTGCCGGACGAGCTGCTCGCCGAGAACCCCGACGACGTGCGGGCGGGCGCCGAGAACCTGCGCCGCCACATCGGCATCGTGCGGCGGCACGGCGTCCCCGTCGTCGTCGCGATCAACGCCTTCGCCGACGACCATGCGTCCGAGCACGAGGCGATCCTGCGCGTCGCCGAGGAGGAGAGCGTGCCGTGCGCCGTGTCGACCCACGTCGCCGACGGCGGAGCGGGCGCGGCCGACCTCGCGCGCCTCGTGGAGGAGGCGACGAGCGAGCCGTCGTCGTTCTCGTTCCTGTATCCGTCCGAGGCGTCGCTCACCGAGAAGGTCGAGGCGATCGCGAAGGAGGTCTACGGCGCCGACGGCGCCGACATCGCGCCGCAGGCGGCGAAGGATCTGCGGGCGTTCGAGGAGCAGGGATTCGGTCACCTGCCCGTGTGCGTCGCGAAGACGCACCTGTCGCTGTCGGCGGATCCGAAGCTGCCGGGCGCTCCGACCGGGTGGCGCCTGCCGGTGCGGGAGGTGCGGCTCTCCGCCGGCGCCGGGTTCGTCTACCTCATCTGCGGCACGATGCAGACGATGCCGGGCCTCGGTTCATCCCCCGCCGCCGAGCAGATCGACATTGACGAGCACGGGGAGACCGTGGGGCTGTACTGAGGCGGGTGCGCGAGGAAGGGGCGGATCCCTGCTGCCCAGCCGGATCCCCGTTCCGCGGACACCAAACTCGACGAAGGACACCAAGCTTGGTGTCCGACCTCGGGTTTGATGTCCTCGGAGGCTGCAGGTCCGTGCCGCCGCCCACCGCTGCGCGAGAGAATAGGGGCATGGATCGGAACGACGAGCTCTTCGCCAGCGCACGCAACGTCATCCCCGGGGGAGTGAACTCGCCCGTCCGCGCGTACGGATCCGTCGGCGGCACGCCCCGCTTCCTCGCCAGCGCCAAGGGGGCCTCCGTCACCGACACCGACGGCCGCGAGTACGTCGACCTCGTCGCGACGTGGGGGCCCGCGCTGCTCGGCCACGCTCACCCCGAGGTCGTCGCGGCCGTGCAGGAGGCCGCCGCGAAGGGCCTGTCCTTCGGCGCCCCGACCGAGGGCGAGGTGCGCCTCGCCGAGCTGATCGCCGAGCGCGTCCAGGCCGGTGGTCTGCGCCCCGTCGAGGAGGTCCGCCTCGTCTCGACCGGCACCGAAGCGACCATGACAGCGATCCGCCTCGCCCGCGGCGTCACGGGCCGCGACCTGCTCGTGAAGTTCGACGGCAACTACCACGGCCACTCCGACGGCCTGCTCGCGGCGGCGGGATCCGGCGTCGCCACCCTGGCGCTCCCCGGAACTGCGGGCGTCCCCGAGGCGGTCGCCGCCGAGACCCTCGTCGTCCCGTACGGCGACCTCGACGCCGTACGCGAGGTCTTCGCCGCACACGGCGACCGCATCGCCGCGATCATCGTCGAGGCTGCCCCGGCCAACATGGGCGTCATCGAGCCGCCCGCGGGATTCAACGCCGCACTCGCCGGCATCGCGCACGGCGCCGGATCCCTCCTCATCGTCGACGAGGTGCTCACGGGCTTCCGCGTGCACCGGGCGGGCGAGTGGGGCCGTCAGGTCGAGGCCGGCCACCCGTACGAGCCCGACATCATCACGTTCGGCAAGGTCGTCGGAGGCGGCATGCCCCTCGCCGCCCTCGGCGGCAAGCGCGCCGTCATGGAGCAGCTCGCCCCCACGGGCCCCGTCTACCAGGCCGGCACGCTCTCGGGGAATCCGCTCTCGGTCGCCGCGGGCATCGCCACGCTCGAGCGCGCGACCCCCGACGTCTACGCGCACCTCGACCGCGTCGCCGACCGCATCATCGCGGATCTGACCGCCGCCCTCGCCGCGGAGGGCGTCGCCCACTCGATCTCCCGCGTGGGATCCCTCTTCGGCCTCGCGTTCCTCGCCGACCGCCCGGGCGACTACACGACGGCCAAGACGCAGGACGCGTTCCGCTTCACGCCGTTCTTCCACGCAATGCTCGACGCGGGCGTGAACCTTCCGCCGAGCGTCTTCGAGGCCTGGTTCGTCACCGCCGCGCACGACGAGCGCGCCCTGGATCGCATCTCCCAGGCGCTCCCCGCCGCCGCCCGCGCAGCGGCGCAGGCGACCGCCTGACCCGCGGATCCGTCGCCGTCCGGGACCCTCACGCACCGCGGATCCCGGACGGCGACGCGCCTCGTGCGTGCTGCGCCCGCCGAGGATCTCAGCTCTCACCCGCGACCTGACGAATCGCCCCAAAACCCCAGACCCTCGCCGAATTCTCCGACGCTCGCGAAAGCGGTGCAGCGCCCCACACCCCTACCCCTCGCGCACGCTCCCGCCCTCGAGCTCGATGAGGAAGCGCTTGACGTCCTCGCGGCCGGCGTATTCGCCGAGGGATCCGTCGGAGCGGATCACCCTGTGCGCGGGCACGACGAGCGTGATGGGGGTGAAGCGGCACGCGGTGCCCACGGCACGGGCCGCGCGGGGGCGGCCCGCTCGGTCGGCGATCTCGCCGTAGCTCGCGGTCTCGCCGTAGGGGATCCGCGCGACCTCCTGCAGCGCCTCGCGCTGGAACCCGGTCGAGAGCGACCAGTCGATCTCGACGTCAAACGCGCGCCTCGAGCCCGCGAAGTACGCATCGAGCTGCGCGCCGAGTCCCGCGATGTCGTCGTGGGCGGCCTCGAGGGATCCGCGCAGCTCGCGCGCGACGCCCTCGACGACCCAGAGCGGATCCTCCGCCGTGCCGAGCGCGACGAGCGCGTCGTCGGGCGCGAACACCGCCACGGCAGCCCCGATGGGGGTCGGCGTGACGGTGTAGCGGTGCGTCACGGCACGGGTCAGGCGGCGCCGCGCGCGGCCTGCAGCAGCGCGCTCGTGCGGGGCCCCAGGCCGAGCGCGGCCGCGTCGCGCAGCTGCTCGGCGGTGTCGACGTCGCGGCGCAGGGCAGATCGCGCCGGCACATCGAGCAGCGCGTGGCCGGCCTCGACGTGGCGGGCGGCGGATTCGGGCCCGAAGTGCGGCTCGTACGTCGCGGGCGTGCGCCACGTCACGAGCACGGTGCCGGAGTTCTCGGCATCGGCGACGACGGCGCGCTCGTGACCTGCCGCAGCCGCGAGGGCCTCGTCGAGGTCCGCGGGTGTGAGCGCGGGAAGGTCGCCCAGCATGCCGGCGCGCGCCTCCTCGGAGGCCCGCTCGAGGCCCGCGCGCACGGCGCCGTTGAGGCCCATGCCGGGGTCAGGGATCCACGTGGCGCCGTCGATCTGCTCGACGCCCGCCTGCACGTCGGCGTCGCTCGTGACGACGAGCACCTCGCCCACCTGCTGGGCGGCGGCAGCGGCCGCGATCGTGTCGAGCGCCACCGCGAGGGCGAGCTGGGGCCGATCGGCGCCCGGCAGATCGAGGCGGGACTTGCCGGCCTGGGTGGTCTTGACCGGGATGACAACGGACCAGAGCATCAGGTCGCGATTCCTTCCGTCATGCGAGAACCCGCGGGTCGCGGGGCGCGAAATGGGATCCGACACAGCTTACGAGACGCGCTTCCGCAGCCGGGGCAGGACCTCGCGCCCGTACAGCTCGAGGAACGCGGCCTGATCGTGGCCGGGGTCGTGGAAGACGAGGTGCGTGAACCCGAGGTCGAGGTACTTCTCGATCTGGGCGACGTGCTCGTCGGGGTCGTCGGAGACGATGAAGCGGCTCGCGGCGCGCTCCGTCGGCAGCTGCTGGGCGAGGCGCTGCATCTCGATGGGATCGTGCACGCCCGTCTTCTCCTCGGGAGACAGCGCGAGGGGCGCCCAGAAGCGCGTGTTCTCGAGGGCCTTGTCGCGATCCGGGCGGAACGACACCTTCACCTCGAGCATGCGGTCGACGTCGGCGCGGTCGCGGCCGGCCTTCTGGATCCCTTCATCGAACGCGGGCAGCAGCTTGTCGGTGTAGAGCGCCGGATCCTTGCCGCTCGTCGTGATCCACCCGTCGCCGATGCGGCCCGCGAGGCGCGTCGCCGCGGGCCCCGAGGCGCCGATGTAGATCGGCACCTCCTCGTCGGGACGGTCGTAGATCGTCGCGTTGCTCACCGAGTAGTAGGTGCCGTCGTACGTGACGCGCTCGCCGCGCCACAGCTCGCGGATCATGAGGATCGCCTCCTTCATGCGCTGGAAGCGCTCGGGGGGATCCGGCCATGTCTGCCCCAGCGTGACCTCGTTGAGCGCCTCGCCCGTGCCGACGCCGAGGATCATTCGGCCCGGGTAGAGCGAGCCGAGCGTGCCGAAGGCCTGCGCGATGACGCCGGGGTGATAGCGGAAGGTGGGCGTGAGCACCGAGGTGCCGAGGAGGATCCGCGAGGTCGCCTCGCCCGCCGCGCCGAGCCACGGCAGGGCGGCGGGCGCGTGGCCGCCCTCGTGCATCCAGGGCTGCAGGTGGTCGCTCAGAAATGCCGAGTCGAAGCCGTTCTCCTCGGCGCCCACGACGAAGTCGACGAGCTCGCGGGGGCCGAACTGCTCGGACGACGCCTTGTACCCGAAGCGGAACGGAACGCTCATGGCGTGACTCCTTCTCTGTGGAGGATCTGCGTGCGGCGGGGGACGACGCGGTCGAGTCGTGCGCGGAAGTCGGCGACCGTGCCCGGCCACAGCAGCGTGAGCCGCCCGCTGCGTTCGTCAACGTACCAGTTGCCGCACCCGCCCGTCAGCCATGGTGTGCGGGCCGCGCGCTCGGCGATGTCGTGCGTTGCGGCCTCCTCCGCGGCGTCGTCGACCCGCACGGGGCCGAAGGCGAAGGGGGCCGAGACCCGCTCCGCGATGAGCGACGCCGCGAACTCGGCCTGCGCCTCCGACAGCAGGATCGACGAGTTGTGCCCGAGCGACGCGTTGGGGCCGTTGAGCACGAACAGGTTGGGGAACCCGGCGACGAGGGTCGACGCGACGGCCGTCATGCCGCCCGACCAGTGCTCGTCGAGCGTCTCGCCGCGCTCGCCCGTCACGAGCGGGGCGTACGGCTGGCGCGTGGTCACGAAGCCCGTCGCGAGGACGATCATGTCGGCCTCGTAGCGGGCGCCGGACGCGGCGACGAGCGAGGATCCGCGCACCTCCGCGAGCGCCGACGGCTCGAGTGTCACGGATCCGTCCGCGATCGCGGGGTAGAAGTCGTCGCTCAGGAGCACGCGCTTGCAGCCGAACGCGTAGTCGGGCGTGAGCGCACGGCGAAGCGCCGGATCCGGCACCTGTCGGGCGAGGTGGTCGAGCGCGACCTGCCGCATCTCGGCCGCGGCCTCCTCGTCGCCCGAGCGCGAGGCGAAGCGCGCCTCGCCCTCGTCGTACAGGCGGGCGCGATGGGCGGCGAGGGCCGAGGGATCCTCCGCGAACAGGCGGCGGTCGGCGACGTCGACGGGGTGATCCTCGCGCGGCACGATCCAGGCGGGCGTGCGCTGGAAGAGCGTGACCCGCGCGCCGCGCCGGGCGAGCGCGGGGACGAGCTGGATCGCCGTCGCGCCCGTGCCGACGACCGCGATGCGGCGGCCGGCGAGGTCGTCGTGGGGCGCGGCGTCGTGATCCCACCGCGCGGAGTGGAACAGCGGGCCGGCGAAGCTGCCGAGGCCGGGGATGTCGGGGATCCGTGGCTCGGTCAGCCGGCCCGCGGCGAGCACGAGGTGGTCGGCGACGACCTCTTCTTCTTCCAGGCACAACGCAGTCGATTCGGGGCCGGAACCGCCCGGAACCCGGTATCCGGGGGCGTATGCCCCCGGATTGACTGCGTTGTGCTGCAGGGAGATGCGCCAGGCGCCGTCCGCCCAGCGCGCGCCCGCGAGCGCGGTGCCGAGCATGAGGTGCGCGCCGAGGCCCTCGTCGGCGACGATGCGCTCGAGGTAGGCCTGGATCTCGCCGCCCGGCGCGAACACGCGCGACCAGTGCGGCCACGGGTGCGACGCGAGGCTGTACAGGTGCGAGGGCACGTCGCACGCGATGCCGGGGTAGGTGTTGTCGCGCCACGTGCCGCCGATGCGGCGTTCGCGCTCGACGATGAGGAACGACTCGACGCCTGCGCTGCGCAGAGCGAGGGCCTGCGCGATCCCCGCGAATCCCGCACCCACGATGACGGCGTCGACGCGCAGGGTCATGCGCGCGACACCTCGCCGTAGGTCGTCGTGCGCTGGCGCAGGGGGCGGAAGAGCGGCTTCACGAGGCGCCGGGCCGCGTCGAGTGTCAGCTCCTGGCCCGCCTCGACGCCGCTCGTCGGGCCGACGCGGCCGTCGCGCAGCGTGCCGCCGAGGTCGTCGCCGCCCGCGCGCAGCAGCTCGGCGGTCCAAGGCAGGCCGAGCCTGGTCCACGGCAGCTGGATGTGCGCGATCGAGCCCGTGAGCATGAGGCGCGAGACGGCGACCATGGCGCGGTGCTCGTCGAACGGATCCCGCCCCTCGACGAGCGGGCGCCCCCAGCCGGGCATGGGGATCGGGACGAACTCGCGGAAACCCCCGGTCTCGCGCTGGATCGCGAGCAGCCGGCGAAGGTGCTCGATGCGCTCCTCTGCGGTCTCGACGTGGCCGTAGAACAGCACCGACGTCGAGGGGAAGCCGGCGCGGTGGGCGGCCGTGATGGTCTCGATCCACCGGTCGATCTCGAGGTCGGCGGGGGCGACCTCGCGGCGCACGCGCTCGGAGAGGATCTTCACGCCCGTGCCCGGCACGGTGTCGACGCCGGCGTCGCGCATCGCCTCGAGGGCGCCCGCGAGGCCGAGGCCCGAGCGATCGGCGAGGTCCGCGACGTCCTGCGGGCGGAAGGCGTGCAGGTGGATCCGCGGTGCCGCACCCTTGATCGTGCGCGCGATGTCGAGGTAGCTCTCGGCGGGCAGCTCGCGCGAGACGAGGCCCTGCACGCAGATCTCGGTGAGGCCGAGGTCTGCGGCGTCGCGGGCCATCTCGGCGAGGCCGTCGAGGTCGTAGCCGCCGGGCTCGGGCGAGCCGAACAGCGTCGACGCGATGTTGCGGTTGTCGACGATGCTCACGGCCTCGCCGACCGTGTAGCGGCGCACGTCGTCGGCGGCCTGTACGACGGCCTCGAGCTCGTCGCCCGTCGCGGTGAGCAGGCGCACCCACTCGTCGTCCTCGAGCGATCCGGGATCCTGCGCCGCGCGCTCCACGACCGCCGCGATGAGTCCGCCGGCCGCCCCCTCCATTGGGTCGCCAACAATTGTGGGTGTCCGCACCCCGTCACCCGCATTTTTTGGCGACCCATGCTGTGGGGCGCCCTCGCGCGCGAGGCCGGTGTCGGGATCGGCGAGGGCGTCGACGGCGGGGCGCAGCTCGGGGTCGACCCAGTCGGCGCCGAGGAACTCGGGGTGGGCCGTGAGGCGCTCGCGCAGCTCGAAGCCCAGCTCGGCGGTGCGCGCGGCGAGGTCGTCGAGATGGGGCCACGGGCGTTCGGGATTCACGTGGTCGGCCGTGAGGGGCGAGACCCCGCCCCAATCGTCCGCGCCCGCGCGCGCGAGCAGCTCGAGCTCGACCGTGTCCTGCAGGTTCGGCGGCACCTGCACGCGCATATCGGGCCCGAACACGAGGCGCGTGACCGCGACGGCGCGGACGTAGTCGATGAGGGCGGCATCGGGGGCGTTCTGCATCGCCGTGCGCGGCTTGGCGCGGAAGTTCTGCACGATCACCTCCTGGATGTGCCCGTGCTTCTCGTGCGCCGCGCGCAGCGCGACCGCCGACTCCGCGCGATCGCGCGCGGTCTCGCCGATGCCGACGAGGATCCCGGTTGTGAAGGGGATCCGCGCCTCGCCCGCGTCGTCGAGCAGCTGCAGGCGCACGGCCGGATCCTTGTCGGGCGACCCGTAGTGCACCTCGCCGCGGTTCTCGTAGACCGCGCGCGAGGTCGTCTCGAGCATGACCCCCATCGACGGCGCGACGGGCCGCAGCATCGCGAGCTCGTCGGGCCGCATGACGCCGGGGTTGAGGTGCGGCAGCAGGCCCGTCTCCTCGCGGATCAGCCGTGCCATCGCGCCCACGTACTCGAGCGTCGAGGCGTACCCGTGCTCATCGAGCCACGCGCGCGCCTCGGGCCAGCGGTCCTCGGGCCGGTCGCCGAGCGTCAGCAGCGCCTCCTTGCAGCCCTGCGCAACCCCCTGCCGCGCGACCGCGAGCACCTGCTGCGGGCTCATGTAGGCCGGCTTCCGCTTCGCGAGCAGCTGACCCGGGGTGTCGACGAAGACGCAGTAGTGGCAGCGGTCGCGGCACAGCGTCGTGAGCGGGATGAACACCTTGCGCGAATACGTGATGATGCCCTCGCGCCCCGCGCGGCGCAGCCCCTCGTCGCGCGCGTGCGACGCGAGGTCGAGCAGGCGTTCGAGGTCGTCCCCTGTCGCGCCGAGGAGCGCCTCGGCGTCGTCGACCTCGAGGCGCTCGCCGCGCGCAGCGCGATCGAGCGTCGTGGATACGGGAGAGGGACCGATGAGCGTCATCGTTTTCAGTCTCCCACCGCGGCGCGCGGGCGGGCGCGCGATCGGGGGATCCGCGCATGTCGCCGCGCGGGAATGCGCGGGGTGCGAGGATAGGTGCCATGGTCAGGCTGCTCGTGGATTCCGAGACTCTCGAGGTGCAGCTCGCTCCGCTCGAGCGCGCCCTCGCCCACCGCAAGGAGAGCGTGCGCATCGATCGATCGCGCATCGCGAAGGTGCAGCTCACGGAGGATCCCTTCACGTGGCTGCGCGGCGTGCGCTCGCCCGGATCCCACGTGCCCGGCCGCCTCGCCTACGGCACGTGGAAGTCGGTCTTCGGCGACGACTTCGCGGCCGTCCGCCTCGGGCGCCCCGGTGTCGTGATCGACCTCGCGGGCGACGGGGAGTTCGAGCGGATCGTGCTCACGACCCGCCACGGCGTCGGCCTCGTCAAGGCGCTGCAGCGCGAGGACAGCGACGTGGGAGACGTCGCCGTCCTCGACTGATCGGGCTCGTCAGTCGCCGTCGCCGGCGTCGGGTGCCTCGAAGTTCCCCGTCGGGAATCCGGTCGTCGCCGTCGTCTCGGTCGCGCCGCCGACCGGCTCGTCGTCGTACATCGCGCGGAGCTGGGCCTCCCAGTCGTCCTCCTCGACCTGCGCCTCGGCCGCCTCGACCGACGACTCGATGTCGGACGCGTCGCCCTCGAGCTGCTCGGCGCGCGCGAACGCCGCCTGCACGCCGGGCGAGACGTGGCCTTCGGGGATCTCCTCGTTCTCGTCGAACTCGTCGTCCGAACGCAGTCCCTGCGCGAGGTCGCCCAGGCCCGCGAGGCCCGGCAGCACCGTCGCGGGGGCGTCGGCGGCGGCCGCCTCCTCCGCGTCGACCGCGGCCACGAGCTCCGCGAGCAGGTAGTCCTCCTCGGTCGGCTCGTCGTCGTCGAAGCGCGACGCGATGAGCGGGGCGTCGATCCTCCCCGTGATCGGGCCGGTCGCGGGCGTGCCCCAGTCGTCGTCCGACGCGTCGGTGGCGGGATCCGCGTTGGCGTCCGCGTCGGCGGCTGCCTGGGAGCCGGTGGGTGCGTTCGCCGTGTCGGCGGCAGGGGCCGCGTCGGGGGCGTCGTTCGCGGCAGCGGCGCCCGCGACAGCGGACGCGGTGTCGACCGTATCGCCCTCGGCGAGGTCGGTGTCCTCGGTGCCCTCGCCCGTGGACTCCGTGTCGCCCTCGGTCTGCGCGTCGGGTGCGTCCGTCGTCTCGGCCTCGA
>Ga0079224_100015782_pt1 | contig 10593 bp, 7 predicted proteins | sample Stecom2015_FD_80414 | JGI IMG/M metagenome (GOLD analysis project Ga0079224, IMG submission 80414) | Agricultural soil microbial communities from Utah to study Nitrogen management - Steer compost 2015 | ecosystem: Environmental > Terrestrial > Soil > Agricultural land | place: USA: Utah...
CGGAGAGAACCTGACCCGCGCCGAGGCGGTCGAGCGCGCCGGCGTCGTGGCGGTCGAGTCGTACGAGATCGCGCTGGACCTGACCACCGGTCCCGACACCTTCGCGTCCACGACCACGGTGCGCTTCACCGCCACCGAAGGTGCGTCCACCTTTGTGGACCTGGTCGCGCCGACCGTGCGGTCGGTGGTGCTGAACGGACGTGAGCTGGACCCGGCGGCGGTGTTCGCCGACTCGCGCATCACGCTGGACGGTCTGGCCGCCGACAACGAGCTCGTCGTCGTGGCCGACTGCGGCTACACCAACACCGGCGAGGGCCTGCACCGGTTCGTCGACCCCGTGGACGGCGAGGTGTACCTCTACACCCAGTTCGAGGTGCCGGACGCGCGCCGCGTGTTCGCCTGCTTCGAGCAGCCCGACCTCAAAGCCACCTTCCAGTTCACGGTGACGGCGCCGGCGGGCTGGGAGGTCGTCAGCAACGAGCCGACGCCGGAGCCCGTGCCCGCCCGCCACGCGACCGACAGCGACGTCGAGGCCGCGACATGGGCGTTCGAGCCGACGGGCCGCATCTCGACCTACATCACGGCGCTCGTGGCCGGCCCGTACGCGGTGGTGCGGTCGTCGCTCACGTCGTCGGACGGCCGCGAGATCCCGCTCGGGGCGTTCTGCCGCAAGTCGCTGTCGGAGCACTTCGACGCCGACTACATCTTCGAGAAGACGCGCCAGGGCTTCGAGTTCTACGAGTCGACGTTCGGCGTGCCGTACCCGTTCACCAAGTACGACCAGCTGTTCGTGCCCGAGTACAACATGGGCGCCATGGAGAACGCGGGCTGCGTCACCTTCACGGAGTCGTACGTGTTCCGCTCCAAGGTGACCGACGCCGTGCGCGAGCGCCGCGTCGTGACGATCCTGCACGAGCTGGCGCACATGTGGTTCGGCGACCTGGTCACCATGAAGTGGTGGAACGACCTCTGGCTCAACGAGTCGTTCGCCGAGTACGCCTCGACGCTGGCCACGGCGGAGGCCACGGAGTGGGAGGCGGCCTGGACCACGTTCTCCGCGATGGAGAAGTCGTGGGCCTACCGTCAGGACCAGCTGCCGTCGACGCACCCGATCGTCGCCGAGATCAAGGACCTCGAGGACGTCCAGGTCAACTTCGACGGCATCACCTACGCCAAGGGCGCGTCCGTGCTCAAGCAGCTCGTGGCATGGGTCGGCCGCGAGGCCTTCGTCGCCGGCGTGTCGGCATACTTCGGCAAGCACGCGTGGGGCAACACCGAGCTGACCGACCTGCTCACCGAGCTCGAGGCCACGAGTGGCCGTGACCTCACCGCCTGGTCCCGCCTCTGGCTCGAGACCGCGGGCGTGAACACCCTGCGTCCCGTCATCGAGACCGACAGCCACGGCCGCATCATGTCGTTCGTCGTCGAGCAGACGGCGCCCGCCGAGTGGCCCACGCTGCGCCCGCACCGCCTCGGCATCGGTTTCTACAGCCTGTCCGACGCCGGCGAGCTCGTGCGTACCCGGTCCGTCGAGGTCGACGTCGACGGCCCGGTGACCGACGTCGAGGAGCTCCTCGGCCTTGACCGGCCCGCGCTCGTGCTGCTCAACGACGGCGACCTCGCGTACGCGAAGATCCGGCTCGACCCCGCCTCGCTGCAGGTCGCGCTCGAGCACCTGTCCGACATCGTCGACCCGCTGGCCCGCTCCCTCGTGTGGGGCTCGGTCTGGGACTCGGTGCGCGACGGCGAGGTGCCCGCGTCGGACTACGTGCGCCTCGTGCTCGGTGGCATCGCCGGCGAGACCGAGTCGACGACGCTGCGCACCACGCTCAACCAGCTCGTGCTCGCCGCCAAGCAGTACGTGGCTCCGGCGAAGCGGGCCGCGACCCTCGCCGAGGTCGGCGACCGCCTGTGGGCGCTCGTCGGGGAGGCGGAGGCCGGCTCGGACACGCAGTTCCAGCTCGTGAAGTTCTTCGCGCACGTCGCCTCGACGCCGGAGCACGTGGTGGCGCTGTCCGGCCTGCTCGACGGCTCCGTGACCCTCGACGGCCTGGAGATCGACACCGACCTGCGCTGGGAGCTCCTGGAGGGGCTCGTGCTCAACGGTGCGGCCGGCGACGAGGAGATCGACGCCACGCTGGCGGCCGACGACACCGCGACGGGCCGCCAGTCCGCCGCGCGTGCCCGTGCCGCCAAGCCGACGGTCGAGGGCAAGCTCGCCGCGCTGTCGTCCGTGGTCGAGGCCGCCGACGTGCCGAACGCGATCATCCGGAACACCGGGCTCGGGTTCCTGCACGTCAACGACCCGGCCGTGCTCGCCGACGTCGTCCAGCCCTACCTGGACGCCGTGCTCACGGTGTGGAACGAGCGGACGTACCACATCGCCGAGGAGATCATCGAGGGCTTCTACCCGGCGCCGCTCGCCTCGCCCGAGCTGCGTGACGCCACGGCCGCGTGGCTCGACCGCAACGCCGACGCCCCGGCGGCCCTGCGCCGCCTGGTCGTCGAGGCGCTGGCGGGGACCGAGCGAGCCCTCAGGGCCCAGTCCGCAGACGCCTGACCCTCGCCCCGCCGTGGTAGGGCGGATTCAACCGGTGTTGCAACCACCGATTGAATCCGCCCTACCTCGGCGGGGCGGCGTGGCCGTCACCAGATGCGGACACGCTCCTCCGGGGCGAGGTAGAGGGCGTCTCCCGGCTGGACGTCGTACGTCGTGTAGAACTCGTCCACGTTGCGCACCACGCCGTTGCACCGGAACTCGTTGGGGGAGTGCGGGTCGGTCGCCAGACGGCGCAGCACCTCCTCGTCGCGGCACTTCGACTGCCACACCTGCGCCCAGCCGAGGAAGATCCGCTCGAGGGCGGTGAGGCCGTCGATCACGGGTGCTTCCTCCAGCGGCTTGCCGAGGGCGATCCGGTAGGCCTTGATCGCGATCGAGAGGCCGCCCAGGTCGCCGATGTTCTCGCCGATGGTGAGGCTGCCGTTGACGTGTGCGCCTGCTTCGTCCGAGCCAGAGAGCTGCTCGGGTACAAAGGTGTCGTACTGGGCGATCAGGGCGCGAGTGCGCTTCTCGAACTCGGCGCGGTCGGTGTCGGACCACCAGTTCCGCAGTCGCCCGTCGCCGTCGTACTTGGACCCCTGGTCGTCGAACCCGTGCCCGATCTCGTGTCCGATAACGCCGCCGATGCCGCCGAAGTTCGCCGCGTCGTCGGCATCGGGGTCGAAGAACGGGGGCTGCAGGATCGCCGCGGGGAAGACGATCTCGTTCATCCCCGGGTTGTAGTACGCGTTGACGGTCTGCGGCGTCATGAACCACTCGTCACGGTCCAGAGGTCGGCCCACCTTGGCCAACGCCCAGTCCTGGTCGAACGCGTTGGACCGTCGGACGTTGCCTACCAGGTCACCTGCGTCCACCGCGAGGCCTGAGTAGTCACGCCACCTCGGGGGATAACCGATCTTCGGCGTGAACTTGTCGAGTTTCTCCAGCGCCTTGGTCTTGGTCTCCTCGGTCATCCAGTCCAGATCTTCGATCGACTCGCGGTAGGCGGCGACCAGAGCCTCGACCAACCGTTCCATCCGCGCCTTGTGGGCGGGCGGAAAGTGGTTCTCGACGTACTCGGCTCCGACGGCCTCGCCGAGAGCCCCTTCGACGAGGGCGACGCCGCGCTTCCAGCGCTCCCTCACCTCCTGGGCACCGGTGAGTGCTCGACCGTAGAAGTCGAAGTTCGCCTCGACGATCTCGTCGGTGAGGTATGGCGCGCGGGCACTGACCACGTGATAGACCATCCACAGCTGCCAGTCCTGGACCGGGAGCTCGGCCCAGGCGTTCGCGAACCCCGCCGCGAAGTCGGGCTCCCTCACGACGAGATGGTCGAACGCACCATGCGGCACCTGAAGCGCCTGTGACCAGGCTTCCCATGCGAAGCCAGGAGCAGCCTCGGCGAGCTCTGTCAGCGTCATGGGGTTGTACGTGAGTGTCGCGTCCTGATCCTTCACGACGTCCCAGTGCTTGCCCGCGAGCCGTTCCTCGAGCGCGTAGACGCGCTGGGCGGCGTCCTCCGCCGTGAGGTCCCATGCCCGGACTCCTCCGTGATGCAGCATCCGGGCAAGGTGCCGGACGTACTTCTCGCGCAGCGGACCGTACTGGTCCTCGCGATAGTAGGCCTCGTTCGGCAGGCCGAGTCCGGCTTGGCGGAGGTAGACGACGTACTTCTCGGGGTCAGCGGCGTCGTTGTCCACCCAGAACCGGACTGCGCCCAGCCCTCCCGTTCGCTGAAGGGCACCGAGCACCCGGGTCAGCGACGCCTTGTCGGTCGCCCTGCGAATCAGGGCGAGGTCCTCGTCGAGCGGTGCAAGGCCGAGCTCGGCGATGCGGTCGGTGTCCATGAAGCTCATGTACAGGTCACCGATCCTCGAACCGGGGGGCGCGTTCTGAATGATCTCGCGCACGTGCTCCTCGGCCTGGTCATAGAGCCGGCGCGCGGCACCGTCCATGGCTCGGTCGGCAGGGATCACGTGCGTGTCGATCCATCGACCGTTCACGTGCCGGTAGAGGTCGTCCTGCGGCCTGGTCGCGTGGTCGAGAGCCGCAAGGTCGATGCCCGAAGCGGGCTCGGTGGCATCCGTCGTCATTGCGTCAGGGTACGCAACCATACGGTCCGGAGATCGCCGACCACGCCCCCCCCGCTTTGACCCTCTACCGAGGATGGCATGGCTGTCGCAATTCGACTTCGACGGACAGCCTGCACCGAGCCGCTCTCCACATGGCGCAACTTTTGCATAGGGCTGGTCAGATTTGACTCAATCGCGTTGACTGTCTGGTCTGTCCATGGTTAACCTCGCCGGGCCGCCATGCCGGGCAGTCGACGGCCATGGTGGAGACCAGGATCAAGTGACGGAGGGATGAGCCATGACTTACGACCACATCGCCTGACAGCCGGCCGCACCACTGTTCCCGCCCACGGCCGAGGGCGGGAACAGCAGCGGGATACGGCTCACGAGCTCGCACGGCGGACTGCTGTCGACCTACCGAACACTGGAGAACCTGCGTCGGATGACTGGACTGTTTGATCCATTGAGCGCAGCAACCCGTGACGACCCGTTCGCGGCCTACGCGCGGCTCCGTGAGAGCGAGCCGTGCGCATGGAGCGCGGAGACCGGAAGCTGGGTCGTCAGCCGCTACGACGACTGCAAGATGGTGCTGCGGGACTCGGAGCTTTTCGCGCGTGACCCCGCGCGCGTGGGCAGGCCCAAGCCCGAACGCACGCACAGCATCCAGACCGAGGACCCTCCCCACCAGTTTGCTCTGCGGCGGCGGATGCTCCGAGCGCTGCACGCGCAGGAGCTCAGATCCATCGCTGCCGAAAGTGTGCAGATCGTCGTCGACACTGTCGACGAGGTGCCACGAGGAGGTGAGATCGACCTGCTCTCCCGGGTGTTTGCTCCGGCGGCCATGCACCTGGTGACGCAGACCCTCGGCGTCGACGGGCCAGACCCTGCGGAGTATCTTCGGCACTCCCACGACCTGACTCGGGGTATGGATTCCGGGCTCGACCCTGACCGGCTGGCACCGGCGCAAGCGGCCGGCGACACGGTGCGTTCGTACGTCGCAACGTGGTTCGCTGCCGTGCCCGACCGCGGGTTCTTGAAGCTGGTCGATGACGATGATCTCGTCGCCGCGGAACTGGCTCAGCGGGGCGAGCTGTACCTTCGCAACACCGTGGCGGGCATCTTCAACGCGGGGTTCAGCACCGCCTTCGCCATGGCTGCAGGGCTGGCCTGTCTCGATCACGTTGACCCGCAGGCCCTCGAGCGGGCTCGGACGGCGTCGGACCGCACGGTCGCTGCCAACGAGCTGGTGCGCTATCTCAGTCCCGCCCAGGCGACGTCGCGGAGCGCCATCCACGACGTCGAGATCAGCGGTACCCCTGTTCCCGCGGGATCCACCGTCATCACCTTGATGGCAGCGGCCAACCGCGACCCGCGCGCCTTCGACGAACCGGACGTCCTGAATTTCGAACGCGTGGACAACCAGCACCTCGGGTTCGCCTGGGGCCCCCACGTGTGTCTGGGCGCCCGTCTTGCACTGGCCTGGATCGAGGAACTCGTCGAGCGGAAGTCCGACTGGATCGACCGGCTGGACATGACCCAGGTGCGGTACCTCGACTCGGCAACACTGCGAACTCTCGCGGTACTTACCGCACGAAAGGATGAAGCGTGACGCTGCCCCTCAATTCCCATGACGAGTGGTCGCCGCTGAGGGAGATCATCGTCGGATCGTCGAAGAACTACGTCTCGCACGACCGCGAGCTGTCGTTCGACCTGTTCTTCCACGAGAACCTGTTCCGGTCCGACTGGGCGTATCCGCGGCTCAACCAGCGGCGGGACAACACCCAGGTGACCGACGACCGGAGCTGGAAGATCAAGCAGCAGTACGTCGACGAACTGACCGAGGACGTGGAAGACCTCGCGAAGGCGCTGGAATCTCTTGGCGTGACCGTCCACCGTCCCGTGGAACTGCCCGAGGACCCCGAGCCCATCGCGGGGTTCGGCTGGCAGGCGCCTCCGATCCCTCCGCTCAACCTGAGGGACAACACGCTGGTGGTCGGTGACGAGATCATCGAGACGCCGCCGGCGATCCGGTCGCGATATCTGGAAACGCGGCTGCTCACGCCGATCTTCACCGACTACTTCGATCGTGGCGCGAAGTGGACGACCATGCCGCGGCCCATCCTGACCGACAACTCGTTCGACCAGTCCTATGCGCGAGACCTGGAGACCTCTCTCGGAGGGCCGACCGAGGTCATCGAAGACCCGCAGGCTTCTCCGTACGATGTCGGCTTCGAGATGATGCTCGACGGTGCCCAGTGCCTGCGCCTGGGGCGCGACATCGTCGTGAACGTCGCCAACGAGAATCATGCCAAGGGCTACCGGTGGCTCGAACGCCACCTCCGCGGCGAGTACCGGGTGCACCGGGTGGACCGCCTGAGCGACAACCACATCGACAGCATGGTCCTCGCCCTCCGTCCAGGCGTCTTCCTGGCCCGGCACCCTGACATCAGGGACAAGATGCCGGAGCCGTTCAAGAAGTGGCGCTTTCTCGTTCCGCCGGAGCCTGACACGACCAGCTTTCCCCGGTACCACGACGACGACCTCGTGCTCACCAGCCCGTACATCGACCTGAACGTCCTGTCGATCTCGCCGGACCAGGTGATGGTGAACGAGGCCTGCACGGGCCTACGGACCATGCTCGAGCGCGAGGGCTTCGAGGTCATCCCTGTGAGGCACCGGCACAGGCGGCTCTTCGGGGGCGGGTTCCACTGCTTCACGCTCGACACGGTCCGGGACTCGGTGCTCGAGGACTATGCGGCCTGAATCGGAGGAGAACCCGGTGCAGACGCCGAAGCTCTTGATCTTGAACGACTCGGACCCGTGGATGCAGCGCAAGGTGGACATCCGGTCCTGGGCGGCGCACGGGCTGTGGTTCGCCGAGGAGGGGGACGTCGTCCTGGTCCTCGAGGAGCCCAGCGACCACTTCGTCCCCACGTGTGCTCCGTCAAAGGACTGGACCCGTCGCGGCTGGCTGTCCTCCCCATGCCGACAGGGAGGTTCGGAGCCTCGATGTTCGACGGCCCTGCGCTGGTGGGCGACGATTCGTTCGTCGTGACCGTGCGGGGCCTCGTCAAGGACAGAGGGATCTCACGCGCCGAGGCCTTGTGGGCAACGCCCGAGACCGCGCTGTTCATTCACGAGGTCGGGTTGAAGAGTGGGGGTGGCACGGCTGATCATCGCCTGATGCTCACGAACGGCTACGAGTTCTTCAACTCCAAGTACGCCTTCCACGTTCTCTGCGCGACGCTGCCTGTCCGGCTCCCTCGGGCGACCGTAGCGTTCGATCAGTCAGGCGCCGTCGTAGGAGCCGACGAGGTCCTCGGACACAGGGACGGGTCAGGCGCGCTCATGTGCAAGCGCGCCCACGGCGGTGCAGGGGGTGCCAACCACCTCGTCTTCAGCGAGAAGTGGGCGGCTGTGAGCGAACCGCTTGCCGCAGGCGCCCGCAGGCAGACGTTCGTTGCTGCGGCGCCGGGCACCGCCGCACGCGCCGGTGAGATCGAACGGTTCTGGGACGAGAACTGGGGCTTCCTCTCGAATGAAGGGCGGTTCCCGGTCGTGATCGAGGAAGCAGTTCCTCGATCACGGACCTACTACGTGGAGCAGCGACTCGAGGACGACGGCCCTCGCGGAGCGGTCGTGGGGGAGCTGCGGTTCTCAGAGGGTGGCCTCGACACGGAGATCTGCCCGGTGCGCGACCTCGACGCCGCGTTGCGCGGACAGCTCAACCATGCTGCCGAGCACATCGCGAACCGTTACTGGCAGCTGGGGTACCGCGGTGTGCTGAGCGTCGACACCGTCGTACCGCTCGACGGTGGAGATGTCGTGGTGACAGAGGTGAACGCGCGATATACGGGTTCGACCCACCTCTACGAGGTGATGGTGAACCTCCCGACGAGCTCGGGGATCTCGGGCCCGCGAACTGCCTTGCAGTTCCAGGCCCCGCCTGCAGGTGAGACGGACACGATGTCGTGGTATCTCGATGCGTTGGCCGGTACCGGTCTGCTCTACGACCGGGAGCTGGGGGAAGGAGTCGTCCTCCTGACACCACCACTCGGCACAGCGGCCACCGGTCCGGTGATGGCGGTGGCTGTGGCCGACGACGTCGAGCACTGCGAGCTGTTCATGAACAAGATCTTCGACCTGCGGCAGGAGGTCGGGTGAGCGTGACCGCGTTGCGGACCTTGGGCGACCCGATCCTCTCGGCTCCCTGTGAGAATCTCTGGGGAGAGGGGACCGGCAGCGCACCGGCCAGGACAGCGCTGATCGTCGACGAGATGACAGCGGCCCTTCGAGGGACGTCCGGCGTCGCGATCGCTGCGAACCAGCTCGGACACTCCTTGCGCATCGTCGTCATCGAGGACGAGACCGTCAAGGATGACGAAAGGCTTGGAGACAAGCGTCTCGAGCGCGTTCCGTACACCGTGATGATCGACCCCGTGATCGTTGAGCAGTCGTCCGTGTCGGTGCTTCATGTCGAGGGGTGCCTCTCGGTACCGGGATACTACGCACTGGTCGAACGCCCCGAATGGGTGGAAGTCCAGTGGCGTGGTCCGGACGGAGAGAGCCGGCACGCGAGGTTCGAGGGATGGCCTGCACGCATCGTGAGTCATGAGCTCGACCATCTGGACGGTCTGACTGTCGTGAACCGGACGGAGGCGTGGGGCCTGATGGAGATCACGACGTACGAGCGGCTGTGGCGGGGCGTTGCACCGGTGAGAGTGAGGGACGCGTTGACGGGGACACAGCCCCGACACACGGCCGGGGGTGCCGCGTCGGATGCGGTCTAGCCTTCTTGACATCAGCCCCCTCAGGGAGTCGGGGGCGTTCGCCCGGCTCTGGGCCTCAGGTGCGGTCGTCAACATCTCTGCCCAGGCCGTCCAGATGGCGCTCGCTTGGCGGGTATGGGACGAGACAGGATCGTCTCTCGCCGTTGGTGCGCTCGGCTTGAGCATCGGGTTGCCGACAATCATCTTCTCGTTGCTCGGTGGCGCTCTCGCTGATCTCCGCCCACCCCGTCTCGTCGGGACGGTCGGCGCGGCTGGGCAGCTGGCCGTGGTCGCCTGCCTTCTGGGTCTCGAGCTCGTCGGATCGCTCGGTCTCGTGGCTGTCTACGGGGGTGTGGCCGCTCTAAGCACCTTTGGTGCGATCACGGCGCCGACCAGGCGACCCTATATTCGCCACCTCCTCAGAGGGGAGACGGTACCTGCGGCGTCTGCGCTGTACATGCTCTCGATGCATGGCGGCCAGATCATCGGTCCGCTGCTCGGTGGACTTGTCCTCCGGCTGCAGGGCAGCTATGCCCTCATCTTCGTTGTCAACCTTGCGGCAATCGCTCTGTACGTCCTGTCCATCAGGATGCTGCCAGAGATCCCTTCTGCGGCGACGGGCCGCCCGGGCGTCGTCGGCGGGATAGCGCAAGGCCTGACGTACGTCTGGCGGACACCGCTGGTGCGCGGTGCCGTCTGGCTCGATCTGTGCATGACCTTGTTCGCGGTACCGGTCGCGCTCCTCCCCGAGCTCAGCGAGCGCATGCTGGGCGGCGGTGCCGACCTCTATGGTGTCCTGCTCGCGGCGATCAGTGTGGGTGGCGTCGTCGCAACGGTGTTCTCGGGCCTCCTCACGAGACGCCACGATCTCGGCCGCGCCCTGGTCGTGAGCGCCCTGGGCTGGGCGGTCGCGGTGCTGGCGCTGAGTGTCTCCCATGATGCGTTGGTGGCTGTCGCTGTGCTGTTCCTCATGGGAGTGCTCGACGTCTACACGTTGACGGCACAGCAGTCGATGATCCAGCTTGCCGTGACGGAAGACATGGTGGGCAGGGTCGGCGGCATGCAGATGCTCACGGGGATGGGGGGGCCAGAGCTGGGAAACCTGCGGGCAGGAGACATGGGCACGTGGTTCGGGCCGGAGTCCGCGATCGGTATCGGCTCCTAGATGGGTGCGGGCGGGGTCCGGATCAACCGCAGCGCTCTGGCGGCGGTC
>Ga0079224_100015783_pt1 | contig 10592 bp, 10 predicted proteins | sample Stecom2015_FD_80414 | JGI IMG/M metagenome (GOLD analysis project Ga0079224, IMG submission 80414) | Agricultural soil microbial communities from Utah to study Nitrogen management - Steer compost 2015 | ecosystem: Environmental > Terrestrial > Soil > Agricultural land | place: USA: Utah...
GGTGGCGGGGCGACGCCGGACGGTCGCCGCGATCGATCCCGCGACCGGAGAGACGCTCTGGACCTTCCGGGAGCCTCACACCACCCGGTGGGAGAACTCACCCCGCCAGAATTACGGGCGCGGCGTCGCTTATTATGAGCTCGACGGGCGTGGCGACATCTACCTGGTGACGCCCGGATTCTTCCTGCACGCGCTAGATGCCAAGACGGGTGAGCCGGTCGAGGGTTTCGGGAGTTCGATCCCGATCGAGGGCTTTCCGCAGACGGGAACGGTGGACATGCTGGCCACCCTCGGCCACCCGTACGACCCGGAGAGCGGAATCGACCCGATGGTCGGGGCGATCACTACCTCCTCTCCACCGCTCGTGGTCAACGACGTGATCGTGGTGGGCAACTCGGCGCACGCGGGAGGTGGCTACACACGTGTCGAGAACGTCCCTGGCGACGTGCAGGCATTCGACGCGCGAACGGGCGAGCACCTCTGGACGTTCCACACCATCCCGCGCGAAGGGGAGTTCGGCAACGATACGTGGGAGAACGACGCGTGGCGCTACAGCGGAAACGTCAACGTCTGGGCGCCGCTGTCCGCCGACCCGGAGCTGGGGATCGTGTATCTGCCGACGGACGCACCGACGAACGACTATTTCGGCGGCTTCCGGCCCGGGGCCAACCTGTTCGGGAGCAGCCTCGTGGCGGTCGACCTTCGCACGGGCGAGCGGCGCTGGCACTTCCAGATGATCCACCACGACATCTGGGACTGGGACCTTCCCGTCGCGCCGATCCTGGTGGATCTGAACGTGAACGGCGAGCAGGTCCCCGCCGTCGTACAGGCATCGAAGCAGACCTTCGTTTACGCGTTCAACCGTGAAACGGGTGAGCCGATCTGGCCGATCGAGGAGCGGCCGGTGCCGGCGGGCAACGTACCCGGCGAATGGTACTCACCCACGCAGCCCTTCCCGACCCGCCCCGCCGCTTACGAGTTGCAAGGGTTGACGGAGGACGACCTGATCGACTTCACCCCCGAGCTGCGCGCACGGGCGTTGGAGCAGGTTTCCGACATCCTGCTGGGGCCGATCTTCACACCGCGGGTACACGAGGGCAACGAACAGGGGTATCGGGCGACGGCGCAGTGCCCGAGCGCGACGGGCGGCACGAACATCCCGGGCGGCCCGGTGATGGACCCTGAAACGGGCATCCTGTACGTGCAGTCGCGCAAGGCGTGCACCGGCGGAGTGCTCGCGCCGGGGGCCAATGAAGACGACGGCAGCCCGGGACAGAATCCCGGCCGCACCGTCGTGGACTTTACGTCGGGATCCGGAGGCAACTTCGCCTCCATGGACGGCCTGCCGATCTTCAAGCCCCCTTACGGCCGCATCACCGCGATCGACATGAACACCGGTGAGCACCTCTGGTGGATCCCGAACGGGGACACGCCGGACAACATCCGGGACCATCCTCTCCTCCAGGGAGTGGAGATCCCGAACACCGGATATCAGGGGGACGCAACGGTCCTCGTCACCCGTAGCCTGCTGATGTGGGCGGAGGGCCGTGGAGGTCGCCCGCTCTGGTATGCCGCGGACAAGCGAACGGGCGAGCGGATCGGTTCGGTTCCGATTCCGGCGCCGGCGAGCACTGCTCCGATGACGTATCTGCACGAAGGCAAGCAGTACATCGTGGTACCGGTTGCGGGGGACGGCGTGCCCGGTTCACTCGTGGCACTAGCACTCCCCGACTGAACCACGGCCCTGGCACCCCGAGGACGGGAGGGTGGCCGATGTCCGACAGGCAAGCGCTCGAGCAGCTCTGGAGGAGGGTGGCCTGCCTCCTGGTCCTCGGCATGGCGGGGTGCGAGCCCGCGACCGGGGAGGATGCCGGCGTGGCGACGCGCACCGCGGAAGACTACCCCACGATCGCCACCGCCGCCCAGTTCCACGCCGCGATGCGGGACCTCTCCAATTGGGGGCGGTGGGGCCCTGACGACGAGCTCGGGGCCGCCAACCTCATCACGCCCGAGAAACGCCGTGCCGCCGCGGCGCTCGTGCGGGAGGGGATCAGCGTTTCCCTTGCTCACGACATCGTGCAGGAGCAGGCAGTCGATGCCCCCGCTTTCCTCCGCCGGGAGGTTCTGCGCGTGAGTGATACGGGTGCCTCCGACCAGTATCAGTATACCGGCAGCTACCACGGCGTGATTCACAGCCACCTGGATGCGGTGGACTGCCACATCATGTACGAGGGCCAGGGCTACAACGGTGTCTCGAGAGCCGACATCGAATCGGCCGGCGGGTGTCCGCGGGGTAGCATCAACGCCCTGAAGTACGGCATCGTGACCCGCGGGATCCTGTTCGATGCGACCCTGCTCCCGGGCTTCGGGACTCCCGAAGGCTGGGTTGAGCCCGGTACCGCGATTCGGGCTCGCGATCTCCTCGCCCTCGAGGAGGTCCAGAACGTCCGGGTGGAGCCCGGTGACGTGATCCTTCTCTACACCGGCCGCTGGAAGCGTCGGGCTGCACTGGGGCCCTGGCCAACCTCCGAAGGTGTCGCCGGCTACCACGCCGATGTCGCCCACTTCCTGAAGGATCGCGGAGTCTCATTCATCGGCCACGACATGTGGAACGACGCATTCCCGCACGAGTTCTCGGAGGAGGAAAGTCTTCCGCTGCATCGCCTCGCGCTGGTGGCGCTCGGCGTAGGGATCTTCGACAACCTGGACTTCGAGCGGCTCGTCGAGGAAGCCAGACGCCTTCAGCGTTACGAGTTCCTCTTCACGGCGGCGCCGCTTCGCATCGACGGGGGAATGGGCTCACCGCTGAACCCGATCGCAACCTTCTGACGTACCGATCCATCACGGCTGTTGGAAATCCCGCCGGCGTCGAGGCGAAACAGTGCGCCCGGCGTCGGTTCGGTCATTCAGGCGATGGGCACCTCCGGCGATACCGGAACTCCCCGAACGACAGCGCGGTACGTCAGCGGCAGACGAATCGCGGCTGGGAAGAGCAGTGAATCCCCGTGGGAAGCTTGACCGATGCAGAGGAATGGTTTCTGGAAGCGTACCGCGCTTCTCCTCGTCGTGGGAGCGATCGTCGCCGCGTGCGACAGTCCGTCCGGGCCGCGTCCACCGAACCCAGAGCCCGCTCCGCAGCCCAACCCGCCACAGCAGCAGCCCCTCGCGCGCTGGTAGCGCTGGGGGTGCGTCATCCCTATTCTCTTCAAGTGCCGGCGCGACCCGGCGGCGAGTGACGGACTGACCGCCGAAGAGATGAGTGGATGATCGAAACTCGACGTCTCCGACTGCTTCCCGCCACGCTCGCCAGCCTCCGGGCCGAGCTGGAGGGTCCGACCGCCCTGGCGTCGCTGCTCGGCGTTTCCGTTCCCGCCAACTGGCCTCCGGAGCTGTACGACGCCGCCGCGGTCGAGTGGACGCTCCGCAGGCTCGAGGCGGAACCCGCCACGGCCGGGTGGTGGACCTACTACTTCGTTCGCACGTCCGGCGGGGAAGAGGGTGTCGTGGGGTGCGGTGGGTACAAGGGCCCCCCGAACGAGGAGGGTCTGGTCGAGATCGGCTACTCGATCCTGCCGCAGCACCAGCGGCAGGGATTCGCAACAGAGGCCGCCGCCGGGCTCGTTCGCAACGCCTTCACGCACTCGGAGGTGCACGGGGTCGTCGCCGAGACGCTGCCCGAGCTGGTCGCGTCGATCGGGGTGCTCGAGAAGTGCGGCTTCGGTTTCGTTGGCGACGGTTCCGAGCCGGGCGTCATCCGCTACCACCGACGGCGGGATCCGGGGGAGCCGCCCACGACTTCGCTGCCGCACCCGATCCAGGGGTGATTGTCGAGCCGCCGACCTCCACGGCGCCGCAGGGGCGTCCCGGGGTGGCGAGAGGATGCCTACTCAGCGCGGCCGACGGAGATCGGGAGGTGCTCGAAGGTCCTTTCGCGTCGTCGCGGCCACATGCCTCGTCCGTGCTCGTGGAGTGATTCCGAAGGCGTGATCACCGAGCGGGCTGGCAGGGCGCCGGTGATGCAGCGACGCGCGTATGCCGCTGGACCTCGAACTTTACCACACTAGGTCGAGATTGCGAAGCGGAATCCGTCCGGATCCTTCACGCGGCAGACACGGGCGCCCCAGGGAGTATCTGTCGGTTCCGTGACGATCTCTCCCCCGTTCGCCCTCACGCACTCGGCGACTTCGTCCACGCTGCCGGCGATTCTGATCTGTAGGGAGAAACCTTCGCCCTTGGACCGCTGGCTGCCCCGTGCGCCATCGTCCTGGCCGAGCAGGATGCGAACCTCGCCGGCGCGCAGGGTGACGGCGATCTTCCTACCGTTTCGCTCGTGCTCGCGCTCGACGGTGAAGCCGAGCGCCGCACGATACCATGCGACGCTGCGCTCCAGATCGTCGACCGTGAGGGAGGCCTCGAGTGCGCGGGCGTCCAGTGGAGCGGCGCCTGGAGCGGAAAGGGTTGAATCGTCGCTGCTCATCGGCCTCGTGGGCTCGGGTGTCCAGTCCCGTCCGAGGACGGCGGGATCGAAGAAGGAAATGTCGAACGGGTGGTCAGCGCAAGCGCGTTCGAAGATTCGGGCGGTCTGCTCGACGAGATTCAGCGATGACCGAACTACCGATATTGCAGGTCGCTTCTCGTGAGGAGTGGGAGGCGTGGCTCGCGGAGAACCATGCCTCCTCCGCCGGTGTCTGGGTGAGGCTCGCGAAGAAGGGGGCCGGGGATGCGACCGTAACGCGAGCCGACGCCCTCGAGGTGGCTCTGTGCTACGGCTGGATCGATAGTCAGGCGCGGTCGCTCGACGATTCATACTGGCTGCAGCGCTTCACGCCCCGACGGAAGCGGAGCAAGTGGTCGCGGATCAACCGTGAAGCTGTGGAAGCCCTGATCGCTGCGGGCAAGATGAAACCGGCCGGGTTGGCGGAGGTCGAAGCGGCGAAGCAGGACGGAAGGTGGGAGGCCGCGTACGCGTCACCGAGGACGATGACCGTCCCGGAGGACCTCCAGGCACGCCTCGAGGAGAATCCCGCCGCACGGGAAGCGTTCGAGAAGCTCAGCAGCCAGAACCGCTACGCGATTCTGTTCCGGATCCACGACGCGAAGAAGCCGGAGACGCGCAAACGTCGGATCGACACCTTTGTGGAGATGCTGGAGCAGGGCAGGACGATCTACTGAAGCCGGGTCGTGGTCCCGCCAACGGCCGGCACTGGCGCTCCGAGTCGCCGCCAGGTCGAGTGGTCCGGAAATCACACGGGGGGTGACGGATGGCGGATGCTCCACCGGAAGCCATGGAGGAAGGGCGCTGGACGTGCGGAATGGGGCTGGCGCAGCACTCCGTGGTTCCGGCAGGGATCGCGGATCTGCTTCGGGCGCTCACCGAGATCCTGGAGACGCACCTGCCGACGATCGACACCGGCGACGAGAGCGGGCAATTGGAGGCCGAGGCGTACACGTACCTTTCCGGCGAGTTCGCATCCATCTCCGCTCACCTGGGTCGTGTCGCGGCGATGATGGGCAGCTACCGGGATCTCCCGCCCGCCGGTCATCACGAGGAAGCGCTCGCGGATCCTGCACTGCTGGAGCCATTCCGCAACTTCGTGGCGATCGAGACCGAGCTGGCCGATCTGCTGACGCGAGCGGCCCGCGAGGACGGACGGCTCCTGGCTGAGCTGGACAGCTGATCTCCCTGACGCTTTCCCGAGCGCCACGCCGTCGACCGTTTGGAGGTCGTGGCGGCGTTCCCGAATCCCCCGCCTGTGAGGGCGCCGACCTCATCGGGCGAACCGCCCAAGATCGAGATGAACCGAGTCGCTTCGTTGAGTGCCGCGGCAGCCGCGGTCCTGCTGGTTTGCACGCCGGCAACTGCGCAGTTCTGGACCTTCGAGAGCCGATCGTACTTCGAGCCGCTGAAAGCAGGGGTGCGGGAGGCGCAGGTGAGCGCCGTCGTCGGGATGGGGAACCGGGTGGCGTTCACGCTCGAGCCCGACGACCCCCGGCTGATGTGGGACATCGACGTCGGTGCGGAGATGCCGCTCTTCGGCTGGGAGTCTCGAGCGTCGGTGGACGAGAGGATGCCTCCGGGCGCGATCGGGATCGGTCTCTGGTTCCCGATCGACTTCCACCTGCTGGAGGACTTTGCCGACGATTCCGCGCCGATCCTGAACACCGACTACCGCTTCGGCCTCAGCGCAAAGCTCCAGTACGGGCTGGAGAGCGAGAGCTGGCTCGGCATCCGCGCCTTCGTCGGCCACGAGAGCACCCACCTGGGAGACGAATTCTCCATCGTCGGCCAGCGGACCTATCCGGACCAGTTCGAGCGGATCAACGTGAGCTGGGAGTACCTCGACCTGTCGGCACAGCTCGAGCGATTCGTGGACGAGACGCTGGTGAAGGGCAGGGCCGGCATCACCACGGCGCTTCCTTTCGGCGATTCCTACTACTCGACCGACGCCGGAAGCATCACCGAATCACCGCTCGGCGAGGTAGTCCCCTCGAGCTCCTCGACCGACCCGTACCTGGGATTGGAGCTGGAGCGCGAGGAGGTTTTCGGCCGCTGGAGCGTCTATCTCTCGAACGAGGTGAGATGGCGGTCGATCTATGACTATCACCGGGCCAGTCCGGACGCCCACGAGGATCGCCAGCTGTCCTACAACGGCATCCTGGGCGTGCGCGAGAGCGGGTCGGCCAGCGCGATCGGCCGTGTCTCTCCCTTTCTTCGCCTCTACCACGGCGTCAACCCGCACGGCCAGTTCCGCAACCAGAGAGATTTCACCTTCTACGGCTTCGGCCTTCGACTCATCCGCTGAACCATGTACAGCTACGATCGGAACGTGGTGCTGGCGGCTTTCCGGACCGAACACCCGGACGAGCTCGACCCCAGGGAGCAGACGCTGCTGAACTTCGACGCCGATCTGTTCGCGAAGTACGACGCGGAGGTGGTGAAGCAGGCGCGGGAGAACAGCATCCCGCTCGACACCTTCTCCCGCTCGATGCTGACCTTCTTCGCCCTGGTCGCGTCTCCCCAGAGCGTGACGAAGAAGGTCGCGCACGCCTGTAGCTTCTACAATTCGGTGCGGCCGCAGCTGGTGGTGCCCATTCCGCACCCCGTTCAGAACGTCGTGGTGCCGCCGACTGGCGGAAGTGGCGAAGGATCCTGATCGGGTGGTGGAGGCGCGGCTCGGGCGGTCGCTCGCGCCAGCGACCACCGCCCGTGCCGCGAGTGTGCGGTTCTTGAAGGTTCGCTTTGCAGCGACGGAGGGCAGGCGACCATCCCGGGAGTGGCCATGGCGGATCAACTCGACATGTTCGGCGCCAGCATCGGCTTTCCAGAGGGTTTCAGGTACGAGCCGGAGCTGCTCTCCCGCGCGGAGGAATCGCACCTGCTGGAGCGCGTCCGCGCCCTGCCGTTCCGCGACTTCGAGTTCCGCGGATACGCGGGAAAGCGGCGGGTCATCTCCTTCGGGTGGAAGTACGACTTCGGGGATGAATCCCTCCGGGACGCGGAGCCGATCCCCGACTTCCTCCAGACGACGCGGGCACGGGCCGCGGCATTCGCGGCCACACCGGTCGAGGGTGTCACCCACGCGCTGATCACCGAATACCCCCCGGGAGCGAGCATCGGCTGGCATCGCGACCGCGGGGTCTTCGACCGCATCATCGGTGTGTCCCTCCTCTCTCCCTGCCTCTTCCGTCTCCGCAGGAAGCGTGGGGATCGATGGGATCGTACCTCCCTCGTGGCGGTGCCGCGATCCGTTTACCTCCTCAGCGGCAGCGCCCGCACCGAGTGGGAGCACAGCATTCCGCCCGTCGATACCCTGCGCTACTCGATCACCTTTCGGACCCTTCGGAACGGCTAGGAGCGACTCAATCTCCCGGCCGATCGGTTGGCGATGCCCGGCTTCCCGGGCGAGCGGCAGCCGACGCGGTTCCAACCACTTTCACGAACGCTCCGCACGACGACCGGAGCTGAGCAGCCCTGAGCCGTCGGATGTGGCGGGCGAAGCCGTCGTTGCCGCGGTCGCGCCACCGAAGGGACCGAGATCGTGCGGCCTCCGGATGCGCTCAGGAGCTCGCGGCGACCCGACTGAGCAGTGCGTCGAGCCGCGGGCGGGGGACCGCCCCCACCTCACGAGCGACCTCTCGCCCTCCCTTGAAGGCGATGAGCGTAGGGATGCCCGAGATCGAGTATCGCGAAGCCATCCGTGGGTTTCGGTCGGTATCGAGCTTTGCGACGAGCACCTCGCCCGCCCGCTCGCGAGCGACCTCGTCCAGGATCGGTGCCATGATCTTGCAGGGGCCGCACCAGTCCGCGTAGAAGTCGACGAGAACGGGGACGTCGGCTCCCCCCAGAACGCGATCCAGGTCGTCGTCGTGCACCGCGATCGGCCGATCGAGAAGAATCGGTTTGCCGCACTTCCCGCACTTCGGCCGATCGTGGACCCGATCCATGTCGATCCGGTTCATCGTGAGGCAGAATGGGCACCCGACAGTGGCCATCCGCCGCTTCGTGGGGGCTTCTTCCATCTTCGTCGTGGTTTCGCTGGTTCGCGAGTAGGCCGTGGATCGGCTCGAGGCTTACCGGCGGGGACGATGCCGAGGCTGGCAGGATCGTGCCAGTCCACACTGAGACCCGGACCGGATCGCCATCACATCAATGAATTTAGCACAGGGGTCAGCCACGCCATTGACCCGGCTCCTGAACCACCCGACTTTCCTGTGGCCAGCCGCGGAGATCCGTGAAGCCTGCAAGCGATCTCCCTCGACCGTACCTCCGGTCGCGCCCGGGGCCAGGATCGGCAACAAGCCGGTCGAAGCGGGCGCGCCCCCATCGGATAGGTCCTAACGCGCAGTCCATGCAAGGTTGCATCGCACCCAGCGAAGTGCCGGGAGTCAGTCCGCAGGAAGCTTCGGTTTTCGGCTCGATCGCGGAGGACATCATCTACGCCGACTTCCATGCGCAGTACGGGAGCGCTCTCTTCGAGGTCTTCCGGGATGCGAACAACCCCGCGGCGTACCTCTTCTTCCTCGCGAGGAACAACCCGCATTTCGTGCAGAGCCGGCAGATGGACTACTACGGCCGGCTCCGCAGCAAGCGCCTCGGCCGAATTCCAGACTTCCTGGTGCACAGACCCGACGAGCGCGCCTTCTACGAGGTAAAGCCGGATTCCACCAGCGGGATGGCGGCGGGGATCGACAAGGTCGGCACCCTGACCGCGGTGTACCGCTTCTACGGCCTGCCCTACGTGGGAGGTACCCGGTTCCAGCCACGCGACCATACCGTTGCCCTGCTCGGCTCACTGCTGCGGGCGACCCTGAAGGTGCGGCGCGTTGCTCCGGGGCTGATCGTGTATAAGCTATGCCTGGATTCCGAGGGTACCATCGAGCTGGCGACTCTCGCGGTACTGCTACGCTACATCGTTCGTGAGGTGAACAGGCAGCGCGGCAGCGGCCGCTTCGAGCCGGTGGATCTGGAGCCTGCATTCCGGAACGGCACCCTCGGTGATCTCGCCCGGACGCTGGGCCTCACTCTGGCCGCGGGGGGCGCGGGTGCCGCCGTTGCGGTCGGATGGCGGCACTTCTGGAAAGCTGTGGTCAAGCGGTTTGCGATCCGGGGTGCCGCGGCGGCCACCCTCGCCGCCGCCGATGGTCCCCTGCCCATCGGAGACCTCGTCGCCGCCGGCCTGGCGGTCTGGACGATCGTCGACATCATCCGCCTCAGCCCGGAGCTCTGGCGAGAAGCAGGAGTCATTGCGCGACAGGGCGCGTAAGCGCGAGCGCTCGCGCGGAGCCGTAGAACCTCCTGCCGTCCGAAGGGGCCCCGAGCCCCAGGGGGAACCCCGTTCGTGATTTCATTCTCGAGCCGGTCAAACAGCGTCGATGCCGACTAGATTCACGGATGCCTACCTGGAAGTGAAGGCAGGCCTCGCGAGCTCCGACTTCTCCCGAGAGCGGGAGTGGCAGAAGCTCGTCGACCGCGCCAGGAAGCTCGTGGGGGACGACGGATTCGAGATCTCGCACGCGGGCCTGGTGGACGACCTGAGGAAGAAGGTGCGCCGCGCGAACGGGCGGGGCCATTCGGAGGCAGCGCTGTTCTTCGAGGCCGCCGGCCGGCGGAGCAATGGCGCGGGAGGCGTCGTGGACGGCGCCCTCGCGCGCCGCCTGGGCGCCCTCAAGATGCTCCGCCACACGTACTTCCTGAAGCGCTTCGGGGGCCACAAGATCTGGATCGTGGCGATTCCCAGGTCGTACACGGACTGGCCACACTCCACGTTGAAAGGCGAGGAAGGGCACGTCAGGAGGAAGCTCGACGACCGGGCGGAGCGCTTCTCGCCCGAGGATCGGAAGAACCTGAGCCATGCATCCCAGGAAGCGCTCAAGTGGGTGCACCGGGGAATGATGGTCGCGGGGAGCCCGCTGGCGCCGAAGAACCGTGCGCTGCTGACGCGGTGGTTTACCGGTAGCGACTGCGGCGATGCCGAGATCGTCCAGTACGCCGGCACGATCAACGAGGGCCTGAAGAAGCTCACCGCAACCCTGAAGTCGGGACTGCTGATCTATACGGACTCCGTATCGGAGCGTACGGCGGGGGCGAACGA
>Ga0079224_100015784_pt1 | contig 10592 bp, 7 predicted proteins | sample Stecom2015_FD_80414 | JGI IMG/M metagenome (GOLD analysis project Ga0079224, IMG submission 80414) | Agricultural soil microbial communities from Utah to study Nitrogen management - Steer compost 2015 | ecosystem: Environmental > Terrestrial > Soil > Agricultural land | place: USA: Utah...
CCGCTCGATATGCGGCTTCAGCTCCTCCGGCTTCGTGGTCGGCGCGAATCGCGCCGCAACGCGGCCCTCGCGGTCGATGAGAAACTTCGTAAAGTTCCACTTGATGCGCTCGCTGCCGAGCACGCCCGGCGCTTCTTTCTTGAGCCATCGATACAATGGATGTGCGGTATCGCCGTTGACGTCGATCTTGTCGAACATCGGGAATGTCACCCCATAGTTCAAGTCACAGAACTGCGCGATCTGTTCATTCCCGCCCGGCTCCTGGCCGCCGAACTGATTGCATGGAAAGCCGAGAACCGAGAAACCGCGTTCGGCGAGCTCGCGATGCAACGCTTCGAGCCCTCTATATTGAGGCGTAAAGCCGCACTCGCTGGCCGTGTTCACGATAAGGAGGACTTTGCCTTCGAAATCCCGAAGCGAGCCTGTCGTCCCGTCGAGCCGCGTTACGGCGAAATCATAGATCGACATCATCGTCCTCCGAACATCTGAACACCCCGCCCGAGATCGATGCCGATGATCGAATCAACGTGCCGTTGCCCCTGCAAGGCATGCAGGGAGCGCGTCTAGTCTTGTGCACGCTCTTCGAACATGCATGAACCCTCAGGAAGCTTAGGCTAAACTGACGCGCCACGAAGGGCCAGGAGAATCGGAACCATGACCGCGTCTCGTCGAACATTCCTTGCGGCCGGAGCGGCGACTGCCGCAGTCAGTGCGGTCGGCGCTGCGGCGGATAGCAGTTCGCTGCCGAAGCTCGTACACCACGTGTACTTTTGGCTGAAGAACCCGAGCTCCAAGGACGACCTCCAAGCGCTGCTCGCGGGCTTGCGCACGCTAGCAAAGATCGAATCGGTGCGTGGGATCCACATCGGGGTGCCTGCCGATACGGAGCAACGCTCCGTCGTGGACTCGAGCTACAGCGCGTCCGAGCTGCTATTCTTCGACGACATCGCCGGCCAAAATGCCTACCAAGATCATCCGATTCACAAGCAGTTCGTCGCCGACTGCTCGCACTTGTGGGAGCGGGTAGTCGTTTACGATTCGGTCGCTGTCTAGGCGACCCGCGCAAGATCTATTTGGCCAGGTTCCACGTCTCCGGGCTCGCCGCGCAGTACTGCCGCACGAAGTCGGAATGTGTCGGCAATGCGTTCACGACTTCCGCAACCTGCGCGTGATACTTGCGCATGAACCCTCGTAGCTCCCGATCGCTGAGCGTCGCGAAGCGATGATAGGCCTGCGGCTCGATATCCTGGCCAAGCATGATCGCGACCCAGGAATGCACGGTGAACAATTCGCCTTCTTTGCTGTAGGCATGTCCGCTCTGGCGGAAGAGCTCCACGCGTTCTCGTAGCGAATCCGGAATTTCCATTTCGCGACATTCCTTCCAGAACGGCGAATCGTCGCGGCTATTGTAGTGGTAGTGCATGCACACAAAATCACGGATCCGCTCGATCTCGTCGCGATACGCATCGTTGTAGAAATTGACGACAGGCTCGGTCACGCCGTCGAACGGAAAGACCTTCAACAGGCGAGCAACGGCTGTCGTGATGAGATGGATGCTCGTCGATTCCAGCGGTTCGATGAACCCGCTGGAGAGCCCCACTGCAAGCACGTTCTTGTTCCACGACCTCAGCCGCCGTCCGGCTTTGATGCGAATCAGCCAAGGTTCTTTCACCGGACGACCGCCCGATTCCGTAATCAAGCGATGACGCGCCTCGTCCGCCGACATGTAGCGACTGCAGAATACGACGCCATTGCCGACTCGATGCTGGACCGGGATGTTCCAACGCCAGCCCGCCGTGTGGGCATAACAGGCCGTATAGGGTTGAGGGTCGGCATCGACGATCGTCTGGAAGGCGACGGCGCTGTCGCAAGGCAGATAGTTCGACCAATCTTCATAGCCAGTCTTCAGCGCGCCTTCGATGAGCAGCGCACGAAAGCCGGTGCAGTCGATGAAGAAATCGCCTTCGACGATTCGACCGTCTTCGAGCTCGAGCGATTCGACGAATCCGTCGTCGCTGCGCGTGCGTACCGTCCTGATTTTGCCTTCCATGCGGGTGACGCCGCGCGCCTGTGCGTACTTGCGCATGAAGCGCGCATACAGGGCAGCATCGAAATGGTAGGCATAGTTGATTTTCGGGTTTTCGCGTAGCGCGAATCGGTTCTTTACGGCGGCGAGCCATTCATAGCAGTACTCGCCGAGCGGCACTTTATGGCCCTGTGAGCGCGCATGGAGCCAGAAGTGATAGAACTCCGCCATCCACGTGGACTGTCCGAATCTGCCAAAAGGATGCAAATACCAACTGCCGAGACGACCCCAATTCTCGAACCAGATGGCAACCTTGAAGGTCGCGGCGCACTCCCGCATGAACTCTCGCTCATCGATGCCGAGCAAGTTATGAAATGCGACGATCGGAGGTACGGTGGATTCGCCGACGCCGACCGTACCGATCTCTTCGGATTCGACGAGCGTAATGTCGAGCAATGTGCCGAAATGCTTCGAGAGCGCCATTGCGGCCACCCAGCCGGCGGTGCCGCCGCCTGCAATGACGACTTTCTTGATAGGGCGTGGTCCGATTTTATTGTTCTGCATGGTTGGCCCTTATCGACAGCTCAGCCGGCTAGCTCGTCGTCTCCATGAAAGTGTTGAGCGATAGGCGGCCTGTAAGTGGGTTTGGATCCGGAACGAAGTTCGGATCGATGCTACCGGAGTGCAGGGAGTTGCGTCGATAGATCAGGACGCGATTGAAGATGCCTTCTTGCTTGCCGATCTGTTCATAGAGGGGAGTATCCCCGTCGATATATCCAGGCCTCGGCGCATTCGGGCCGGCGCTTTCTTCTTCCACTGCTTGGAAGTAGATCTCCCGCCTCGACTCGTCGACGTACTCGAAGCCGGTCTTGCGGTGCCGATAAAAAGCCGTGCCGCCCAGGTTGCCTTTGAATAGATAGTGCACGGACGCCAACCCCGTGGAGCTGACGGAGTCGATGTGCGGGATGCGTTGAATCGGCTCGAGCTCCTGTGCCGGGGTGGTGATGAGCGAGTAGTAGCACGCAGTGATGCGGATCATCCGGCTCGGCAGCTGAAAATACTCGGCGAGCAACGGGCTGAGCTGCTGCGTGAATATATTTCGGTATGAGAGGGGCCCCTCGGAGCGAATACCCGGGAAGTTCGGCGAGCGAATGTTGAACTGTCGCCACGAGGCGCGCTGAACGAGCTTCTGCGGCTCCGCGATGAAGTTGTCTATGACGAGCAACGGCGCGCCTTCCGAGCCGATCGTAAGCTTCTGAATGGCGATGTTGGGATGTAGATTGAGAATCATGTCGAAGCGCCGAGCGCTACCGCCGGCTCGTCAAGAAATGCTCTCCAGCGAAGTGACCGCTGGCGTCATGCGTTTGCGGCCGTGCGAGCGTTGCAGTACTGCGCAATGAACTCTTCATGGCTTGGCAGCGAATCCACGGTCCGCGCGATGGAAGCCCGCATGCCGTTCAGCAGCCTTCTCAGATCGTCGTCCTTCATTCCCTTCGCATAATGGTGGTAGTGCTTCGGAGTGATACCTTGTCCGAGCATGACTTGGGTCCAGGAGGCGACGCGGAATACCTCATCTTCGCCCTGCCATGCATGAGCGCTTTGCTTGAACATCTCGATGCGGCGCTTCAACGTGTGCGGGACGTCCATCGTCCTACATTCTCGCCAGAACGGAGTGTCGTCGCGTTGCGTCGCGTGGTAGTGCAAGATGATGAAGTCGCGAACCTGCTCGACTTCGTTTCTCACGTCCTCGTTGTACTGATCGACGAACATCTCGTTGATGCCGTTGAACGGAAACACGTGCATAAGTCGGGTGATGCCGGTCATGATCAAATGGATGCTCGTCGATTCGAGAGGTTCGAGGAAACCGCTGGCGAGTCCGAGTGCGGAAACGTTCTTGTTCCAGATCTTGCGACGAACCCCCGGCCGAAACTTGATGACGCGGGGCTCGGTGATCGGTTTGCCTTCGACGTCGCGCACGATCTTGGCCTTGGCGTCCTCATCCGTCATATAGCGGCTGCAGTACACCAACCCGTTTCCGACTCGGTGCTGTAGGGGAATACGCCAGCGCCAGCCGCACTCGTGCGCAATCGCTCGCGTGTACGGCACCGGCGCTCCGGTGGATTCCGTTTGCAGCGCGACCGCGCTGTCGCATATCAGCCAGTGCGACCACTCTTCGTAGCCGGTTTTCAATGCCTGCTCGATGAGCAAGCCGCGAAAGCCGGTGCAGTCGATGAAGAAGTCGCCTGGGACTTCGACGCCTGAGTTCAGGCGGAGCGATTGGACGAATCCGGATTCCGGATGCTGCTTCACCTCGACGATCTTCCCCTCGATCCGCCGGACGCCGAGGGCCTCCGAGAACTTGCGGAGATACTTGGCATAGACGCTGGCATCGAGGTGATATGCGTAGCTCATCTCGAGCGGCGGTCGGTTCGAGAACTTGTTGCGCTCCGCCGCCTTCAGCTCCAAGCAGTAGTCGCCGAGCTCGGACTGAATCCCAATGTCCAAGCCGCGCAGCCAGAAATGATGGAACTCGCAGAGCCACGTAGGCTGACCGTTGCGTCCGAACGAGTGGATATATCGATCGGTGCCGTCGCGCCAGCCTTCGAAGGAGATGCCTAGCTTGAAGGTCGCTTCCGTCATCCGCATGAACTGCTGCTCGTCGATACCGAGCAGCTTGTTGAACCCGCGGATGGGCGGGATCGTCGACTCGCCGACGCCCACCGTGCCGATCTCTTCGGACTCGATCAGCGTGATATCCAAGATGCCTCGAAACTGGTGACCGAAAGCGGCCGCAGCCATCCACCCCGCCGTTCCGCCGCCTGCGATGACCAACCTCTTCACTTCTGTCGTGTCCACGAGTTGCTCCAAGGGTCAGCGGTTGAGCTTGTTTAGCAGCAGGGCTCTGAGTTGCCGCGACCTAGTTTCATCGATGGGCCCCAAGATGCCGCGGGCTTGCTCGGGGATGTGGGCGTTCGCGCGCTCGGGCGAGCCGAAGACGTAGTAGTCGAAGACTCGTTTCCACGCGCGCTTCTCGGATTCGGGTCGGTCCCGTATCGTCCAAAGCGCATGATAAAGCGCATGCATGGGTGTCGGAACGAAATCCGGCATGCTGCCCCACCAGTAGTTCACCAGCACATTGAAGTCGCTGAGGCCCTGCACGTGGTGCCACCACATGCTCGGGATGAACACCGCATCGCCCGGCTCGAGCTCGGCGCTTTGTGCTGCGGACAGGGCGTCGCGGAACCTCGGAAACTTGTCGAAATCCGGTGCCCTGAAATCCACGAGGCTGATCGCCTGCCCGCCCGGCGTGGGATCGAGCGGCCCCGGATACAAATTAAAGATCTGTTCCGGCGGAAACAAGGTGAAGCGCCGCCTTCCGACGGCACAGCAAGCAATGTTGTTCGGTGCGTCGTAGTGGCAACTCGCGGTCGTACGATTGCCGATCCAAATGCTGGGCGGCGGATCGATGTCGTGATCGGCAAAGCCGAGATCGTTGTCGCTGCGAAAGCCCGGCAAGCAAGCGTCGATCAGGAGCGATGCCACGTAGTACGTGGGCGGTCGCTCATCCGCAAGGTGGGCTTGAATTTCGCTCAGCACCCGATCGAGCCGGTCGCGCCGCACAGTCGTGTTGAGCTCGGTGAAATCCTCGTTGTAGAACGGTCGCCCTTCGATGTCGGGTTCGCCGAAGCTGTATTGAATCGGGCGGCCGTTGTAGAGCGAGTTGAGGTACCGGATGGCTTCCGATGCGGACTCGGAGCCGGCCCGCACGAGGCGCCAGTTCTTGACGAGTCCTTTCAGGACCGCGGGCTGTCCATTGCCGAGTAGCTCTGCGAGCGGCAGATCGTCGGGACGACAACCTTCCAGAACGCGAATTCGACTGGCAACTTGGAGCATGGGTATCCGGGGACCTGGCCCGACGAAGTATAGGTCACGTCGACCTCTACCGAACCTCCGTGGCGGCGCGCCTATCCACGAGGCTCACAGGGAATTTCCGCATTGCGCGGCCCCGCGATCAGCTCGCGGCCGCGGGCTGCGGCTGCTGAAGCTTGTTCTGCTTGAGCGCCATGAGCTTCTTTATGTTCGTGACGGATGCAAGTACGAGATACGCGGCTTGCAAGAAGCCGCTCTGATTGAGTCGATACAGCGACTCGGCATCGAGGGCCTGCAGCTTCGGCTGATCGATCGTGTGCAGTCCGGCCAAGCTGTACGCTTCCTGCTCGCTGAGCTTGATCTCGAGATTGACCGGCTCTATGAGATCGAGCGCAGTGAAGGCAGCGAACATCGCCTTGCTTACTTCTAGACCGTCGCGAATTCCACGCAGAACTGTCGCGACGTGATCGAGATACGGGCTGTTGCCGCCGCCGGGCAGGAACACCGGAATCCCTTCGCTCATGCTCACACGGGGGTGATCGAGATCCACGTGGATGACGGGTTCCTTGCGAAGCTCGCCATCGATCTGCTGTTCCTGGAAGCCGATCAGGAAAGGGCCGCGCGCGATCATGCCCGGGATGTAGCTCGCCTTCCAAGCGCCATCTTCCAAGAACAGATTCTCCCCCTTCTCGAAGCCGAGCAGCGCGAGCGACTGATACTCGCCAGTGGCGGGGTCCTTCCGGAAAAAAATCGGATACTCGCGTTGAACGTCGGCGTACTCCGTCGGGAACGTCAGCACGCTCGCCGAATCGTCGCCGAACTCCGCGCCATAGCGATTGAGCACACGCAAGCCCTTGTGAGCGACGTTATTGAGCAATTCGTGTCGAGGCATTTGACCGCGGTTCTCGAGTGGATTTGGATTGTCGGGCTGTCGAGCGCGATGGATCGCTCATTTGAAGCCTACCGCATCGGCTCTCCATAGAAAAAGGCCGCTGCTCGCGCAGCGGCCTTCTTCACGGCTGTTATCAGGTTCTCAGACCTGGCACCGAAGTGCGCAAGCTTAGAACTTGTAACGGGCGCCCAGCGCGTAGCGAGCTCCCTGCTCTTCCAAGCGCCACACTTGCTTCTCCGACCGACCGTGCCACCGGACGTCTTCTTCCAACAGGTTGATCCCCTCGAAGGTGATCGCAAAGTTGTCGTTGAAGTCGTAGCCGATGCTCAAGTCGAGCTGATCGTACTCCTTGACGTAGATCGGGTTACGGAAGGCGCCGTAGTTCGCCTGAGCCAGGAACTCGTCACGCCAGTTGTACGCGAGTCGGACCGTGAATCCGAAGTTCTCGTACATGAGCACGACGTTGGCCGAGTCGCTGAGGCCGAGCAGTGCGAACTGGTTCTCGTTCGGATCCGCGGCATTGTCGAAGCCGACGTCGCCGCGCACCACGGTGTAGTTCGCAAGGACGCCGAAGCCCGTGTCGCCGAAGAAGTATTGACCACCGAACTCCCAGCCATGGATCTTCGCCTCTTCGGTGTTCACCGGACGGTTCACACCGAACTCCATGATCGGGTCTTCGGCAGTCGCGAGCAGACCGCCGCCAGGCAGGTTGCCAGCGAAGACTTCCATGGCGTTCGCTTGAGCCAGGCTGCCGTTGAACGCCGCAAGACCGCCAGTCTCGGCTTCGTACCGGTACATGGTCAGCGCCGTGAACATGTTGGTGTCGTCGGTCGCATAGCCGTTGTCCGACAGCCATCGGCGAACGAACTGCGCATCCGGACCACCGGAAGGATCCCTCAGGCCGAACAACGGACCGTCGACGACCGAGTTGCCGATGAAGTTCGACACGCGCTTCTCCCAGAAGCCCGCCGAGACGTAGCCCGTATCAGAGAAGTACCACTCGAGGGTGAGATCGAGGTTGTCGGACTCGAGCGGCACGAGGCCCGGGTTGTTCGCCGTACCGGTCGGCTTGAAGCCGTTCAGCGTGGAGCCGCCCGGCGTACCGACCGTGGCACCCGTGTACAGGTTGCCGTAGTTCGCACGCGCGATCGTCTTGCTGTACGAGAACCGGCCCTTCAGCGTGTCCGTCAAGCCGATGTCGAAGTCGAGGCTCGGCAGCAAGTTGCTGTAGTCCGCCTTCTCGGAGAACGGGCTTTGCTCGGTCGAGCGGTTAACGCGCCAGTCGTTGTTCGAGTACCAGACCAAGTCGGTCGGCAGCAGGATTTGCGCGGTGGAGGTGACGTCCGTCTCCTCATAACGCGCTCCCAGCAACAGGTTGGTCGGCATGCCGCCGAGATCGCCCTGCAACGCGAACTGGATGTAAACGGACTTCACATCCTCTTCGACGATGTTGTCGTTGCTGAAGCCAGGATCGTAGCGAAGCTGGCCGTCCGGAGCCGAAGCCTGATCCCAGTTGTTGTAGCGTCGACCGTTCTGCGACGGCAGCGGCGAGACGCCGTCATTGATCGCCCACAGGCCGAGCTGGTTCGCATTGCCGCGGAACGCGGTGCGCGGCGCATTGCCGGTGTACCAATCCTCGAACTCGCCGACGATGCTGAACGGACGCACGAGCGCGACCATGCCCGGGATACCGCCGGCGTCGGTGCCGCTCCAGTTACCCATAGTGAGCGAGCTGCCCGAAGTGCGCTGGTGCATCTCGCCCTTGCGAGTCTCGACACCGAACTGGAAGCGCCCGTTGTCGAATTCCAGCGCGCCGTCCAGGCGGGCCTGCCGCAGCTCCGTTTCCTGCTGCTGATAGGCAATGCGCAGGACCTGCGAACCGAGCTGGCCATCGGGGAACACGTAGTCGGGATCGCCGTTCGTGCCCGCGCGTGCATCCGCCTCGGACGGATAGTACGTGCGTCCGGCGATCGGCAAGCCGGTGCTGAAGTAGAACTGCTGCGTCCAGAAGCCCGTGCAAACCTCGAGCGGGCAGTTGACGCCGGCGAAGCTGAACGCTGTCTGGCTGCCGCCCGTGATCGGATCGTTCGGGTTGCTTTCGGCCTTGGAGTCGTGGAAGTCGAATGCCAGGCTGAAGTCGTCGGTCACCTGCCAAGCGGCGTTGAAACCGATCGAGTCGAGCCGATTCTCCTGCTCGTTGCGCTGCTGCTCGAAGCCGAAGTCCTTCTGACCGCCCGTCATCTCTTCGAGATAGATCGGCGTTGCGACTTCTTCGCCCGTGTCGAAGATGATGTGCGTAAAGCCGTTACGCTGCATCCACACGGTCTGCTCGCCGCGGTCTTCCGCAAGCTCGTTGCGCGCCATCGTGTAGTCGAGGGTCAGCTCCAGCGAGTCCGTCGGCGCAAACTGAACGACCGCTTGCGCATTGACGCGCTCGCGACGGATGTCGGAGAACGCGTAGCGGATATCGTTCGGAATGCCGTAGAGCTGACCGTGCTCGGGAGCATTCTCGATGATGGCATTCGCCGCGACAGGTCCACGCGTCTCATTGACTGCGGGATCATCGTCCCAAGCCTGGATGTTCCAGTTGTTGACCGTCGCTTGCACCGAGCCGCTGTGACGCTTCGAGTAGCTCGCGTTCAGGCCGACGCCCCAGGTCTTGTCGTCGTTCGTGTAGCTGAAGATACCCGAAACTTCCGGCGTAACGTCGTCGAGGCGGCTGGTCGTATCGTTGACGGCCTTCGCGCCGAGATTGACGAGGAATCCTTCGGGGTTGTCGAACGGACGCGCCGTCTTGATGTTCACGGTGGCACCGATGCCGCCCGTTGCGATGTCGGCGCGACCCGTCTTGTACACTTCGACGCCGTTGATGGCTTCCGCAGCCAGGTTCGCGAAGTTGAACGAGCGCGTTCCCGCACCGGCACCGGACGTGATCACGTCGCCGTTGGCATAGCCATCGCCGCCGGGCATCTGACGCCCGTTCAGCGTGACCATGTTGAACTGCGGACCGAAGCCGCGAGCGGTCACGAGCGCGCCTTCGCCGTTGCGACGGTCGATCGAGATACCGGTAATACGCTGCAAGGATTCGGCCAGGTTCGTGTCCGGGAACTTACCGATGTCTTCCGCGGTGATCGCGTCTACGACGCCCATCGCGTCGCGCTTGACTTCCATCGACTGCTGCAAGCTTCCCCGCAGACCGGTGACGATGATCTCCTCCAACTCCTCGGTCGTTTGCTCTTGCGCAAACGCGGGGTTGATAAGGACCGCGCCACCGACGATGGTGAACAGCGCCTTACGACTGAATTTCGATTTCATAGAGTGAGTTCTCCTCAGCACTTTTTGGATGCGTGTGTTTCTTCTTATTGTGGAAACAAACCACCGTGGCTCTCGCGCTAAGCCGCGGCGACGCGAGTCGCAACGACAATCAGTGCGCGGTGGGAATAGGCTTTTCGGACTAGCATGGCCGAGCTCCCTTTGAATTTGAGAACAACTCGTCGCGCACGTCTTCGACCGATGTCTCGGACACGCCCGCAGAGCTCATTTCACACCGTTTTATTGCCAGCGTTGGATGTATGTAAGCGACGCAATTGTCAAACGCACCCGATCACGAGAAAGGTGTGGCGAAAAGGGGCTGGCTCTTGTTATCCAGACGTGCGCTTCAGCTGCTGCGCCAGAATATTTTCGTTGCGAAGTTCGCAATGAACCGATCCCCCATTCAGCGCACCTTTGTGCCAGTGGCGCTTGAACGCGGGTGGAATGTGGCGTTTTCTAGCAACGTTGTCAAGCGGATGACAGCGATGTACA
>Ga0079224_100015785_pt1 | contig 10592 bp, 9 predicted proteins | sample Stecom2015_FD_80414 | JGI IMG/M metagenome (GOLD analysis project Ga0079224, IMG submission 80414) | Agricultural soil microbial communities from Utah to study Nitrogen management - Steer compost 2015 | ecosystem: Environmental > Terrestrial > Soil > Agricultural land | place: USA: Utah...
CCCCGCCTCCGCGCTGCTGGGAGGGCTGTTCCTGCTGTGGGCCGATGCCTTCGCGCGCGTGGTCATGCAGCCGCGGGAGCTGCCGATCGGCGTGCTCACCGCCGCGATCGGCGCCCCCTTCCTGCTGATCCTCGTGCGCCGGCTCTACGCCCGGCAGCGCTGACCTCCTCCCCTCCCGCCCGAAGGAGCACGATGCCTCGCACGTCCCTCCCCCAGGCCGACGCCCTCGGGTCCGACGCGATCGGATCCGAGGCGGCGGAGCCCGGCTCCACCGGGCCCGTCGGCCACGGCCCCACGCCCGCGCCGCTGCGCCGCCGCACCCTGGTGGCGGGTCTCGTCGGCGCCGTCGGGCTCACCGCCGCCTGCGGCTCCTCGGACGGGAGCACAGCCGACGGGGACTCCGACGGCGGCGGATCGGCTGAGGGCTTCCCGCTCGAGCTCCCCAACTGCGAGGCGACGCTAACCTTCGACGCCCCGCCCGAGCGGATCGTGCTGCTGGAGTCGGCGCCGGTGACGACGCTGGACGGCATCGGGGTGCTGGACCGGGTGGTCTCGCGGGCCGGCGCCTTCCCTCCCGGCTACTACGACGGGGAACTCGCCGCCCACATCGAGGAGATCCCGACGCTCAGCGACGAGATCGACGCCTCCGGCCATCTGCAGATCTCCCAGGAGATGGTCATCGCGCAGGAGCCCGACATCGTCTTCGGCCTGCCCGACGGGGTCACCCGCGAGGCGATGGCCGACGCGGGGGCGCAGGCGGTGGTCCAGAACATCTACTGCGCGACCGGCGGGCACCGCTCGAGCTTCGAGACCCTCTACGAGCAGATCGACGTCTACGGGCGCATCTTCGACCACGGCGAGCAGGCCGCGACCCTGACCTCGGCCCTGCAGGAGCGGGTTGCGGCGGTCACCGAGGCCGCCTCCGACCTCTCCGTCGCCACGGCCGCGGTCCTCTACCCCTCCGTCGGCGGCGGGCCGCTGTACACCTACGGCGCCGCGTCCATGGTGACCGCACAGCTGGACGCGCTCGGCATCGAGAACGTCTTCGCCGACACCGAGGAGCGCGTGTTCGAGATCAGCGCCGAGCCGCTGCTGGCCGCCGACCCGGACGTCCTCATCATGCTCCACCAGACCGATGGCGACGGCTCGGACGTCGCCGAGGAGATGATCTCCCAGGATCAGCTCGCCAGCCTCCGCGCCGTGCAGGACCAGGCGCTGCTGCCGCTGCTGTTCAACTTCGCCGAGCCCGCCTCCCCGCTGGTCGTCGACGGGCTCGAGCGGATCCACGAGTGGCTCGTGGAGCTCGAGGGATGACCGGGCCGGGGCTCGCCGCGCCCGTGCTGTCCGCGCACGGGCTGCGCCACTCCTACGGCGCCTCGCCCGTGCTCGACGGGATCGATCTCGAGGTGCACGACGGGGAGATGCTCGGCCTCGTCGGCCCCAACGGCAGCGGGAAGACCACCGCGCTGCGGATCCTGCACCGATCGCTGGTGCCGGAGGCCGGGCAGGTGCTGCTGGACGGCCGCGACCTCGCCGAGCTGCCTGGCCGCGAGCGCGCCCGGTCGATCGCGGTGATGGCGCAGGAGCTCAGCGGCGAGGTGCCCCTGACCGTCGCCGATGTGGTGCTGCTGGGCAGGATCCCGCACTCCGGCGCCTTCGGCGGGACCGGCGAGGCGGACCTCGAGATCGCGACCGAGGCCCTGGAGAGCGCCGGCGCCCTGCACCTGGCGCGGCGCGAGTTCGGCCCGCTCTCCGGCGGGGAGAAGCAGCGGGTGCTGATCGCCCGCGCCCTCGCCCAGCAGCCCCGCGTGCTGCTGATGGACGAGCCGACGAACCACCTCGACATCGGCTCCCAGCACCATGTGCTCGAGGTGGTGCGCGCGCGGGGGCTCGCGACCGTGGTGGTGCTGCACGACCTGAACCTCGCCTCCCGGTACTGCGACCGCGTGATCGTGCTCGACGGGGGCCGGGTGCGCGCCGAGGGCCCGCCCGCCGAGGCGCTCGAGGTGGGACTCGTCGGCGCGACCTACGCCGTCGCCGCCGAGCGCGCCCTCGCCGCCGACGGCACCGCCCAGTTCCTCTTCCGCGGCCCGGACGACGCCGCGGACGACGGCCACGGCTGACCCGTCGGCCCCGTCACCCCTCCCCCATTCCGCCCCGACGCCCCTTCCGCGCCGGTGCCCCTGGCGCCGCGTCCGCCCCGACCACCCCTGGAGCCGCCCCGATGACCCGCACCGCCGCCGAGGACCAGCAGGCCTGGAACCGCTACTGGACCCGCTGGGCCGCCGAGTACGACGAGCACCAGCTCTCCCGTCTCTCCCTGCCCGGTGAGCGCGAGGCCTGGTCGAGGGCCTTCGGCGTCTCACTGCCGGCAGGCACCCGCGAGGTGCTCGACCTCGGCACCGGCAGCGGGAACGTCGCCCTGCTCCTCGCGGCCGACGGCTACGACGTCACCGGCATCGACCTCTCCCCCGGCATGCTCGCGCAGGCCCGCGCGAAGCTCGCAGGTCACCCGCACCCGCCGACCTTCCTCGAGGCGGACGCCGCGAACCCGCCCTTCGCACAGGCCAGCCTCGACGCGATCGTCTCCCGCTACCTGCTGTGGACCCTTCGCGACGCCCCCACAGCCCTGCGCCGCTGGCACGAGTTGCTGCGCCCCGGCGGCGTGCTGGTCGCGATCGACGGGCAGTGGTTCGAGCCCGAGGACGACGGTGCCGACGGGAACACCGCGCAGGGCGTTGCCGCGGAGGCGGACGCCCCTGTGGACGCGCCGGCGCCCGCGACCCCGCGGCAGGAGCACTTCGCCGAGGCCTACGACGAGGCGGCCGTGGACCACCTCGACTTCGCCCGCGCCGGGGTGGAGCGGATCTGCACGGTCTGGGAGGAGGCGGGCTTCGTCGACGTGCGCGCGGACCCGCTGCCCGAGCTGCTGGAGCTCGACCGCGCCCACGGCGTCGCCCCCGGGCACTCCCCGCAGCTGCTGCACCGCTTCTCCGCGCGCCGCGCGGACTGAGGCCTCCACCCGGCGCACCGCTCGACGACGCATGAAGGCCCCTCCGGATCGGAGCGGCCTTCATCACGCCCGCCCCGACCGGTGAATCCGCCCCCGGAACGACGCCCCACACCCCGCACGACACTGCCCCATTGCCAACACTGTGCGCCACACACTATGGTGTGGGGCATGAGCGATGCTGTCGACACCCACCTGCAGGAGCTGCGACGCGGCACGGTCGTGCTCGCCTGCCTGCAGCTGCTGCGCGAGCCCGGCTACGGCTACGCGCTGCTCGAACGGCTGGACTCCCACGGCCTGCCCACCGATGCGAACACCCTCTACCCGCTGCTGCGGCGCCTCGAGAAGCAGGGCTTCCTCACCAGCGAGTGGAACACCGAGGAGTCCCGGCCGCGGAAGTTCTACTCCACCTCAGCCGACGGAATCCGCCTGGCCGAGACCCTCCAGCAGGAGTGGCGTGCTCTGACCGAGTCGCTCTCCTCCCTCACCGAGCCCGACCCCGCGCACGAGGAGTCCTGACATGTCCGCCACTCTGACCGAGCGCTACATCAGCGCCACCATCCGCTCCCTCCCCGCCGAGTCCCAGGAGGACGTGCGCGCCGAGCTCGCCGCCTCCATCGCGGATGCCGTCGAGGCCCGCACCGAACAGGGCGAGGACCCCGAGGCCGCCGAGCGCGAGGTCCTCACCGGCCTCGGCGACCCCGCGGTGCTCGCCGCCGGCTACGCCGACCGACCCCTGCACCTGCTGGGGCCGCGCCACTACCTCACCTGGCGACGCCTGCTGATCCTGCTGCTGTGGATCGTCCCGGCCTGCGCCTTCGTCGGCGTGGGCCTGTCCCAGGCGCTGATCGGCGCCGACGGCGGGACCATCATCGGCCAGGCGATCTCGACCGCACTCACCGCGGCCGTGCACGTGGCCTTCTGGACCACGCTCGTGTTCGTGATCCTCGAGCGCACCGGCGCGGACACCGCCGAGACGTGGAGCGTGGAGGACCTGCCCGAGCCGAAGGAGTCCGGCACCGGCCGCGCCGACCTGATCGCCTCCCTCGTGTTCCTCGGGCTCGTGCTCGCCGCGCTCGGCTGGGACCGGCTGATCGGGCTGGTCCGCGTCGAGGGCGACTGGCTGCCGGTCCTGCACCCGGGACTGTGGCCGCTGTGGACGCTGCTGCTGGTCGCAATCGTCCTGGCCGAGATGGTCCACGCGATCGTGCTGCACGCCCGGGGCCGCTGGAACACGGGTCTCGCCGTGGCGAACACCGTCCTCGCGCTCCTCTTCGCAGGCTGGGCGCTGGCCCTCTTCGCGAACGACCTGCTGCTGAGCCCGGAGCTGCTCGAGCTGGCCCGCACCGTCGGCGACATCGACGCGCAGTCCATGCACACCCTCGGCGTGATCCTGGTGGTCTCGATCCTCGCGGTCGCCGCCTGGGACGTGGTCGACGGCTGGCTCAAGACGCTCCGCGACCGGCGCCGCTGAGCGGCGGGCCGGCCGTCGCCGGCCCACTCCGCCCGCCGGGGATCAGTCCGCCTGCGGACGATCGAGGCAGACCACGTGGAGGGAGTCCGGGGACCAGCAGTGCCCGCCCGCTGTCCCCGGCACGCCGTGGAGGCGGGCGAGATCGCGCCCTCCCGACCCGTCGACCGCACACAGCCGCAGGAGCGGGTCGGCACCGCCTGCACCCTCCTCCCCGGGCGGTCGGCTGACGTAGGCGACCAGCCGACCGTCCGGGGAGACCTGCGGGAAGCGGTTCACGCGCTCGTCGTGGGTGAGCTGCTCGATCCCGGTGCCGTCGGGTCGCATGCGGAACAGCTGCGAATGTCCCGGCGCGGCGGGGTCGCTCTCCGCGTCGAAGACGGCCCAGCCGCCGCCGTGCGCGGCGCCCGGCGGATCAGGGGCCGCTCCGGGATCGCGACCGCGGTCGGCCGGAGCGACCGGGACCCCTCCGGCGCCGGGGACGCGAACGACCCGCGGGGGGATCCAGGTGCCATCCGCGAGCCGGCACGCGCCGACGCGGGTGAGGACGACCTCGTCGAGCCCGCCCCCTGCGGCCCCGGTCGCTCCGTCGACGGGGTCAGCCGGGGCCGGGGCGGGGCCGAGCCGCTGCGGCTCCCCTCCCCCGACGGGGATGCCCCACTGCGCGCCGCCTGCGCTCACGATCAGCGTCTCTCCCCCGTCTGGCCAGCTCACGGACTCGAGGAGCAGCTCGGAGGACTCGTGGACGACGGTGGCGCGGCCGGTCTCGACGTCGAGCACCCGGAGCCGGGAGCCTCGGCCTGGAACGCGGGACGAGGGGACCGGGTGTCGCGCCTCATGGCCGGGACTCGCCGGTCCATGCGTCGACGCCATGCCGTCCGAGCCATCAGCCATAACGCCTCCTCGTCGTCGAGCCTGAAGGCCCGCATGCTATGCCCGGCTCCGGGAACGAGAGCAGGGATCCGACCGGTCGGACCGGCGGGGCGATCGCCGCGCGGGCTCCCGTCGGTCGAGCACCGACCGCCCGATGGCTCGGGATGGGGCCGCTTGGGTCGAACACCCCGCCGCCCGTGTCGACACCTCCCACTCCGAGGACGCCACGGCTCGGGCTCTCAGCGCTCAGAGATCTGTGGTCGCGGTGCCGCCGGCAGGTCGGTCCCCGGTCAGGCGCGCCCTCACGATCTGTGCGACCGCGGCGACCTTCCCACCCGGCACGCCCCAGTACTGCGCGGAGTCCCCGGAGAACCGCAGCAGGCGCAGGTTCTCGTCCTCGGGCCCTCCCGGGAAGTAGGCCTCGGCCGCATCGGTCCAGAGAGCCCGGATCCGAGCGCGGTCGTCCTCGAAAACGGCCTTCCCGGCCACCGAGAGCCAGGTCCCTCCCTCTGCCACCGCGAGGTTCACGGCCGATCCCTGCCTCAGCGCCTCGGCATGCCCGCTGTCGAGGCCCACGAAGAACAGCACGTCCACGTCGTCGCTCACCTCCTGGATCGTCATCGGATGGGAGACCAGCGCACCGTCCCGGAGCGCGGTGGTCAGCATGACCAGCTCCGTCCCTCGCAGGATGCGCACGACGTCGCTCTGTCCGAACTCCTCGATACCGTTCATGGCGTTCCTTCCGATCGTGGTGGCTGCGCCATCGCGGCCATTCACCGCATGACGACTCGCGACCACTGCAACGTACCCATCTCCGCTGCGGGAGGAGGGCTGCCGACCGTTCGGTTCCTCGCCGGCTCCTCGCGATACCGGTTCGTCGTGCGTCCCGCCACCGCTCCGAGCTGGGGCGATGCAGTGTCCGGGGTGTGCCGACCGATCCGGTGGAGCGCACCTGGCCGAAAGTGCCCTCGGTCGGTGCGAGGTGCCGTAACGTGCAGCGGATGAGCACCACTCTCGACGGCTCCGGCGCGTGGCGCCCTCAGACGACGGGCCGCGAGTCGATCGCGGTCGGGGTCTCCGCCGCGATCGGCCGAACGCCGCTGGTCCGCCTGGACCGGCTCTTCCCGGAGTCCGGCATCGAGGTCCTGGCCAAGCTGGAATCCGCCAATCCGGGAGGCAGCACCAAGGACCGGCCTGCGCTGGCGATGGTGCGCGATGCCGTGGCCTCGGGCAGACTGCGCCCAGGCGGCACGGTCGTCGAGTCCAGCTCGGGGAATCTCGGTGTGGCCCTGGCGCGAGTGTGCCTGGAGCACGCCGTGCGCTTCGTCTGCGTGGTCGACTCGCGCACGAACGGGACCGCCGTCGCGGCGATCCGGGCCCTCGGAGGACGCATCGAGATGGTGACGGACCCCGATCCGGAGACCGGCGACCTCCTCACAGCTCGACTGCGTCGCGTCGAACGACTCCTCTCGGAGATCCCGGGGGCCGTGAACCTCCACCAGTACGGAAACCCTGCGAACCCGGCCGCCCATGAGGACGGGACCATGCGGGAGATCGCCGAAGCCACCGGTCACCGGCTCGACGTGCTGATGGCAGCCGTCAGCACCACCGGCACCCTCGCCGGATGCAGCGCCTACCTCCGACGCACCTCGATGGACACGACCACGGTCGCCGTGGACGCGGAAGGGAGCGTGCTGTTCGGAGGAACCGCAGCCCCTCGCCCTCTGCCCGGTCTCGGCGCCGGAGTGGTCACGGACATCTCCCGCACGGTCGACCCGGACCGGGTCGTCCGCGTCAGCGGGCTCGACTGCGTGGTCGGCGCGCGCCTTCTCGCCGAGCGCGAGGGCATCCTCGCCGGCGCCTCGACGGGAGGCATCGTGCACGCGCTGGGAACCCTCGTGTCGGACCTCGCCCCTGGGAGCCGGGTCGCCCTGATCGTCCACGACAGCGGCGTCCCCTACCTCGGCACCGTCTACGACGACAGCTGGGTGCGCACGACGCTGCACGCCGGTCCCTCCGACGTCGCCACCGCGACCACGGCCCTGCGGACCCTCGCCCGCCGTGGTTGATAGCGCTCCGGCGGGCGATCAGCCGCTCTCCCTGGCCGTCGTCGGCGACGGCCCCAAGGCGCTGTTCGCGCTCGAGGAGCTGTGCGCCCAGCTCAGCGACGGCGCATGCCACGACTCCCTCCGAGCCCTCGAGATCACCGTGGTCGCCCCGGGGCCGGTCGAGGGGACCGGCGCCGCCTATGACGTCACCCAACCGCACTCCCTCCGACTCAACGTCGACGCCGCTCTGCTGGACGTCCCGGCGACCGGGACGAGCCCGTCGTTCCGCGACTGGGTCGCCGCAGCTCATCCCACCCTCGTCTCCGCGACCTACCCGCCGCGCGCCGTGGTCGGCGAGTACCTCCATGCGCGGTGGCGCCGGGTGCTGGCGGACATGGCCCGGACCGGGGCGACGGCGAGGACCGTGAGCGATCGGGCGGTGTCGCTCCGGCGCACGGCCGGGGGTTGGGAGATCGTGACCGCGAGCCACGGCGCGCTCCCGCCGGTGGAAGAGATCCTGCTCGCCACCGGACATGCCGCGGAACACTCCGGTGCCCTGGTCCGCACCTGGTCCTCGACCATCCCGCTGCGTCCGGCGGTGCTGCCCGCCGCGGAGATGCTGGGTTCTCATGACGTCCCGCCCGGCGCGCGGGTGGCGCTGCGCGGCAGCGCCCTGACGTTCATCGACGCCGCCCTCGTGCTCACCCTCGAGCGCGGCGGGCGCTTCACCCCGCGCGCCGACGGCGTCCCCGGCCTCCTCCACCGGCGCGGCTCCGAGGAGCCGCTGGTCCTCCTGCCCACGGCGCGCCACGGCCGCCTCCTGGACGCGAAGCCCGACCCTCGGCTCCCACTGCCGGCCGGGGTGAGCCGTGCCGTCGCCGAGGGAGCTCGACGCCTGGGCTCCACCGAACGGACCGACGTCGGCCCCGACGCCGTGATCGACCTCGTCCTGGACGTCGCCACGGCCGCCCTCGCTGCGGCGGGGACCGATCTCCGCCTCGGGCGAGAGGCGGTCGAAGGCGCACTGGCCTCGGGATCCGACCCGGATCTGCACCGCGGACCGGGCCACGCCGAGGACGCCCTGCGACGGAGCGTGGAGATCGGCCGAGGAGGACGGGCCCCCGGCCCCGCATGGATCCTCGGACGCGTCTGGGCAGGGCTCTACCGCCCCCTCACGCTCGCGGTCCGCGGTTCCGCGGCCCCCGCCGAGGAATGGGCTCGCTTCCGTCGGGCCTCCCAGGTGCTCGAGAGGTTCGCGTTCGGCCCTCCCCTCGAGGTCGCGGAGATGCTGCTGGCCATGATCGGGTCCGGGGCGCTGGACCTCTCCTGGGTGGACGCCGGGGCCCGGATCACCGCGTCGGGCATCGAGGGCGCCCCGCTCGGTCACGCCCGTCCGGACGTCGTGGTCGATGCCGTGCTGGCGCCGCCGGGGATCGTGGGGATCCTCGACCCGCTCTCGCGAGCATTGGTGGACCAGGGGCTGGTGGAGGTGCGACCGGCACGCCGCGGCGCGGCCGTGGATCACGACGGCACTGCGCTCGCCGGGGACCGTCCCGGCGGCCGGAGCCAGCGGCAGGAGGGCCTCGCCCTGCTCGGGCGCCCGACGGAGGACCACGTCATCGGACACGACACCCTGAACCGGCACCTCCACGACGAGCCCCGTCTCTGGGCGGCGCGGATCACCTCGAGACTGCGCCGCACCGACGCCGGCCCCTCGGCCCCTCCCCGACCGACCACGACCACCACCCCCGAGCGGAGAATCGGTTCGCGATGACCAGACCTGCCCCCTCTTCCTCGACCGCTGCGGACCCCACCGCCGATCATCCGCCCGGCGACACCGAGGCCCTGCGACGCCGCTGCGGCGGGCTCCCCCGGCTCAGCGCCCGTCTCGAGCCGTGGATGCGAGAGCTGCTGGCGGATCGTCGGGCCTGCTCCGCACTGATCGAGGAGTACGGCAGCCCGGTGAACGTCCACGAGTTCTCGGCCCTGGCCCGCAACGCCTCCGAGCTGGAGTCCGCGGCCGCCCGTCACGGCGTGCCGCTGAGGATCTTCGTCGCGCGCAAGGCGAACAAGACCCTGGGCCTGGTCGAGTCCGCGAGACGCGCCGGTCACGGGGTGGACGTAGGGAGCCACCGGGAGCTGTCCCAGGTGCTCGACCAGGGGTACGCGCCCGAGGACGTCGTGGTGACCGCCGCTGTGAAGCCACCGGAGCTGCTGCGCCTCGTCCGCGACACGGGTGTCGTGCTGGTTCTCGACAACCTCGACGAGGCCGAGGCTTTCCTGCAGGTCGCAGCGGAGAACACGACCGGTGGGCCGCAACCCGTCGCGCTCCGCCTCGCACCGACCCCGACCAGCGGCATCGCCCCCACACGATTCGGGGAGTCCGCGGCGACCTGGCAGCACTGGGCCGATCACGCCCGGACCTCCGCCGCCGGCCTCAGGATCGACGGAGTCCATTTCCATCTCCACGGCTATGCCGCGCAGCACCGCGCCCTGGCCCTCGACGAGGCGCTCCGTCTCGGCGATGCGCTCCGCGACCTCGGGCACGACCTTCGATTCATCGACATCGGCGGGGGCGTCCCGATGTCCTATCTCGACGACGCCGGTCAGTGGGACGCGTTCTGGACAGCGCACGATGCGTCGACGAGCGACGGCGCCGACGCGGTCACGTGGCGCGGGGAGCCCCTGCGCCAGGTATATCCGTATCACCAGGAACCGGTGCGCGGGGAATGGCTCGAACAGGTGCTGGGCACACGGCTCCCCACCGGGGAGACCGCAGCCGTCGCGCTGAGGGAGCGGGGTCTGGAGCTGCGCTGCGAACCCGGCAGATCGCTGCTCGACGGATGCGGCCTGACGCTGTCCCGCGTCGTGCAGCGCACTACGACCAGCGATGGGGTGCCGCTCGTCGGGCTCGAGATGAATCGGACCCAGTGCCGATCCACGTCGGACGACTTCCTCGTCGATCCGCTGCTGGTCCCCGGCGACGGTCCACGCTCTGCGCCGCTGCACGCGTTCCTCGTCGGGGCGTACTGCATCGAGGCGGAGCTGATCCTGCGTCGACGGCTCGACTTCCCGCAGGGTGTCGCGATCGGTGACCTTCTCGCCTTCCCGAACACTGCCGGGTACCTGATGCACATCCTCGAGAGCGCGTCCCACCAGATCCCGCTGGCCTCGAACGTCGTCCTCGGTC
>Ga0079224_100015786_pt1 | contig 10592 bp, 6 predicted proteins | sample Stecom2015_FD_80414 | JGI IMG/M metagenome (GOLD analysis project Ga0079224, IMG submission 80414) | Agricultural soil microbial communities from Utah to study Nitrogen management - Steer compost 2015 | ecosystem: Environmental > Terrestrial > Soil > Agricultural land | place: USA: Utah...
GCGATGGCGTTCGCAGCCGAATCGATGAGCGGCTCACCGCGGTCGTTGCAAGACGTGTTCAGCAGCGCCGGGACCCCACTAATGGCGTGGAACCGGCTGATCAGACGGTGCACCGTGGGGTTGTCGTCGGCGGAAAGGATCTGAACGCGTGCGGTGCCATCGGCCTGATGCAGGACGGCGGCCAGTCTTTCTCGCCACGACGGCTGGACGTCGAAAGACTCGATCATGAAGCGCCCGTTCAGCGTCGGATCGATCGGGCCGAGAATGTCCTGCGCGTACTCCGCCAGTACCACCGGCGCGAATGGACGCCAGGTCTCGCGGTTCTTGATGGAGTTCACCCGCTCAATCATCTCCGCGCGGCGTGGGTCGGCGAGGATCGAGCGTTGACACAGGCCTCGGGGGCCGAACTCGGCCCTTCCCTCGCACCACATGACCGTCTTTCCGCTGGCGAGCAGGTCGGTGGCGCGTCCGATGAGGTCGTCCGGAACAGTGACCGGCAGGTCGCCGAAGTCGTTCGGATTCGCCTGGATCCTGGGTCCGAGGGCCAGGGTGCGTAACGGCTCCCGCTGGAGCACCGACCGCTGGGCGGCCACGGCGAGGGCGCTTCCGAGCGCGAGCCCCGCGTCACCAGCTGCGGGTTGCACGAACATCCGGTCGACGAGTCCGGATTCTCTGATGACCTGATTCAGCTTGCAGTTGAGGAACACTCCTCCGGCCACTGCGAGGTCACGGATTCCCGACGTCTCCACAGCACGTGCCACCAAATCCAGCATCGCGCGTTCGAGGTAGTTCTGCGCTGCCCAGGCGAGGTCCTCGTAGAACTTCCGCCTGGCCTCACCGCGCGCGGCAGGAGGATGGCCGAAGAGCGCAGCCAGCAGTGCACGGGTGACAGCGAGATCCAATCCCATCCCGCGGGGTTTTAGCGCGGGCGCTATCAAACTGGAAACGTCGTATCCGGTCGAGGTCAATGTGGCGACCTTCCCGAGCCGGTCCCGAATCACCGGATCCGGCGAGCCGTACGGAGCCAGGGCCATGAGCTTGCCCTCACCCTCGAACGCCTCGAATCCGAGGTAGTCCGTCACGGCCGCGTAGAAGTAGCCCAATGAGTTCGGGCACCTGACGTCGGCAATCGCCTCCCATCGGCCGCCCCGCGCGGCCCACGAGGTAGAGCTGCTGATCTCTCCGACACCGTCCACGACGATGACCACCGCGTCGCGGAAAGGAGACGGATAGTAGGCCGAGGCCGCGTGGGCGAAATGGTGGCCCACGAAGACGACCCGCGACGGGTCCTTCATTCCGAGTCGGCGGGCGATGAGCTCTTCAGGGTGATTTCCGAACAACCTGTGACTCGCCACGCAGTCCCCGATGGCACCGCCCAGATCGGCGATCCGGCTTATCTCCTCGTCGGAAACTGTGGAGGTGTCGCCGATCGGCGGGACCAGTCTCTGCGCGATACGTGTCAACTGGGACGCGAGACGTTCATCCCGGAATCCGGGGTCGTATCCAACCGCCACGACGTCCAAATCGTTGACAGATATTCCTGCTTCCGCGAGGCAGTAGTCGACGGCCGCTGCAGGAAATACTCCGGGAGCGCCCTTGATCCTCGTAAACCGTTCCTCCTCCGCGGCGAACATGAGGCGACCGTCCCGGTAGAGGGCTGCCGCGGGGTCGTGGTAGTTGTAGCCGGGCTCTCCAGGGTTTATCCCGAGGATCCATGTGGTGGTCAACCTTGCCTCCTACGTCGTTCTCCACGAGAGGTTCCGCAGCCATTCCTCTGTGGATGGAGGGTTATCTCGCAGTTGTCCGCGTCGACGGTGGCGAGCCCGCCAACGGGCAGCGTGAGGCGGGGCTCGGTGTGCCCGAAATCGACATCCACCAGTACGGGTATGTCGCGACCGGCCAGCGCGCGAAGAACCACCGCGTCGAAGTCGGTGCTGCCGCCGGCGGCGGCGACTGGGCGGTAGTGCCGGCCGATGACGAGACCGGCGATCCGGTCGAGCAGGCCTGACGCCTCCCACTGCGCCAGGATTCCGGTCAGCTGGTCGGGGCCCATCTCGAGAGTTTCCAGGCAGAGAATCTTGCCCGTAACGTCCGGCATGTACGGGGTACCGAAAAGGCGGCTCACTGTCGTGGCGCAACCGGGCAGCAACGGACCCGATGCCTCCCCTGGAAGGAGACAACGCCACCCGGCATCCCGCCGGGTGCGTCGTCGCCGGTCGTCCTCCTTGTCCCACCAGAGAAGTTCATCCGTCCACTCCGTTGGGGCACGGAGAACGACGTCCGCCTGCGTGGCTTGGCCCGTGACGGCTCGGAACGTGCTGAGGGTGTAGGGCCAGGGACCTCCGTGCTCGCCCCACTCCGAGATCGCCATCGGGCCGTGGTACGTCACCAGACCTGCCCGGGCCAGCGCGGCCCACAGCAGTGCCGTGACGTCGCTGTATCCGACGATGGGTTTGGCGGCATCCCGTACCAGATCCCAGTCCACGTACTTCAAGACGGGCAGGGTTGTGTAACCGCCGGTGGTGCACAGGACGCCGTCAACACGCTCGTTCTCGAGCAGTGCGTGCAGGTCGTCGGCCAGCGTATGGGGATTGGCGGCCGCGATGCCGGTGTTTCCCAGGCAGCTGGGGCTTAGCACGACCTCGTATCCTGTTTCGGCAAGTGCCGCCAGGCACCTGGCGAACCGCCTTGGGAACAGCGCTGGCGCCGGGCTGGAAGGAGTCCACAGCCCGAGGACGGCGTCCGGCCTCAGCGGTCGTGGGCGGATAACCTTAACCACGACTACGGCCGTATCGTGCTACGTGCCCTCGGCCTACACATGAGCGGGCACCGCGTCCAGTACCGTCGCGCCAAAGGCAGGAATTCGGCTGACGGGCAGCTGCAGGCGAAGGGTGGGCAGCCGTTCGTCCAGGCACCGCAGCAGGGTGCGGCTGCCGGCACGCGCAAGCGCGGCTCCGACGCAGAAGTGACCGCCTCGCCCGAATGCGAGATGGCCCTGAGCACCGCGGACCGGATCGAAGCGGTCGGGATCGGCAAATCGACGCTCGTCCCGGTTTGCTGACGCGAGAACAAGCGCGACCCGTTCGCCAGCGCGGATGCGGCGCCCTCGAAAGTCGAAGTCCATCCTGGCCCGCCTAGGGGCGAAATGGAACGGAGCGTCGTAGCGCAGCGCCTCCTCAATGACGTCTTCCCAGCGAAGCTCGCCCGACCGAACCTGGTGTAGTGTGTCTTGCTGCGCGTGTACGCTCGCCAGACACACGGCAGTCGCCATGCTTACCGGTTCAATGCCGCCGGTGAGGAGCTGCGTGAAGACGCCCGTGGCTTCCTCCACCGTCAGCGATCCTTTGGTGACCGACCGCGCCAGGCTGCCAGCCACGGAACCTCGTGACCGAGGAAGAACGACATCGCCGACGTAGGCGGTCAACGCGTCGACTGCGGCGCACGAGCGTTCGGCGATCTCGGTATCGGCGCGTGAGGACAGGTAATCCATTATCATCCTCGCGTTCGCTGACAACTCGGCGAGCTCCGCCGGCAGCGCGCCGAGGACGTCGCCGATGACCGCGAGGGCGTACGGGCGGCATAGTTCCGCGAGGAGGTCACCGCCATGGATGAATCCCGCGACAGCGACATCAGCGTGCTTACATAGCGAACCATTCATCTTCGTGACAGCCGCAGGGCTGAACGCGCCCGCGACAATCCGCCGAGCCCGGTCGTGGTACGGCGGGTCGGCGAAGACCAGCCAGCGACTAAGAAACCGTTCCACCCTCAGGGCGGCTGCCCGGCCTGACGGCGACAAGCCCTCGAAGGAGGTCCGTGCGACTCGGGCCCCGAGGCGGCTGTCCAACAGGAGTTCGAAGACGTCCTCGTACCGAGTCACGAACCACGCCTGGAACTCCTCGCTCCAGTGCACGGGGTCCTCGGACCGCAGGAGCGCGTACCACGGGTACGGGTCCAGCGCCACCGCCGGCTCGCCGAGCCTCAACGGACCCAACTCGACGATGTCCGTCATGGCGCGAGTCCCATACCGCGCCGCCCACTGACCGGGGCGCTGCGTGTGGTCACGCCCGCCTCCTCGTGTTGCGGATTCGTCTGAAAAGAACTGCTGTCGTCGCAGCACAAGCACATGTTTCGCGACGTGTGGCGTCTACGTCACCCGGCTGCCAGTGGCAATGCGGTGCCTGGCAGCTTCTTGCCGAATGCCCGTCGCCGGTGCGGACCGGGCCGGCCCCGCGCCGTATACGCCACGGAGCCCCCGAGCCGCCTCGCATCGCCGGTAAGGACGTTTGCTGCCAGGACAGATGCTGCCAGTTCGCGGCTCTTCCGCGCGGGGTGTCGCTCACTGAGACTCGGTGTGCCGAATTTTGCTTTACGCAAAGACCGTCATCGGTGACGGCTCGAGCGTGTGGGACGGGCAGACCGAATGCGGTCTTTCGATTCGGCCCGGACTTTATCGGTACGAGGGGGTCGTCAAACTTTGAAAAGGAGCGCGCTCATGGGCAACGGTTTCTCGCACGGTGGCTGGCGCCCTTCCCCGGATCGTTTCCTGAACATTCTGACCGACCCGATGTACCGCACGTTGGTTGACCTGCAGGACCTGGTCACCACCAGGACCGCGGCGTTCTGGTCGCGGCGGGGTGTCAAGTCGATGCACCTACCGATCACCACCGGCACCATTTCGAGCCCGATGGGTCTGGGCAGCGACTCGGTGCCGGTTTCCATCGAACTGTTCGGCCAGCCCACCTACCTCGCCGACTCCATGCAGTTCATGCTCGAGTACGGCTGTCGGCTGAGCCCGGACGGCTGCTGGTACCTGATGCCCAGCTTCCGGGGCGAGGACTGCGACGCGACCCATCTCAATCAGTTTTTCCACAGCGAGGCGGAGATCCCCGGCGGCCTCGACGACGTCATGGCCGCGGTCGAGGACTACATACGTGATCTCGCCGGGACCGTGGTGGAGAGGTACGGCGACGCGGTTGGAATGGTTGCCGGCAGCATCGACCACCTTACCGGCCTCGCCAAGCTGAAGACGATCCCGAGGCTCACCTTCGACGAGGCGGCCGCGCATCTCGCTGGCGACCCGGCGGCGATTCGTCAGCACGACGGCTGGCGCAGTCTCACCCGACACGGCGAGCGGCGCCTGCTGGACGAGGTCAGCCCGGTCCTATGGGTGACCCACTACGACCACTTGACGGTGCCCTTCTACCAGGCCTACGCCGACGACGGGCGGCGCACCGCGCTCAATGCGGACCTCTTGCTGGGCATTGGCGAGGTCGTCGGCTGCGGCGAGCGACACGCAACCGGTGCACAGACCCGGGCGGCGCTTGAGCATCACCAGGTGCCGGAGGCGGATTACCGCTGGTATGTCCAGATGAAGGATCATTTTCCGCTGCGCACCGCAGGCTTCGGCCTGGGCGTCGAGCGCTGGCTGATGTGGGTGCTCAACCAGACTGACATCCGGGAGATGCAACTGGCGCCGCGGCTCAATGGCGTCGTCATCGCTCCTTGAGCAGTAGCGATGGACGTGAGGCAACGACGGTCGCTGATGGTCGGCGGCGCGGAGATAGTCGAGGCCGCCGATTTGGACCAATACGCCACGTTGGCATTGGCGATGACCGGGCCGGCGGACCCGCTGCCGGTACCGGCGGAAGCCTGGAACCGCTTCGCAGCGGCCATGGAAACCCTCCCCACTGCCGCACCCGCACCTGAGCACTGGCGTGGCGAGGTGTACGTCACCCACCCGCCGTACGCGCCGATAGCCCATGTGCTTGCCACGGCTACCGGACGGGTGCTGCGCCACGCGTCGCTCGTCGACGCGCTTGTGGCTGCCCGCGACATCCCGGTGGCAGTAATAGCCCCGGCCGACGAGATCACACCCGAACTGCTCGCCGGCCTGCCGGTCGACGGCCAGGTGGGATTGCTCACCGGGCGGACCATCAACGCCGTCGCAACTCTGGTGGCCCGTAGCATCCTGCAGGGTCCGGCGTCACTGACCGAACTCGACGATCTGTGGTTCGACACGTTCAGCCGACCCACAGCCACTGACACGCAACCCGCGCCGCGCGCCCTGCTCGGCCCAGCCGCCACCCCGCAGTCGCTGCGCGCGGCGCTGCGGTCGGGCACCGCCGTGCTGGCCGGTCGCGGCCACGGCCGAGACTGCGTGGTGCACTTGAACGGCGGCGGCATCTGCGGCCGCGCCGAAAAACAACCCCGACTCCTCGAGCTGCCGCGCGTCGACACAGGCTGGTCGAGCCAGCCGGCGGCCTGCCAGCAGAGCGACCGTTGCTGGCGGGACGACGTGGAGGTGTCCGACCATCTGCGCGGCGCGGAACTTCGCGCGGCAGTGGTGGTGCTCGACAGTTGCCGGACAGCCCACGCCGGTGCGGGCAGCGTGCGTGGCGAGGTCACGCTGCCGCTGACCATGTTGGAAGGTGTGCCGCTGGCGCTGGTGTGCGCAATCGGCACACGCGCCGGCAGCCAGTGGGCCGGGCGGCTGATTCCAGCACTGATCCGCGCCGGCCTGCCGCTGGGCGCGGCGCTGGCTGAGGCCAACGTCGCCATAGCGGGCGACGGTTACGGACTGGGCCGCCTCGCGCTGTTCGGGGACGCGGGACTCACGGCACCGGCCGGACCTCCGGTCGCCTATGCGCCGGGCGACGAGATCCCAGCCGGGCGAGCCGCTGCCCTGGTGCTGGGTACCGGGCTATTGCCCGTGGAGCCGAACGGTCCATTGGTGCTGCCCGGGCGCCGTGGCTACTCCTGGGCCATCACCACTATGGCCCACCGGCGTGGTGGGCGGGTCGAGGCGGTACCGGTGTCCCCGACTGTCGAATGGGAGAGAGTGCGGGCATGGGTACAGCGGCTGAGAGCCGTACCTCAGATGGGGTTGCCGGTTGACCAGACAGTGTTGGACAAGGTGTACCGAGATGCCGCCGCTGCGGTACGCCGCCGGGCGTCAGCCGGGCACGCGTCGGCGGCAATCTCCGCTGACGCCGACTTCGCCGACGGCGTGCGGCGCCTCGCCGAACTGCAGGCCCAGCTGGTAAGCACCGAGGTCAACCGGATAGCCAGCAACCCCTACTTCTTCGTCGACGGCTGGCCCGGACCGTGGTCGGTGCAGACCGCGCCCGAGCCGGCCGAGTGCCCGCAGTGCGGTGACCTGTCGCTGCTGTGCCACACGGTACGTCCGTCCGCCGGATGCAGTGACCCGCTGCGCTACGACGTCTGCGTGCGCTGCGGCGAGATGTCCGCTGGCGCGGCCGAGCAGCCCGGGCACGTCAGCGTGCGCCACCCAGCACAAGTCCGCCGGGATGACCTGATACGGATCCGGGTCACCGTCACTGCGCCGCCTCGCGCTTCCGTTTCTGTCGCCCTCGGCGCTGCGTTCATCAACCCGAAACGGCTAGGCGTGTTCATGACGGGACAACCGGCTGCGTTCATGCTCGGGCCAGGGGAGCGGCGCGACCAAGAGTTCACGGCCACAAGCACTGCTTCCGCCGCTCTCGATCAACAGGTCTTCAAGGTCGTTGTGGCCGTCGATGGCGCCGTACGCTGTTTGTCCAGGTGGGTCTGGCTTCGGGCCTGAGGCTGGGCTCTGGGAAACCAACCACGGCTGCGGCACAGAAGGCGTCGAACGGCGGCCGTGGTCGAATCGGAGCGTTGCCGTCGGCCCCACTCAAAGCCGCCGGTCGCCGCTGCCGCGACAAGAGTGGAGCCAGTCGTCTGCGCGGCCTTCGTGGGAGTTTCCAGCGATTCCGTCGTCAGGATCGGATTGCTCGCGTTGAGTCCCACAACACTCTTAACGACGATTTCGAACAGTTGTGCCCTTGAATGCAATTCTCGATACCCCGCTTGATTGAGAGAACCTGAGGACTGCTTATCTGCTCGAATTAGATAGATAGTTGCTGCTCAATGGGAGGTTCGTCATCTGTGCGCATATGGCCGCATGCTGCACGGCAGCATGCGGCCATATGAATGTGTTCGGCTAGTTCACTAGGCAGCTGCGACCGACCTTCACCGGGTGAGAGGCTGGTTCGTCGCAATCGGACCTCGTCTGTCCGTCGCTATCGCCGAGGGGACCGGACGGGCTTAGGCGCACGCTTCAGGTGGAGACGGCAGGTTCGCGGGAGCTCGCCACGGCGCGGCCGGTGCCGGACTGCGACGGTCTGCTCCGCGCAGGAGGCCTCCTGCGACTGCAGGCGGCGGAGTCGGCGTGCGACTCGAGTGCTCTCGGCGGTGGGACCGACATCGGTCGTCCGAGCCTGGTCGGCGGTTCGCTCCTCTCGGGCGTACCCATCCATGGCGGACAGGATCGCGGCTGACGTGACGCGCCGCACGCCGATTTCCGACGGGGGACCCGCCCCTGGCAAGGCCATTCGGCAGCCGGTACCGTATGCACCGGTGTGCCGGGAAGCCTGGTCGGCGTCGATCGTCCCGTCGACCTCGGAGGCTGTTGGTGCGCGCTCGCGATCTTGTACGCCCGTATCCCGTCGTTGAACTCGAATCCTCGGCCCTGAAAGCGGCCCATCTCCTGGCTCAGCAGGACTTGCCGGGCCTCGTCGTGGTTGACGACAACGGACGCCCCATGACGGTGCTCGCCGGTACCGAGGTGCTGCAGATGGCGGTTCCCGCGTACTGCCAGGACGACCCGTCGCTCGCGCGGGTGATCGACGAGGCAGCCGCCGATGTCTTCGTACGTGCGCTGGAGGGTCGCACCGTACGGGAATGCCTCCCCGAGCAGCACCACGAGCTACCCGTCGTCGGGCCGAACGCCACGGTGCTTGAGATCGCGGCGATCATGGCGCGAACCCACAGCCCGTTGGTGGCGGTGGTTGACCGTCAAGAAGGCCTGCTCGGCGCGGTCACTCTCGACGCCCTGATGGACTGGGTGACGCGGGCATGACCATCACCGCGTGGCTCGCCGTCGCGGTCTTCGTCGTCGCCTACGTCTTCATCGCCACCGAGAAGATCCATCGAGTCACGGCGGCGCTCGGCGGCGCGGTTTTGATGCTCCTCATTGGAGCGACGGATGCCCACAACGCCTTCTTCAGCGAAGAAGCCGGCATCGACTGGCACGTCATCTTCTTGCTGCTCGGCATGATGCTGATCGTCAGCGTGCTCAAGCGGACCGGCGTCTTCGAGTACGTCGCCATCTGGTCGGTCAAGAGAGCACGCGGCCACCCGTTCCGGGTCATGGTGATCCTGGTGGTGGTCACGGCGCTGGCCTCGGCTGTCCTGGACAACGTCACCACGGTGCTACTGATCGCGCCGGTGACGCTGCTGGTCTGCGACCGGCTCGGCGTACCGGTTGCACCGTTCCTCATCGCCGAGGCGTTGGCGTCAAACATCGGCGGTACCGCCACCCTGGTCGGTGACCCACCGAACATCATCATCGCCAGCCGCGCCGGTCTGTCCTATAACGACTTCCTGGTTCACCTGGCACCGATCGTGGCACTGCTTCTGGTGGTCTTCATCGGCTTGTGCCGGTGGCTGTTCCGCGCGGCCTTTACCTACGACCGCGAGCGAGCCGCCGAAGTGATGCTGCTCAACGAACGCGACGCGATCCAGGACCGCCGGCTCCTCATTGTGAGCGGCGTGGTGCTGATCGCGGTGACGATCGCATTCGTACTCCACACCGTGCTGCACCTGGAACCGTCCGTAGTCGCGATCGTCGGCGGCCTCGTACTGCTCGCCGCGTCACGCCTCGACACGACGGATGTCGCGAAGGACGTCGAGTGGCCGACACTCGCCTTCTTCGCCGGTCTATTCGTCATGGTCGGCGCGCTGGTATCGACCGGCGTCATCGCGCAGATCGGCGACGCCGCCGCCAGCGCGGTTGAAGGACGGCTGTGGTTTGCGACGATGGGCCTGCTGTGGGGATCGGCGGTCCTCTCCGCCCTCGTTGACAACATCCCGTACGTCGCAACGATGAGCCCGATCGTCGCGCAGCTGGTCGAGGCGAGTGGCGGAAGCGGCACCGGACCGCACGTCCTGTGGTGGGCCCTCGCACTCGGCGCGGACCTCGGCGGCAATGCCACGGCCGTGGGCGCCTCGGCCAACGTGGTCATCCTGGGTGTTGCGGAGCGAGCCGGGCGCCGGATCTCGTTCTGGCAGTTCACGAAGTACGGACTGATAGTGACCGTAGTCACCATCGCCCTGTGTGTGCCGTACCTGTGGCTGCGCTACTTCGCCTTCGCGTGACCGCCGGTTTCGCCGATCATGAACCGCAGGTCATGATCAGCGCTCGGAAAGCGCTTGCCCCTCATGATCGTGGCGATCTTGGTGGCGCTTGAGTGACGCCTGGGTGGCGAGCTAGGACGGGACTGGCGTTAGTCGGCGGCCGAGGACTGGTGATCTGGTTGGGCGGTACGACCGGCACCGAAACGGTCGGATCTGCACCGCTCAACGAGATCACGGTGGGATCTGACCCGCCACCGAGCGTCACCGCATTGTCACGGATCCGCATTACACCCCGTACAGCGTCCTAGGAGGCTAGCCTTTCACCCGTTCGACGGAGTCATTTATGTGACTTGCTGCCATAAATAGGACTAACCGCGATCACGACCTGGCACCTGGTAACGTGCGGGCCCGTCCCC
>Ga0079224_100015787_pt1 | contig 10591 bp, 6 predicted proteins | sample Stecom2015_FD_80414 | JGI IMG/M metagenome (GOLD analysis project Ga0079224, IMG submission 80414) | Agricultural soil microbial communities from Utah to study Nitrogen management - Steer compost 2015 | ecosystem: Environmental > Terrestrial > Soil > Agricultural land | place: USA: Utah...
ATTTGAAAATTGAAGATGTGAATCGAGTTTTTCCGGTTTTGGACAATTCAAGCAGAATGAATGAGGCCTTGATTGAATGCGTAGAAGAAAATCAAGTGGAAGTACGATTAAGTGAAAATATCTTAAAGGTCGAATCGAAAGACGAAGATTTTTTAGTCCATACCAAATCGGGAGTTATCCCCTTTGATTACGTGATATTCACGCCGGGAAGTAGCGTGAAATCGATGGAAATTCTCAAGAATTTAGGCCATAAAATTGTCAAACCTGTTCCTTCCTTGTTTACGTTTAACATCAAAGACAAACGCTTAAAAGATTTGATGGGAATAAGTTTTGAATGGGTAGAAATTTCGATTCCCGAATTAAAAATGGAAGCAGAAGGCCCCTTATTGATTACTCATTGGGGACTGAGCGGACCGGGAATATTAAGACTTTCGGCCTGGGGTGCCTTGGAATTAGCAAAGCTGAATTATGAATTTGAAATAAAAATTAATTTCATACAACGCGACACGGAAGACTGTATCGAATACTTAAACGAATTGAAACTAGAACACCCTAAAAAATCAGTCTATAAATTCAATCCATTTTCTTTTCCAAAACGTTTCTGGCAGAGAATTTTGGAAGTTTCAAAAATCCCAGAGGATTTAATTTTTTCCCACCTAAACAAAGTCCAAATTCAAAAAATTTCCGTGGAATTAACCCAAGGAATTTATCCAGTCAAAGGAAAAAGTACCTTCAAGGAGGAATTTGTAACCGCCGGAGGAGTTGATTTAAAAGAAATTGATTTTAAATCGATGCAAAGCAAAATTATTCCCAATTTATTCCTAGCCGGTGAAATTTTAAACATAGATGCCATCACGGGAGGATTTAATTTTCAAGCCTGTTGGAGCGAAGGTTTTTTAATTTCAGAACACTTAAAATCAATCACCTAATTGCTTGATTCGGGGAAATCTCGATTTCGAAATATTTAACCCGGGAAAAATCAGTCATTTATTTCAATAAATCGGATAAATTCCAAAAGAACGACAGGATAAAAAGGAAATCTTATATTTACGGAAATTTAATTCGAAAGGAAAGGTTTCGGAATAATCAACTAATTTTTTTGGAAAAAAATTGAGCCTGGAATAATACAAATTTTTGGATAAAAAAAGACAAAATTTCAAAAAATGTTATGCGTACATAACAAATATCATTTTTTTTTCTACATTTGGAAACGATACATTAACAATCTAAAATTTGATTAATTACATGAGAAGAATTTATTTATTAGCACTCCTGCTTGGGATGGGTAGTTCAGCCTTTGCGGGTGGATATCGTGTAGCATTGCAAGGTGTCCGTCAAGCCTCAATGGGTAATACCGGGGTAGTGCATGCAAAAGATGCCAGTGTTGCCTTTTTCAACCCTGCTGGTCTTGCTTTTGTTGAGGGGAAAGTAAGTATAGCTGCCGGAGGGTTTGGAATTCAAAACAATGTAGCTTGGCAAAACGCAAGTACGTTGGAAAAAGCAGAAACTGATAGTCCTCTAGGAACGCCTATTTACTTTGCGGCTTCTTATCGACCAATAGAAGATGTAACCATCGGGGTAAGTTTTACAACTCCCTTTGGAAGTACTGTAAAATGGCCTGATACTTGGGCAGGTCAAGCCAACATCACTCAAATCGAATTAAAATCTTATTTCATTCAACCTACCATTGCGATTAAATTCAACGAATGGTTCAGTGCGGGTGCAGGATTCATCTATGGAATCGGATCTGTGAACTTACAAAGAACCATGAATGTTGCCGGAAATGACATCGGATTGGAAATCGATGACACAAATGCACATGGTTTAGGTTTCAACATTGGTGCTTACTTCAAACCAAGCAAAAAAGTTAGTGTAGGTTTATCTTATCGTTCTAAAGTGGACATGAAAGCCAACGATGGAGAAGTAACTTGGACAAATGTTCCAAGCGGACTTTCTGCTTCCATGCCTTTTACAACCTCTGAATTTAACGCGATGCTACCTTTGGTATCAGAATTCATGGGGGGAGTTTCTTACCAAGTTACACCAAAATTGATGTTGACAGGGGAAGTTTCTGTTCACGGATGGGGTAAATACAAAAACCTTGACATTCAATTGGAGAACACTGAAACAGGAGAAACTTACGATTCAAAAGCAAAGAAAAACTTCATCGACCGTGCTGTTTGGAAAATTGGTGGAGAATATCAAGCATCTGATTTGTTAGCAATTCGTTTAGGATACTATTTCGACGAATATGTTTCTCCAAGAGAACATTGGTCTCCTGAAACTCCAGATGCAACCCGTCACGGATTTACTGCCGGTTTAGGATTGAACTTCGGTGGATTCAATGTTGACGCATTTGGTCAATACACATTGGGAGTAGAAAGATATGTTCACAATGTAGAAACCGGATTCCAAGGAGATGTGAATTTGAGCGCATTCTTATTTGGATTAGGGCTTTCGTATAACTTTAACTAATCAGAAAAATGAAAAAAAATTTCTCAAAAATATTATTTGCTAGTTCATTGGTAATTATGGCTAGCTGTGATCCAGATTTTGAAGACCCGATTGAGGACATCGTTGTCACTTCTGGAGATGCAGATTTCTCTCGCTATGTAGCATTGGGAAACTCTTTAACTTCCGGATATACCGACAATGCTTTGTTTAAAAGCGGTCAGGAAAATTCATTCCCTAAAATGTTGGCCGATCAAATGGCATTGGCAGGAGGTGGAGCTTTCGTTCAACCTTTGATGCCAGATGATATTGGAGGTTTTTCAAACTTAGGGGTTGCAGGAAGAATGACCTTACAACTTGTAAACGGCTCTTTAACTCCTGTTCCAACTCCGGCTCAGTCTCCATTGACACCGGCAACAGGAGGACCTTTCAACAACATGGGGGTACCGGGCGCAAAATCCTATCATTTATTGGCTCCTGGATATGGAAACCCTGCCGGAATCGGATCTACCGCTAACCCTTATTTCGTAAGATTTGCTTCTTCTCCAAGTGCTTCTGTAATCGGAGATGCATTGGCTCAAAATCCAACCTTCTTCACTTTGTGGATTGGGAACAACGACGTTTTGGCCTATGCAACAAGCGGTGGTGTAGGAACCAACCAAATGGCAGCTAACAATACGGACTATACAACCTATGGTTCAAATGATATTTCACACCCTGCTGTAGTTGCAGGTTCTATCCAATTGATGTTGGAAAAATTAGTAAATGAAGCAGGTGCTAAAGGCGCCATTGCGAATATCCCAAGCATTACCGATATTCCCTATTTCAACACTGTTCCTTATGCTCCATTGAGCCCGGCTAATCCAAATTTCGGCCCGATGATTCCAGCTTTAAATACGCAATTCAGCCAATTAAATGCTGTATTTGACTATTTAGGAGTTCCGGAAAGAAAAATCGTGTTCAATACCAACGCGGCAAGTGCTGTGGTTATTGAAGACGAAACTTTAGTTGATTTATCAGCTCAAATTTATGCCGTGCTAACTTCTCAAGGTGTTGATGCCGGATATGCAAGCATCTTGGCTAATACATACAAACGTTCACGTCAAGCAACACCTCAAGACTTGTTGGTATTTACTTCTCAAACTGTCATCGGACAAGTTAATGCAGATCGTGTGGCTCAATTAATGGCGATGGGCGTACCTCAAGAACAAGCAGCTCAACTTTCCATCAACGGAATTACCTATCCGTTGACTGACCAATGGGTCTTGACAGCTACAGAGAAAAACGAAATCATTGCTGCAACTCAGGCTTACAATGCTGCAATTGCACAATTGGCTGCTAATTATAATTTAGCATTCGTAGATGCTTACCAAGCAATGAAAGATTTAGCAAGCAATTCAGGTATTACCTATTTCGGAAATACTTTTACGACTACTTACGTGAGTGGAGGTGCGTTCTCCTTGGACGGTGTTCACTTAACAGGTAGAGGATATGCAGTCGTTGCTAACTATTTCGTTGATGCTATTAACCAAAAATACGGTTCAACTTTAAGAAACATAAACCCAAATAATTATCCGGGTATTGCAATTCCTTAAGGAAAAGAACCTTGACAAAATAGAAAAACGTCTTCTTTTGGAAGACGTTTTTTTGTATCTTAATTCCACCTAACCAATTTATTGTAACCTTGAAAAATCAGCCCTTTATCATTCCTTTGATTGGGCTTATATTCGGCATAAGCCTACAGGAAGTTTCATTCCTTCCGAATGGGAACAAGGCATTTTCTTTGGGCTTTCTTCTCTTCTTTGCTTTCCTCATGCTGGGGTTATTTTGGAAACGATTTTATTCACTACTAATTTTTCTGCTTTTCATTCGTTTAGGGAGTTTATTAGCCCAAATACAAAATCCACCTCCTCTGCTCCCTGATTTATATTTATCCCAAGAATCATGGATACAACTCGAGGTAAAAGAAGTTTTCAATCCCTCTGAAAAATTTCAAAAATACAAAGCCCGCATCTTATCGGCCGACAGCCTTCCCGTTTCAAACCAACAGGTTTTATTGTATTGGAAAAAAGAAAATCCTCCTCTCTTTACCAAAGATAAAGTTTGGTTAAAAACAAAATTACAACCTCTTCCCAAACCCTTAAATCCCTATCAGTTTGATTACGGAAAATACCTAAAAAGACAAAAAATTCAATATGTATGCTTTCAAAAAGATGAATTCTACATTGAAACGAATTCTTCCCATTGGCAACATAAACTTTCTTATTTTAAAAAATCTATTTATCAGGATTTAGTAAAGTCCGGCTATACCAAAAACTCAGCCGATATCATCGCCGCCATGTTATTGGGTGACCGAGCAGAAATGGACGAAGAGATAGTAGATAATTACCGAAAAACAGGTGTGGTGCATGTACTATCGATTTCCGGATTGCACATTATGATTGTTTATACCATTTTTTATCTTTTACTCTTTCCGATTAGGTATTTAAAAAAAGGAAAACACATTCGAATTATTGTAAGTCTGACTTTAATTTGGAGTTATGTAATTCTGGTCGGATTTCAACCTCCGGTTTTACGCTCAGCCTTGATGATTTTAATTTACCAGATAACCGTTCTGTTCAACCGTAAACCCAATGTTTACCATACCTTGGCGTTGTCTGCCATTATCTTGCTTTTATTCCACACCAATTATCTATTCGATGTAGGGTTTCAGTTGAGTTATTCCGCCATTTTCTTCATCGTCTTTTTCCATCCGGTTTACCAGAAAATATTCCGTCCGAAAACAAAATTTGCCCGCAATTGTATCGGGTTTCTGGGCACTTGCATTTCTGCTCAATTGGGAACCTTTCCGATTGCGACTTACTATTTTCATCAAACTACGGGATTATTTTTAGCCGGAAATCTTGTGATGGTTTTCGCCTCCAATCTGATGATAGCCGGGGGAATGATCAGCATAGGACTCAACTGTTTTAACCTTGAATTCCCTTTCTGGATTTCAATTTTCAACGGTTTGATTCAATTCTGCAACGACTATATGGAATGGCTCTCACAATTTGATCTTTTGATTTTCGAAGGAATTTCTTTTTCTGTAATGGAAACATTTTGGATTTTGGGAATTATCATTCTTTTCAAATTCGTTTTGGAAACGAAAAATTTCAAATACATTTTTCCATTCCTAAGCTGTATTTTCCTTTTTCAAATTCAACGATACGCGCAAAATCAAAAACTGGATAAAAAGAAAGAAATCGTGGTGTTTCACCAGACGAAAAATACCATCATCGGAGTCAGAAAAAATTCCCATTTATCGATTTACATTAGAAATTTGGAGGATACGGTTAGAATTCACCGTTACATCCTTCAACCCTATATCATTCGGGAACGAATTAAAACCTGGAATTATTTCCCTTTGGAAACCCCATCAGACTCGGTACTTAAGAGTAAAATTGTCGTCATTCAAGATAATTCCCTATTGAATGAATTAGAATTAAAACATCTACCCGAAATCATTATAGACGGCAGCAATTATCCGAATTTCGAATTGGAAAACTCCGCAAAGGTTTGGCGAACCCACCAAAGCGGTGCCAAGGTTATTCCTCTCCCTTAAGACCGCTTAAAAGGGTGCTTTTGTCCATATAGCCCAAAAGAAGACCTGTCAATTTCCCATCGTTGTTTAAAATGGCATAAGCCGGATACGAGAGTCTTCCCCTCAAAGTGAAATAGGCAAAGGAATGAACACCTTTACGGCTGTTCGGAATTTTCACGTTTTTATAAGTTTTTCCTTTGAACGATACTTCTTCTTTGGATTCCGCATCGAATTTTACCGGGATGTAATTATCGTTGATGTATTGGGCAACTTCCACATCTTTGAAGGTAGAAGCGTCCATTTTCTTACACCATCCACACCAGTCGGTATAAAAATCGATGAACAAAGGCTTTTCAGGAGATTTCTTCTGCTCTTTTTCTGCTTGTTCCAAGGTAAACCAATTGATTTCCTGAGCAGACACCCATACAGAAAAGAAAATTGCGAAAATTCCAAAAATATATTTCGTTTTCATCTTATTCAAAATCAGCTTATCAAAATTACAATTTATTTGACACCGTGCAATAATTTTTTCAAAGTACCACTCATAACTAAGGCAATAGCTCCAATGATAAAAGGAATAATGGTAAAAATTAAGAAGAAGGTCATTAAATCGTATTCGGCTGTAATTTGATCAATTCTTTGCCCCAATACTCCGGAAGTTTTATTCCCAATAGCCAATGCCAAATACCATACACCAAACATAAAGGCAATCATACGGGCAGGAACCAATTTACTTACATAAGAAAGTCCAACAGGTTGTACGCATAATTCACCCATCGTATGGAATAAATAGGCCAAAATCAACCAAATAAAACTTACCGAAGCCGTTTTAGCACCTTGCGGGATATCCTTTGCTCCATACGCTAAAAAGGCAAATCCAATTCCTAAAAGGAATAATCCCAAGGCATATTTACCGGCCAATGGCGGATTGAATTTACTTTCCCAAAGCTTCGAAAAAACAGGCGCCAAGGCAATGATAAATAAGGAATTCAAAATCGCAAACCAAGTCGCCGGAATTTCAATTTCATTTTCTTTCTTTTGAACTACTTTGGCTTGGATACTCTCTTTGATATTCTGAGCTTTTTGGCTATCTATTTGTTGGAAATTTGTTCCTTTTTTATCTAAGTCGATGATGTATAAATTGTCTCCATTGGTAAATTTCTCCAAGGAACGAATCACCGTGGTTTTCTCCACAATAGTAGCATTAGCATCGGGGACATTAACTCCGTTAACTACCAATATTTTCTTTTCTTCCGCTCCATCGTCTCCTTTTTGAACTACCTCATAAGTCGGATAAGAAATTTCGTAAGAATAAGTATTGAAATTGGCATAAATTTTCCAAATAATCAATCCCCAAATCAAAATGAAACTGAATCCTAAAACGATATTGGATGCCAAATATTTCTGATAAGTTCTGCGGAACAATATGAACAAAACATAGGAAATAATCGCCACCGGAACAACGGTAATGATGACGTCAAAAATATTAAACAACAACGCATAATTTCCGGAAAGAACGCGGTTGGTATAATCTTTCGCAAAGATACTCATAGAACCTCCCGCTTGTTCAAATGCCGCCCAGAAAAAGATGATAAAAAAGGCAATCATCATAATGGCTAGCATACGATCGCGGGTTACTTTTCCGAATCGGACAACACGGGAAATCAATAATACCAAAAATAGAATTAAGGATAGGATAATCGTGGCATTGGAAAAATCTTGATCTCCAAATTTCAATAAGTTAACCTCTGTAATTTTAGATAAAGGATCATTAATTGTCCATACCAATCCGCCTAAAGCAACTAAGACGACAATGATTTTATCGATTAATGTAAATGGATTTAATTTATCCTCTTCAGCTTCTTCTGTGACTTTTACTGTTTCCGTTGAATCATCCTTTTTGACAGGAGCTAATCCTACATTGCCAAATATTTTTTGCGCCAAGGTAAACTGCAATAATCCCAATAACATAAAAATTCCCGCAAGACCAAATCCCCAGCTCCATCCTACATTTTCACCTAAATAGCCACATAGCATAATACCCAAGAAAGCTCCGGCATTTACACCCATATAAAAAATGGTATAAGCACCATCTTTCTTTTCCGGATGATCTTTATATAGAACAGAAATAAAAGAAGTCATATTGGGTTTAAAAAATCCTGTCCCAATGACCAATAAGAATAACCCAAGGTAAAGGAAGAATTCCGTTTCAATGGCCATACTCGCGTGACCTAAGGTCATAATGAGTGCACCAATCACAATGGCCTTTCGATAGCCTAAATATTTATCGGCCAATTGTCCCCCAATAATCGGAGTCAAATAAAGCAATGCCAAGTAGGTACCATAAAGCGCCAAAGCATTTTCACGGGGCCAGTCCCAACCACCAATACCAAAGGCACTAACAAGGAATAAAACCAAAAGGGCACGCATACCATAGAAGGAGAATCGTTCCCACATTTCGGTAAAAAACAATACAAATAATCCGGCCGGATGCCCCAAAACTTGTGTATCAAAAAAAGTATTTTTCGACTGTCCCATGCTTTTTAACTTTTAAACCCGCAAATTACTAATAAGTTTTGAGTCTTGAATTCGAAGTTTTTAAGTTTTCGCAAAATTTTAGAAATTTTCATGAATAAGTATCCGGGCGTGCCCCGACTTGGCAAAATCACCTTTTGCCAAGTCGGGGACGGGCTCTCGGCACTCGCTTTTTTGGTGTCTCAGGACTTTGAGTGAATGTCAAATTCCCGATTGGTGTCTGAATAGCTTCCTCTGTGTCTGAGGCTCTCAAAGACACCAAAAAGAGCTCAAACAAATGCCTCCATCCCTCACGCATAAAAGGCTTCCGCCTATTCAAATAGAAGCTAATAAAAAAGCTGTCCGTTGAGACAGCCTCTTTGAATTTATATCATCAAATATTAAGAATTTGCTTCAAGTTTTTGCTTTTTCTCTATCGGTCGAATGATTAATCGGTCGTAAATCGCCAAGGAAATAATCGAGAACATTCCTACTGCTACAATCACCCACCAAATTTTGTTTGGATGATAGGTATTCCATAAATATTCCACCATCTGCCAATGATCCATTCCCAATTTTTGTTCAGCCAAAGCAAAATAATCGTTTTTGGAGAATGGAAAGTTCAGGGTTGAAATATCTATGTTTTTTTCTGCAGCATATTGAGCCACGGAAGTTTTCACCTCTCCCCAATTCACCTCCTCTGCTTTCAAATTAAACTGGTTTTCAAATTGGCTTAGTTTCATGCCAAATAGATTGGAGCCTTTTTCCACAAATTGTTCATGAGAAACGATTTCAGGCATCTCAATATTTCGTTTGGTCATTTCTTTTTGCAAAAGAGATAATTTATCGGACCAGGCTTGATATAAATCTCCCGAAATAAAACTTGTTACCCAGTAACTTGCTGCTACCGGCAAGAAATAAGTTCCTTGATACAATCCTTCTTTCCCTTTAGGCGTAATCAATGCAATGAAAGAAGATACGGTAGGACTTGACATCATTTCTCCAATGGCGAAAATCATTGTTCCGAGAATTACAAACCAAACCGTTCCAAAATAGAAAGACATTCCCACCCCGATGGTAGCAATGATAGCTCCTCGATTCACGGCACTAATGTGACGCATCTTTGTTACAAAATAAGAAATACTTACCTGACACAAAATAATCATTAAGGAGTCTATATTGGTAAACCATTCAGGTTTTACTTGTGATCCATCGCTTAAAGTTTTCGCCAATCCCGATGGTAAATTTTGATTAATCCAATCACTGATAACCGCTGAATTTACCCAGTCTTCGATGAAGTTAGGAAGCGTGTTGAATAATTGATTGAACATCGTCCAGAATCCAACCATCAACAACAATAAGATTCCTAAACGGATGTCTTTTAATGCCTCAAAAATTCCTTTTAAAGAATCTACGATTGCCTTTCCGATTGAATCTTTGGGTTTTTCAACTTTTGGCTCTTTGTAAAACAACAATAAAACAACCAGGTTTATGGTGATTACAATGGCAGCCTGAATGAACATAAGTTTCCACCCAAATTCTGTTCTTAAATAAGAAGACATGGAAGGTCCCACAAAACCTCCGATGTTTACCATCATATAGAAAATCCCAAATCCCAATGTTCCGGTGGATTCATCCGTATTTCTTGCCACAATCGCCGAGGCTACCGGCTTAAAGAATGCTGCTCCGACGGCAACTAACAAAAACACCAAATATACACTGGAATAGGTTTTGACTTCCCCCAATAAATAATAACCTGCAATCAATAAAATATAGGCTATTACAAGAGAAAGTTTATAGCCAATTCTATCGGCAATTACCCCAAAGAAAAGTGGCATCAAATACAGAATCGCCACAACATTTCCCATAATGTTCCCTTTCTGGACATGGTCAAAACCAAGTCCCCCTACATCGGTAGAACCCACTAAATACAACCCAAAAAGTGTATAAATACCATACCAAGCCCAGCGTTCAAAGAGCTCCATTAAACTAGCAATCCAGAAGTTCTTATTCATAGAACCTATGGCCTGCCAAAAGTTTTTC
>Ga0079224_100015788_pt1 | contig 10591 bp, 10 predicted proteins | sample Stecom2015_FD_80414 | JGI IMG/M metagenome (GOLD analysis project Ga0079224, IMG submission 80414) | Agricultural soil microbial communities from Utah to study Nitrogen management - Steer compost 2015 | ecosystem: Environmental > Terrestrial > Soil > Agricultural land | place: USA: Utah...
CCACATACCCCCGCCCCCGCCCTCGCCCCCGCCCTGGCCCGGCGTAGCCCCGAAGAGGGGGCGCGCCGCCGGACGGCGCTCAGCCCCCGGGCTCCGGCGGCGCCCCCCGCTTGATCTCCTCCCACAGCGCGTCCAGCTCTTCGAGCGAGGCGCTCCCGAGGGCGATGCCCCGCTCGCGGGCGAGGCGCTCGAGCGCCTCGAACCGGGCGGTGAACTTCCGGTTGGCGCGCTGGAGCGCGTTCATGGCGTGGACGCCCGCGAGCCGCGTGAGGTTGACGACGGCGAACAGCAGATCGCCCAGCTCCTCTTCCAGCGCGGCCGGCTCGGCGGCCTCCAGCGCTTCGCGCACCTCCTCCAGCTCCTCCGCGACCTTCTCGAAGGCGCCCCGCGCGTCGGCCCAGTCGAAGCCGACGGAGCTGACGCGTTCCTGGATGCGGTGGGCGCGCGAGAGCGGGTCGAGCCGGGGGGACAGGCCTTCGAGCACGGGCCGGTCCCCGCGTTCGCGCGCCTTGAGCGCCTCCCACGGCTCGGCTTCGCCGCCGTAGATGTGGGGGTGGCGACGGCGCATCTTGGTTTCGAGCTGGGAAACGACGGCCTCGGCGTCGAACGCGCCGCGCTCCTCCGCGAGGACGATCTGGAAGGCGAGGTTGAGGAGGAGGTCGCCGAGCTCGCCGGGCAGCGCGGCGTCGTCTTCCGCGCTGACGGCGTCCGCGACCTCGTGGGCCTCTTCGAGCAGGTACGGCAGCAGGGTGAGCGGCGTCTGCGCCGCGTCCCAGGGGCAGCGTTCGCGCAGGAACCGGACGAGGTCGAGCGCGCGGTCCAGGCGCGGCCGGCCGGCGGGGGGAAGCGGCGAAAGATCGGCCATCTCGGGTTGCGACGGAATCCGTAGGGCGTCTATACTAGGCGTTCTTTATCGACGATGTCAAACACGTGGCAGAGCAGGGCATGGGTCGAGGTGGACCTCGACGCCGTGCGGGAGAACTTCACGAGGATCCGCCGCGCGGTGGGCCCCGGGCCGGGCATTATCGCGATGGTCAAGGCGGATGGCTACGGGCTTGGTGCGGAGCGCGTGGTCCGTGCGCTGGAGCCGCTGGGCCCGTGGGGCTATGGCGTCGCGACCGCCACGGAGGGCGCGACCCTGCGGCGGTCGGGTGTGCGGCGGCCCATCCTCGTGGTCAGCCCGTTGTCGCGAGAGGCGCTGCGGGTGGCGGCGGACGCGGGCCTGACCGTTTCGATCTCCGACCTGGGCGTGCTGGAGGAGTGGGCGGCGCTGGCGCGCGAGCGCGGCGAGCCGCTGGAGTTCCATGCCGAGGTGGACACGGGCATGGGGCGGGCCGGGTTCGACTGGCGGGAGGCGGCGGAGTGGGGTGAGGCGCTGCGGAGCCGTTCGGGCGGAGCCGTGCGGTGGACGGGGGTCTACACGCATTTCCAGGGCGCGGACGCCGCGGACCGCGGGGCGACGGCGCTGCAATGGGAACGTTTCACGGACGCGCTGGTACAGCTTCCGGTCTCGCGGGAGGATCTGATGGTCCACGCCGCGAACAGCGCCGCGGCGCTGCGCTGGCCCGAGTACGCAGCGGATGCGGTCCGGCCGGGCATCTTCCTGTACGGCGGGCATCCGGCCCCTGGCCTGGGGGCGTCGGAGCTGCCCGCGCCGCGGCCGGTGGCGGCGCTGAGGGCGCGGGTCGTGCTGGTGCGGAACGTGCCACCGGGCAGCACGGTCGGTTACGGCGCGACGCACGTGGCGCGGGGCTGGGAGCGGTGGGGCACGCTGGCGATCGGCTACGGGGACGGCCTGCCGCGTTGCCTTGGCAACCGCGGTTCCGCGCTGGTGCGCGGCCGCCGGGTCCCGATCCTGGGACGCGTCTCGATGGACATGACCGTGGTGGACCTGACCGACGTGCCGGAGGCGAGGGCGGGCGACGTCGCGACGCTGATCGGGCGAGAGGGCGGGGAGGAGATCGCGCTGGACGACGTCGCTGCGGAGGCGGGGACCATCGGCTACGAGATCCTGACCGGACTCACCGCGCGGCTGCCGCGCGTGGAAACGGCGAATGGCGACTAGCACGGATCTGAAGGAGACGGCGCTGCAGGCGCAGCAACGGGCCTACGCGCCGTATTCGGGGTTCCGGGTCGGCTCCGCGCTGGAGGCGGAGGACGGCACCGTGTACGCGGGCTGCAACGTCGAGAACAGCTCGTTCGGCGTGACGCTGTGCGCGGAGCGGGTCGCGCTCGGCGCCGCGGTGGCGGCCGGCCGGCAGGCGTTCCGCCGGCTGGTGCTGGTGACCGACGCGGCCGAGCCGGTGGCGCCGTGCGGCGCGTGCCGGCAGGCGCTCGCCGAGTTCGCGCCCGGGCTCGAGATCGCTGCGTACGATGCGACAGGCGGCGAGGCGCGCTGGTCGCTGGCGGAGCTGCTGCCGCAGGCGTTCCGTCTGTCGGACCGCGGCGCGGAGGCCGGCGTATGAAGATGGGGCGCGTGATCGGTTCCGTCGTCTCGACGCGCAAGGACCCGAAGCTCTCGGGGCTCAAGCTCCTGATCGTGGAGAACCTGACGCTCGACCTGGAGCCGGAGGGTGGGTACGTGGTGGCGGTGGACGCCGTGGGCGCGGGCGCCCGCGAGGTCGTGCTGTACGCGACGGGCAGCTCGGCGCGGCAGACGGAGCAGACGCGGGACCGGCCGGTGGACGCCGTGATCATGGCGATCCTGGACCAGTACGACGTGGGCGGCCGGACCGTCCGGCTTGCGTAGGGGGCGGTGTTGCGCGGGTTTGGATCTGTACTCGGCATTGTCCTGGGCGCCACCATGGTGGCGCTGGCGTGTGCGGACGAGGACCCGACGGGCGTCGGCGGGCCGCTGGTGCCGGGCGGCACGGTGCACACGTACGAGATCGTGCTCGACCCGCCGGACTTCCTCGCCAGTGACACGGCCCTGGGCGGCTTCATCGAGCCGGCGCTGGTGGGGTACCGCATGCTCGCCGGCGGCTACGAGGGAATGACCGCCAACGGGCTCGCCCGCTTCGCGGCCCCGCCCGCCACGGTGACGTACGTCGACGGCGAAGGCGCGACGCGTACCGACACGCTGCCGTCCTACATCGGCGGCCGCGTCGTCCTGCGCATGGACACGCTGCGCTCGGCGGCGCCGGGACCGGTCCGCCTCGAGCTGCACCGCGTCGGCGAGGAGTGGGACCCGCGCAGCGCGTCGTGGGCACTGCGGGTGGACAGCGGCGGCGTGGAGCTGCCCTGGACCGAGCCGGGCGGGACGTCCGCTGCCCTCGTCGACACGGCGACCTGGGATCCCGCCGAAGGCGACTCGGTGAGCTTCGTCGTGGACTCGCTCACCGTAGCCCTCTGGGCGGATACGCTCGACGCGGCCCGCGGGGCCCTGATCCGCGTGGCGACGCCGGACGCGCGCCTCCGCTCGCCGTCGGTGGTCTTGCGGCTGGATGCACGGCCGTCGGCCAAGCCGGACACGGTCGTCACCGTGTCGCTGAGCTCGATCGGCGGCTCGTTCGTCTTCGACCCGGACCCGCTGGCGGGCTCCGCGCTGCGCGTCGGCGGGGTGCCGTCCTGGCGGTCGTACTTCCACGTCCAGCGGCTGGACACGCTCGCCTTCCCGTGCCCCGGTGAGCCGGCGGGGAGCGACTGCGTGCTGCGGTTGAAGGACGTGAAGATCAACTACGCGGCGCTGGTCCTCCAGCCGGAGGGCACGCCGAGCGGGCTCGTGCCCGACGACTCGCTGCGCATCGAAGCGCGGACGGTGCTGACCGTGCCGGGGGTGCCGCTGGCGCGGTCCCCGCTGGGCAGTCCCGCCTCCGTGTTCGCGGGTGAGGCGATCGAGCCGGCCATTTTCCGGCCGGGTGGCAGTCCGGGCGCGATCGAGGTGCCGCTGACCCGGTTCATCGCGACGCTGGCCGCCGGACAGCTGGATGATGCGGCCGAACCGCCGCCGCAGCACTTCGTCCTGTACGCTGCGCAGGAAAGCGGCATGTTCGGCTTCGGGACGTTCAGCGCGCTCGGCAGCGCATCGCCGCCGCGGCTGCGCCTGATCGTGACCGTCGCGACTGACGCGGAGATCCGATGATGCGTGTGTTTTCCGCCGCGCTGCTCGCCCTGCTCGTGCTCCCGGCGGCGGCCGGCGCGCAGTCCCTGTTCTCGACGCGCGGCCTCGGCGTTCCCGTCGAGCCGGTGGACGCCCGGGCGCGGGCCCTCGGCGGCATCGGCGTCGGCATGCTGGGCTGGACCGGCTCGATGGTCAACCCCGCCGAAGCGGCCGGTGTGTACCGGCGCGGCATCGCCGCCGCCATCCAGCCGTCGCGGCGGTCCGTCGAGTTCGACGGCGAGACCGACGTCCTGGGCGGGACCCGCTTCCCGCTGATCCGGGCCGTCCTCCCGTTCGGCGAGCGTGTGGGGCTCGCAGCCGGGTACGGCGGCTTCCTGGATCAGAGCTGGGCGGTCGCCTCGGAGACCACGGTACCGATCGGCGGCCAGCAGCTCCGCGCGGTGGACCTGATCGAGTCCAACGGCGGCGTGGCGCAGGCGCGCCTGGACATCGCCTACCTGGTCACGCCTTCCCTCGGCGTCGGCGTCGGGGCCGGCATGTACACCGGCCGGCTGGAGCGCATCGTCAGCCGCTCGTTCCCCGACACGGCGCTGATCGAAGGGTTCCGGACCGTGGCGGCGTGGAACTACAGCGCCCCGTCCCTCTCGGTGGGCGCGTGGTGGGAGCCCCTGCCGATCGCCCGGGTCGGGGCCGCCGTCACCTGGGCCGGCGAGCTCCGCGGCGAGCCCGAGGAGGGCACGACGCAGGGCGTCCGCGTCGACCTGCCGCTCCAGTTCGCCGCCGGCGCCAGCGGCCAGCTCGCCCCCGGCCTGATGGCCGTCGCGGGTGCGCGCTGGGCGGGCTGGAGCTCCGCCGCCAACGGGTTCGATGATCCGGCCATCGCGGCGGACACGTGGGAGGTGGGCGGCGGCCTCGAATGGGGTGGCGGCCGGGCCCTCGGCCGGCCGATGCCGCTCCGGCTGGGCGCCCGCTACGCCAGGCTGCCGTTCCGTGTCGAGGGCGCCACGCCCACCGAATGGGCGCTCGCCCTGGGCGTCGGCTCTCTGCTGGCACGCGACGAGTTCGGCCCGCGCGCCGTCGTCGACGCCGCCATCGAGCGCGGCCGCCGCGGCGGCGACTCCGGCGCCTCCGGCCTGACCGAGAACTTCTGGCGGTTCACGATCTCAATGTCGCTGTTCGGCCAGTGAGCCGGCGCGTCCGCCCGGCCCGTTCTGCCATGGATTTGCCCGAGACGATGATGCACCGTTCGCAACCTCGGCGCCGAGCCTACGTCGAAACCTACGGCTGCCAGATGAACATCAGCGATGCCGAGCTGATGCAGGGCATCCTGGCCGCCCAGGGCTTCGACCTCGCGCAGCGCCCCGAGGAGGCCGACGTCATCCTCGTCAACACCTGCGCGGTTCGCGAGCACGCCGAGCAGCGGGTCCTCGGACGCGTCGGCCAGCTCAACCGGCTCAAGAAGCGGCGGCCCGACCTCGTCATCGGCGTCACGGGCTGCATGGCCCAGCGCATGGGCGAGACGCTGCTCGCGCGGGCGCCCTTCGTCGAGCTGGTCATGGGGCCCGACGGCTACCGGCGACTGCCGGACGCGCTCCGCGCCGTCCGGCCGGACTGGGGTGTGCCGGCTCAGGCGTTGCTGGCGGATCCGGCCGACGGGCGGACGGCCGCGGCGCGGGCCAGTGCCCGGAAGGAGTTGCCGGTGCTGGGTGTGGCCGCGGCGGAGGCGCCGGCCGCGGCGGGTGTTGCGGCTCGGGACAATGGGTCCGGTACGCACGGCCAGCATGCTGTGCCGCAACGAGTTGCCGTGCTCGACTTCGAGCCTCACGAGAACTACGAGGGGCTCGAGGTTCGCCGTGGTTCCCGGGTCAGCGCGTGGGTGCCGATCCAGCGCGGGTGCGACTACCGATGCACCTACTGCATCGTGCCCTACACCCGCGGATCCGAGAAGAACCGTGATCCCGAGCGCATCCTCGCCGAAGTGAGGGAGATCGCGGCGCAGGGGATCCCCGAGGTCGTGCTGCTGGGCCAGACGGTCAATTCGTACGAGCATGGGGAGTGGGACTTCCCGCGGCTGCTGCGCGCGGCGGCGCGCGTGGACGGGATCCGCCGGGTCCGCTTCACCTCGCCGCACCCGAACGACGTCACGGAACGGCTGGTGGAGGTCATGGCGGAGGAGCCGACGGTGTGCCGTCAGCTCCACCTCCCGGTGCAGGCAGGGCACGACCGGACGCTCAAGCGGATGCTGCGGCGCTACACGGTGGCGACGTACCTGGAGAAGGTGCGGCTGGTGCGGGAGGCAATGCCGGACATCGCGCTCTCGACCGACATCATCGTGGCGTTCCCGGGCGAGACGGAGGCGGAGTTCGAGGCCACGCTGGATCTGGTGCGGACGGTGCGGTACGACGACGCGTTCCTGTACCGCTACTCGCCGCGGGAGGGCACCCCGGCGACGCGGCTTCCGCCTGAGCAGTTCATCCCGGATGAGGTGGCGCAGGCGCGGCTGGAGAAGCTCATCGCGGTGCACCGGGAGATCCAGGCGGAGATCAACCGGGGTGAGGTGGGCCGGGAGGTGGAGGTGCTGGTGGAGAAGGAGGCCCGCAGCGCCGGGGACATGCTGGGTCGGACCGAGTCCAACAAGGTGGTGGCGTTCCCCGGCGGCCCGGAGCTGGTGGGTCGGTTCGTGCGGGTGCGCCTCACGGGCACGACCGGCGCGACGTTCACGGGCGTGGCGGTGGGGCCCGGGGCGGGAGTGGGCCGGGTGGCATGAGCCGGCTGCCGGAGCGCCTGGCGGCGCTGCTGATCCTCACGGCGGTCGCGGGCTTCGCGTACTTCAACGCCGCCGAACGCGTGACGCTGCACCTCGGCCTCCTGGTGATCTACCGGGTCCCCCTCTCGCTGGTCATCACGGGCGCGGCGTTCCTGGGCATGCTGGCGATGTTCGTGGTCGGGATTCGGGTGGACCTGCGCGTCCGGCGGTTGTTGCGGGACCGGCTGGCCCGCGAGCCCTAGGCCGGGCGCCGCGGAGCGCCGGCCGCTCGACGCGGGGTCCGGCTCCCCGCCGCAGCCCTTCGCCTCCCAACCGATCGTCTTCCAACCGACAGGCTAGACTCCGCCTGCCCGTCCGGGCGGCGAGGAACCGCGGGGGCGCCGCGTGAACCGGCCGCTGCCGCCGCTGGCGTGGGCCGCCCTGGCGTTGCTCGGCGCGCTGGCGCTCGGGCTGCGGCTGCCCGGGGCGGGTGTGGCGGTGGCGGTCGCCCTGGCGATCGGGCTCGCCGCGGTGGCGCTGCTGCGCGCCGCGCCGGGGCGGCCGGCCCTCGCGTTCGCCGCGCTGGCCGCGGCTGGCTACGCGCTCGGCGCGGCGGGTGGACAGGCGGCGCGGTGCGACTGCCGGGCGCTCCTGCCCGACGGCGCCCGCGTGGCGGTGCGGGGCGTGTTCGAGGCACGCCCGGCGCCGGGCGGGGCGGCGCCGTTCCGGGTCGAGGCGCTGCGGTTGGTCGTGGGCGCGGCCGCGGATGGGGAAGCGGCCGGCGGGACCCCGACGGCGCCCGCGGCGGAGGGCGTGGCGAGATGGGCCGGCTGCGCCGGCACCGTCCGGACGCGCCCGCCGGCCGGGGCGGACGCCGCGTCGCTGGAGGCCGGCCAGCCGGTGGAGGGGCGTGGGCGGTGGTGGGCGGTGCCGGTGGAGGGATCGTGGCCCCGCCGACCGGAGTTCTCCGGCACGCTGCTCCTGGAGGAGCTCGCGGTCACTGCGGCGGAGCCGGGGCCGCGGACCGGCGTGCTGCTCCGGCTGCGGAACGGCGCGCAGGCGCGGCTCCGGCGGCTTCTGCCCGAGCGTGCGGCCCTGGCGGAGGCGCTGCTGCTGGCGCAGACCGGCGGGCTGGACCCCGAGGTGAGGCAGCGGTTCGCGCTCTCGGGGCTGAGCCACCTGCTGTCCATCTCCGGCCAGCACGTGGGCCTCATCGCGGGCACGCTGCTCTTGCTCTTCCGGTTAGCGCGCGTGGCGCCGCGCGCGGCCGATGGGGCCGCCGCGGCCGCGATCACGGCGTACGTCCTGTTCCTGGGCGCGCCGCACGCGGCGGCCCGGGCGGCGCTGCTGCTCCTCCTCGCCCTCGCCGGCAGGATCCTCCAGCGCCCGGCCGACCCCTACGCGCTGCTCGCCGCGGCGGCGCTCCCGCTGCTGGCCCTGGACCCGATGGCCGCGCTGGACCCCGGGTTCCAGCTCTCGTTCGCGGGCGTCGCGGGGCTGATCGCGCTTCGGCGGCGGCTGCTGGAGCCGCTGCGACCGCTGCTCGGCCGCTGGCTGGCGGACTCGATCGCCACGAGCCTGGCGGCGACGCTCGCGACCGCGCCGATCGCCGCGCTGCACTTCGGCACCATCGCGCCAGTGGGGATCCTGGCGAACCTGCTCGCGATCCCGCTGGTCGCCGCGGCCGTGCCGGCCACCGCGCTCGCGCTGGGCATCAGCGTGGTTTCGTGGCCGACCGGCCAATTCCTGGCCGGTGCCGCGGACCTGCTGCTCGCGGCGCTGGACGCGGTCGCGCGCGCCGCGGCGGCGGTGCCGGGCGGCCACGCGTACGTGCCGGCGGACCAGGTCGGCGCGTGGGTGCTCGCGGCGGTGGCGGCGGCGTACGTCGCCGGGTGGCTCGCCCGCGCGGCGTCCGGCGGTGCGCGGATCCGGCCCGGCGTGCGGCGCGCGGTGGCCGCGGGCGCCGCCCTGGCGCTCCTGCTCGCCTGGCCGTCGGTCGCGAGCCGCGCGCGCGGCGGGGCGCTCGAGATCCACGCCATCGACGTGGGGCAGGGCGACGCGTTCGCGATCCGCACGCCGGACCGCCGCTGGATCCTGGTGGACGCCGGCCCCCGGACGGACCGCTACGACGCCGGCCGTGCCCGCGTCGTCCCCTACCTGCTGCGGCAGGGCGTGCGCCGCCTGGATGCGCTGATCCTGACGCACCCGGATGCCGACCACATCGGCGGCGCAGCCGCGGTGCTGGATGCGCTCGCTGTCGGTGTCGTCGTTGATCCGGGGCGCGCGGCGGGCAAGCCGCTCTACATCGAGCTGCTCGCGGGCGCGGCCGCCGCAGGCGTGCAGTGGCGCGAGGCGCGATCGGGCCGCGAGCTGCGCGCGGGCGACGTCGTCCTCCACTTCCTCCACCCCGACGGCGCGGGCGATTCGCTTGACGCCCCTACGAACGCGAACGATCTTTCCGCCGTCTTCCGGCTGACGTACGGCGGCTTCGCGGCGCTGTTCATGGGCGATGCGCCGGCGGCGGTCGAGGAGCTCCTCGTGCGCAGGCACGGCGACGGGCTGCGCGCGCAGGTGCTCAAGGTCGGGCACCACGGGAGCAGCACCTCGACCTCCGAGTCGTTCCTTGCCGCCGTCGACCCGGCGGTGGCGCTCGTTTCGGCCGGCCGCCGCAACCGCTACGGGCACCCGGCGCCAGCCGTGATCCGGCGGCTCGAGCGGCACGGTGTTCGCATACTGCGCACCGACCTGAGCGGGCACGTCGCGCTCCGCGTGCAGCCGGACGGCCGCATCGAGGTGGAGACCACGCGATGATCGACTGGCTGCTCCGTGCGCTGGTCCGCGAGCGGGTGGAGACCACGGAGCCGCTGCCGCCCGGCGTTTCGCTGCGCCGGGCACGCTGGCTCCCTGCACTGGGTGGCCGCCTTTCCGGCATGGGCCGGCCTGCCGCCGCCGTGACGCTGGGCCGGACCATCGTTTTCCATCCGGATGCGCGTGTCACCCGACGGCTGCTCCTGCACGAACTCGCCCATGTGCGCCAGTGGCAGCGTCGCCCGCTGGTGTTTCCATTTCTCTACATCCTGAGTCACCTGCGCCACGGGTACGAGTCGAACCCGTTCGAGGTGGAGGCCCGCAACGCCGAGCGGGAGGAGCCGGCCGCTTGATGCGGCTCCTGGCGCCCGCGACGCCTGACCGGAGATTACCATGAGCTCTGTCGTCACGATCGATCGCCATATCATCGAGCAGGAACGCAAGTATCCCGAGGCGACCGGCGCGTTCAGCAACGTGCTGTACGACATCGCGCTGGCCGCCAAGCTGATCGCCAGGGAGGTCAACAAGGCCGGGCTGGTGGACATCCTGGGCGCCACCGAGCGGACCAACGTGCACGGCGAGACGGTCAAGAAGCTGGACGAGTACGCGCACGAGGTGATGTTCAAGGCGCTGGACCACGGCGGTTACCTGTGCTGCATGGCGTCCGAGGAAGCCGAGGAGATGCTCGAGATCCCGGCGCAGTTCCCCACGGGCAAGTACGCGCTGCTCTACGATCCGCTGGACGGCTCCTCGAACATCGAGGCCAACGTCTCGATCGGCACCATCTTCTCGCTGCACCGCAAGATCTCGAACGCGGAGCGCGGCTCGCTCGAGGACCTGCTCCAGCCCGGCTACCGCCAGGTCGCGGCGGGCTACGTGGTCTACGGCTCGTCCACGATGCTGGTCTACACGACGGGCAACGGCGTGCACGGCTTCACGCTGGACCCCTCCATCGGCGAGTTCCTGCTGAGCCACCC
>Ga0079224_100015789_pt1 | contig 10590 bp, 9 predicted proteins | sample Stecom2015_FD_80414 | JGI IMG/M metagenome (GOLD analysis project Ga0079224, IMG submission 80414) | Agricultural soil microbial communities from Utah to study Nitrogen management - Steer compost 2015 | ecosystem: Environmental > Terrestrial > Soil > Agricultural land | place: USA: Utah...
GGTTTCCGGCTCCTGTTGTAAAAAATAGGGAAGAGGTTTCTTTTCGCGAACGTTATCTCTTGAAAGATCCTTTGCCCGCTCCACCACTTTGAGCTGACCGTTTTCGATTTCTGCAAAACGATCGATACAAGAGGGGAGCTGTACATCGTTCGTGATTAAGATCAACGTTGTTCCCTTAGGAGCAATTTCATTGAAAATATCCAAGAGGTTTGCCCTGGATTGTTTGTCGAGTCCTGTAAAGGGTTCATCAATGATTAAGAGTTGTGGATTAAGCCAGAGAGCCTGTACCAATTGCAATTTTTTATGCTCGCCGCTAGACAGTTCGATCAGCTGTGTATCTTTACAGTTTTCGAAACCGAGTGCACACAAAATAGGTTCTACATCCGCATAGTGTAGGTCGTTTTTCTGACCAAAATGGATGAGGTCAGCGTAAACGGTGAGGGTGTCGTTTTTCTGGAATTTATTATAACGCTGTTGATAATAAAAGTTACGGTCTCCCTCCAAGTTCGTAAACTGGTACCAGTTGGAAACGTAATAAGCGCGTGGTGGGCATGTGCTATGTTCATCAAAATGGAAGGTAATCTCTCCCGCAGCTTTTTCTTCTCCTACGATTGCTTTGGCTAAGGAAGTTTTCCCTGTTCCGCTTTTTCCACCGATAACCCAATTTTCGCCTGGATATATATCCCAATTGAAATCTGACAATACTGCCTGACCAGCGTATTGGAGATTCAAATGGGATATATGGACGACAGGTTGTTCCATTAACGTTGTTGTTCGTAAGCTTCGATTACTTCTTTATGGCTCAAGATATAGTCGATATCATCATAGCCATTGATTAAGCAAGATTTTTTGTAGGGGTTGATTTCAAACTCAAAGCTGTCCCCCGTGGCGTTGATAGTTACTGTTTGTGCGTCTAAATCAACGGTTAATTCCGCGTTGGGGTCCGCAAAAACAACTTCAAATATTTTCTCTAAAAATTCGTCTGGAACAGTTATGGGTAATACACCATTGTTTAGTGCGTTGCCTTTGAAAATATCGGCAAAGAATGAACTGATAACAACGTCAAAGCCATAATCTTGAATAGCCCATGCAGCATGTTCGCGGGAAGAACCACAACCAAAATTTTTGCCGGCTACCAATATTTTTCCGCTGTATGTCGGATTGTTCATCACAAAATCCGCTTTCGGTTGCCCGTCGCTATCATAGCGCCAGTCTCGGAATAAATTGTTACCAAACCCTTCTCTCGTAGTTGCTTTCAAAAAGCGTGCAGGGATAATTTGGTCGGTGTCGATATTTTCAATAGGTAGCGGTACTATCCTTGATGTTAATTTTTCAAATTTTTTCATTCGAATAGTTTGTTTTTTAATGGCAATGAAGCTTGCATAAATTAATAATAAATGTTCTTTTATCTACACCACAACATCATATTCCGCCAATAATTCCCTAACGTCCACAATCTTTCCGCTTACAGCAGCGGCGGCGGCGGTCAGCGGGCTGGCAAGCATGGTGCGTGCATTCGGGCCTTGGCGGCCTTCAAAATTTCTGTTAGAAGTCGAAACGCAATATTTTCCTGCTGGGATTTTATCCTCGTTCATCCCCAAACACGCCGAACAACCTGGTTCGCGAAGCACAAAGCCTGCTTCTTCAAATATTTTATCAATGCCTTCTTTTTTTGCTTGTGCTTCCACCTGTTTAGAGCCCGGAACAATCCACACCTCTACGTTATCTGCTTTTTTCTTGCCTTGTACAAAAGAAGCAACAGCTCGTAGATCCTCGATACGGGAGTTGGTACAAGAGCCGATGAAAACATAATCTACAGGATGCCCTAATAATGTTTCGTTATCACGGAAGCCCATATAATCCAATGCTTTTTTGTAAGATGGACGTTCTGATTCGGGTTGATCGGCAGTTGCCGGAATGGCGTCAGAAATACCGATCCCCATTCCCGGATTTGTTCCGTATGTAATCATAGTCTGAATGTCTGCAGCATCAAATTCCAATACGGCGTCGAATTGTGCATCATCGTCGGAATACAATGTTTGCCAATAGGCAAGGGCCTTATCCCAGTCTTCGCCTTTGGGAGCAAATTCCCGGCCATGAACATAGTCGAATGTCGTTTGATCCGGAGCGATAAGTCCACCACGGGCACCCATTTCTATACTCATATTGCAGACGGTCATCCGACCTTCCATACTTAACGAGCGAATAGCTGAACCGGCAAATTCCACGAAATATCCTGTACCGCCGGCAGCGGTTGTTTTGGAGATGATATATAAGACAATATCCTTCGCGCCAACGCCTTTTGCCAACTCACCGTTAACTTCGATTTTCATCGTTTTTGGCTTTTGTTGCAATAAACATTGCGTAGCAAATACCTGCTCTACCTGCGACGTTCCAATTCCGAATGCAATGGCACCAAAAGCCCCGTGTGTAGAAGTATGGCTGTCTCCGCATACCATTGTTTTTCCCGGTTGGGTGATGCCCAGTTCCGGACCGATAACATGCACGATACCTTGATAAGGATGCCCTAAACCATATAGTTCAATGCCAAATTCCTTACAGTTTTTGGTCAACATATCCACTTGATAGCGTGAAAGTTCTGCCTGGATCGGAAGGTGTTGATTGAGCGTAGGTACGTTATGGTCGGCAGTGGCCACCGTTTGATTCGGACGAAAAACAGGTATTCCTCGTTTCCGTAATCCGTCGAACGCTTGAGGCGACGTTACCTCATGAATCAAATGCGTATCTATATACAAAATATCTGGGAAGCCCTCTTGGCGCTTGACAACATGCGCATCCCAAATCTTCTCTACTAATGTTTTTCCCATTTCTCTCTTTTTTTTGTGACACCGTTACAAAGTTACGAGATAGACTTCTATTCCCGTAACCTTGTAACCCTTTGTCATCTTATAACGCTTTTAAACAGTTTTGATAGCCTTCATCGCTGTCATCGCTTTACGTAATCTAACGCCTACGATTTCTACAGGATGGTTGCGTAAGATCTCGTTAACTTGTACAAGCTGAACGTTGTCTACGGAGCCGTCTTTTCCTTCGTTGAAATTTTTGCCAACTAAATCGGTATCTACTTTTTTCATAAAATCAGCCAGTAGCGGTTTACATGCCTGATCGAATAAGTAACATCCATATTCAGCCGTGTCTGAAATGACCCGGTTCATTTCGAATAATTTTTTACGGGCAATCGTGTTTGCGATCAAAGGTGTTTCATGTAATGATTCGTAGTATGCTGATTCCGGTTTAATGCCTGCTTCCACCATGGTCTCAAACGCTAATTCTACACCTGCTCTCACGAAAGCAACCATTAATAAATAATTGTCAAAGTATTCCTGTTCGCTGATTTTTACATCACCGGCGGGTGTTTTCTCAAAAGCAGTTTCACCTGTTTCTGCTCTCCACTTTAATAGATTAGCATCTCCGTTTGCCCAATCTTCCATCATGGTTTTGCTAAATTCGCCCGACATGATATCGTCCTGGTGCTTTTGGAATAAAGGGCGCATAATGTCTTTTAGTTCTTCCGATATTTGGAAAGCTTTAATTTTTGCAGGGTTGGATAAACGATCCATCATGCCACTTACGCCACCATGTTTTAAGGCTTCTGTGATAACCTCTACACCGTATTGTACTAGCTTGGAAGCGTAACCTGGATCGATACCTTTTTCTACCATTTTATCAAAAGACAAAATCGAGCCGGTTTGCAATAAACCACAAAGGATTGTCTGCTCGCCCATCAAGTCGGACTTAACTTCGGCTACAAACGAAGATTTTAACACACCTGCACGGTGTCCGCCAGTACCTACACAATATGCTTTTGCGTAAGGCCATCCTTTTCCTTCCGGATCGTTTTCTGGGTGTACCGCGATTAACGTAGGGACACCGAAACCTCTTAAATATTCGGCACGGACTTCAGACCCCGGACATTTAGGCGCTACCATGATAACTGTAATGTCTTTACGTATCTGCATACCTTCTTCCACGATATTAAAACCATGTGAATAGGATAGGGTAGCTCCCTGTTTCATCAATGGTTGGACAGCATTGATAACCGATGTATGTTGTTTATCAGGTGTTAGGTTGATCACTAAATCTGCCGTTGGAATCAATTCTTCGTAGGTTCCTACGTTGAAGTTGTTGTCTGTGGCATTTTTCCAAGAATCCCTTTTTTGTTCAATAGCTTCTTTACGTAACGCATAAGAAACGTCCAATCCGCTATCTCTAAGGTTTAAGCCTTGGTTCAAGCCTTGAGCACCACACCCTACGATTACGATTTTTTTACCTTTTAAAGCGTTAACACCATCTGAAAATTCATTTGAATCCATAAATTCAGCGTGTCCCAATTGGTTTAATTGCTCTCTAAGAGGTAATGTGTTAAAATAATTTGCCATTGTTTTTGTTATTATAATACGTTTGTTTTTGATTGATTTATTTTTTAATTGCTCTCCGTTGGGCTATCGCATAACCTAAATGCAGATTATCGTGCCCCGAAGTGGTGACCAATACATCCGCGAAGCTGTGCAATGTTGCACCATAAGTTGCTGTATCGTACGGTTGGATATTTTGAAATACACCTTTTTTATAATCTTCCTCGATTTTTCCTATCGTAGAAAGTGCCAAGTCTTTAAGCTCCGCTACTTCTTCCGCAGAAACAAAGTAGGTGGGCTTTGAACCTTTTTTATAAGCTTCCAGATACTTTACGGACGATGTATCGGAGGTAATACCTGTCCGTACATAGCACAGGGTTTGTGTGCTCACGACGATGTGTCCGAAGTTCCAGATAATATTATTGTTAAAACCCGCCGGAACCTGGTTGATTTCGTCTAAAGAAAGTTCTTCCAGCAACTGGATAAAAGCCTTTCTCGTGTCTAAGATAAATTTGAATGTTTCTGTCATCTTCTTTCGGCCCTTTACATCGTAAATACATCATCCCGTCGGTCAAGGTATTCGTTCTCGACAATTTCGGGGGAAGGTTCTTCGCGTTCAAACTGTTTGATTTTGGCATGGAAACCAGCACTGTCCTTAATAATAGCGATACGTGCACCGCGAACAAATTCGATGAGTTTATATTCTCCTAAAGCAGCTGTCAAGCGGTCTATCTCTTCCCTGTGGCCAGCAGTTTCAAATACCGTATAATCGTTTCGGATGACTACCGCAGAAGCCCCATATTGACGTAGTAAACGTTCTACCGGAGCTTTTTCAGCAACAACTTCGGTAGGCACTTTATAGAGTGCCTGTTCCTGCCAAATCAATTCGTCATCGGTATTGTAATAGGCTTTTAGCACCTCTACTTGTTTTTCAATTTGCCGGCAAAGTTTACGTACCACATCTTCACTCTCGTTAATTAGAATCGTGAAGCGGTGGATACCCTCTACCTCTGATGGCGAGGTGTTCAAGCTTTCTACATTGATTTTTCTTCTGGAAAAGATACCAGAGATGCGTCCTATCATACCGATAGAATTCTCTGTGTATAACGTGATAGTATATTCTTGTTTTTCCATTTTTTCCATTTTTACTTTAAACGTATTTCCGATACCGATGCTCCTTGTGGGACCATAGGGAAAACATTGTTTTCCTTGCCGACCATAACCTCCAATAAATAAGAGCCATCATGATCGAGCATAGCTTTCAGTGCTGTATGTAGATCTTTCCGTTCGGAGATTTTGTTTCCTTCAATATGATAACCTTTTGCCACGGTTACGAAATCCGGACTTGTTATATTGACAAAAGAGTAACGTTTATCGTTAAATAATTGCTGCCATTGGCGTACCATACCTAGAAACTCATTATTGAGGATAAGGATTTTGACTTTCGCGCCGAATTGCATGATCGTTCCCAGTTCTTGGATAGTCATCTGGATGCCACCGTCGCCAATGATCGCAACGACATCACGCTCTGGAGCTCCATACCATGCACCAATAGCCGCAGGTAATCCAAAGCCCATGGTACCTAATCCTCCCGAGGTAACATTCGATTTCGATTTATTGAATTTTGCATAACGGCAAGTAACCATTTGGTGCTGCCCCACATCTGTAACAATAACCGCATCGCCCCCGGTCAGTTCATTTAAAACTTTAATGACTTCTCCCATCGTCATGATATCCGATGTTGGGTTTAATTCATCCTGGATGACTTCCTTAACTTCCTTTTTCTCTAATTCACGGAATTCCGCTAGCCACGCACTGTGATCACGTTTTTGGATCAGTTCCGTTAGCATAGGAAGAGTCTCCTTACAATCCCCCCATACGGGTACGGTAGTTGCCACATTTTTGTCGATTTCGGCCGGATCAATATCCAGGTGAACGACTTTTGCCTGCTTGGCATATTTATCCAATCGACCGGTTACACGGTCATCAAAGCGCATTCCTATGGCGATCAATACATCACATTCATTAGTCATGACATTCGGGGCATAATTCCCGTGCATACCGAGCATGCCAACATGCAACGGATGATCCGTTTCCAGCGCACTTAATCCCATGACGGTCGTTGCCGCCGGAAAGCCGCCTTTTTCGATGAAGTCTTTGAGATCCTGTTCTGCCTTACCCAAAATGATACCTTGTCCGAACAATACGAACGGTTTCTTCGCTTGGTTAATGAGTTCGGCAGCCTTTTCTACATATTCTTTGCGCACAATAGGTTTAGGCCGGTAGCTGCGAACATGGTCACACTTTTCATAGCCTTTATAATCAAACAATTGTATTTGTGCGTTTTTCGTAATATCAATTAAAACGGGACCAGGACGTCCGGTTTGTGCTATATAGAATGCTTTTGCCAATACACTCGGGATCTCCGTTGCATCTGTAACTTGATAGTTCCACTTAGTGACCGGTGTGGTGATATTGATTACATCTGTTTCCTGGAAAGCATCTGTTCCCAATAATGAAGCAAATACTTGTCCCGTGATACATACGATTGGATTACTGTCGATCATGGCATCAGCTAATCCAGTCACCAGATTGGTTGCTCCCGGACCACTAGTCGCAAATGCGACACCGACACGTCCGGACGTGCGGGCATAGCCTTGCGCTGCATGGACTCCGCCCTGTTCATGGCGGACCAAGATGTGGTTTAATCTGTCATTATAATCGTATAATGCATCATATATGGGCATAATTGCCCCTCCTGGATAACCAAATAGGGTATCTACTCCTTCTTGAATCAAAGCTTCCAATACGGCTTGTGACCCACTGATTTGGGTGGTCGACGCTTTAGACTCTTGTGGCTTTGATAGTGTTTTTTCCAGTGTACTCATTTTTTAATATTAGAGATATTTGTGTCACTACTTTTTATAAATCTGTTACACAACCTTGTGAAGCATTGGCAACTGTCTTCGCATATTTATACAATACACCTTTGTTTACTTTTAATGCCGGCTGTTTCCAATTTGCCCTGCGGGTTGCAATCTCTTCATCCGACAGGTTTACATTGATGGTGTTGTTTACCGCATCAATTTCGATGATGTCATCGTCCTGCACTAGGCCAATAAGACCACCTTCGTAAGCTTCGGGGGTAATATGACCAACGACGAAGCCATGTGTACCGCCAGAGAAACGGCCGTCTGTAATCAAGGCGACGGATTTTCCAAGACCTGCCCCGATAATTAGCGAGGTTGGTTTTAGCATTTCCGGCATGCCGGGTGCGCCTTTTGGTCCTTCGTTTTTGATAACGATGACATCGCCCGGTTTTACACGTCCCGAAGCAACGCCTTTCGCCAAATCCTGTTCTCCGTCAAATACACGAGCTGTACCGGTAAATTTCTCTCCTTCTTTGCCTGAAATCTTGGCTACCGAACCTTGTTCTGCTAAGTTTCCGTAAAGAATCTGTAAATGTCCTGTTTTCTTGATAGGATTGTCCAACGGTTGTACAATTGCCTGGTCATAGTCCATAATAGATTTGACGTCCGCTAAATTCTCTGCTATGGTTTTCCCGGTAACAGTTAAACAGTCGCCATGTAATAGACCCTCATCCAATAGGTATTTCATAACAGCAGGTGTACCACCATACTGTTGTAAATCTTGCATTAAGAATTTGCCCGATGGCTTGAAGTCTGCTAATACAGGGGTCTCGTCAGACATCCGTTGGAAATCATCCGGTGTGATATCAACACCTACTGCTTTACCTATTGCGATAAAGTGCAATACGGCATTGGTCGATCCACCCATGATAACAATCACACGCATGGCGTTTTCGAAAGCTTCGCGCGTCATGATATCGGTAGGTTTGATGTCTCTTTCCAAGAGTGTATGCATGTATTTCCCTACTTCCAAACATTCTTTCTTTTTCTCATCCGATATGGCAGGGTTAGAAGAGGAATACGGTAGGCTCATGCCTAAAGCCTCAATAGCAGATGCCATGGTATTAGCGGTGTACATTCCACCACATGCGCCTGCGCCAGGACAAGTGTGACGGATAACACCGTCGTAATCCTCATCCGAGATTGTGCCCGCGATTTTTTTACCCAAGGCTTCGAAAGCGGATACAATATTTAACTCTTCACCTTTATAATGGCCCGGTGCAATTGTACCTCCATACACCATAATCGCCGGGCGGTTTAACCTACCCATCGCCATAATAGCACCTGGCATGTTCTTATCGCAACCTGGTATAGCGACCACACCATCATAATATTGTCCACCACAGATTGTTTCGATACTGTCTGCAATGACATCACGGGATACCAACGAATAGCGCATTCCTTCTGTACCGTTGCTCATACCATCGCTTACGCCGATTGTTCCAAAGGTGAGCCCGACTAAATCACTGCTCCAGATACCTTGTTTTACCAATTGCGCCAAATCGTTCAGATGCATGTTGCAGGTATTCCCATCGTATCCCATGCTGGCGATACCTACTTGCGCTTTATCCATGTCGGCATCCGTAAGCCCGATACCGTACAACATGGCTTTTGCAGCAGGTTGCGTTTCATCTTGTGTAAAGATGCGACTGTACTTGTTCATTACACTTTTCATGTCAGATGATGACTTCATAATTCTCTTCTTCTAAAACTAATTTTTTATATTTCCTTTGGATCGAAGCTCCAATGGTATGTTCCCAATCTTCTTTATACATAATACCGTCCACTTCCTTGATGCCGATGATTTCAGCTGCGGTACCACACAAAAAGGCACTATCTGCTTCGTGGACGTCCTGAACGGTCAGTTTTTTTTCTACTACCTCAATATTTAAGTCTTTACATAATTCAATAACCGTCTGCCGTGTAATGCCCGGAAAAACATGATCCAATGGGGGCGTGTAGAGCTTAAAGTCCTTTTCAATAAAAAGGTTCTCACTGGAGGCCTGTGCAATATACCCATCTTGGCTCAACATGAGCGCTTCATCAAATCCTTGTTTGATGGCATCACTTGAAGCGAGGATAGCATTGATGTATTGCCCTGACACTTTTGCCTCTATCCGAAAAGACTTTGGATTGGGGCGCTGAATCTTAGAAGTGCACACGCGGAGAAGGTTTTGCCCTAGATAAGGGCCCCATTCCCACGCGGCAATCATGATGTGGGCATTTTTTGCTGAAGTAAGGTGCATGTTCGACCCAGAAAACACGAGTGGGCGTATATAGGCAGATCGCAGATTATTGGCTTCCAATAAGGCGTATGATTTTTCTATCAATACCGGATTGTTCCAATGATAAGGAAGATCGATGGCTTCACATGATCGTTGTAAACGTGCGAAATGTTCTTCTGCTTTAAAAATTCTTGTGCCATGATGTGTGCCGTAAGCTCTCAATCCTTCGAAAGCGCCGTACCCATAATGCAACGATTGACCGAATAAATCTATTCCGGCATCTGTAGCCTTTACAAAATTTCCGTCCAAATAAATGTAAGTGTCTTGATTATAATACTGCATGCTAGAGCCTCCCCTTTTCGCTATGGTCAAGTTAGTGCTATTAAAAATTCTTTACAATAGCAAAACAAAGTATTTTAAAAAAGTTTATTATTTTAATATATTAAAATATTAAGAATATTATTTTGCAATATTGTTTTTTGTTGATTTTAAATTTTTATGTTGATAGACTAAAATTAAAATTGGTATAGTGTTTCAAAATGTTGCCTTTACCAAAAAAGAGCAAAATTCTTCTTAAAATAGACAAAAGTCGGTAGAAAGTTGAAAAAAAATAGCCCGCGGTTTAAACCGTGGGCTATAAAATTAAATGTATCTTTTAAACTATTATTCTTCCACGATTCCTTCTGCTAAGACAGTAATATTATTGTCTTTAGCTTCTACAACACCACCTTTAATAACGAAAACCGTTTGGCCTTGTGTATCCCGAATAATAACTTTTCCATCTTCTAAAGTAGATACGATGGGAGCGTGGTCCTGCAAAATTTGAAAAGAACCGGCACTACCAGGTACCGTTACAGCCGTAGCGTCACCCTCGTATGCTAATTTATCTGGAGTAATAATCGTTAATTTCATCTATTTATTTTCTTTCAATGGCTGATGAGAGCTCTCCCGATAAATATCGGGGCCGGTTTCATCTTAAACGGCTTCTGCTAATAATTTTTTGCCTTTTTCGATAGCTTCTTCAATGTTACCTACCAGGTTGAATGCAGCTTCCGGATA
>Ga0079224_100015791_pt1 | contig 10590 bp, 9 predicted proteins | sample Stecom2015_FD_80414 | JGI IMG/M metagenome (GOLD analysis project Ga0079224, IMG submission 80414) | Agricultural soil microbial communities from Utah to study Nitrogen management - Steer compost 2015 | ecosystem: Environmental > Terrestrial > Soil > Agricultural land | place: USA: Utah...
ATATGGTCAATCACTCGCCATCGCGTACCGAGCAGGCGTTCGGGTACGAGTCCGAGTTCATCGAGCTCCTGTTTGGGCTGGCACGTTCGGGCGACGGCGCGGCGCTCCAGTGGATTGCCAAGCTCACGACGCTGCCGCTCGGGCGAGGGCTACCGAGTCGAGGGGTCCCGAGCTCCGTGTCCGAGGGCGCATTGCGAGGCGCACAGGTGAAGTTGGAAGATGCGATCGAGCGCGGGCATCTCGTCGTACGATCCGAACGGGTCTTGGCGATCCCGCGCCGGCTCGACGCACCGGCGCCGTGGCTCTCGGAGCTCGCCGAAGAAAACGACGACCCATCTCCCGAGGTCGTGACCGACGAGCTCGAGATCCGGCTCGAAGACGAAGACGGAGAGTCCGTCGCTGGCCTGCGTTACGAAGTCACGTTGCCGAACGGCTCGGTGAGTCGCGGGACCTTGAGCGCGGAGGGGACGGCGTTCCTGCGGGGCATCCCACCCGGGCCGTGCGAGGTCCGCTTTCCGCAGCTCGGGTCATCGGTTCGCCTCGGCGCTTGAACGGGCGTGAGCGGGATCCGTTGTATGGTGCCACGTCTCCGGCGACCTTCGATCCTCGATGACCGCTCCTCGCTGGGGTGCGCTGGGGATCCGTGCTACTGACAGTGAAGGCACGCGTCGGGAGTCGTGAATGAACGCACCGATCTGGAAGTCGAAGCGACTCGAGTTTTCTCGGCCCCAGCCGAGCGATTTCGAAGAGCTCTTCGAGCGGTACGCGAGCGATCCGGAGGTGACGCGGTACGTGGGGTGGCCTCGCCATCGATCGGCACGAGATACGCTCTACTCGATCCAAGCGCGCAGCACCGCAAACGACGGCTGGGGCGCATCGCGCAAGGCGTCGACGGTCGCTTGCCGCAGACCTTCCTGGCCAAGTTGGCAGCCCTCGCGCCCCCACCGGGGGGCACTCTCGCGCTCGGCTCGCGCACCGTGTATCGCCCCTCCCCAGGACTCGGCTTTGCTCCGGATCTCCCGCCAGAGTCGCTTGCGATTCGCGGACGTACTGGCGGAAGATCCGGGCCATGGCCTATCTGAGAATGTGTGCGAGTTCCATCGTTTGGGCAGTCGCCGCCTTTCTGAGTTTCACCGCCTGCGGTGATTCTTCGACGACGTCGGACGACGACGGTGGCGGTGAAACGAGTTCATCCACCACCGCATCATCGACGACGAGCGGTGATGGAACCGCCGACGCCAGCACCACTGCGGCGACCGTCGGTGACGGGACCGCCGACGCCAGCACTGCCGCATCCACGACCGTCGGTGATCGCACCACCGAGGACGGTACGACGACCGCGGAAGGCAGCAGCGAAGACGGTGCGACGACCGGCGACGGCGAAAGCGACGAAAGTGCTTCCTCCGGGAGTGGCGGCGAGGATACGTACATCGACGAAGCCACGTGTGACGCGCTCGAATCCATTTTCGACCAAGCGCTGAGTGAAGCCCGTCGCTGTTTGGCAGGTGGCACCGTCGAGACCCAAGAGTGCGACGAAGGCCTGACGGTGGAGGACCTGTGCGGATGTCCGCACGCCGTGAGCGATCAGCATCCCGTCGCGGCCGGCGACGCACTCTCGGCACGCGTCGCCTTCCAGGCCCAATGCCCAACGCCGGAACGGTGTGCCCTCATCGACTGTGCTCCAGCGAGCGCGTCGGGTCACTGCGAGCTGACCGAACACCCCGACGGCGTCTGTCAGTTCGACTGAGCCGATGGATTCGCGCAGAGCAACGCCCCCGCCGAGGGGCGGGCGCTCGGTGTCAATGACCTGGTGAGGAACGTCCAAGCCCGTATCGCCGGGCCACTGGCGAAGAACCGTACGATGAATCGCCTCGCGCGGCCTCCCATATGAGCACGTTCACCTCACGCACCGCACACTCAGCTTCTCGTCGATCAAGTCACCGCCGGTGACGATGAGGTCATCGAGTCTGGCCAATCGAAAATCGACGAACCAAGCGGAGCCGTCCTGGGCCCGGTGGGGTGAAGAGGTCCACGTGAGGCGCTGGGTGTTCGAAAAGAACGTCGTATCGATCTTCAATTCGTCTTCCGAGCGGAGGTCGACGAGCGAGTACAGTTCCGCCGCATTCGGCACACGCCAGCCTCCTCCGTCGATATCCGAGGCTGCGCAGTAGTCGGCCGCTTCGGCGAACGAGTACGCGGAAGCGGTGGCTGCAGCGTGCCACTCGAGGCCCGTCCAGTGGTCGTGTACCGTGCCCGTCTCGCCGGACCCCGACGCCGTGTAGTGTTCATCCGAGAAGGCGCGTATCTCGTGCGTTCTCACGCAGCGAACGCGCGCACTCGCGGCAGAACTCGGCGCGTCCACATGACCGCCGGACAAGCTCGCCAACCACAACCCGGAAGACCTCCCATACCGAGAAACACTCCAACACTCGTAAGGACCACCGTCGGCAAACGCCTGCGTCGTCTTGAGCTCACCCCCGGCCGCCGCGCTCGCGTGGTCGATCAAACTGACGAGCTCCATGATCCGAGGCACGCGCCAATCCGAATGACCCGCCAGCGTGAGTCCTTCACAAGCATCGGCAACCGCATCGGCCTTGATGCGCTCGGCCGCCGCCACCGTCTGCCACATCAACCCCGTCACACGATCGAACACCACCTCTGGGTCGGACACATCATAATCTGCCGCCAACGGTGGCACGGCTTCCGCATTCGGGATGGGAAAACACGCCCAATCGCCACACTCCGCCGGCTCACCACCCGTGTCTCCTCCGTCCTCGCTCCCACCCGTTGCTCCCGCCCCGGTGCCCGCGGAGCCGCCCGACCCCCCATCATCCACCCCTAAATCATTGGACAGACTTCCCCCATTCGCTACCTCGCCGGTACTCGATGGATTGCCAACAGTGCTCTCATCATTCGTTACGGACGGTTTGCTAGATTCCGACGATATATTCGAACCGTCCTGGAAATCGTCACGATGGGGATTGCAAGCACTCCCGAACAGGAGATGGGGGCCGGCGAGGAGCAAACCACGAACCAACCGACTGACCCGCACCCCGCGTCGCTGTTTCATCCTCGCCCCCCACGCGGAAGCCTGATCACCGCTGCATCCTTGCCCACACCCAATCACAGTGACCATGCGACTCCCCAACTTCTCCAACCTAACCTAGAAGGGCGCAGCGTGCACCCCAAACGCCCCGAAAAGCGCGCCGCGTCCGTCACCCACCGTCGAAGCTTCGACGGCTTCTAGGGAGATGACTCTTCGATCAGCGAGGTGCCATCGCTTGCGAAGGCATCGACCCGTGCGTCATGGACAAAGGAGGTTGGTGGCCGCGAGAACTTCCGCATCGCACGGCCCTCGTCGCAACGCCGCAGTGAAGAAGCGAGCAAGAAGCGAACCTCGTGCCGCGCCACGCTCCTCGACCCACGGGAACGAGGAGTCTCGGCGAACCACGCGAGCCGCTCGGGCACGGGGCACCCCGCCGACGGGGCGATTCGCAGCGCCCCGGACCTTCGTGCACCACGGGCCCACGCGCAGTACCCCCACCTCTCCATCGCGAGGAGGAGTGGGTCGCCCCGTTGGAGGGGTGCCCCGGGCCCGACAAGGCGAGCATGCCTCGGAGCCAGCGAAGCACCCCGCCCGACCCCCCGAGGCGCTCCACCGCTCAGGTCTCTTCGAACAACGCCGCGTGCAACGACGCCACCGCCCGCTTGACGTGCGTATCGTCGATCACGAGCGAGATATTGTTGCTCTTCATCGCGAAGCTATGCATCTCGATGTTGACCGAAGCGTCCGACATCGACTTGAGCACCCGCGCCCCGATCCCCGGCGTATCGAGAATCTGCCGCCCAACCACCGCAAGGATCGTCTTGCCCCCGTGGATCTCGACCTTCCCGAAACGAGAGAGCTCGGGCACCGCGCTACGCAGCGCATTGATGTCGTGGGTCGAGACCGACACGCTCACCTCGGACGTGGCCACGAGGTCGATGACCACCCCGTGCGTCGCGAACACGGTGAACACCTTCGCGAGGAAACCCACCTGCTCGAACATGTTCGGCTCGGTGATCGTACAGATCGCCTGATTCTCCTTGTAGGCGATGCTGGTGAAGATCTCCGACTTGGGCGGCGGGCTGTCCGTGATCACGGTACCGCGGTGATCCGGCCGATTCGTATTCAGCACGCGCACGGCGATGTCGTTCTCCATCGCGGGCACCAGCGTCGCGGGATGGAGCACGCGGCTGCCGAAGTAGGCGAGCTCCGCGGCTTCGTCGAACGCCATGCACGGGATGCTCTTGGCGTTCTTCACGATCCGCGGATCCGCCGTCATCACGCCGTCCGTGTCGCTCCAGATCTGCACCTCGGCCGCCCCGATCGCCGCGCCGATGAGCGTGGCCGTGAGGTCGCTGCCGTTGCGTCCGAGCGTGGTGACCTCGCCCTTCTTGTTCTTGCCGATGAACCCGGTGACGATCGGCACGACGTCGCGGGGCAGGGTGTCGAACGCCGCGCGCATCCTCTCCTTGTAGTCGGGGACGGGGCGCGCCTTGTTGAAGGCGTCGTCGGTGATGAACCCGAGCTCCCAGGCATCGTACGCGCGCGCCGGCAGGCCTTGGCGGGTGAAGAAGTCGGCGATGACCCGGACCGACATGCGCTCGCCGAAGCTCGACACGTAGTCGAGGCTGCGGCGGCTGAGCTCGCGCACGAGCTGGATGCCGCGCAGGAGGTCGCGGAGCTCTTGGAAGATCGGTTCCAGCAGCGTCGGCGAGCAGTCGAGCTCGGCGGCGATCTGGGCCTGGCGGTCGATGACCTCCGACCCGGGATTCTCGCCTTGCGCGGCTCGTTTGGCGGTCTGGATGAGGGCGTCCGTGATGCCTTTGTGCGCCGAGCTCACGACCACCGGTTCGTTCGGAAGGCGCGAACGAACGATCTCCAGGACTTTCTCGATCTGGCCCCGGTCGGCGACGGAGCTCCCGCCAAACTTCATGACGATCATGGCGCACATCTTGAACCAGCCGCCCCGCGGGTGAAAGAGGGATGCGCGCTGGCGCCGAGCCTCCAATCCACGCCGCGCGAGGGGAGATTGCCTCAGCCTGCGACGGGCGGGATCGCGATCACCCTCGCGCCTGCGCCCCCCGGAAACGCAAAGCTGACGGCTTCGTCGTAGCCGAACACCGACAGTCCGATCGCCTCCCGGCTCTCGACCACGTGCGCCCCTTCTTCCACGGGGACGTGCGCGTAGGTGTAGAGCTTCCCGCCGAGCACGCCGAGGGGGTTCCACGCGTCGGCGTCGAGGGCTTCGCCGTCCAGGCGCACCTCCGCGGTTCCGCTGCGGAGGACCGTGACGACGTGGATGGCGTATCCCCTCGGGATGACGAACAGATGCCGCGCTTGGAATTGGGCGCTCGGCGGCACGAGCAGCATCGACGGATCTCCGGCGCGATCGGGGCCGATGGCTTCGTAGCTCAGCAGGAACTGCGCGAGCGCGAAGGTGTGCTCGCGCTCCGCGGAGCGCACCGTGAAGGGGCGATCGGTCGTGAACGTCACGACCTCCGCGGCGTCGATCGACGCGGGCGCCCCCGGAGGACGCGACGGGCAATAGAGGAGCGCCGTGTCGTCGAACGCCCCGACCAGGCGGTACTCCGCCGGATCGTCGCGCGGTTCGTCCGACGTGGGCGAGGGCGGCGGCGCGACGGCGTAGGCGTTGCCCCACGCCGTCAGCGGCGCGAGCTGATGCTCGACGTGATCCGCACAACACGACCCACCATCGCTCGGCACCGCGGTGGCGACGTTGCCCGAGAACGCAGCGATCGGGTGGTTGGCGAACACCCGCGTCCCCGAGAGGTTCCCGGGTTCGTCGGCGGCCGACGACACGACGGTGAGCACCTCGCCGCGATCGAGCACGACCGGGAACGCCGGCGGCTCGACGAGCGACGCGGTGGGCAGGAGCTCGACGCGCGTGTCGTCCTCCGTGGCGACGACGGAGACGAACGCCCCGGCGCTCGCCGGCGTCGGGTCCATCGCACCCGCGCCGAGCCACACCGCGTCGCCGCTGACGGCCGTGTACTGCGTCCCCAGCGTGGTCGTGGGGAAGAGCAGCGAGGCGTCGTTCGAATACACCTGCACCGTGTTGTCGAGCGGGTTGAACTGATACGCGGTGATCGGCAGGGTGCTCGTGATGCGGTAGGCTCGTCCGTCGCGGCTGCTCGTGTACGGCTCGATCGAGGCGGCGGGCAGCGGGATCGTCCGCGCTTCGCCGGGCGGGACCGTGACCTCGGCGACGAGCGTGTCGTCCGTGGCCACGTTCACCTCGACGATCGCGTCCTCGAGCCCCGAAGGGTTGGCGACGACCACGGCGAACTGTTGCTCGGCGGCGGGCGGGGACATCTCGGTGCCGCGGCCGTCGTTGGGGAGATCGACCGCCCAGAACTCGCACCCGAGGTTGCTCGCCTGCGTCACCGCGTGCGCGCAGTCGAAGGGGAAGCTGGGAGCGTCCACCGCCGCGCCGACATCGAACCGGAAGTGCATCCCGGTCTCGTCGTCCTCCTCCGCGTCCTCGAGCGCCTGGCAGTGCGCCGGGAGGCCCCCGGAGCCCCCTGGGCGGGACGGGTTCGGGCCGCCCGCCGTGCCGTCCGCGGTCGCGCTCTCCGAAGCGACGGGCGAGGGCGGCGGTGTGTCCGAGCGGCATCCCGCCGCGAGCATGGACGCGAGGCCGAGCGCCGCGCGGGATCGGGCCGAGAGAGACACCGCAGGCACATACGGCGAGATCTCGCGGCGGCAATGGGACCGCGCGCCGAGGCGACCGTTTTGCGCCGCGGCTTTCGCGGGTCGGGCGCGCGTTGGCGCGGGTTTCCGTTGCGGGCCAGGACGTCGCGGGGGGCGACGGCGTATGCTTGCGCGAGCATGTTGGGCCGCCAAGCCATTCTCGAAGCCGCCACCTCGTACCTGCGCAGTCATCCCGAGGAGCTCGGCCGCGTCCTACGGAACGCGCTCGGGCTTCGTTTCGGCGTGCCGATCGCCGGGCTGCGTTGGCTCGCGGGGCAGGGCGGCAGCGGGCCGCAGGACGTCGAGATCGACGCGGATCCGCCGGGAATTCGCCTGGCGGCCACGCTCGACATGATGGGGGTCCCCGTCCGCGCGACCACCAGCATCTTCATCGAGCGTATCCGGGCCTCCGCGGAGGAGCTGAAGCTCGAGCTGCGCCTCGAAGGCACGCGCCTGCAGGTGCTCGACGAGACGGCCGAGTCGCCCGTGGCCGCGCTCATCCGCTCGGGTGCGCTCGACCTGACCAAGAGCGGGAGTCTGGCCGCCAACATGCCCAAGGTCGGGAAGCTGCTCGGCGATTCCACCGGCAACCGCTTGGTGATCGACCTGATGAAGCACCCCAAGATCGGGCAGAACAAGGTCGTTCGTCGGGCGCTCGGGCTCGTCTCCTCCATCGTCACGGTGCACGGGGTGGAGAGCGACGAGGGCCACGTCGACGTGTTGCTGCGGGCGTTCCCCCAAGGCATCACGGGGGCGGCGCGGGCCGTTCGCGACCACCTGCTCGGGGACGGGCCGCCATGGTTCCGCGGCATGCTGCCGGGTCGTCGCGCCGACGCCCCGCGCCCGGGTTACTGAGCGGGTGCCGAAAAGGGTTTGACAACCGTTCCCGGCTCGTATATCTCTCCGCGTCCAACAACTCGGGGCGTAGCGCAGTCTGGTAGCGCGTTCGGTTCGGGACCGAAAGGTCGGAGGTTCGAATCCTCTCGCCCCGACCACTGGAGGCCCCCCTCGCGGGGGTCGAGCGATCGATGAGCGAAGAGACGAGCGAAGTCGGTGCGATGGACGTCGCTCGCCGATTTCGCTTCGTCATTTTCGACATGGACGGGGTGCTGCTCGACACCGAGCCGCTCTACACGGTCGCCTTCGATCGCGTGCTCGCGCCGTTCGGGTGCTCGCTCGACCGGGTGACCAAGGCGCAGCTCATGGGGCGCCCCGCCGCCGAGAGCACGCGAATCGTGCTCGCGCGGTACGGCCTGCCGCTCACGCCCGCCGAGTTCCAGACGCGGCTGCGGGTCGCCGTGACCGAGGTGTTCGCCGATCCCCCGGCGATGCCCGGCGCGCCCGCATTGATCGCCGACCTCGCGGCACGCGGGGTCGCAATGGCCGTCGCCACGAGCACCGCGCGGGAGCTCTTCGTCCAGAAGACCGCGGGTCATCCGTGGTTCGCGTCGTTCTCGGTCGTCGTGTGTGGCGACGATCCGGAGGTCGCCGCTCCCAAGCCCGCACCGGACATCTTCCTCGTGGCGGCGCGACGGCTCGGGGCCGACCCTGCCGCGTGCCTCATCGTCGAGGACTCCCCCCTCGGTCTCGCGGCTGCCCGCGCGGCGGGAGGGCACGTCGTCGCGCTGGTCGGCGAAGAAGACGAGGGGGAGGGCCACGCGTGCGCCCATCGGCGTGTCCGCACGTGCAGCGAGCTCGCGTGCCTCTGCGTGGCGCCGCCGGAACGCGCGTGACCCCGCGGTGCGCGGGCGCTCAGCCGCACGTCGCGAAGCAGGCGGAGTAATCGTCGTCGCACGCCGCCTGACACGCTTCGTCGCTCGCAGTGGCACATTGCGCGGAGCAGGCCTCGAGGGCGGCCTCGCACGAGCCTTCGCAGTCGACCGCGCCACCGCTGTCGCCGTCGATGTCGATGTCGATGTCGTCGTCGCCGTCGTCCACGGGATCCGGGCCATCGTCGTCCACGTCGACGGCACATGCGGGCAGCGCAAAGCCGAAGGCGGCTGCGGAGAGGACCACGGAGAAGGGGAGCGAGAGCAGACGTCGTTGATGCATGCACGTCGGCAGAGCAAACGGCGTACCAGCGCCGGGGTGGTCCCGTTTCACGTGCGGGTACGCTGCCGAAGCCCGGCGACGCGCCGCGAGGCCGCGTGCGCCGGGGCCGAGCTGTGGCACGGGTGGTCTCGGCGAGCGCGGGCGCACGTGCTCGCCGAGCGCCCCTCCAGGAGGGCTCGGGAGGCGCTCGCCCGTCGGACGCGCCATGCTCGGGGCGATGAGCTCTTCCGCCCGACCGAGCTGCACCGCCAAGAAGATCGCCCGCCTCCTGCTCCTCGCCGATCGCGTGCCGGGGATTCGCGAGGTGTTGCCCGCCCAGTTCGCGGCCGACGTCGAACCTGTGCTGCGAGCCTCGGGCGCGTTCCGATCGTTCGAGATCGACGCGATGCAGCGTCCGTCGGCGCTGCACTTCCATGCGTGGACCGAACGTCTCTTCGGGCGCGGCCACCTGCTGTGGTTCGCGCTGCGCAAACGCTGGATCGCCGACCGAGCCGAGGCTGCGATCGCGAGCGGCGTGCGGCAGGTCGTCGTGGTCGGAGCTGGCTTCGATCCGCTCGCCACCGCGATCGCGCATCGTCACCCGGCGGTGTCGTGCATCGAAGTCGATGCTCCGGGAACCGCCGTCCCCAAGCGCACCGGGATCGAACGCGCGGGGCGGAGCGTCGCCAACCTCGAGGTGGTCGCCGCCGACCTCTCACAGGTCGCCTTGATCGAGGTGTTGCGCGCTCATGGCTGGGATGCGTCTCAGCCGAGCTTCGTCGCCGCCGAAGGCCTGCTCATGTATCTGCGCCCCGACGCGGTCGAGGCATTCTTCCGCGGCTTGGCCACGCTCCCCGACGGCAGCCGCCTCGCGTTCACGTCGGTGTTCGCCGACGCCAACGGAGGACCACGGCTCGGCACGCTCGACGGGGTCACGCGGTTCGTCTTGCGCCTCGCGGGCGAACCGATGACGTGGGGGATCGAACCCACGGACGTGCCTTCGTTCCTCGCCCGCGTGGGTTGGGCCGTCGCGGCGCAGCCGACGTCGGATGACCTGCGTCACACGTACCTCGACCCCCTCGGCCTCCACGCGGAGCCGCTCATCCCCTACGAACACCTCGTGCTCGCCGAGCCACGGCGCGAACCCACGAACGCGTGATCGGCCGATGTCGCACACGGTGATGCACCGTCCGACGTCGACGTGACGTGGCCTCGATCCCGAACGTCGGACGAGCATCGCGCCCGTCGACGTCGCATGGCGATCGAGCTACGCTCGGCGACATCCGTTCGACCACGATCGAACGTTCTTTCCGATGACAACGAAACGTTCGACGACCCTCGTGTCCGTGGCCCGTGAAACCTTCTTTCCGGCCATGCGCGAGCCTCTCACGGCATCCCCTCAACGCTTCGGTCTGCTCCCGACGAAGCGGTTTTGGGACAACTGGCAGCACCGCATGCTCGCGCTGCCGATCACCCTGCCGATGATGCTGCTCTTCGCCCTCGCGCTCGTCTCCATTCCCGGCATGCTGCAGTGGCCGGTGCTCACCGCCGTGCTCTGCGTCGCGTGGGGCCACGTGACGCACGGGATCGTCGAGCATCGGATGCGCAGCGAGCTGCAGCACCGGGCGATGCTCGCCCCCGTCCCGGTCACGCACCGCGCCGCGCTGCCGCCCTCCCGCCGCTGACCGGCGACGCGCGGCGTCTCGCCGTCGCCGCTGACCGGCGACGCGCCGCGTCTCGCCGTCCGCCGCTGACCGGCGACGCGCCGCGTCCCGCCGTCCGCCGCTGACCGGCGACGCGCC
>Ga0079224_100015792_pt1 | contig 10590 bp, 6 predicted proteins | sample Stecom2015_FD_80414 | JGI IMG/M metagenome (GOLD analysis project Ga0079224, IMG submission 80414) | Agricultural soil microbial communities from Utah to study Nitrogen management - Steer compost 2015 | ecosystem: Environmental > Terrestrial > Soil > Agricultural land | place: USA: Utah...
CTGCGGGTACCGCGGCCTGCTGCTGGTGCTGGACGAGGTGGAGACCCTGCAACGGGTCCGCGCCGACGCCCGGGACAAGGCGCTCAACTCGCTCCGGCAGCTCGTCGACGAGGTCCACTCCGGACGCTTCCCCGGGCTCTACCTGATGATCACCGGTACTCCCGCGTTCTACGACGGGCCGCAGGGCGTGGCCCGGCTCGCTCCGCTGGCGCAGCGGTTGGCCACCGACTTCCCGGCCGAAGCGCGGTTCGACAACCCGCGCGCGGTGCAGATCCGGCTGCCCGGCTTCACCATCGAGTCGCTCACCGAACTGGGCGCCAAGGTGCGCGACCTGTTCGCCGGCGGCTCCCCGGCGGCGGACCGGATTGTGTCCGTCGTGGACGACGCCTACCTCACCGACCTGGCGCGGGCGGTGGCCGGGCAACTCGGCGGCAAGGTCGGCGTGGCCCCCCGGCTGTTCCTCAAGAAGCTGGTCGCCGGGGTGCTGGACCCGGTGGAGCTGCATCCGGAGTTCGACCCGCGGCGGCACTACGCGCTCACCCTGGCGTCAGCCGAGCTGACCGAGGTAGAGCGCAACGCCGCCGCCGCCGACGACGTGGCGCTGGAACTGCCGTGACGCAGGTTGAGCAGTTGCATCCGGTGCTGCTGCACCACATCGTGAACTCGCTGGGCTGGCCCGCGTTGCGCCCGTTGCAGGAGGCCGCGGTGGCGCCGCTGCTGGCCGGCGAGGACGCCCTGCTGCTCGCGCCGACCGCCGGGGGCAAGACCGAGGCGGCCGCGTTCCCGCTGCTGTCGAAGATGGCGTTCGAGGAGTGGCGCGGCACCTCGCTGCTCTACCTGTGTCCGCTCAAGGCGCTGCTGAACAACCTGCTGCCCCGGCTGGAACGCTACACCGGGTGGCTCGGCCGGCGGGCGGCGCTCTGGCACGGCGACGTCACCGGCCCCCGCCGCCGGCGCATCCTCGCCGACCGGCCGGATCTGCTGCTCACCACGCCGGAGTCGCTGGAGGCCATGCTAGTCAGCGTCAACGTCGACCACGCCACCTTCTTCTCCGGGGTACGGGCGGTGGTGGTGGACGAGGTGCACGCCTTCGCCGGGGACGACCGGGGTTGGCACCTGCTGGCGGTGCTGGAACGGCTCACCCACCTGCTCGGCCAGCCGCTGCAACGGGTCGGCCTCTCCGCCACGGTCGGCAACACGGACGAGTTGCTGCGCTGGCTGCAAGGGTCGAGCGCGGGCCACCGCCCGGGCCGGGTGGTGGCCCCGGAGGTCCCGGCCGCTGCCGCCGGGTTCGCGGGCGGCGCGGCGGGTGCCGGCAGCGCGGGCGGTGCGGCCAGCGCGGGCGGGCAGCCGGCGGGCGGTGCGGGCGGTGCGACCGGCACAGGTGGTGGAGGTGGTGCGGCGCGCGTGACCAGCGCGGCGGGCAGTGGCGGTGCGGGCGGCGGACCGGTGGCCGAGGTGGAACTGGACTACGTGGGCTCGCTGGAGAACGCGGCCACGGTCATCGCCTCCCTGCACGCCGGGGAGAAGCGGCTGGTCTTCTGCGAATCCCGCCAGCACGTGGAAGAACTCGGCGCCCTGCTGCGCGACAAAGGGATCACCACGTTCCTGTCCCACGCCTCGCTGTCGCTGGACGAGCGGCGCCGCTCCGAGGCCGCCTTCGCCGAGGCCCGCGACTGCGTCATCGTCTCCACCAGCACCCTGGAACTGGGCGTGGACGTCGGCGACCTGGACCGGGTGATCCAGATCGACGCGCCGGCCACGGTGGCGGCGTTCCTGCAACGCATCGGGCGCGCCGGTCGGCGTACCGGCGGCCGGCGCAACTGCCTGTTCCTGACCCTGGACCATCCGGCCCTGTTGCGGGCGGCCGGCCTGCTGCACCTGTGGGGCCAGGGCTGGGTGGAGCCGGTCCGCCCGCCGCCCGAGCCGCGGCACATCATCGCGCAGCAGATCCTGGCGCTCTGCCTGCAACAGCACCGGGTCGGCGACCAGGTCTGGCCACAGTGGTGGGGCGGGCTCGCGCCGTTCACCCGGGAAGGCGGCGAAGCGATCCTGCGCCACCTGCTGGACCAGGGCTTCCTGGAGCGCGACGGCGGGATGCTGTTCATCGGGCCGGAGGCGGAGCTGCGGTTCGGGCGGCGCCACTTCATGGCGATGACCGCGGTGTTCACCGCCGCGCCGCAGTTCACCGTGCTGGCCGGGCGCACCGAACTGGGCCGGGTCGATCCGGCGCTGCTCACCGAGCGTACCCACGGTCCGCGCCGGCTGCTGCTGGGCGGGCGGAGCTGGCAGGTGACCTATGTGGACTGGCACCGGCGGCGGTGCTTCGTCGAACCGGTCGACGGCGGCGGCCGGGCGCGCTGGACCAACTACGGCGTCACCGGCCTGTCGTACCCGGTCAGCCGGGCGATGCGCGCGGTGGTGCTCGGCGCCGACCCGCCGGTCCGCCTCACCCGGCGCGCCCGTGACCACCTGGCCGAGACCCGCGAGTGGCTGGCCGGCACCGCCGACCCGGCGGGCACGGTCGTCACCCGTACCGGCGAGCAGGTCCGCTGGTGGACCTGGGCCGGCTACCGCGCCAACGCCACCCTCGCCAGCACGCTCAGCGGGATCGCCGACCCGAAGCAGGACCACGAAGACCACTTTGTACGGTTGCGCTCGGACCTGACGCCGGCCCAGTGGCGGGCCGGGACCGCCGACGCCGGGCAACGACTGTGCCTGCCGGAGGTGCAGGAGAAGGCGCTGGCCGGGCTGAAGTTCAGCGCCGCGCTGCCGAAGCGGCTCGCCGAGGCGACGCTCGCCGCCCGGCTCGCCGACCTGCCGAACGCCGCCGCGGTGCTGGCCGAGCCGCTCCAGTTCCGGTACGCCTGACGGACGTCCACCGCGAACCGCTCCAGCGTGGCATCCCCAGGATGGAGTGGCTGCTCAGGGTAGCCAGCCGGGGCGGACCAGGCCGGCTTCGTAGGCGAAGACCACCAACTGTGCCCGGTCCCGGGCACCCAGCTTCACCATCGCCCGGGAGACGTGGGTCTTGGCGGTGGCCGGGCTGACCACCAGCCGCTGGGCGATCTCCTCATTGGAGAGCCCGGCGCCCACCAGGGCGGTCACCTCCCGCTCCCGCTCGGTCAGCGAGTCCAGCTCCCGCGGCGGGGACGGGCGCGCCGCCCGGACCGCGAACTGCTCGATCACCCGCCGGGTCACGCTCGGGGACAGCAGCGCGTCACCGGCGGCCACCGCCCGCACCCCGCGTACCAGGTCCACCGGCTCGGTGTCCTTGACCAGGAACCCGGCGGCCCCGCACCGGAGCGCCTCGAACACGTACTCGTCCAGCTCGAAGGTGGTGAGGATGACGATGCGGGTGGCGGCGCGGTCGGGGTCGGCGGCGATCCGCCGGGTCGCCTCCAGCCCGTCCATGCCGGGCATGCGGATGTCCATCAGGATCACGTCCGGGTCGGTCTGGCCGGCCAGCCGGACCGCGTGTACCCCGTCACTGGCCTCGCCCACCACCTCGATGTCCGGCTCCGCGTCCAGCAGCGCCCGGAAACCCGCCCGCACCAATGCCTGGTCGTCGGCGATCAGGACCCGGATCATCCCGGCTCCCCCGGTGAGACCGGCGCCGCCGGCTCCCCCGACGCCAGCGGCTCCGGCCGCTCCGCTGGCGGCGCCGGCAGCCGGGCCTCCACCCGGAAGCCCCGATCCGGCCGCGGCCCGGCCGTCAACGATCCACCCAGCGCCTGCGCCCGCTCCCGCATCCCGCCGATCCCGGTGCCCTCGGGCGCGGAGGCCGCCGCCGTCCCGCCGCCGTCGTCGTCCACCCGTACCACCAGTTCCTCCGGCCGGTACTCGACCACCACCGTGGCGGCGGCACCGGCCCCGGCGTGCCGGCGCACGTTGGTCAGTGCCTCCCGCACGATCCGGTACGCGGCCCGGTCCACCTCCGGGGGCAGCGGGCGCGCCGTGCCGGCCACCGAGGTCCGCACCGGCAGGCCGGCGTCGCCGGTGAGCTCCGCCAGCCGGTCCAGCCCTGCCGCCGGGGTACGCGGAGCCGCCTCGTCCGCCGCCCGCAGCGTCGCCAGCACCGACCGCACCTCCCCCAGCGCCTCCGCGCTCGCCTGCTTGATCGCTCCGAGCGCCGCCCGGGCCTGCTCCGGCCGGCTGTCCATCAGATGCAGCCCGACGCCCGCCTGCACGTTGATCAGCGACAGGTGGTGGCCGATCACGTCATGCAGTTCCTGGGCGATCCGCAGCCGCTCCTCGCTGGCCTGCCGGCGTTGCTGCTCGGCGCGTACCCGGGCCCGCTCGGCGCGCACCTGCTCGGCCTGTGCCCGCTGCTGCCCCGCGACCCGGGCCAACTCGGCGACCAGGGCCAGCCCGACCACCCACCCGGCCAGCACCAGCGCCCGGTTCAGGGTCGGCCCGGTGAGCAGGACCCACGCCGCGTACCCGGCGGCGGCGAGCGCCCAGACCGGGTACCGGTGGCCGGCCTTGACCGCCGTCACCCCGGCGATGATCAACGCGACGAAGGTGGGACCTGAGGGGTACGCCAGGGCGGTGTAGGCGATGGTGGCCGCGCCGGTGAACACCAGCGTGGGCAGGGGGTGGCGGTGCCGGGCGGCGAGCGCCAGCCCGCTCGCCGCCAGCAGCGCGTACCCGAGCGGGTCCAGCTCGGCCGGCTGGTTGCGGGCGGCGAGCATGGTGACGAACACCTGCGCGAAGGCGATCAGGATGGCTGGGCCGACCGGGTTGCCGTGGCGCCCGGTGCGGTGCCAGGGCGGCCCGCCCGGCCCGTGCCCGGACCGGTGCGGGCCGGCCTCGGCCAGCGGTCCTTCACAACCCACCCCTGAACGGTAGGCCACCGGGGCCGGCATCCGCGTCGCCCGCCGGGACACCGCGGTGTACGCCGAGGGTGGCAGCCCGCGACCGCCGGCTACTCCGCTCGGCGTACCCGCGGTGTCTCCGGCCGCGCGATGCCAACCGACCCGGTGCCGGCGCACCCTGGAGGCGTAGCGACGAAAGGGAGGGATCACCATGACCGCACCCGAGCCGGGCCGGATCCGGGCGTCAGACGCCGAACGGGAACACGTCGTGTCGAGGCTGCGGGACGCGATGAGCGAGGGGCGGCTGACCCTGGACGAGGGTGAGGAGCGGATCGCCGCGGTGTACGCGGCCACCTACCGCGACGAACTGCCGGGGTTCACGGCCGACCTGCCACCGGCGGAGCCGGCCTCGGACCGGTCGCACTCCCCGCGGCGCGGCACCGACCCGCCCGGCTCCGACCGGCCGGGCTTCGGCGGGCAAGGCTGGGGCGGGCAAGGCTCCGGTGACCAGGGCTTCCGCGGGCGCGGTTTCGGGGGGCACGGGTCCGGGCGGCCGGGTCTCGGGCGACGGCGGGCGGGGTCGGCCGGTCCCCCGATCGGTCTGGTGGCGCTGCTGGCGGCGGTGGCGGGCACCTGGGCACTGGTGGCCGGAGGTCCGGTCTGGCTGGCGATCATGCTCGGCGTGCTCACCCTCGTGCTGACCAAGCGCAACATCTGCCACGCCTACCGGGAGACACCCCGGTAGGCCGGCACCACGCCGCGCGGGCTCCGAGCGTGCTCGGAGCCCGCGCAGGCGGGGGTGTTCTCCCGTCAGTACGGGTTGACCCAGGTGCCGCTCCGGGAGTGGTACGTGTGGATGAATTCGCCGGTCCACGGATAGTAGCTGAACGAGGACCCGGTGTTCGTCAACTTCACGGTGTCGATGTGACTCCCGAAGTCGTAGGTCGGGGTGTGGGTCTTACATCCGCTGCTCGGGCCGTAGAGCGTGCCTTTGTACGTGCCGTTGATGAAGACCTTGATGTCCGGGATGACGTAGCTCGACTGGCGGCAGTGGTTGATCGACAGCCTGACCTTCTCGCCGCCGGTGTCCCACTGGATCCAGTTGCCATCGACATAGGTCAACAGTTGGTACGGGTTGCCGCCGCTGACCGCGAGCGTGTAGTTGAGCGGGGTCTGGGTGCCCCACGCCGCGTGCGCCGGTGCCTGGGGGGCGAGCACCGCCGCCATTACGGCCAGCACGAGCAGTATCGATCGTACGGATTTCCGCTGGACTATCCTGCGCATTACTTCCACCGTTCCTTTCGGACAGTGATGCGGTTGGACATTTGCAATTGAGCATGCGAGGAATCCCGAGTCGGTATCAATCGGTTGATCAGTCTGGGGACGCGGTCCGGCAGGACGGAACCTGATGCCGGACCGGCCATTGTTCATCACAATGGACGTTTATTGGTCTACGACCATTGGACAACATACCGCTACGGTCTCATCGTTTGGCGCCGCCGACCGGCAGTTTCCGCGCCGCAGAAACTGCCGGTCACCACCACCGCCCGCGCTATCGCGTCCGGGAATCACCTGGCCGGCGGCTGAATACGAAAAGACCGCGCCGAGAGAAATCGCGCCGGCGAATTCCAGGTTTATTGCCAGTGCTATCCCCTAGCCTTTGCGGCAGAGCGCGAGGTGGCGCGTCGGCAGGCTGGTGCCCGGCCGGATGCCGGCGCGGGCGCGGCTGCTCGGCGTGGTTGTGGCGCGCTCCCGCCCCGGTGAGGCGATCGGTATCGTCCAATCCGACATGGAAGAGCTCGAAGCCACCCCGCTCGGTGAGCTCGTTCGTGGGTACCGCGCCCGGTCCGGGATGACCCAGCACGATCTGGCGTCCCGGGCCGGGATCAGCGTCCGGGCGCTGCGCGATCTCGAACGGGGCCGCACCCGGCGTCCACACGGCAAGGCGTTGCGGGCGCTGGCTGACGCCCTGAAACTCGACGAGCCAGAACGCGAACGGCTCCGCCGAGCGGCCCGGGCCGAACCCGAGACTCACCCGCTGCGCATCGAGGTGCTGGGACCGCTGGCGGTACACCGGGGTCCGCGTCCGGTCGACGTGGGACCGCTCATGCAGCGCCGGCTGCTCGCCCTGCTGGCGATCCAGCCGGCGCGCACGGTGTCGCCGGAGGAGGTCGTGGACACCCTCTGGTCCGGCCGGCCGCCGCGTACCCACGTATCGCTCATCCACTCCTACGTGGCGCGCCTGCGCCAGCGGTTGAAGGCGCCCGGCGGGCGCCGCGAGGAACCGGTCATCGTGTCGGTGCCGGGTGGCTACCGGCTCGACCTGCCTCCGTCCCAACTGGACGTGGCGCGGTTCGCGGCGCTGGTACGGCACGCGTGGCAGGCACGCGGCCGCGGCGACGACGCCGGCGCGCTGGCCGGGTTCGCCGACGCCCTGCGGTGCTGGCGGGGCGAGCCGGCGGCCGGCCTCGGGCCGGCACTGCCCCGCCATCCCGCCGCCGCCGCCCTGTCCCGGGAACGGGTCGAGGTCTGCCTGGCATACGCCGACCTGGCGCTGCAGAGCCGGCAGTACGCGCCGGCCACCGTGGTCCTGCAGGAAATCGCCGCCGTGGAGCCGCTGCACGAAGGCCTGTACGCGCGGCTGATGCTGGCGCTGGCCGGCTCCGGGCAGCAAGGGGTGGCGCTGCGCCTGTTCGACGACCTCCGGACCCGGCTGCGGGAGGAGCTCGGGGTGGCGCCCGGGCCGGAGTTGGCCGCCGCCCACCTGCGCGTGCTGCGCCAGGAACTGCCGGCCCCGCCCGCGGTCGCCGCCCGGCCCACCGCCGTGCCGAAGCCGGCCCAACTGCCGCCGGGGACCGCGGACTTCACCGGCCGCGCGCCGGAGCTGCGCAGACTGAACGCGCTGGCTTCCGCCCCCGACAGCCCGGCGCCCACGGCCCTGCCGGTGCTGGTCGTCGCCGGCCCGCCCGGCGTCGGCAAGACCGCGCTGGCCATCCACTGGGGACACCGGGTCGCCGGCCGCTATCCAGACGGGCAGCTCTACCTCGATCTGCGCGGCTATGCGCCCGATCCGCCGTTGAGCCCGGCCGAGGCGCTGCGGCATCTGTTGATCGGGTGCGGCGTGGCGCCCGACGACGTGCCAGCCGATCCGGCGTCCGCCAGCGGCTGGTTCCGCTCGCTGCTGGCGGGAAAGCGGATGCTGGTGTTGCTGGACAACGCCGCCGCCGCCGAGCAGGTCCGGCCGCTGCTGCCCGGCGAGGCGGGCTGCCTGGTGCTGGTGACCAGCCGGGACCGGCTGGAGGGCCTGGTAGCCCGCGACGGCGCGCGGGTGCTCAGCCTGGCCGTCCTCTCCGAGCGCGAGAGTGTCTCGTTGCTGGCCAGGGTGATCGGCGCGGAACGGGTCCGGGCCGAGCCCGCCGCCGCGGCCGAGATAGCCGGCTTGTGCGGGCACCTGCCGCTGGCGTTGCGGATCGCCGCGGCACATCTCTCCGGCGGTCACACCGACCTCGCGAGCTACGCCGCCGAGCTGCGCGAGAGCCCTCGGATCACCAAGCTGGCGGTCTCCGGTGACGAGATCTCCACCGGGGTGGAGATGGCGTTCCAGCACTCCTACGTCCGGCTCTCCGCAGCGGACCGGCGCCTGTTCCGGTTCATCGGGCTCGCGCCCGGGGCGGACTTCACGACCGAGGACGCGGCCCGCCTGGCTGACCTTCCCCCGGACCAGACCGCCGCCGGCCTGGCCGAGCTGTGCCAGGCCCACCTGCTGGAGCACCGCGGGCACCGCCGCTACCGCCTGCACGACCTGATTCGCAGCTACGCCAATCAGTGCGGCGAGACCGAGGATGCCCCACCGGAGCGCGACGCCGCGCTGCTGCGACTGGTGACTGCCTACCTGGACTCCGCCGCGGCCGCCGCGCGGTTGCTCCATCCGCAGTGGCTCGCGCTGCTGCCCCGGCACGTCGGGACCGACCCGCACCGGTTCACCGGCCGCGCCGCCGCCCTGGCGTGGCTGGAGGCGGAGCGGGCCAACCTCGTCGCCGCGGTGCGGGCGGCGGCACCCCGCGCCTGGCCGCAGGTGAGCGACCTCGCGTACGCGGTCCGCGGCTTCCTCGCTCAACGCCGGCACATCGACGACCTGATCGAGGTGTCCCGGGCCGCGGTCGCCGCCAGCACCGCAGCCGGCGACCGGCGCGGCGAGGCGAGCGCGCAGATGAACCTGGCCATCGCGTACGGCAGCTTGGGCGACTTCGACGCGGCCCGGCGCCGCTTCGCCGCCGTGCTCGCCACCGCCCGCCGGCACCACTGGACGGACATCCAGACGGTGGCACACCACAACCTCGGCTTCCTGTACAACCAGGTGGGGCAGCTCGACCAGGCGGCGGAACAGTACCGCAGCGCGCTCGCGCTCGACGGCGGCAGCGGTCAGGCCCTGCGGGGGTCCTCATTGACCAACCTGGCCGATGTCTGTTACCGGCGCGGGCAGGTGGACGAGGCGGTACGGCTGCTGACCCAGGCGCTGGAGTTCGCCGGGCAGACCGCCGCGCTCGGCGTGGCCGCCACCGCGCATACCCAGCTCGGCCAGCTCTACCACCTGCGCGCCGAGCCCGAGCTCGCGCGACGCCATCTGACCGTGGGGCTGGCGCGGTTCCGGCAGGTCGGCAACCGCAGCGGCGAGGCGGAGGCGCTGCACCTCCTCGCCGCGGTGCGCCTGGAGTCCGGGGACCCGGCCGGCGCGCGGGAGCTCGCCGAGACCGCCCTGGACCTCGCCCGCGACCGCGAGGACGGCCCCGCCGAGATCGGGGTCCACCTCATCCTGGGCGAGCTGTACCTGCGCGGCGAGCAAGCCGGCCGGGCCGCGACCGAGTACGCGGCCGCCCGGGCACTCGCGGAGGACCGCGGCCAGCGGTACGGCGCGGTGGAGGCACTGATCGGGGCGGCCCGCGCCGCCACCGCGCTCGGGCACGTGGTCGCCGCCGCGGCCGACGGCCGGCGGGCGCTCTGCCGCGCCCGTCGCCACGGATACCTGGTCCTGCAGGGGCGGGCCAGCACCGCCCTCGCCCACCTCTACGCCGCATGCGGCCGCCCTGGCCGGGCCCGCGACCACCTCGCCCGGGCGCTGCGACTCCACCGGCAGACCGGAGACAGGCTGGGCGAAGCCAGTTCACTGGCGCTGCTCCACCGCCTCGGAGTCTGAGCCGTCCCGGCCGCTGGCGCCCCGCGGGCCGGGCCCGCTGAGGGCCTGGGCCGTCTCCCATACCGGCCAGATCAGCCAGATCACCATGGCCACGCTGAGGCGGACGATCCAGCCTACGAGACCCCGGCTCTGCTCGGGGTCTCCGATCACCCAGATGCCGCCGGCGAGCAGGCCGCAGGCGACCGCCCACCCCAGCAGCCCCAGCAACCAGCCCCGCCACTCGTACCGTAGCCGCGCCGGGGTGCCGGTGGCCGGCGGCTTTGCCGGCGGCGGCCCTCCGGCGAAACGGTGGGCGAACCGCTGGTCCACCCAGCGGATGGTGCTGTGCCCGAACGAGATCGAGAACCAGATGTAGGCGGCGGCGAGGCCGTGCATGAAGCCGGCCGAACCGCCGCCACGCAGGTCCACGATGGTGGCCACGAACAGCGCCAGGTCCACCACCGGCGTACTCGCCAGCAGCACCGCGCCCAGCCGCGGCCGGCGCAGCGGGTAGCGGGCGACCAGCCCGGCCGCCAGCAGCACCCAGAACCCGACCTCGCAGGCGACGATGAACGCCAGCAGCAATGCCACCACCTCCGC
>Ga0079224_100015793_pt1 | contig 10589 bp, 11 predicted proteins | sample Stecom2015_FD_80414 | JGI IMG/M metagenome (GOLD analysis project Ga0079224, IMG submission 80414) | Agricultural soil microbial communities from Utah to study Nitrogen management - Steer compost 2015 | ecosystem: Environmental > Terrestrial > Soil > Agricultural land | place: USA: Utah...
ACTTCCGATATGAAGCGAATCTGACGTGGGATCAAAACCAATGTAAGCCGTTGTCATTTCCTTGTTCAACTGTGCTTCGGTTCCGGGCATGATGTCATGGACCATTCCTCTCCAACGTAGCTCTTCAACAAATGGATTTGTCATAATTTTGTGTCTTGAATTAAAATTTTGCCAAAGATAAAAATCAATGGGCAATAACTACTGATTAATTCTTTATTTTAGTTGCATGATATTAGTTACAGGAGGAACCGGATTGGTTGGCTCACATTTGCTTTACCGACTGACGCGTGACAATGCTTCTGTTAGGGCAATCTATAGAAATAGCCATAAACTGGAAGCTGTAAAAAAAATGTTTTCTTATTATTCGGAAGATGTGGAAACACTTTACAATCGCATTGAATGGGTGGAGGCGGATGTCAATGACATTCCTGCCTTATCCGAGGCATTTAAGAATGTCACGTATGTGTATCACTGTGCCGCGTTTGTCAGCTTTGAACCCGACAAATACCATCAATTGCGAAAAATAAACATTGAAGGCACAGCCAATGTAGTAAATCTTTGTATCAGCAATACAATTCAAAAAATATGTTATGTGTCTTCCATTGCCGCCATTGGAAATGAGACCAATCCAGAGAAGTTCATCACAGAAAAAACCGGATGGAATCCGGAAGCCGACCACAGTGTTTATGCCATTACAAAATATGGCGCTGAAATAGAGGTGTGGCGAGGTACGCAGGAAGGTGTGGATGCCGTTATTATCAATCCAGGGGTAATTGTTGGCCCAAGTTTTTGGAAAAGTGGTGGAAGCGGAAGTTTTTTCCAAAAAATCTATAAAGGATTTCCATACTATACCGACGGAATGACTGGATATGTGGATGTTGGGGATGTGATTGAGATTATGGTTCAATTGATGGAAAGTGACATCAAAAATGAAGCGTTCATAGTCATTTCAGAGAATTTGTCGTTTAAGGAATTTTTGTCGAAAGTGGCCAAATCAATGGGTATGAAACCTCCTCATAAAAAAGCAGGAAAATTGCTTTTAAAGTTAGGCTGGCGATTGGATTGGCTGCAACACAAATTGCAGGGGAAACGCAGGCGATTATCCAAACAGATGGCACAAACAGCCCAAACGAAAACTATGTATGATGCCTCAAAAATAAAGAATGCCCTAAATTTTACCTATAGGCCGATGGATGCCTCCATCACCTCTGTCGGGCAGTATTTTTTAGAGGATGTAAAGAATCAGCGAGTTTAAGTTTTCTGTCAACTTTCAGAAAGGTATCGGTTATTTTTTCTTTCTGTTTAGCTTCTTGGATGGAATCTTTGGTTTTTTCCTCCTTTAAATTGATGGCCTCATACTTTCCCTTTTCAGACTCGATTCTTTGCTTTACTTTTTCAATAATATCTTCATAAGTTTTGAAATCATACACATAATAATTGTTGCTTTTTGCAAATTGAAGGCTATCGATGTCATATTTTTTGTAAATATATTCTTGCGGTGCAATGCCATTATTTTCCAGAACCTTCTTATTGATACCTTTGGCTGCATTCACTAGAAAAACGTCATACATGATGTCAGACATTTTATCCTTTGGAATAAGATTGTCAGGTTTTGGCGGCCTATCGCTTCCGCCGCAATTCCACACTAGCAATAAGACCAATATAAATGTGATATATCTCATCTTTCGAAGGTCAATCGTTTTGCAGACTTAACGTCCAAAAATTTAAAGTTCTTATAGGCCAAAGCGCCATTTACAAATGTATGGGTAATTCTGGATTTAAAAATAGCTCCTTCAAACGGTGACCAACCACATTTATACAGGATATTTTCCTTTTTTACCGACCATGGGCTATTGATATCCACCACAACCAAATCAGCAAAATAGCCAGGTTTGAGATAGCCTCTTTTTTCAATCTGAAATAAAATAGCGGGATTATGGCACATTTTTTCCACGATTTTTTCCAGGGAAATTTTGCCTTTATGATACATCTCTATCATCGCCACCAAAGCGTGCTGCACCATGGGACCGCCCGAAGGTGCTTCCATATATCCATTTTTCTTTTCTTCCAAAGTGTGCGGGGCATGATCTGTTGCTACTACATCGATTCGATCATCCAATAATGCTTTCCATAATTCATCCCGATCCTTGGCCGTTTTTACCGCTGGGTTCCATTTGATTAAGGTGCCTTTGGTTTTATAATCTTCATCGGAAAACCACAGATGATGAACACAAACTTCAGCGGTTATTTTTTTATCCTTTAAATGCAATTTATTGGAAAACAACTTGGTCTCTTTACCAGTAGAAACATGAAAGACGTGCAATCTCGCACCTGTTTTCTTTGCCAGTTCAATCGCTTTGGAAGATGATATATAACATGCTGCTTCGCTTCGGATGATGGGGTGGCATTCAATTGGAATATCCTTGCCATACTTTTTGATATGGGTCTCAAGATTTTTTTTTATTGTCGCTTCATCTTCGCAATGGGCTGAAATCAATAAATCGGTGCTCTTAAAGATTTTCTCTAAAACCTGCGGATTGTCCACCAACATATTCCCGGTGGAAGAGCCCAAAAATAATTTGAGACCAGCCACTTTTTTGGAATCCACTTTTAGGATTTCCTCCAAGTTGTCATTTGTTCCACCAAACATAAATGAGTAATTGGCAGCGGATGCCTTTGCGGCAATTTCAAATTTCTCCTCAAGTTTTTCAATTGTTGTGGCTTGCGGAACCGTATTCGGCATTTCAATGAAGGATGTAATCCCGCCTGCAACTGCGGCCCTAGATTCTGTTTCAATGGTTGCTTTGTGCGTCAATCCCGGTTCGCGAAAATGCACTTGGTCATCAATCACTCCGGGGAAAACATAACTTCCTTCAACATCAATCATTACATCTTGTGACGATTTGGCGCTTATGGAATCGGCTATTTCCTTGATATATTCGCCCTCAATCAAAATATCTCCTTCAAAAATGAGGCCTTCATTGACAATTTTGGCATTCTTGATAAGTGTTCTTTTATCTTGCATATATTACCCCTTCCTCAATAAACTTTTAAATTTCATGCTCAAAACTCCAAATATTGCTTCAGAAATAATACTTCCGCTCAATTTTGATTTTCCTTGTTGCCGATCGGTAAAAATCACTGGCACTTCCACAATTTTAAACTTTTTAAGATACGCCTTGAATTTCATCTCAATTTGAAACGCATATCCCACAAACTTAATTTTTTCTAAATCAATATCCTCCAAAACCCGTCGTTTATAACATACAAAACCCGCTGTGGTGTCGCAAATGGGCATTCGTGTAATAAACCGGACATATTTTGATGCGCCATACGACATCAAAACACGATTCATCGGCCAGTTGACCACATTGACCCCCTTTACATATCGGGAGCCAATGGAAATATCTGCACCCTCCAAATTGCAGGCATCATAAAGTCTTACCAAGTCTTTCGGATCATGGGAAAAATCGGCATCCATTTCAAAAATATATTGATAATCTCTATTTAAACACCATTGAAATCCTTCGATATATGCCGTTCCCAATCCTGTTTTATTTTTTCTTTCGAGCAAAAACAGTCGATTGGAAAATTCTTGTTGCAAGATTTTGACCTTGGCTCCTGTGCCGTCGGGTGAATTATCATCCACTACAAGAATATCAAATGCTTTTTCTTGAGCAAAAACGTCTCTTATGATGGCCTCGATATTCTCAATTTCGTTAAAGGATGGTATGATGACAACGGCATCTTGCATGGACGATGATTTTTAGGGCCAAAACCGCCTGTGATCAATGGCACTTTGGCAAAAGTAAGTTTTTTTAAGGTATAATTTCTATGCAATTAAGCATAAATAAACGTTAAAGAGTTGAAATATTCTTTCTAATTTAGCAGGATGATGCGAGAGGTAATATCCCATGAATGGTTTACGGTTTTCATTGTTTTAGGACTGGTTGCAATCACCTTGTCCAAACAGCTTTTTTCCGTTCGTTTTAATGATTTTATTGGGGTTTTGGGGAATTCCAAGTATTTAAAAATTTACTCCAAGGACCAAAAATTCATCGATGGATTTGACAGTTTGCTCTTTTTTAATTTGGTTGTCTCGCTGTCTATTTTTTGCTTTCTCGCTTATTCCTCTTTAGTAAAACCCCTAGAGTTTGAATTACTTACTTTTTTAAAAATTGTATTTGCCTTTGCAGCAGTAGTTTTGATCAAAGTATTATTGGAACGGCTCATAGGGAGCCTCTTTGATATTGATAAACTTATAGACTCTTATCTGTTCCAGAAAACCAGCTATTTGAATTTCAGCGGTTTCCTGCTATTGCCCATCAACGTATTGCTCCTTTACAGCATAACACCAACAAAAATAGTCATTTATATCTGCATTGGATTCATACTATTGGTAAATGTAATGGGGTTGATCACATCGTTTAAAAATCATCAAAAGTTGATAGCAAGCAACTTATTCTATTTTATTTTGTATCTTTGCGCACTTGAAATCGGACCTTATCTGATTTTATATAAATTAATTGTAGAAAATTAGGAAAACTTTACCCCTCGCCTATGAAAGTGAAAACAATTTTAGTGTCTCAGCCCGAACCTAAAATAGAAAATTCGCCTTATTTTGATCTTCAGGAAAAGCAAAAAGTAAAAATAGACTTCAGACCGTTCATACATGTTGAAGGTGTTTCCGCCAAAGATATCAGGCAACAAAAGGTTGATTTAAATCACTATACGGCCATCATTCTCACCAGCAGAAACTCTGTAGACCATTTTTTTAGGGTTGCTGAGGAAATGCGTTTTAAGGTACCGGATACGATGAAGTATTTTTGCCAATCGGAAGCGGTTGCTTTTTACCTTCAGAAATATGTAGTGTATAGGAAACGAAAAATATACGTCGGCAAACGCAACTTTCAGGACCTGTCGCCAATGATCAAGAAATATAAGGACGAGAGCTTTTTGTTGCCAACGACAGACAAGTTAAAGGATGAAGTTCCTGAAACTCTCAATGACTTAAACATCAAATGGAAAGAAGCTGTTTTTTACAAAACCGTCATAAGTGATTTATCAGACTTGGCAGATGTTTATTATGACATCTTAGTGTTTTTCAGTCCTTCGGGAATTGAATCCTTGTTCCATAATTTTCCTGATTTTAAACAGAACGAAACCCGCATTGCCGCTTTTGGAAGTACCACCTGCAAAGCCGTGGAAGAACATGGGTTACGATGTGACATTCCTGCGCCAACGCCCGACACTCCTTCAATGACCATGGCATTGGAAAAGTATATTGAAAAAGTCAACAAGGCGAAATAAAGTCTATCATTGACAACTGGAAACAAAAAAACGCGATTTGATTAAATCGCGTTTTCTATTTTTATATGAAATTTTACTTTTTCACATTTGGTGCCCCAGTCATAATCTCTTCGTTGGCAAACTCTTCATACTTTTTGAAGTTTTCCCTGAACGATTCTGATAATTTATATGCCGTTTTATAATAGGCATCATCATTGTTCCACGTTTGTCTGGAACTCAAAACTTCCATCGGCACACCGGGACAGGAGCGTGGCTGCAACAATCCAAAGACGGAATGCGTTCTATATGTTTGCGGATTTACCTCATCCAGATCCCCATTGAGTGCAGCGGCGATCATGGCTCTGGTATATTTTAATTTGATCCTACTGCCCACACCATAAGCTCCCCCTGTCCATCCTGTGTTGACCAACCATACATTCACACCGGTTTCCTTCATTTTTTCACTTAACATTTCTGCATAAATGGTAGGATGCAAGGGCATGAATGGGGCTCCAAAACACGTCGAAAAATTAGGCGTGGGTTCATCTATGCCCGCTTCGGTTCCGGCAACTTTAGCTGTATATCCCGATATGAAATGATAAGCCGCCTGACCTGGGGTCAATTTTGAAATTGGAGGCAACACACCAAAGGCATCAGCGGTCAAGAAGAAAATATTCTTCGGATTTTTCCCGATGGATGGCACTTTTATATTTTTGATATGCTCAATTGGATAACTCACACGCGTATTTTGGGTAATGGAAATATCTTCATAATCCACATCACCTTTGGTGTCCAAAATCACATTTTCAAGGATGGCTCCTTTTTTAATGGCATGATAAATATCCGGTTCATTTTCCTCGGTCAGGTTGATCACTTTCGCATAACAGCCACCTTCAAAATTAAAGACTGTGTTTTCTGCGGTCCAACCATGTTCGTCATCCCCTATCAGTTTTCTGCTGGGATCGGCCGAAAGTGTTGTTTTTCCTGTACCCGACAATCCAAAGAATATGGCAGTATCTTCATCTTTACCAACATTGGCGCTACAGTGCATGGGCAAGGTGTTTTTATAAACTGGAAGGATAAAATTTAATGCAGAAAAGATTCCTTTTTTGATTTCCCCTGTATATCCAGTTCCTCCAATGAGCGCAATTTTTCTGGTAAAATCCAAAATTGCAAAATTGTGCTGACGTGTGCCATCCACTTCTGGATCTGCAATAAAAGAAGGCGCATTTACAATAGTCCATTCTGGCTGAAAATTTTCCAATTCTTCTTCAGTAGGACGAAGAAACATATTATAAGCAAATTGATTGCTCCAAGCATGTTCATTTATGACACGAATGTTGAGTTTATAATTTTTATCGGCGCAGGCATAACTGTCCCGTACAAAAACTTCTTTGCCAGAGAGATAGTCCGCGACCCTGTCATATAATTTTTGGAATTGTTCAGAATCGAAAGGAATGTTGGTTTTCCCCCACCAAACCTTATCTTCGGTAACAGCATCCTTTACAATAAAACGGTCTTGTGGTGAGCGTCCTGTAAATTCACCGGTGTTTATTGCCAACGCCCCCGAAGACGCCTCGACGCCTTGTCCTTTTTTAATTGTTATATTGTGTAGTTGTTCTGGAGAGAGTTGATAATTTACTTTTGCATTCTTGATTCCGTAAGGTTCCAACGAAATCGTTTTCGCAATTTGGGTATGATCTACCATAATTATATTGTATTGTTTGTGGATACAAAATTAAACAATATTTTAAAGTATGTCTCAATTTTATGATTTATCCTTTTTCAATTTCAGAAAGTTAATCAACAGGAACGTCCATGCCAAAATCAACAAGAAACCTCCAATGGGCGTGATAAATGCGATGGTTTTGAAGTCAAACATACTCAACTCATTGGTTGCCAATCCATAAATAGAGCCCGAAAAAAACAGAATCCCGAGCAGCGTCAACCATAAAATGAGCCGTTTGGATTTTTCCTGCACCATTTGGGAAGTACCAACCATTAAAAGGAAAAGGGCATGGTACATTTGATATTTTACACCGGTTTCAAACGTTAGTATCGCCTCTGGGGAAATCAGCTGTTTTAAACCATGTGCGGCAAACGCACCAAGTATAATGGCGATAATCCCCATCAAAGTCGCGATCACTAAAATTGGTTTGTTCATATAAATTTTGCATTTGGGTTTTTAGTCCCCTTGGTATTCATTAAATTCGTCCCTGCAAAATTACTCAAGAAATTTCACAATGCGAAAGATTTTAATTATAGGAGCGGGCAAATCGGCCTCTTACCTTATCAAATATTTATTGGATACATCAAAAGCTGAAGAGCTGCACATTATTGTGGGAGACATAAGCGTACAAAATGCCCGTAAATTGGTGGGAAACCATTCCAATGCCCAAGCGATCATGTTGGATGTCTTCAACAAAAAATCTCGACAGGAGGCCATTGAAAATGCGGATATTGTTATTTCGATGTTGCCTGCACGGTATCATATCGAAGTTGCCAGGGACTGTGTGACCTATGGGAAAAACATGGTGACAGCATCTTATGTGAGTCCAGAAATGGAAGATTTGGATAAAGCCGTAAAAGCGAAAGGACTGATCTTTATGAATGAAATTGGTGTGGATCCAGGAATTGACCACATGAGTGCCATGAAGATCATTGACCAGATTCGTGAAAAGGGAGGAAAAATGATTTTGTTTGAATCGTTCTGCGGTGGTCTGGTGGCTCCTGAAAGTGACAATAATCTTTGGAACTATAAATTTACATGGAATCCTCGCAACGTCGTGGTGGCCGGACAGGGCGGAGCGGCGAAATTCCTTCAAGAAGGCACCTATAAATATATCCCATACAATAGATTGTTTCGCCGTACGGAATTTTTGGATGTGGAAGGTTATGGGCGTTTTGAAGCTTATGCCAATCGTGATTCCCTGAAATATCAATCGGTTTACGGTTTGGATAATGTCAGAACTTTGTATCGGGGCACAATGCGTCGCGTGGGTTATAGCCGTGCCTGGAACGTGTTTGTACAATTAGGCATGACCGATGATAGCTATTCGATTGATGACAGTGAGAATATGAGTTATCGTGACTTCGTCAATGCATTTTTGCCATATAGCCATACCGATTCTGTGGAATTGAAATTTCGTTATCAGTTAAAAATAGATCAGGATGATTTGATATGGGACAAATTACTGGAATTGGATATTTTCAATCCAAATAAACTGGTGGGGCTTCAAAAAGCAACGCCCGCAGAAATTCTCCAAAAGATTTTGATGGACAGTTGGACGCTTGGAGAAGATGATAAAGATATGATTGTAATGTATCATAAATTTGGCTACGAATTGAATGGCAAAAAGCATCAAATAGATGCCACCATGGTATCGGTTGGCGAGGACCAAACCTATACGGCCATGGCTAAAACCGTGGGATTGCCCGTTGCCATTGCGGCTTTGGCGATATTGAACGGAAAAATCACAACTCCGGGTGTGCAATTACCGATTTCGAAGGAAGTTTACGAGCCGATTCTTAAGGAATTGGAAGCATTTGATATCCACTTCAATGAATTTGAAGTACCATATTTAGGATATAATCCTTTGAATGTGTAAAAGCTTGAAGTATGAAGAATAAGAATATTATAAAACGTAAACTCCAAGCTTCGTGCGTCAAGCTTCCTACTTAAAATATGAAAATAGTCAATCAGAATCTTGAAATTGATGGTATCGATAAAGAAATTCTTCGGGCTTTGATGGAGGATGCACGAACGCCTGTTTTGGAAATCGCACGTAAGGTTGGTATGTCTGGGGCAGCCATCCATCAACGGTTGCGCAAACTTGAAAAATCGGGATTGATTTCGGGCTCCAAATTTGTCATCAATCCAAAGGTTTTGGGCTATACCACGATGGCCTTTGTGGGAATCTATTTGGACAAAGCTGTGAGCAATCCTGAGGCGGTCAAACAACTGCAAAAAATTCCAGAAGTTCTGGAATGTCATTATACCACAGGAAATTGGAGTATTTTCATCAAAATCCTTTGCAAAGATAACGAGCATTTGATGTTTCTATTGAACAAGGAAATACAATCCATACCAGGCGTTTCTAGGACCGAAACTTTTATTTCGTTGGCCCAACAAATTGATAGACAAATTAAGGTATAAAAAAAGCTTCTGAATTCAGAAGCCTTTTCACTTGTATATTTTATTGATCAGTCTCTCGACATAAAAATGCTCAATACATACCAGAACAGCAACATCAACGACGCAAACAATCCCAAAGCTGCGGGAATGTAATCTTCTGTTGTATATTTATTCACCAAATTGGATGTTTGATATAAGATGGAACCGCCGGCCAAAAGGCACATCGCAACCGAGAACCACAGACCAAGATTAAACCCGAATAGCATTCCTCCAATAATCAATCCGATGGCTATAAAAAATCCGATAGTCAATCCTGTTTTTAAGAATGAGAAATCCTTTTTGGTCAAGAATACCACTGCTGACAACCCGGTGAACAATGACAATGTAACAATGGAGGCTTGATACAAAATTTCTGTTCCTGAGTCCATATAATAGGCCGCAATAAAAATCAAGGGCACAAAAATGAATGCCTGTGCCAAAATATATACTCCGAAAGCCAAATATTGCTTGTTTTTATCTGGAGTTTTCATCGCCATTCTTTCAGCATAGGTAGTAATAAACATAAAACCTCCCAGCATCAACAACCATTTGATGCCTTCTGTCATTGACAATGCAAAGGTTACAATTGCTTCACTTTGCAGCAATAAGTATTCAAAAATGATAAATACCAACACACCGACCGCCACATGCGCATAGGTTTTTTTGTAAAATGCAACACGTTCTACATCAGAAACAGACTTCAATAATAGTTTGCTCTCGAAATGGTCAAATTGGCTTTCTGTAGGATTTTCCATATAAGATAAATTTTAGTTAGGTTTTAAAAATAGCAAAAAAAAAAGACCGAATATCAATTTGCATTGATATTCGGTCAAAATGCATTATTCTTTCAATCAATCTCTACTGCCAAATACTTGCAATGCCCAATATAAAAGTGAAGCTAAGGCACCAATGGCAGCGACCAAATAAGTTCTGGCAGCCCATTTAAGTGCATCTTCCGAACCTCTATATTCTTCGGGTGTCACCATGTTTTTTGCTTTTAGCCAAGCCAAGGCGCGATTACTCGCATCATATTCCACTGGAAGTGTAATGAAACTAAACAAAGTTGCCAATCCCATAAACACCAGACCTACAATCGCAATATAAAAGCCAAAACTAGCTCCTGCGG
>Ga0079224_100015794_pt1 | contig 10589 bp, 4 predicted proteins | sample Stecom2015_FD_80414 | JGI IMG/M metagenome (GOLD analysis project Ga0079224, IMG submission 80414) | Agricultural soil microbial communities from Utah to study Nitrogen management - Steer compost 2015 | ecosystem: Environmental > Terrestrial > Soil > Agricultural land | place: USA: Utah...
ACCTCGAGGAAGTTGCCGCCGGAGCTGAACAGCAGGTCCAGCCGGCGCTCGTAACCGGCATCGATCATCTCGGGCGCGGTGAGGCCCTTTGTGGTCGGCACGGGGAAGCCCCAGGCGGCGGAGAAGCGGGCGGCGTTCTCCTCCGTGATCGGGAGACCGCCCGGAAGCACCGTCGAATAGGCGCCCATCTCCGCACCGCCCTGCACACCCGAGTGCCCGCGGATCGGCATCACGCCGCATCCGTCACGCCCCACGAACCCTTTCGTGAGCGCCAGGTTCACGATCGCCCGTACGTTGTCCTCGCCGAAGCTGTGCTGGGTGATGCCCATGCTCCAGACGAGCACCGCCGTCCGCGCCTCCCACAGCATCCGGGCGAACTCCGCCATCTCCGATCGGGGGACGCCCGCGAGCGCTTCCAGATCCTCCCAGCTCTGCTCGTCGAGGAGTGCCCTGACCTCGTCGAACCCCGCGGTGTGCTGGTCGACGAACCCGCGGTCGATCCAGCCCTGCTCGAGCATGTGCTTCAGCGTCCCGTTCAGGAAGCCGATGTCGCCCCCGACGTTGATCAGGAAGAAGCGGTCGGTGACGCGGGTACCGAAGAGGGCGCTCTCCATGTTCGAGGGCACCCAGTACCGCTCCATGCCCGGCTCCCGGTAGCTGTTGATCGCCACCACCCGCGTGCCGGCCTTCTTGGCCTTGTACAGGTACTTCATCGACACCGGCTGATTGTTCGCCACGTTCGAGCCGACGAAGACCACCAGGTCGCTTCCGATCCAGTCGCGGTAGGAGCAGGTCGTCGCCGCGACGCCGAGCGAGCCCTTCAGCCCGAAGGTGCTGGGGGAGTGGCAGATTCGCGCCGCGTTGTCGATCGAGTTCGTCCCCATCGCGCGAACCGCTTTCTGGGCGACGAAGTAGTTCTCGTTGGGTTGGCCCCGGCTCGTCATGTAGAAGCCGAGCCGGTCCGGGGTGGTGGCGCGGATACGGCGGGCGATCTCGTCGAGTGCTTCGTCCCAGGTCGCACGCGAAAAGCCACGCTCGCCGCGCCGCCGGATCATCGGGTAGGGGAGCCGCCCGAGCTCCCTCAGCTCCTGCCCGCTCATCCGGCGGAGCGCGTCGACGTCGGCGAGCCGCTCCGGATCGAGCGCACCCATCGTGTTGAGGCGCAGGAGCCGAAGGCGAATGTTGCAGAGGTGGATCTCGTCGGTCGTCCAGTCCCGCATCCCCATGGTACCAAGCGAGCAGCCGTCGCAGGTGCCCTGGGTCAGGATACGCCACGCATAGGCCAGGTTGTCGCGATTCTCCGCGATCGCCCGGCCGATCTCGAGATAGTTGTTGGGACGTTGCTCTCCGATGCCGAACGGCTTCAGGCTCACCCATTGTCGGCGGTCGAAGCGGCGGATCTCGTGGGTCTGGGTCATTGAAGGTCCGAAGGGAGCTGAGGTCCGTGGACCGGGGGTCGTGCGGCTCGCTTCCCGTTCTTCGGCGCTCGGAAGAATCGACGAAAGCGGGTGAACACCGTGGCCGCGCCATGGCTCGGTCGATCCGAGCAAACGGAGGTCGGCCGCCTCGGGTAGGTAGGGATCACTATTGTCTCGGGGCCCCGCCGACGCAACGGTGATGGACCAACCGCTCCTCGGGTGGGCCCACGACGCCGAGCGGCGCATTGCGGGTGGTCCGGGGTCCAAGGCGGTACGTCACCCGCCTCGAATCGCTGAGCTCAGCGATCGATCTGCTCAGCTCCCGTCGAGCAGAGCACTTACGTGGGCGACCGCTGCCCGGGCGGTGCCGTCCACGTTGTAGCCCCCCTCCAGAAGAGACACCAGCCGTCCATCGCAGTACTGGTCGGCGATGTCCATCGCCATCCGCGTCATGCGGGTGAAGCAGTCGTCCGACACGTCGAAGCACCCGAGGAGGTCCTCCCTGCGGCTGTCGAATCCGGCGGAAAGGAGAACGAAATCGGGCTCGAATTCATCGAGCGCGGGCAGGAGGTGCCGATCCCAGGCGTCGAGCATCTCCCGGTCGCCCGCGCCGCAAGCCAGGTCGACGTTGATGTTCAGGCCCGTGGCATCACCGGTCCCCCGACGCGCGGGATCCCCCGTTCCCGGATACGCCCGCCAGTCGTGGGTGGAGAAGAAGAGCACCGATGGGTCGGCGTAGAACGCGTTCTCGGTGCCGTTCCCGTGATGATAGTCCCAGTCGATGGTGAGGATCTTCTCGTACCCGAACACCTGCTGCGCGAACTTCGCCGCGATGGCGGCATTGCTGTAGTAGCAGAAGCCCTCCTCCGCGCCCGTGTTGTTCGCGTGATGCCCGGGCGGCCGGATCGCGCAGAACGCGTTGCGCACCTGACCCTGCGCGACGGCCTGCACCGCCGCGAGCGATCCCGCCACGGCAAGCTCGGCGGCCGACGCGGTGACGCCCAGCCCACGGACCGCTTCCACGTGCTCCCGCTCGTGATAGCCCTCGATGAACGGGCGTGGGTCCACCGCGTCCGCATTCAGGCGCTGCATTGCGCTCCAGAGCCCCGCGGCAGTGAGCGCATCACGCATGCGGATCAACCGCTCCGGCCGCTCCGGATGGAAGCTCCCGTCCGAGCGAGGCGGGTGCACGTGGTCCAGCATGAGTGCATCGAACACGAGACCCGTGCCGTTCCTCCGCGGCTGACCCTCTCCGCGAATAGGGAGGGCAAGGGGCGCGAGGCTCATCCCCAGCGACCCTCGTACCGCATTCCGCACGAACTCTCTTCTCGTGGGCATCGAATTCTCCCTTGAAAGGGTCTTGTCGACCTTCACGGGGAGCCATACCCGGCTCGCGGCGCGCAGCCCCATCCGGGCGTTCGGACGATGGAGGCCGTCCCGATCGACCCTCGGATCGTCAGTTCCCCGAATCCCCCAGTGCCGCGTGGCGATCGAGCAGCTGCTGGTACAGCGCGTCGGCCTCGCTGACGCGCGCGGCAAGAGACGGCCGCTGCAGCTCCCACTGCTCGACCAGCACCTCCCGCGTCTCCCACGACTCCAGGTCACCCTCGGGCTCCGGAGGCTGCGCGAGCAGGTCCTGCAGGTGGCGTCTCTGGAGCTCTACCAGGCGCGGAACCTCGTCATAGCTCCAGGAAGGCTCGTCGCCGACCAGGACGTAGACCGGAGCGCTATGAGCAACGGTGGCAGGCGCCTGACCCGCGGGCGTCGAGGGCTCCGCCGGGGCTGAACGAGACTCCCCGCGGGCGACCGCGGCGATCCACATGCCCCGCTCCGCGGGCAACTCGACCCGCAGCTCGATACGGTCGCGCCCGCCTGCCGGCTCCATCGCCACCACTTCACCGTTCACCACGATCTCCAGCTGACTCAGTGGACCCACATCCGGGTTCTGCAGCGCCTCGGCGACCACTTCCAGCGGCGTGCCCGGCTCCACCGTCAGCTCGGAACCCATTTCCCGCCCATTCACCGTGAACTCCAGGAATGGACCGTTGGTCACGTAGACCCGTCCCTGCCGGAATCGGTCGAACCAATCGTCGGCCGTGAACGATCCGTCGAGCTTCACATAGGTGCGTTCCACCCCCGGTAATGTAGGCCCGAAGTACGGGAAGTCGGCACCCGCAGCCGGGCTGACCCGGTAGCCGAGATTCAGGAAGCTGTACCAGATCTCCGTGTTGATCTCGCCTCCCTGGAGAACTTCGATGAAGTCGATGATTCCGAAGGGAACGTCGAGTGCCAGGCCTCGCCGGCCGTTGAACAGCTCCCCCCGGTGGGCGTAGCCGGTGAGTCCACCCTGTCTACGCGTCTCCTCGAAGACCTCGTGGTACGAGAAGAAGGATGCGGGCTCCCGTGTGGGGCGCTGGATGTTCCAGTGAATCGTGTGGCCGCGGACGACGCTCCGGGGGTCTTCCTGTCCGGAGACCAGGATGTGGCCATCCGCTTCGTAGCGGCCCTCGCTGCCCCAGGCCGGCTGCTTGTAGTGCGTGCCGACGATGTTTCCCATCTCGAGGATGTTGGCGAGGTGCAGCCCCTCGGCCGCGATCTGGACCCAGAGGGCTCGATCCTCCGGCCGTGGCCGCCAGTGGTGAACGTGGGACTCTCCGCCGAACCAGCCGCGAGCCGGCAGATCGACGTAGCGCTCCAGCTCCACCGTAACCACGCTCGTACCGCCGGACTCGACCTGGATCTGACTCCTGTGCACCCGATACTCCAGCCCTTTCGTGACCACCAGCTCGTAGGAGCCGGCGGGCAGCGTCGCCTCGTAGCTGCCGTCGACGTAGAACGCCAGGCGATTGTCCGAGGGCCAGAAGGTCCGCGGGTTGATCCAGAGCAGGGGAGCCTCGTCGGCATACCGCAGGACCGAGATCGCTTCGTCCGAGGGAAGCGGTGCGCGACCGGTTCCGTCCTGCAAGCCGACTCTGGCCGGCACCGGCAGCCCCGTCGCTCGGTCTCTGACTTCGAGCCGCAACGTACCGGTGGCGGCGGGCGCCACCGTGGCTCCACTACGCCTCAGCTCGATGCCGCAGAGGACCACGGAGCCCTCGCGGCCAGCCACCGCGAGATCGGTCCCCTGGATGCCCAGACCGGCGAATCGCGCGCGATCCAGCGTCAGGGTGACGGTTCGGAGCTCCGCCCCCGGCTCGGGCTGCACTTCCTCGGAGCGGCCCATCCCGCTGCCCCCATTCCGGTCCCACACGACGACCAGGGGCGCACTCCGCTGCGGTGCATAGACCAACGTGAGCTCGACCGGCTCGTCGATGTCGAACGCGTAGGCGTCGTCCACATCGAAAGCGAGCAGCGATGCGACCGCACAGCTACGCCCTCCCACCTCGACCATCTCCGCCGGGCTCCGCCCGCCCGAGATCCCGAGCTCCGACCGGTTGGCCGCCAGCACACGGGAGAAGCCCTCCAGCTCCCAGGCGACCGGCGAAACGAAACGTGGTTCGGTCAGCGGTGGAGCTGCCGCCGACGTGAACGAACTCACCTCGCCCCCACTACAGGCGGGCAGCACCACGAACGAGGCGAGAAGCAAGGCTCGACTGGCAGTTCGCATCCCACTCCTCCGTCAGCTCGATCAATTCATTGAAGGCCGCGGCACTCCCGGAGCAACAGCCGGCGCTTCGCGACAGACGATCGACAGCGTTCCATCCGACCTGCGTTGGGTCGGACACCGTTGAAGGTGAACCGCGCGTTGGGCCGACTTCCGCAAAGCGCCCAGGAAGGAGGGGACCGACGCCCTCTCTCCGCTCATGATCGGCGCAACCGGCGTCGGGGGAATTCCGGCGTTCATCCCGAGGCGCCGTCCACCTGGCGTGTCCGCCTTCTGGAGAGGCGGATTCGGAGGGCGGTAAGCGTTCCCGCGAGGAGGACGAGGGATCCGGCCAATCGGGTTGCCGCCGCGGCGGTCTCACCCGTTGCCCGGGCCTCGAGCTGCGCGTACCGGGAGCGGGCTTCGTTCACCCTGGCCTCCAGCTGAGTACGCTGCCGTTCCCACTCCTCCTCCATCAATGGCAGCGTCTCCCACGGCTCCAGATCCCCCCGAGGGTTGACCTCAGCCGTCAGGAACTCATCCAGCCTCTGTCGCTGCTGGGCCACCAGCTCCGGCACCGCTTCCTGCTTCCAGAAGGGTTCCCCATCGACGATCACATAGATCGGCGCCGAATGCGCAGCCGTCATGTCCGACGGGTCCTGCTTCGATCCAAACGCCCGGACCGCGATCCACTTGCTCCGGTCCGCGGGGATCTCGGTGCGAAGGGTGATGCGGTTCGAACCGTCCGCCCGCTGTGTCGCCACCACTTCACCGTGGACCACCAGCTCCAGGTGGCTGAGCGAGTCGACCTCGGGGTTGATGTCCGCCTCCGCCACGATCTCGAGCCGGCTGTTCCTGGGCACGTTCAGCTCCGAACCCATCGGCTGGCCGTTGACCGTGAACTCCAGGAAGGGCCCGTTGGTGACGTACATGTTCCCGCGGGAGAACGCCTCGAACCAGGCGTCGGCGCTGAACGGCCCGTCAATGGCGACGTAGTTCCGCACAACGCCCGGCAGGTCCATGTAGGGGAAATCGGAGCCTGCATCGGGGAGGATCTTGTAGCCCAGGTTCAGGTAGTCGTACCACGGCTCCGTGGCGAGTCGCCCGTTCTGGAGGACCTCGATGAAGTCGACGAGACCGAACGGCACGTCCAGGGCAAGTCCTCGCCTGCCATTGAACAGCTGACCATGGTGCGCGTAGCCGGAGGAACCGCCCTGGCGACTCACCTCCTCGAAGGCGTCGTGGTAGGCGAAGTATTCATCCGTGGCGAGGTGGATCGGGGCTTCGAGATTGTAGTGCAGGGTATGCCCGTGCTGAACGGTCCGGGGGTCTTCCTGGGCGGACAGGATCACATAACCCTCCTGCTCGAAGCGACCCGCTTCGCCCCACGCGGGCTGATCGAAGTGGGTCCGGGCGAGGTTCCCCATCTGCACCAGGTTCGTGACGCGGATGTCCTCCGCGGCGGCGAACTTCCACACGTTCGTGTCCCGGACCTCGGTGCGTCCGATGTGAACGTGGCCGTCCCCAGAGTACCAGCCGCGTGCGGCGAGATCGGCATAGCGTCTCAGCTCGATGGTCGCTTCCGTGGTCTCGTTGGGGCGGATCTCGATCGTGCTGGTGTGGGCGTGATACTCGATCCCGCGGGTTACGACCAGCTCGTAGGTGCCTGCCGGAACAGTCGCCTCGTAGGATTCGTCCACGTAGAACGCCTGTCGGTTCGCCGACGGCCAGAACGCATGCCCGTTCAGCCAGAGCCGCCGCACCCGATCGCTGAACCGGGTAATGAGGACGGCCTCGTCCGAAGGGAGCGGCAGGCGTCCGCTTTCGTCGTAGAGACCCACGCGGGCCGCGATGCCGTCCCCCGACTCGGCATCCCGGATCTGAAGACGCACTCGCCCGGAGCTCCGCGGAGCGACCGTCTGACCGCTGCGGCTGACCTCGATTCCGCAGATCGCCAGACCGTTCGTCCCCCGCAGGGCGATGTCGATTCCCAGTGTCCCCTGCCCCGCGAATCGCGCCCTGTCCAGCGGAACGGTGATCTCACGCAGCGGAGCCCCGCCCTCCGGCTCGATGGACGTCTGGCCGATGCCTTCGCCTCCATTCGCGTCCCAGTGGACGGTGAACGTCCCCGAATGGTCCGGAGCGTAGGTCAGGGTGAGGTCTACGGGCTCGTCGATGTCGAATGCGTACGCATCGTCGACGTCGAATCCGAAGACGGCACCGGTCGCGCACAGCCTGCCGGCGATCGTCCGCATGACGAGCGGCACCCGGTTCGCCTGTGGACCCAGCTCGGTGTAGCTGAGCGCATACGACCGCGAGATGTTCGGCATCGTCCACTGAATCATTTCGACGTAGCGTGCCTCGGTCTCGTGACCGTACAGCACCCGCAGGCCAAAGTGGACAGCCATGGATCCGATCGCGGCCAGCGCGGCCGCGCTTACGAGCAGGCGGCCTGAGAAGCCGAGTTTCCGCATCTGGTACCTTCTCCGATTGGCGGGTAGTCAGTGCCCGGAGCGATCGGGGGATGCTCGCTCCAGGTCGATTCCATGGGTGAGACTATGCTCCGGGTTGTTCGCGGAGGCCCGGCGCTCGGCCGGACGCTCGAACAGCGCGGCAGAGCTCACCCTCCGCTGTGGGCATCGCTATCCCCTCCGCGGCGATTCCGCAGCTTCCTCAGCCTGAAGCCACGGGCCGTTCGACGACCGGGCTGCACGAGAACGCCTCCCGCGAGAAGGGCGGTCATGATCGCCAGAGCCCCGAGCGCTGCCCGTCGTCGCGCTTCGGTCTGACCGGTTGCCTCTTCGAGCAGAGCGACGTACTTCGCGTCCGCCTCGGCGACGCGGTGACGAAGCTGCCTCCGCTGTCGTTCCCACTGACGCGACAGGACGTCGACGGTCTCCCAGGCCTCCAGGTCCCGCATCGGATCGACTTCGGCGGCGAGGAGATCCTGTAGGTGCTGCCGCTGCTCCTGGACGAGCGCCGGCACCGCGGACCGTTTCCAGAACGGCTCGTCGTCGACGATCACGTAGATCGGGGCGCTGTGCGCGACCGCGGCCAATGTCCGCGCCTCACCCTGCCGTTCCGCCTCACTCCGACCGTGGGCGACGACCGCGATCCACATGCTCTCTTCCGCGATCAGCTCCCGCTGAAGCTCCACCTGCTCCCCACCGGCGCCCTCGACGGTGGCGATCACTTCGCCGTGCGCCACGACCTCGATTCGATCCAGCACGTCGATGTCCGGATTGAGCTGCGCCACCGCTCGGAGATCGAGCTCGGCACCGCGGGAGACCCTGAGCTCCTCACCCATTCCCACGCCGTTGATGGTGAACTCGAGCATCGGGCCGTTCGTCACGAACACGTGTCCTGCTCGGAACGACTCGTACCATTCGTCCGCGTCGAACGGCCCGTCGAGCCTGACGTAGTAGCGCTCCGAGCCGGGCAGGGATGGACCGAAGTAAGGATAGTCCGAACCAGCGGCCGGGTTGACCTTGAAGCCCAGGTTCAGGAAGGGGTACCACGCCGATGTGTCGAGTCGCCCGCCCTGCAGGACCTCGATGAAATCCACCAGGCCGAAGGGAACATCGACGGCCAGCCCCCTCCGCCCGTGGAAGAGGTCTCCCCAGTGCGCGTAACCCGAGACTCCACCCTGGGCGTGAGACGCCTCGAACACCTTGTGGTACATGAAGTACTCGTGTTCGGGCAGATGCACCGGGGCCTCGAGGTTGTGATGGATCGTGTGGCCTCGCTGCGTGGTCCGCGAATCCTCCTGTCCGGAGGCGATCATGTGACCATCGCGGGCGAAGCGACCTGCCTCTCCCCACGCGGGCTGCCTGAAGTGTGTGGTCGTGATGTTGCCCATCTCCAGCAGATTGCCGAGGGCGACGTCTTCCGCAGCGACCATCGCCCACACCGCCAGGTCTTCGACCTCGTCCCGCATGAGGTGGAGATGGGTATCGCCAGAGTACCATCCGCGCGCAGGCTGGTTGATGAACCGGTGGAGGGGCACGCGGACTTCAGTCACCTCTCCCGGGCGGACGTCGAAGGTGCCGGCATACGAGCGGTACTCGGGACCCTTCGTGGCGACCAGCTCGTACGTCCCGGACGGGATCTCGGCCTCGTACGTTCCCGTGGTGTAGAACGCCTGTCGGCTCGCCGCCGGCCAGTGGAGCTGGGGCGCCACGTTGAACATGCGGATCTCGTCCGCATAGCGGTGCACCATGACCGCTGCATCGGAGGGCAAGGGAGGTCGTCCAGTGGAGTCGTAGATCCCCATGCGCGCCGCAATGGTGCGCCCGGTCTCCTCATCGACGACCTGGATGCGAACTCGGCCAGGGGCGGCGGGAGGCGGCGTCGCGTTGCTGCGTGAGATGGTGAGGTCGCAGAGGGCGAGCCCCCCCTCGGCCGCCACGGCGAAGTCGGTGCCGAGGATACCAAACCCGGCGAAGCGAGCCCGATCCATCCGAACCGTCGCCTGGCGGAGGCCCTCTCCGGCTTCCGGCCTAACTTCTTCGGTCTGTGCGTAGCCGAGCTCACCATTGCGGTCCCACGCCACCCGGAATGGCTGCGTGAATTCGGGCGCATAGGTGAGGGTCACCTCGACCGGCTCATCGATGTCGAAGGCATAACTGTCATCGACGTCGAAGGCGAAGAGATCACCGAAGATGCACTGCGCTCCCTCGACCTGGATCAGGCGCGCGGAAACCTTGCTCCCGTTCAGCCCCAGCTCGGATCGGTTCGCATCGATGACCCTGACGATGCGGTCCCGGGTCCAGGCGATCTCCTGGACCCTGCGTGCCTCCGTTCCGTGCGCCTGTACGAGGTTCCGCACGCCGCTGGCGAGCACGAGCGCCCCCCCGAGGAGCACACCTACCAACAGCAGGCGCGGATACTTGCTCTGAATAGGCATTGTCAACCTCTCGCTGGCTTGTTTCCCAACAGCAGTCGCCGACAGCAGCGTCACCCGCTGACTGTTGTGGGTTCAGAACACAGGCACCTGACTGCCAGGATTGCCTCCCAGCGAGCCCAGATCAGCGCAGCCGGTTCCTCGAGCGCCGAGCCCTCCACGGGCGGCCCAATGCGGGTTCCCCTCGTACTCGTTGTTGATCCAGAGCATGCGCACGCCGCCTTCCAGCGGATAACCCTGGAGGGGTGTGTTCCCCTGGAACCGCGGGAACCACAGGAGATCGGTGTTCTGGATCTTGGTGGACCAGTAGCGGCCGCCTTCGTTGAAGAACTCGCGGCGCCGCTCCTCCAGCAGCATCTCCCGCGTGGCGCCGGGATCTCCAAGCAGCGTTGCCTCGTAGGCGCCTGAGATCTGCGGCAGCCCATGATGTGCCCGCAGCACGTTGACCCGGTCGATCGCCCCCCGCGTGTTGCCCTGGCTGTGCAGCTCGTAGTCGGCCTGGATGAGCAGGAGCTCGCGCCAGGTCATGTAGGGGATGTCGACTGCGTCAGAGCCATACTTGTCAGGGACCTCGCCTGGCTCGGGGCCGGCCATGGTCGTCTTGAAGTGGCGAACACGGGTGTCGGGAACGGCGTCACTGCCTGCGATCGGCCTGGGCGGTGCTCCCAGCTCGCGAAACTCCTCT
>Ga0079224_100015795_pt1 | contig 10589 bp, 5 predicted proteins | sample Stecom2015_FD_80414 | JGI IMG/M metagenome (GOLD analysis project Ga0079224, IMG submission 80414) | Agricultural soil microbial communities from Utah to study Nitrogen management - Steer compost 2015 | ecosystem: Environmental > Terrestrial > Soil > Agricultural land | place: USA: Utah...
AGCACGCCGCTACCGCGCGGGAATCCTGCGTGCCGGCGGAGCCACGCGAGCGCGGCGCGCTCGAGCGCGACCGCGGGCGGCCCCATCTCGTACACCGCCATGCCGTTGTTGGTCATCCCGGCGACCAGGTCGGCGAGCGCCGCGGCGAAGTGTGGCACCGCGACCTGATGCGCCATGAAGCCGCGCGCGTGCAGCTTCGTGCTGCGCCGCAGGTACTCGGCGATGAACGCGCCGAACGCTTCCGCGTCCATCCCGCCGGCGAGCCATCGTTCGAGCTGCAGTGCTCGCTCCGCGTCGGCGGTCGGCGGCGTCGCGACCACCGGCACGGTGTCGCGGTCGCACTCCTCGAGATGGCTGGCCAGGGCATCGACGACCGCACGGGCCGCGGCGCGGAAGGGTTCGACGGGCGCCATGCCGCCGGCATAGCGGCGCGGGGGCGTGACCACAAACGTGCGATGCCGCGAGCGTTTGGAACACGCGCCGTGCACCGCTCGTCGTCACAGTGCCGCGCGGCTTGACCCCCCGGCCGACCGTCCGTCTCATCGACGGGCCTGTCCCGACCACCCTCGTCCGGCCGCGCATCGGCCACGACCCAGCTCCTTTTCCATGTCGTCTCGCACCCTCACCACGGCGATCCTCGTCGCCGCGACGCACGCCGCCGCCGCCGCGCAGTTCGTCGCACCCGCCCTCCCTGCTCCGGCGACGATCCTCGATCGGTTCCACCTGCACGCGGGGACCGTGCAGAACCTCGCGCTGCCGCTGCGCAGCGCGGTGCCGTTCTCGGTCGACGTGCGCCTCGAAGGCGTCGACCGCCGGCTGTTCCTCACGCCGTACGACGTGCGCACCGCCGACTTCCAGCTCCTGCTCGACGACGGCATTTCGATCCGCCGCCTGCCGACGCCGGAGTCGGTGACGTTCCGCGGCACCGTCGGCGGCCTCGCCGGCGCCGAAGTGGCCGCATCCCTCGTCGCCGGCCAGCTGCACGCGACGATCCACGGCACCGGCGGCCTGCTCTGGGCGATCGAGCCGCTGACCGTGCACGACCGGTCGATGCCGCGCGAGACCCACATCGTCTACCGCGCACGCGACGTGCGCGCGCGCGACGTCCACTGCGGCGTCCACGCGACGCCCGCACACGACGACACCGACCAGACACCGCGCATCGGCACGGCCGCGCTGCGCGTCGCCGAGATGGCGGTCGACGCCGACGTCCGCTACTACCAGCTCTACAACAACGACCCGGTCGCGGTGAACGCACGGGTCGCCACGGTGATCAACGCGTGCAACGTGATCTACCGGCGCGACTGCGAGATCGAGTACGCACTGACCACCGTCCTGGTGCGCACGACCAACGTCTACTCGTGGAACGGCGACCTGTGCAACCTGCTCAGTCAGTTCCGCTCGCGCTGGAACAACAACCACGGTTCGATCCGCCGCGACCTCGCCCACCTGTTCACCGGCGAAGGCACGTTCTCCGGGGTCGTCGGTTGCGCCAACGTGGGCGTGGTGTGCACCAGCTCGGCGTACGGCGCGGCCAAGGTCTACGCCGGCAACCTCGCCACTGACGTCGGTCTCGTCGCGCACGAGACCGGGCACAACTGGAACGCGCCGCACTGTGACTCGCAGAGCACGTGCAACATCATGTGCTCCGGGCTCGGCGGCTGCGGCGGCAACCTCGGCTCGTTCGCGCCGTCCTCGGTGTCGCGCATCGTCGCGCACCGCAACTCGCGCACCTGCCTGGGCAATCCCGTCGCGCCGACCCTGACCGCGATCGCGCCGGACACGGTGCCGTCGTGGGGCCCGCCGCAGGTCGAGCTCACCGGCACGGACATGAGCAGCGTCACGAGCGTCACCGTCGGCGGACAACCGGTGAACTTCACGCTCACGTCGCCGACGACGATCCGGTTCACGCCGCGCGCGCCGTTCCTGATCGGCACCCACCCCGTCGTCGTCTCCAACTCGGTCGGCTCGAGCGCGCCGCTGCAGCTGCGCGTCGTCGGGAACCATCCGAGCGCTTTGGAGCTGAGCACGCTGCTGGTGCGCAACTTCCCGCTTCCGCTCACCATGCACAGCGACGCCGGCTGGGTCGGCCTGCCGCTCATGTCGCTGTCGGGCTCGCCGAGCACCGCGCCCGGCATCGTCGACCTCGGCATCGGCAACGGATTCACCGACCTCATCCAGCTCCCCTTCCTGGTCGCGGGCGCCAACGGTGCGGCGACCCTGCCGATCGCGATGCCGCCCGAGATGCCGGCCGGCATCTACGTCTACACGCAGCTCGTCACGTTCGACGCCGCGAACCTCGCCCCGCCCCTCGAGGCGAGCAACGTGGTGCGCTCCGAGGTCCGCTGAAGGACCCGGCCACCGCGGTCACGACGCGGGCGCCGGAACGCATCCGAGCAGACTCAGCAAGGCCTCCGCGTACTCGGCGGAGGTCGTGCCGTGCCGTTGCGCCGCGATCGCCGCGCGCCGGCTGCGCCAGGTCCCGACGTCGGCGGCGATGCGCGCGAGTCCTTCGGCCAGCGCGTCCGGCCGCGCGGGAGGCACCAGGATCCCGCACGGATCGGTCACCATTTCCACGACCCCCCCGACGCGGCTCGCCAGTACCGCGCAGCCCGCGGTCAACGCCTCGAGGATCGCGACCGGCGCGTTCTCGTGCCAGATCGAGGGAACGACGACCGCGTCGGTGCGCGCCAGCAGCTTCTGCAGCTCGTCCGCGCCCAGCCGGCCGTGGACCACGAGCGTCGGGTCCCGCCGCGCCGCTTCCGCGACCAGTCCCGCGAGCGGCCCGTCGCCCGCGACGTGCAGCTCCGCCCCCGGCGCGGGCTTCGCGGCCCAGGCGCGCAGCAACTGCCGGACGCCCTTGTGCTCGGCGAGCTGACCGACGAACGCGAACCGCGGCGGACCGGCAGGTGTCACCGGGGCGGTCACCGGCACGGGGTCCACCGGGTTGCGCAACACGACGGTCCGCGACGTCGGGAAGAAGCCGCGCGCCAGATGCTCGTCCAGCAAGTAGCGCGACGGCGACACCACCGCGCGCGGCGAACCGAGCAACTGCCTGGTGTGCGCTTCGTACCACCGCCGGAACACCGGGTTGGCATCGAGGCGCGGTCGCAGCCACATCACTCCGCTCGCCACCGACAGCTGCAGGTCGTGGAGCACGTGGACGTGCGGCAGTCCGCGCTCGCGGACCGCGTGAAGGCAGCGCAGGCCGAGGCCCTTCAGGTTGTGCGAGACGACTGCTTCGACGCGTTCGGCGTCGAGCATGGCGCCGAGCGACGCGATGGTGGCCGGCGTGCGCAGATCGCGCAGGTGCCATGCCAGGCGCGCCGGCAAGCCGCGTTCATGCGCCTGCAGCGGGTGATAACGGTTCGGGCACGGGACGCGGTGCACCACCAACCCGTCGACCTCGACTCGTTCCGGCTCGCAGACCCCCGGGGCGGCCAGGGTGAACACGCTCACCTTGCAACCCCGCCGTGCGAGGGCGCAGGCCGAGGACATCGCCACGCGCTCCGCGCCGCCGCGGGCGAGCGGAGCGAACAGGGCACTCAGCACGGCGATGTTCATTCGTTCTCGACGACCGTGGTGCGCACGGCGCGCGCAACTGTACGCGCGGTGCGACACCCGCGGCGCGCAATCCGCGGCCCACAGGGCCGTCGCCGCGCGACGTTGCGCCCCTGGTTGCCGCCTCCTAGCATCCGACGCGAGAGGCCGGATTCGAAATGCGGTCGACGCGCGCACGTTCCGGCGCGCCGTGGCCGGCTTCGTCGTCCCCATTCCTCTCGGCCGACCCAAGGTGCAGCCCACGCTTGTCCACCCAGTCTTCCTCCCCTCGTCCCTACCGCGCCGAACCCGACTCGGGCCCGATCCGCTCGTGGGCGAGCGAGAGCGGACCGCGCGCGTCGGGTGAAGGGGTGACGTCGAGCCGCCGCACGGCGCCGCTCGCCGGGCCTTCGCCTTCCCTGGCTCGCCGGTTGCGCCTGGTCGTGTTCCCGCGGGGCAGCGTGCGCGAACGCGTCGCGTACCTCGCGAAAGTCGCGGTGCTGGAGACCCGCCGCGGACCGCGCGGCTGGTGGACGGCCGTGCGCAACGCCGGTCGCCTGCTGCTGCCGCCGCGTGCATCCCCTGCCGCGCCGCAGGCGGCGCCACCGAAGGCCGTCGATCGGCAGATCCGGTTCGCGGGCGAGGTACCCGGACTCGTGACCGTCGTCCTGCCGGTCTACAACCAGGCCGCCTTCCTCGGCGACGCGATCGCGAGCGTCCTGGAACAGACGTACTCCGACCTCGAACTCATCGTCCTGAGCGACGGCTCGACGGACGGCGTCGAGGCGGTGTTCGACCGGTTCACGGGGGACAAGCGCGTCCGGTTCCTCGTGCAGAGGAACCAGAAGCTCCCCAAGGCGCTGAGCAACGCGTTCGACTTCGCGCGCGGCGAGTTCTGGACGTGGACCTCGGCGGACAACTTGATGGACCGCCGCCAGCTCGAACGGCTGGTCGCCTTCCTCCGCGCCAATCCCGCGGTCGACCTCGTGTTCGCCGATTACTACGCGATCGACGACCGCGGCGAGTTGTTGCGCGATCCCGCCTTCCGGCCGCACAACCGCACGTCGCCGTCGTCGCCGGAGATCCGGCTGCCGCGCGACGTCAACGGTTACAACGACGCCGAGGACAACTACATCGGCCCTTGCTTCCTGTACCGCGGGCGCGCGGGCAAGGTGCTCGGCGACTACGCGCCCGAGCTCGGCGTCGAGGACTACGACTACTGGCTCCGCATGAACACCGTCATGCGGATCGCGCACCTCGGCTCGGACGACCTGCTCTACTACTACCGGGTGCACGACAACAGCCTGTGCGCACAGGCGCGCGAGCTGGGCATCTTCTCGCGCAAAGACCGGCTGCTCGACATCGACCGCCGGCGGCGCGCCCAACACGATCGTCCCTGGCGCGTGGTCGTCCGCGGCCTGCCGCTTCCGGCCGCCGAACGCGCGTCTGCCCCGGACGCCGATGCGCGCCATACCGTGGTCATCGTCCCGCCGGAGCAGCTCCCCGAAGACGCATCGGGCAGCCATCTCGTCGCCTGGTTCGCGAGCGAGGACCGCGAGGCGCCGTACCGCCATCGCATGGCCATCCAGAAGGCCGCACCCCTGTGCCTGGCGGAAGACCACGTCATGGCCGACCGCCTGGCCCTGTTCACCGACCGGGCGTTCGCCGTCCCCGACCCGGAGCAGGTCGTTCGCTTCGCCGAGCTGCACGCGCGCAGCACCTTTCTGGCCGAGTTCGAGCGCGACCCGGCGCAGGCGCGTCGATCGCCGCCGCGCGTCCGCCTGCCCGGCGACCGGCCACTGCGCGTGCTGCTCCAGGTGGACGATTTCACCCAGGGCGGGCTGGAACAGGTCGTGCTCGACCTGGCCCGCACGCTGCGCGAAGGCGGCGCCGAAGTGCGCCTCGTCATCCTCGGCAAGGCCGGCGACGCGAAGGCGCGCGCCGACGCGCTCGCGATCCCGGTCGTGCACGTCACCGGCGCCGCGCGTCAGAGCCAGTACGTCGAGCTCCTGCGCAGCGGCGTCGACGTCGTGAACGCGCACTACTCGACCTACGGCGCCGACCTGGCCGCCGCCGGCGGCGTGCCGTTCGTGCAGACCGTGCACAACAGCTACGTCTGGCTCGACGACGACCAGATCGAGGCGATCCGGCGGACGATCCCGTTGACCGCCGCGTTCACCTGCGTGTCGGCCGAAGCAGCGCGCTACACCGACGTCGTCCTCGGCGTGCCGCCGAGCAAGATCGTCGTGCTGCCGAACGGCATCGAGACGCGCGTCGCGTCCGACCACCCGCCGAGAGACCGATCGGCGGCACGGTCGGCGCTCGGGCTGACCCCGACCGACTTCGTGTTCGTCCAGCCGGCCTCGATCTACCCGCCGAAGGGGCAACGCGTCGCCGTGCACGCGCTCGCCGCGCTACGCGAGACGCATCCGCACGCGAAGGTCCTGTTCGCCGGCCGCGCCCTCGACCCCGATTACCACGCGCTGCTGCGCGCCGAGATCGCGTCTTTGGGATTGCAGGAGCGCGCCCTCCTCCTCGGGCACCGGGACGACGTCGCCCACCTGCTGGGCATCGCGGACGCGTTCCTGCTGCCGTCGTACTGGGAAGGATGGAGCCTCGCGGTGGCCGAGGCCGCGGTCGCCGGCTTGCCACTGGTCGTCTCCGAGGTCGGCGCGGCGCGCGAACAGGTCGCGATCGCGGGCGGCCGTCTGGTGGCGCCACCGTTCGCTTCCATCACCGAGGTGCGCCGCGGGACGCTCGACGCCGTGGTGCACGCGCTGCAGCCGGAGTTCGTGGCCCGGGTCGCGGCCGCGATGCGGGACGCGTGCGACGGCAAGGTCGCCGCGCCGCCGCACGCCGAGTGCGCGGCCGCGTTCGCGCGCCGCCCGGCGTATGCCCAGTACGTGCGCCTGTTCCGGTGGTTGGCGGCGGGCGGTGCCCTGGCTTCGGCGCGCGCGTGGTTGAGGCAGGCCGACCGCGAGCTACTCGCGGCGTCCGGTTGAAGATCCCGAGCAGCGCAACGGGTCGATAGGCTGCCGCCGGTGATCCTTCGCCGCCTCCGCGATCGCCTCGACGTCTGGCTGAGCAAGGGCGACCGTGACGACGGAGTCGTTCCGTCGTCGCGCGTCGATCCGAAAGCAGGGCCGCCCGCCCGGCCGTGCATCGTGTGGTTCGACGGCGAACCCGATGCGCCGTACCGGCTGCGTCGCTGCCTGCGGCATGCCGGCGTCGTGGCGGCGACGTCCGACGCACGCACCGCCGCCCGGCTCGCCATTCTCACGCCGCGGGTCGTGCACGCGCCCAGCCGGCGCGCCGCGCTGGCCGGCGCGCGCGCAATGCTCGCCAAACCGGCGCCGGCCGCACCACCGCCGCCGCCCGCGCCCGCCGGCCGCCAGCGGGTCGTCCTGCAGGTCGGCGACTTCACCGAGGGCGGCATGGAGCAAGTCGTCATCGACCTGACCGAGGCGCTCGCCGCGGCGGGGATGCACAGCTCGATCCTGGTCCTCGGGCGCGTCGGTCCGGCGGCGGAGCGCGCGCGCCAGCGCGGCCTGCACCTGGAACGTCTGGCGGCCGACCGCGATCGGTACGCCGCGTTCCTGGAGCGCGAGCGGGTCGATCTGATCAACGCGCACTTCTCCACGTTCGGCGCCGACCTCTGTGCGGCCGCCCGCGTTCCGTTCGTGCAGGCCATCCACAACATGTACATGTGGTTCGGCCGGCCTGAGCGCGACGAGTACCGCGCCGCCGATCCGTACACCCGCGCCTACGTGTGCGTCTCCAACAACGCGGCGCGTTACGCCGACCTCGCGCTCGGCCTGAGCCGCGAACGCATGCTCGTGATCCCCAACGGGTGTGCCCGGTCGTACGTGCAGCCCGCGCCGGCGCCCGAGGCGGTCGCGGCCCTGCGCGCCGAGTTCGGCATGCCGGCGGACGCGCGCATCTTCCTGAACGTCGCATCGATCCAGCCGGCGAAGGGGCAACACCTGCTGCTCGCGGCATTCGCCAGGGTCGCCGCGGACTGCCCGAACGCGCACCTGCTGTTCGCCGGACGGCCGATGGACGACGCCTACGCCGAGACCCTCGTGCAGCGCGTGCGCGACCTCGGACTGACCGACCGCGTGCACTGGGCGGGGCACCGCAGCGACGTCACCACGCTGCACGCCGCGGCCGCCGCACTGGTCATGCCGTCGTTTTTCGAGGGGTGGAGCCTCGCGATCACCGAGGCAGTGCTCGCCGGGTTGCCGGTGATCGCGACCGACGTCGGCGGCGCCAGCGAGCAGCTCGAAGGGACCGACGGCATCCTCCTGTCGCCGGCGGCCGCGGACCTGAGCGCAGTCGACATCCACCGGCTGCTCGCGCTGCTCGACAGTCCGTGCGAAGCGCTGGTCGACGAGCTGGCGGACGCGCTGCGTGCGGTGTACGCGCGCCGGGGCGCCCGCAGCCGGCTGCCCGCGGACTGGGAACGCCTGCTGCGCGAACGCGCGTACGAGCGTTACGTACACCTGTTTCGCTGGTTACTCGCTGGCGGCGAACCGGCGGCGGCACGAGCATGGACCGAGCCCGGTCCGAGTTGAGCAGGGACGCACGTCTCCATGATCCTGATCTATGGCTACTACCCGTTCCCCGTGACCGTGCGCGGCGGTTGGATGCGACGGATCGCGGCGGTGGAGGCGCTGTTCAAGGACCGGCCGCGGGCATACGTGTTTCCGGTCGCCCTGCACGAGCGGACCGATGCCGACCCGCTCGACTACCGGCTGCGCGAACAGTTCTCCGTCCATTTCGACAACCTTCCCGACGGCGTCCGGTTCTACCGCCCCGACCTGCGCTTCACGGCGCACCAGCGCAAGCTGGCGGCCCTCGTCGAACAGGCGGACGTCATCTACGCGCACACGTCGCACTCCGCGCAGCACCTCCTGCCCTTCTACCGCACCGGCAAGGTGATCACCGACGTGCACGGGATCGCGCCCGAGGAGGAACGGATGCAGGGCTCGCCCGGCCGCGCGCGCTTCTACGAGAGCTTCGAGGAGACGATGGTGCGGGAGAGCGCCGCTCTGGTGACGGTGACCGAGGCGATGGCGGACCACTTCCGCCGCAAGTACCCGGGTCTCACCACGCCGTGTGTCCACCTCCCGATCCTCGACGAGATCAGCCCGCCGGCGAAGCTCGAGCGTCCGTCGCGGGCGCGCCACCGGGTGATCTACGCTGGCGGCATCCAGCGCTGGCAGAACCCGGACCTCATGGCCGAAGCCGTCGCGCGGACCGGCGACTGGTGCGAGTTCACGTTCTGCACCCCGCAGGTCGCCGAGTTCGACGCGCTGTTCACCCGCGTCGGAGTCCGCGACCGCGTGCGCCTGTCGTGTGAAGAACCCGGCGACCTGTGCCGCCTCTATGAAGACCAGGACTTCGGGTTCGTGCTGCGCGACGACGACCCGGTGAACCGGGTTTCCTGTCCGACCAAGCTCGTCGAGTACCTCGCCCTGGGGGTGATCCCCATCGTGAAGCTCGCGGAGATCGGCGACTTCGCCACGCTCGGCTACCGCTACGTCACGATCGACGACTTCCTCGCCGGCCGCCTGCCAGACCACGCCACCCTCGACGAGATGCGCCGGCACAACCGCGGCGTGTACGAACGGGTCCGCGCCGCCCATGCCCGAGGCTGCGAGCAGCTGCGCTCCCTGACCACGCAGGTCAAGGCGAAGCGCACCGACCACGTGCCTGCTCTGTTCCTGACCTCGTTCGACCGCTGCAACCTGCCGCGTGACGCGGTGCGCCTCGACGCACGGTGGAGCGACGGACAGGAAGCGACGATCCCCGTCGAGGAGGCTCTGCCGACCGACTGCCGGGTGGTCGCGCTGCCGGAGAAGCCGGCGACCCTGGTCCACCTCCGGCTCAGCCCCGGGCTGGGCCCGTTCGTCACTTCGCCGATCACGCTGCGCGTGGTCGACGAGCACGGCACCGAACACGTCCCGGCGCTGCGCGGCAATCACGTCGTCGACCGCTTCGGCAACTGGGTCTTCCCCGAGCAGAATGCCTGGGTCGAGGCCGCGAGTTGCAACGTGCCGCGCGCCCGCGAAGTCCGGCTGTCTTACGAGTTCCTGCTCGAAGCCAATGAAGCGTGGATCGCCATCCAGGGCGCTCCTCGCGAGCGGGCGGTGGCCGACGCCCGACAACGTGCATGGCGTGCGAACCTCAAGAACCTCGCCCGCTCGATGGCCGGCAAGCTAGGCGCGTGGACCCGCCGGCAGGCGCGGGTCGACCCGGCGCGCTCATAGCACGTCGGCGAAGCCGCGCTTGGTCGCCCGGAACCAGGCCCAACCGATCTGCGCGATGAGCGCCGCCAGCACGTAGGCAAACGCGAGGCGGCCCCAGTCGGGCAGGTCGCCGCGCAACAGGACGCTGCGCGTCGTCTCGACGATGTCGGTGAGCGGATTGAGACGCAACGCGGCGCGGGCGGGCTCGCTCGGGACGTCGTCGACGCTGTAGAAGACCGGGGTCAGGAACATCAGCGCCGTCAGCACGACGCCGATCGAGGTGCCGACGTCGCGTACGTACACGCCGAGCGACGCAACGATCCACGCGATGCCGAGGGTCAGGAGCAAGAGCGGCGGCAGGGTGATCGGCAAAAGCAGCGCCGTCCAGGGCACCGAGCCGCGCAGCGTCACGGTCGCGGCGAGCAACACGCCGACGTTGACCGCGGCGTGCACGAGTGACGCCCAGAGGTCGGCGGCGGGCAGGGTTTCGAGCGGGAAGACCACCTTCTTCACGTAGTTCGGGTTGCCCGTGATGGTCGTCGCCGCCTTGGAGACCGTCTCCGAGAACACGCCGAACACGATCATGCCGGTGAACAAGCTCAGCACGAAGGCGACGCGATCGTTGACCGCGCTGGCCACCGGCCGGAACACCGTGAAGAACAGGGTGTAGACCACCAGCAGCAACAAAGGATTCAGCACGGTCCACAGGACGCCGAGCATCGAGCCGCGGTGGCGCGAGACGACCTGCCGGCGACCGAGCTGCGCAATCACCTGCCGCGTGTGCCACAGCGTGCGCAG